>Ga0302325_10002603_pt1 | contig 43563 bp, 31 predicted proteins | sample Palsa_T0_2_FD_201948 | JGI IMG/M metagenome (GOLD analysis project Ga0302325, IMG submission 201948) | Peat permafrost microbial communities from Stordalen Mire near Abisko, Sweden - Palsa_T0_2 | ecosystem: Environmental > Terrestrial > Soil > Palsa > Peat permafrost | place: Sweden: Abisko... | reverse complement strand
CCGGCTGCCCTGCTCATTGTCGTAAGCCGTCAGGATCCTTTCACGCAAATCAAGGGAGAGCGTCTTCATGCCTCCCATCGTAGCCGATTATTTAATAATGGCTACAGTTTTATTTAAAATGCTCTAGGAGAAAAGGACCTCGACCCCGTGCTCGCGGTGGTCGTCCCGCAGCGGAATCTCCGCGCCCTCGAGCAGCTGGCCGTCCAGCGTGACCGTGATGCGCGACTGCTCCCCTAAGTTCCGGGTGTAATTGATGTGGTACACCGTGGAGCCGAAGCGGTAGTGGACCTTCATCGACTGCCAGGCCCTGGGCAGGCGGGGGGCCAGAGAAAGCTTCCCGGCCCTGAGCGTCACGCCGAGCAGGGTCTCCACGAGCGTGCGGTACATCCAGCCAGCCGAACCGGTGTACCAGGTCCAGCCCCCGCGCCCCGTGTGCGGCGGAAGGGCGTAGACGTCCGCAGCCACAACGTAGGGTTCGACCTTGTAGGTGGCGATGCCGGCCGCGTCGCCGCCATGCCTCACGGGGTTGAGGATCTGGAAGAGTTCCCAGGCGCGCTCGTGGTCGCCCCTGAGGGCGAACGCCATCACGGTCCACACCGCGGCGTGGGTGTACTGGCCGCCGTTTTCACGGACGCCCGGAATGTATCCCTTGATGTAGCCTGGGTTCAGGCTGGACCGGTCAAAGGGAGGATCAAAGAGCTGGATGAGGCCCGCGTTCGCCTTCACCAGACGCTCGTCCACGGACTTCAGGGCCTGTGCCGAGCGCGCCGGCTCGCCCGCCTGGCTCAGCACCGACCAGGTCTGCGGGAGGGAATCGATCTGGCACTCGGGATTCGAGGCGGACCCCAGGGGCGAGCCATCGTCGAAGAACGCCCTGCGGTACCAGGCCCCGTCCCATGCCTCGCGCTCGACCGCGGCCTTCAGCTTGGAGATCTCGCCGTCGAACTTCATCACGGTCTCGGCGTCGGAGCGGGCATTGGCGACGTTCGAAAACTGGCCCAGGACATCGATGAGGAAGAACGCGAGCCACACGCTCTCGCCGCGGCCCCCGATCCCGACAAGGTTCATGCCGTCGTTCCAGTCCCCGGAACCCATGAGCGGAAGGCCGTGGGCGCCGTACCGAAGGCCGTGCTCGACCGCGCGCAGGCAATGGTCGTAGAGGCTGAACGTCTCCTCCGTTCGACCGGGCAAATCGAAGTAGCTTTCCTCATGGTCCTTGAGCAGCCGGCCCGAGAGGAAAGGGATCTTCTCGTCCCAGACGCCGGTATCACCGGTGCAGGACGAATAGCGGCATGCCGCAAACGGAAGCCAAAGGTAGTCGTCGGACACGCGGGTGCGCACGCCGCGGCCCGATGGCGGATGCCACCAATGCTGGACATCGCCCTCGGGGAACTGGCGTGACGCGGCGAGAAGCACCTGCTTTCGCGTGAGCGAGGGCTCCGCGTGGACGAGCGCCATGACGTCCTGGAGCTGGTCGCGGAAGCCGAACGCGCCCCCGGACTGGTAGAAGCCGCTCCTCGCCCAGAGGCGGCAGGCAAGGACCTGGTAGGGCAGCCAGCCGTTGACGAGCACGTTCACGCTGGAGTCGGGCGTGTCGACGTTCACGGTGCCCAGGGTCCGTCCCCAGTACTCCCAGACATGCTCCAGGGCGCCGCGAACGGCCCCCGGGGATCGGAACCTGCGGATCAGGCCGCGGACCTCGTCGATCGACTTGCCCGCGCCTAGGCGAAAGACGACTTCCTGCTCCTGGCCGGGCGCGAGGTCGACGTAGACCTGGACCGCTCCGGCCGGGTCGAAACCCGCTCCCACGCGGCCGGAGAGCCTCGTGCGCTGCATCCCCGCAGGCTGGCCGAGCGAGCCGTTTCGCCCGAGGAATTCCAGCCGGTCGCCGGTGAGGGTCTTCGATGCGTCGCCGACGTCGATGAACGCGATGCGGTCGGCAAAGTCGGCCTGGTACCGGTTGCGCGCGAGCAGTCCTCCCGTCTCGGGGTCGAGCTCCGTCTGCACGTGGAGGAGGCCCTTGCGGCGGCTGCCGCCCATGACCCATTCCCAGTAGCCGGTCACCGAGACCCTCCGAGGCCTCGAGGAGGCATTGCGGAGCTTGCAGACCGAGAACTTGACCGGCGCATCCATGGCTACGAACACGGTGAGCTCCGAGGCGATCCCGCCTTCGAGGTGCTCAAAGGCGGAGTAGCCGAAGCCGTGCCTGATGGTGTGCGGCGTGGCGCCGCGCGCGGGCAGGGGAGTGGGGGACCAGAACTGGCCCGTCTCCTCGTCCCTGATGTAGATCGCCTCGCCCGGTGGGTCCACGACCGGGTCGTTGCTCCAGGGAGTCAGCCTGAATTCGTGGCAGTTCTCGGACCAGGTGTATGCGCTGCCGCTCTCCGAAATGATCGTGCCGAAATCCGGGGTCGCTATCACGTTGATCCACGGAGCGGGCGTCGACTGGTTCGGCGCGAGAGTGATGACATATTCGCGGCCGTCCCGCGTGAAGCCCCCGAGCCCGTTGAAGTGGATGAGATCGCGCGCCTGAACGGCCGGCACCGGCTCCCTGAGGGGCGCACGGCTTGGGCGAAGCGCAGGGGCCAGCGGCAGCTTGGCCGCGGGCTGGTCAAGCTGCTGCTGGAGCGAGCCCGCGTCGGCCATGAGGACGATCCGTGCCACCGCCTGGAGGAGCGAGCGGTCGGACTGCGACATCTGGTCCGCGTGGAGGACAAATATCCCTCCCGGCCGGCCCAGCAGCGGGGCCTCGATTCCCGCGGCCACCATCGCCAGGATCTCCTCTTGCAGGGGTTGGCGGTAGGACGAATCGTCCCCGTTCAGGATCACAAGGTCGGCCTCAAGGCCCTTCACGCGCCAGAAGGCGTGCGCCTGCACGAGCTGCTGAACGAAATCCATGTGCAGGCCGTCGGAAATCCCAACGAGGACGATGGGAAGGTCCCCTGAGACCCCGTACCTCCACAGGCTTTCCTGGCCGCTCCTGTTCGCGAGAAGCGTGGCCGGGTTCGCCCGGCGCGCAGCCTGCGCGTAGACCAAAGCGCTTCCCAGCCTCGCGTAGACCTGCGCCTGCGCTTCCGTCGCGTTGAGCTGCCTCAGGCTCACCTGGCTGTGGGTCCATGCCAGTTCGAAGGTCCGGGAAGCGACCCGAGGAGACTTGTACTTGTCGATCAGCGCCTCCACGCCCGCGCGTGCCTCGGCGATGCCGAGGACAAAGACCAGGCTCACCTCGGCGCCGGCGGGTATGACCACGGTCCTTCGCAGGGCAATGGCGGGGTCCAGCACGGAGCCCGCCGTGTTTGTGAGCGGCCCCTGGCGGGCCAGGGCAAAGGGGGCGGAAGGCGTGCCGTTGCGGCCGAGGAACCTCGCCCTGTCCGTCTCGCATGTCGCCGCGCTCTCGTCGCCGGACGGGGCCGCCAACATGCCAAACATCCAGGGCGGATTCTCCCCGGGGGCCCTCGGCCGCCTCGAGCAGATCACGGCGGACTGCGGCGCGACGAATTCAGTCTGCACAAAGAGGCCATTGAAGGCGGGGTGCGATGCCTCGGCATCGGCCGTGTCGAGCACGACCTCCAGGTAGCTCGTGAGCTCGATCACCCGTCGGCTGTGGCCCGGATTGGTGAGTGTGACCCGTCTCAGCTCGACGGCGTCCTCGGGCGAGACACATATCTCGGTGTACACGTCCAGTCCAAGGTGGTTGTGCCTGAATTCAGCCCGCCCCTGCGCGAAGATCGTCTCCTGGCGCTTGGTCGGCTGCATGACCGGCTGCGGCGCGGCGGACCAGTACTCATGGGTCGCCGTGTCCCTCAGGTAGAGGAACGTTCCCCAGCAGTCCCGCGTCGCATCCTCGCGCCAGCGCGTCAGCGATATGTCCCTCCATCGGCTGTAGCCGCCACCCGACTGGCTGATCACGAGATGATAGTGGCCGTTCGAGAGCAGGTGAACCTCGGGGGGCTGCGCCGACACCTCGGTGAACACCCGGATCGCGCTCTCGGCCTCCCGTTCGAGGAGCTTGCGCGCCTCCTGGACCTCCAGCTCCTTCGAGAGGATCTTCGCCGAAATGTGCGGTACCCTCTCCTGCAGGAGAAGGTCGGCGGTGCGCAGGACCGGGCAGGCCATGAACCTGCGCTGCATCGGCCGGTCGAGAAGGTATGAGGTGAGGGCGAGCAGGCTCATTCCCTGGTGATGGACCATGTAGGAAAAGATGGTCGCGCCAGTCTGGCCTGCAGGAACGCGCGAGGGAGTGTAGTCGACTGCCTCGTAGAACCCGTACGTGCCGCCCCGCTCGTCGGCGGCGAGCCGGTCCAGGTTGTCGCTCGCCTCCACGGGCGAGACCATGAGCGCCATCACGGTGGCATAGGGCGCAATGACCAGCTCCTCCCCGAGCCCCCTCTTCAGCCCGAGCCCGGGCACGCCAAACGCCTTGTATTGGTAGTTGAGGTGGGCGTCGGTGAGGTTGTAACCCGACTCGGATATCCCCCACGGCACGCCGCGAAGCCTGCCGTATTCGACCTGGCGCTCGACGGCGCCGCGGCATGTCTCGGCGAGAAGGGTGTTCTCGTAATTGGGCATCACGAGCAGCGGCATCAGGTACTCGAACATGGAGCCGCTCCAGGACGCCAGGATCGGCTCGCCATGCCCCGAGACGAGCAGGCGGCTCAGGGCGAACCAGTGCTCCTCGCTGACCTGCCCGAGGGCCACCGCGACATAGCTCAGGAGCCGCGACTCGGAGGCGAGGAGGTCGTAGTAGCTGACGTCGCGCTTGCGGGTGGCGACATTGTACCCGATGGCAAAGAGCTTGCGCGAGGGGTCGTAGAGGAAGGCGAAATCCGCCTCCGCGAGCTTGAAGGCGCGGGCGGCGAGTCCCTCTATGAGTTCCATCCTCCGGCGCGCCTCCCCGCCGCCCTCCAGGGTGTTGGAGGCGTCGGCGAGCTGCCTCAGCGTGGGTCCGCCCGGGTGCCAATGCGCGGGTGTGTCATGGACTCGCTGCTCCTCACGGAGCCAGGGCGCCAGCGAGAGCACGTCCTCCATTTCGTCCTTCGCGGCGTCACGCAGGCGTTGCGCCCAGTCGGCCGACTCGGCCGGTTGCAGATCATTTATCTTCGATGCGAGCTCCACAGCCTTGGCGAGAAGCCGGAACCGTCCGAGAAGGGTGTAAGGCGTTCCCTGGGCAAGCTCGTGGCAGAGCTGCTCCACCTCGTCGCTCTTGCCCTGCATGGAGTTAAGGAGGACGCCGCATGTGTCGCATAGGCCGGAGAAGACGCGAGCCGGCAACAGCTCCACGTCGGCGAGCTCGCTCAGGCCGGGTGCGAGCGTCAGGAGGTGCCCGGCGAGATTGCCGCTGTCGACGCTCGAGACGTAGAACGGCTGCAGGGCCTGGAGCGTGCGCGTGTCGTACCAGTTGTAGAAATGCCCGCGGTACCTCTCGAGGCGGTCCATCGAGTCCAGTGCATCCCTAGTCCGGCGCAGCAGCGCACCCGCGCTCAGGTAGCCGAGGTCCCGGGCGGCGAGGTTGCTCAGGAGCGCCAGGCCCAGGTTCGTGGGCGACGTGCGCGTGGCCACCCGCTCAATGGGCTGTTCCTGGTAGTTGTCCGGGGGGAGCCAGTTCTCCCCGGCGTTCACGAACTTCTCGAAGAAGAGCCACGTCTTCCGGGCCGTGGTCCTGAGGAAGTAGACCTGGTCCTCCGCAAGCTTCTCCTGGGCGGCCTCGATGGGCTGGCTGATCTTCCACGCGATCATCGGCGCAAGGAGCCAAAGGCCCATGAACGGGAAGGCCAGCGGCAAAAGCCATGGCTGCGTCAGCGAAATGGCCGCCGCGACGCCCATTGAGAGGAGGGGAGCAAACCACATGCTGCCATAGAAGTCCCCGAGGCCGAGGTCGGAGCCGCGCGCCTCCTCGCCGGAGGAGACCCACTCGAGGAGCCGCCTTCGCGTCACGAACATCCTTGCTAGCGACCGAACAATCGCATCCGCGCTCACGAACGCGTCGTAGGGGAGGAAGGCAAGCGTCAGCAATATATGGGCGAACTGCCGGCCCACCGACGCCCCGATCCCCCTGAAGTGAAGGCCAAACGGGAGATCGTGCGGCTTTCGCGTCAGGTCGAATGCGGCGGTGACAAGGGTCGGTGCCGCCACGATGGCGACGACCAGCAGCGTCACGCGGCCCGCAATCCTCGGGACCAGCGCCCAGGACCCAAGGAGGAGCACAAGGAGCCCGATCGGCACCAGGCTGCGTCTCAGGTTGTCGAACACCTTCCATTGCGAGAGGGCCGAGATTGGGTTCGCAATGCGCCTCACGTCGCCGCCCGGCACCCTCCTCAGCAGCCACTGGGCGATCTGCCAGTCTCCGCGTATCCACCGGTGCCGCCGCTTGACGTCGGCGTTGTAGCGGGAGGGATATTCCTCATAGAGCTCCACGTCCGTGACTAGGGCGGAACGCGCGTAGCAGGACTCGATCAGGTCATGGCTGAGCACGGCGTTCTCGGGGAACCGCCCGCCCACGGCCCGCACGAAGGCGTCGACATCATATATGCCCTTCCCGATGAAGGAGCCCTCCTGGAAAACGTCCTGGTACACGTCCGAGATCGCCTTGGTGTAGGGATCGATGCCGACGTCTCCCGAGAACAGGCGCGAGAAGAGCGAGCGGCCGGCACCGGGGAGGCTGACTCCCACGCGCGGCTGGAGGATCCCGTAGCCGTCGACGACGATGCCCTTGTCCTCGTCGAAGCGCGGCCGATTCAGGACATGCGCCATCGTCGCCACAAGGAGGCGCGCCGCGTTTCGAGGCAGATGGGTGTCGGTGTCGAGCGTGATGACGTACTTCACGCCCCCCAGCGCCGCCACGTCGCCGACGATGTCCGAGAAGCATTCTTCACCCCGCCCGCGTAGCAGCGCGTTGAACTCCGATATCTTGCCCCGTTTGCGCTCGTAGCCCATCCAGACCCTGTCGGCCGCGTTCCAACGCCGCGGCCTGTGGAAGAGGTAGAACAGGCTGCACTTGGACGAGCCGTACTTTGAATCCAGCCCCTTGATGCCGTCCACAAGCCGCTTGCGCAGGTTCGCGTCGGTGGGAAGCGTCTCCTCGGCCGCATCCGGGAAATCCGTCAGCAGGCCGAATGACAGGTTGCTGTCACGGTTGGAGAGGTAGTGGATCTCAATGATTTCAAGGAGGTGGTCGACGGCCTCTGCATCGGGCACAAGCGTCGGGACGATGACCATCGTGCGGGACTCGGGTGTGATCCCGTTGGAATAGTCCAGCCGGGGCAGCAGCCGGGGTCCCGTCGCCACCGTCGAGACCCAATTCACGACGGCGACCGCGAGCTGGCTGAAGCAGAGCAGCAGGATGGGCGTGAAAACCTCGAGGCGCAGGGTGGAGACGCCGAGCGCGTGTCCCTCGAAGAGTGAGGCGGCGGTCCCGAGTGTCGTGAGCGCGAGCACGCTGCCCAGATAGAAGGTGACCGGATGGCGGACCACGGAGCGCTCGATGCGCGCCGCCAGGGGCCAGCTCAGCGCCGCCCCCTTCTCGAGATCCGCCCGGCCGCCGCCAATGAGGTAATAGCCGACGTGGGCCCTGCGGTCCCCGCGCCCGCTGGCGCGCGCACCCTCATCCGCGAGGCGTATCGCCTTCTCCGCCATGTCGGCCTCGGAATGGCGTCCATGCCGCGAGAGCGTCTCCACCGTGTGCCTGTAGGAGTCCCTGGTTGCAAAATCCATCTGCCGGTAGACGTCGGCGGGGTCGGTCCTCAGGATCCTCTCGACGATGCTCTGGGACTCCACGAATGAGCGCCAGTCCCAGGCGCTCAGCATCCTGAGCCCCGTGATGGTGTGGCTCACCGAAACCTGGTCCGCAGCCTGGCTCTGGCTCTCGGCCTGGACCAGATTGTCGATCGTGAGGTGCTGCTCGGCCAGCCGCTGCTCGAGCCATGTTCTCGCCAGGGGAACCGACGTGGAGGAGCGCGACAGCTTCTGGTGGAACTCCGAGACAAACGAGCTGGTCACGGGCAGGTTGGCGCGGGCCATGTCGGCGACCACCACGACGACCTGCGACGGCTTGTGCTCCGACGTGGTCTCGAGGCGAAGGGCCCACTCGTCCGCGAGGTCGCGGTCCTTGCGGCTCAGGGTCAGCCGCTCCGTGATGCGCCTCAGGTTCTCGATGAGCGCCAGGCGGATCATGATTGGCACCGCCCAGAGCTCTCCCAGCTTGAGCGGGGTGACGACCTGGTACGCAGAGACGAAGGCCTCCAGCGACTCCATCTCGAGCTGTGCGTCGACGTGCGAGATGAAACCGAGGGTGATGTCGTAGACGCGCGGAAGGCCGGCGGAGCGTCCCACCGTCAGGCGCGGCAGCTCCCTGCTGTAACGTCTCGGCAGATGGCGCCGGGCCATCTGGACCTGTTCCTCGATCAGGTAGAAGTTATCGAGTATCCACTCTGAGGCAGGGGTGATCTGCCTTGCCTGGTCCGCCGCGTAGGTGGCCCTGTTATACTCCCGCAGGAGGCGCTCATTCTCGTCGAGGCGCGGCAGGAGGCGGTTTGGGCCGGGCAGGATCACGGCCTGGTGCTCCACCGCGAGGAGCCTGGCGTGTTCCGTCAGCTGCTCGGCAGAAAACAACGGGAGGGCAGCCGGCGGCTCAATGACCGGCGGCGTTGCCTCGGGAGCTGTGGCCACTGCCATTTCATCACAGACTCCTCACCATCAAACTGGTAACGCAACTGCTCTGAAAATTATGGGCGAGGGGAGCCAGGGCCTATCACTTAGCCTAAACGATAGCCCATTCCTGCAGGGCGCCTACATTAATTCCTGCGTACTGACTATCCCTCCTCGCCTCACCGGCGCTCTTTCAAGAAGACTACTTCTTGGACTTCTTCTTCACAACTTTCTTCTTAGCTTTCTTCTTAGCCATGGTGGGTCTTTTGTTTGGTTTGTCTGTAATCGGAAAATTTATTTTTCCGAAAGCGTTCCTCATTCTCGACGACGCGGCGCTCGTTGTAAACAACTGTCGTTAGGCGAACGAAAGAATCTTTCGGGCTCCCGGGACGCCCGAATCCAACATTTTTTCGCACCTCGGCCGTCCTTGAGCCGTATCCACAAAATGGATCAGGAGTGCCGCGCTACTTCGCCGGCACGGGGGAGATCACCGGATCGCCGGGAATCGGGCGCCGCCTGTACTCGGAATAGTCGGGCACGATGCGCTGGTATGTGGAGTCCATGAGCGGCGAGGAGATGATGAAGTCCGCCGACGAACGGTCGCATGCGATCGGTATGTTCCAGACGACGGCCATCCGCAGCAGGGCCTTCACGTCGGGGTCGTGCGGCTGCGGCTCGAGCGGGTCCCAGAAGAAGATGAGGAAGTCGATGTCCCCCTCGACGATCTTGGAGCCGATCTGCTGGTCGCCCCCGAGCGGCCCGCTTTCCAGGCGGTGGATCTTGAACTTGAGCTCCTTCTCGAGGACTGCGCCCGTGGTGCCGGTAGCGTACACGTTGTGATGCGCCAGGAGGTCGCGGTTGAACTTGGCCCACTCGATAAGGTCGCGCTTCTTGTTGTCGTGGGCGACAAGCGCGATTTTTTTGTTGGGGGCCATCTCGATCGTCTTGTATTGCATGGTTGGGTGGTTGGCCCGCGGGTGCGGCTGCCGGAAATTGATACGGCTCCTATCGCCCGCAGATGTGTCTAAGCAACTGATGCTTATTCATATTTCCTCCAACAGTCGAGCGGTTCGGGGCATTGAGTCCAACCGCTCCTGTGCCTCAGTCCGCGGGACCGTTGCGGCCGCGGCGGTTGGCCTACTCCTTTCGGGTTGCACGGCCGTCACCTATATCCCGGAGAACGGACCTCAGTACGCGGAAAGCCCTCCTGCTCCGCCGCCGTTGACCTATGAGTCGGACCAGCAGCCGTCGCCCCCTGCGCCGGCCCCCGCGCCGAATCCCCTCGACCAGCTCATGGCCCCGGTGGCGCTCTATCCTGACCCGCTCATCTCGCTGCTGCTGCCGGCGTCCACGTTCCCCAACGACGTCGTCGCTGCCGCAAACTACCTGAACGGCGGCGGGGACCCCGGGCAAGTCGACTACCAGCCCTGGGACCCGAGCGTGCGCTCACTCTCCCATTATCCGTCCGTCGTGAAGTGGATGGCTCAAAATGAGACGTGGACACAGTCCGTCGGCGCGGCGTTCGCGTCCCAGCCGGCGCAGGTGATGGAGGCCATCCAGCGCCTCCGGGAACTCGCCCAGGCAGCCGGAACGCTCGGCAGTACGCCACAGCAGCAGGTCGTGGTCGAGGGATCCTACATCGAAATCATGCCGGCCCAGCCCAATGTCATCTACGTGCCGGCCTACGACCCCCAAGTCGTCTACGTCGACCAGCCCTATTACGACTACAACGGGCCATTTTTCGCCTATGGCCCTCCCTACGAGGCGGGCGTCTGGCTGACGTTCGGCTGCAATTGGGGCGGGCATGGCGTCGTCGTCGTTGACAGGGGGTACTGGGGGGATGGCCGCTCCTGGAGGCGCGACCCGTATTCCGTCAGCATCACCGTGAACATCAATGAGCGGCCGCATCCGTGGGCCTTCCCGAGCGGCCGCGCAAGGCCACAGGCGCCCTCTAACTGGAGGCAGAGTCCCCAGGTCACGAATCCGAGGCCCTTTGCCGCCACGCCGCCTCCGCGCCCGCCGCAGGCCGCCTATCGCGATATCCGCACGAGGGGTCCCGCAGCCGTGGGCGTCGTGAGCAGCAATCCTGCGGCGTTCAAGGGTCGACCGATAAATACAGCGATCATGCCGCACACCGCGGGTCCTGCGCGCACGCAGCAGGCCTCCGCACCGCGAAGCCCGGCGTCGCCCACGAGCCAGTATGATCGGCCGGCAACGGCACCCAAGCCCGCGACATCGCCCGCGCAACCCCGCTATCCGGCAACACCTCCCTCGCAATACGAGCGGCCGGCAACGCCCGCAGTCCATCCCGCAACGCCCCAATATTCTGAGACGGAGCGAGTGGCCCCAAAGATGGAGCCCAAGGCTCCGGTGGTGGACGAGAAGCGCCCTGTGCAGGCGCCCCCCCGGATTGAGACCGAGCACGCCCCGACGGTGGGGCACGCCGAAACCGTCACCCGCCCGGAGGAATTGCATCCCGCCGACGACAAGGGAGGCCCGCATCCCGACGTGAAGAAGGCGCCGAAGCCGACTGCGCCCAAGGAACAGCCCAAGCCCGAGGAGAAGAGGGACGATCCGAACCGCTGAGGGCGGGTGTGATATCTCACTCGTCAGCCGCACCGGGCCGGCCCACGCTGCCCCGGTGACATTGTTGGGAAAACGAAGCGTGCTGCCGGTGACCCGGATCGCCACCCCGGGAGTGTTCCTGGACGGCGGCGAGAGGGGTGAGATCCTGTTGCCCGGGCGCTACGTGCCCAGCGGGACCATCGCCGGCGAGTCGTTCGATGTCTTCGTGCACCGCGATTCGGAGGACAGGCTCGTTGCGACCACGGAAATTCCGAAGGCGGAGGTCGGCGATTTCGCGGCGCTTAGGGTGGTGGGTGCCAGCCCGCACGGCGGCGCCTTCCTCGACTGGGGGCTCAGCAAGGATCTCTTTCTTCCTGCGCGCGAGCAGCAGCATCGGGTCGCGGTGGGCGAGCTCGTTGTCGCCTACATCTTCGTCGACCTGAAGACCGACAGGATCGTGGCCACCACGAGGCTGAGCCGGCACCTGAATGTCACGCCTCCGGAATACGCCGAGGGCCAGCCCGTGGACCTGCTCGTCTGCGGCCGCACGACCCTGGGCTTCAATGCCATCGTCTGCAGCGCCCACTTGGGCCTTCTGTACCACAACGACCTGCCGGCCCCCCTCGAGATAGGCCAGCGGGTGGATGGCTACATCCGGGCTGTGCGCCCGGACGGAAAGATCGACCTCTCCATTAATCCCGCGGGCTACGGCCGCGTCGCGCCGCTTAAGGAGCAGGTGATCGAGTCCCTGGTCGATGCCGGCGGGAGCCTGCCGCTCGGCGACGCCAGCACCCCAGCGGAGATCCGCAGCGCCTTTGGCGTCAGCAAGAAATCCTTCAAGCAGGCGATCGGGGCCCTTTACCGCGAGCGGCTGATCTCCATCGAGCCCGGCGGCATCCGACTTGCCCCCCAGTCGAAGGCCCGTCACTGAATTGTTTCACCGGCAATGGACCACGCAGCCTTGCCAACGGCGTCGACCGGCTGTTCATTGGCCAACCATGAAAAGAAACGCCTCCGCAGTCTGGCACGGCAACCTGAAAACGGGCAAGGGAACCCTTACCACCGACAGCAATGTCCTAAAGGACACGCAGTACTCCTTCACCTCCCGATTTGAGAGCGGGACGGGGACGAACCCCGAGGAGCTGATCGCCGCGGCGCACGCGGGATGCTTCACGATGGCGCTGTCCGCCGGGCTGGACCAGGCGGGCTTCGTCGCCGACACGCTCAGCACGACCGCTGCGCTGACCCTGGAAAACGACCCGAAGACGAGCTGGACGATCTCCGCCATCCACCTGACGACGCTGGCCAAGGTCCCGGGCATCACCGCGGAGAAGTTCGCCGAGGTGGCTGCGGGCGCCAAGGCAGGATGCCCGGTCTCGCGCCTCCTCAAGGCGGCGATCACCCTCGACGCCAAGCTGGGCTGACGAAGCCTACTCGGCTTCCTTGAACTGCAGGGCGTTCAGGCGGGCATAGAGCCCCTCGATGGCGAGGAGCTCGTCATGGGTCCCGTGCTCGGCGAGACGGCCCTGGTCCATGACGAGGATTTGGTCGGCCATCTGGATCGTGGTCAGCCTGTGCGCGATGATGAACGTCGTCCGGCCCCGCATCACACGCTCCATGGCCTGCTGGATCAGTCGCTCCGAGGCGAGGTCCAGGGCGCTCGTGGCCTCGTCGAAAATCAGGATGCGCGGGTTCTTCAATATCGCCCGCGCGATGGCGATCCTCTGGCGCTGGCCGCCCGACATCTGCGCACCGCGCTCTCCGACAACCGTGCTGTATCCGTCGGGCAGAGCGATGATGAAGTCATGGGCGTTTGCGACCTTCGCCGCCGCCATGATCTCCTCGCGCGTCGCGTCAGGCTTGCCGTACTTCAGGTTGTCCTCGAGCGTTCCAGAAAACAGGACGTTCTCCTGGAGCACGATGCCGATCTGCCTTCGGAAGGACTCGGACGTGGCGTGCCTGATGTCCCTGCCGTCGACCAGCACGCGACCCGATGCGGGGTCGTAGAAACGGGCCAGCAGGTTGATCAGGGTGCTCTTGCCCGAGCCGCTCGGCCCTACGATGGCCGCGACCTGGCCCGCCTCGACGCGGAACGAGACGTCGCGGAGCGTCCGCGGTCCGCCCGGGGTCGTCTCGAACAGGTTATAGTCAAAGCTGACGTCGCTGAACTCGACGTCGCCCCGGATAGGGGGCATGGGAGTCGCATCGGGAAGGTCCGCGACCTCGGGCTTGGTGTCCAGGAGGGCGAAGACATTCTCGAGGCCCGTGTTCGCCCGCTGGAATATCGTCGCCAGGTCGACGAACCGGACGATGGGCGGGAAGACAAACGTGATGTAGGCGTTGAACGCCACGAGCGTGCCCACGCCCATCTGTCCCTTGACGACGAGCCATCCGCCGTATCCGAGCACGACCAGCGCGCCGATCGAACCGAGGAGGTCCGCGACCACGGCGAGCTTCGTGTTGCGCATCACGATCCGCGAGTAATTGAAGAAGTCGGCGTTGATCCCTCCCGAGAACGTCGTGATCTCGCCCTGCTCGCGGACGAAGGATTTGATGACCCGCGCGCTCGACACCTTCTCATGGAGAAACCCCATGACCTTGTCCCAGTTTTGCCGGTGGGTGCGGCTCTCCTCGCGCATGCGGCGCCGGTTATGGAGGTAGTTGAAGACAAAGAGGGGCATCACGGCGCAGGTCGCCGTCGCGAGCCTCCAGTTGACGTAGAAAAGGAAACCCACCACCACCACGACCGTGACCGAGTCGGCGATGAGGTTGATGAGAAAGCCGTTCGTCAGCGTGTAGACCTCGCCCGTGTCCTGGCTGACGCGGGACACCGTCTCCCCGGTGTGGGTGTTGTCAAAGTAGCGCAGGGAGAGCGTCTGGAGGTGGGCGAACAGCTGGATGCGAAGGTCGCACACCAGGCGCATCGCGGCGTGCTGCAGCACCCTGTTCCTTATCAGGGTTAGCCACGCCCGCAGGACAAAGAGTGCCGCAAAAAGGCCGAGAAGCTTTGCCAGAAGCCCCACGTCCTTGTTTGGTAACGCCTTGTCGATTATTATCTTGAGTATCCAGGGAGCGGGCAGCGTGAGAAAGGTTGCGGCCAGGATCAAGGCGACGCCCAGCGCGATCTGCGGGGCGTGGGGACGGCAGAGTCCCAGGAATCGTCTAAACGCGGATCGGTTCATTAGCTGGGGCCTAGCGATACGCCCGCCGGCATTAGGTTCAAACGATTTTGGCAGAAGGGGACATTTCGCCGAGGTAAAGTCTTGGCGAACGGGTCCAAGCCATGGAGTCTCGCCCACCGATGGACATTCCCGCCCTTACAGGCTCCCAGAAATCGCGCCTGCGCGCCCTTGGCCAGCGGATGGAGCCCACGATCAAGGTGGGCAAGGACGGCATGACCCCCGCGATTGTCGCGGACCTGGGGCGCCAGCTTGGCGCACATGAGCTCGTGAAGCTGCGTTTCGCGGGCCTCCCTCGTGATGAGCGCGCGGCGCTTTGCGACCGGCTCGCCGCGGAAACGGGCGGCATGTGCGTCGGCTCCGTGGGACAGACCGCCCTATTTTTCGTCCGGGCGGCCGGGGCCAAGTCCATCCTCGCCGTGGGCAAATAACCCTCGCGCGATCTTCACAGGCGCGGGACACGATAGGCTGGCGTTCGGCATTAGTCCTGCTTTTGAAAAGGGGGTGAATCCGCCTTCTCCATCTCCCATGCCCAAGTCGGCCTACCGCCTGACGAAGATCATCTTCACGATCGGGCCGGCGACGGAGGACGAGAAGATGCTCGAGCGCCTCATCATCGCCGGCGTCGACGTCTGCAGGCTCAACATGGCCCACGCGAACGACACGTGGACGCGAACGATGATCCGGAGGGTGCGCGACGTGTGCCAGAGGACGCAGCGGCACATCGCCATCATGATGGATGTCAAGGGTCCCGAGATCAGGACCGGGGACCTTCCCAAGCCCATCGACCTTGCCGAGGGACAGCTGATCGACCTGCTTCCGACCCCGGGCGAGTCCGAGAACGGGGTGCCCGCCGTCAGCGTCAATTATCCGCTCATGGGGGGGGACGTGAGCGTCGGCACGACGGTGCTCGTCGACAGCGGCCTCATCCGCCTCGAGGTGGTCTCGACGTCGGCCGCGAGGGTGCGGTGCCGCGTCGTGGTCCCCGCCAGGCTCACGAGCCGGCGCCACATCAACCTTCCGGGCGTCAAGGTGCGCCTTCCCGCCCTGACCACGAAGGACCGCGCCGACATCGCCGTGGGCGTCGAGGAAAAGGTCGACTATTTCGCGCTGTCGTTCGTGCGCGAGGCGGACGATGTCGACATCCTGCGCCGGTTGCTTTCGGACATGAAAAGCTCGGCGCGCATCATCTCCAAGATCGAGGACCAGTCGGGCATCGCGAACCTCGACGAGATCATCATCGCCTCCGACGCGATCATGGTGGCCCGGGGCGACCTCGGGATTGAGGTCCCGATGGAGGACCTGCCCCTGATACAGAAACGGGCCGTGGACGCGTGCATCATGCACCGTAAGCCGGTGATCGTCGCGACCCACCTCCTGGAGTCCATGATCTCGTCGCCCGTGGCGACACGCGCCGAGGTGAGCGACATCGCGGGCGCGGTGTGGTCGACGGCGGACGCCATCATGCTTTCCGGCGAGACGACCACCGGGCGGTACCCGCTCGAGTGCGTGCAGTTCATGAAGAAGGTCGCGGGGAAGATCGAGGCGAACGCGAAGAAGGGCTACAACAGCAGCCTGCCGCTCAAGACGAACAAGGACCGGCTCCTGCGCTCGGCGGTCGTGCTCGCGCAGGAGATTGGCGACGCGGGCATCATGGTCTTCACCCGCAACGGCCTGCTGCCGCAGGCGCTCTCCGCCCTGAGGGGCTGGCGTTGCCCCATCTACGCCTTCACGGACGAGCCCCAGGTTTTCCGCCACATGCTGCTCATGTGGGGCGTCGAGCCCTTCCTCATGGATTTCAAGCCCGAGCCGGAGGATTCTATCTCCGACGCCTTCGCCTACCTCCTCCGGCGCGACTGGGTGGCGCCAGGGGACTGGATGGTCGTCGTCACGAATGTCCTGGCCGGCAAGAAGACCATAGACTCCATCCAGATGCGGCCGATCGAGTGACCGGCGCCGTTCATTTGCCCGGCGGAGCGAGCTCGGGTTTCGCGAGGAACTTCTTCAGCGCCACAGCGTCACCGTAGAGCTCGGGCGAGCCGTCGAAGACGACCTTCCAGCCGCCTCCGGCGACCCGCTTCCAGATCGTGAGATAGAGGCCCTTGTCCGTCGCGGGCTTTCCGTCCTTGCCGGACCCGGTGTAGTCGTAGCCTCCCCACGTGTAGCCCATAGTCCCGTCGGCGGATACATCGATGCGCGAGGGCGCCCATGTCAGGTGGAAGTTGGGGTCCGGCTTGGCCTTGGCGTTTGTCGCATCCTGGAAGGCCTTGAAATCGGCGCGGTTGAGCGTGAGCTGGTAGGGCACGAAGCATTCGTCGGCCATGTTCGCGAGGAAGGCGCCCTCGAAGCCCATTGTGGAGACCTGCGCGCAGAAATTCTTTTCGGCCTGGGCGAGCTCCGCGCAGAACTTGTCGTGGTCGTCGGCGCGGGCCATCGGCGCCGCGGCAAGAAGCATCAGGAGGAGACGGATGTGTTTCATAATGGGAAATTGGCCTGTGCCGGACGCCGCAGGATCGCCACAACGCCCAAAGGCTTCACGGATGCACGTGGACGTCGTCCTCGGGAGACCACGCGGGAGACGTCACCGCGTAGAACTCAAGCACCTCATTCGCATCGGCCATCACGGAGCGCACCGTGCTCGGGGCGACGTTGACGACGGAGCCCCGGGAGACGGCCGTGCGCTTGCCGTCGAGCAGGACGCCCCCATGGCCTCCCGTGATGATAAAGATCTCCTCGCCCTCGTGGTTGAAGCTCAGGGCCGATGCGGCTCCCGGCTGAAGGCGGAAGAACGCGACACTGACCCTGTCGCTGTGCGCGGCCGCGGTCCTGCCCACGATCTCCTGGAGTTCGAGGGGCGCGGCCGCCCTTGGCGCGTCAGCGGGTGCCGCGCGATGGGAAAACGCATCGCGGGTCAGCTCGGCGATCTTGGCCGCAAAGGCGGGATAGCGCGCCTCGAGCAGGTCCCGGTAACCCTGCTCATAATCCGAGTACTCAAAACCCGGCGTGAGCGTCGTTCCGAAGAAGGAGTAAGTCCCCTCGGCCAAGCCAACGGGCCGCGAGCCCTGCCACACGCCGCGCGGGACAAGAAACTGGGGTCGCTGGCCTGCCGTCACGTCGGGGCCAATGATCACAGTCTCACCGTGCCCGTCGGGATAGAGAAGAAGCATCTCAACTGGCGAGCCCCCGTAAAAGTGCCACATCTCATCCGTGACGAGCCTGTGGAGCGCCGAGAATTCCTCCCTGGTCTCAAGCGCATAAATTGCGCTGTAGGCGTGGTGGGGACCGGAGACGTGGGAAGCGGCGTCCCCGTCGATGCCATCAGGGCTCAGGTAAGTGGGAGCAAACCAGCAGCCCTCGCCGGGAATGAGCTGCATCTTGAGCGTGTCAATGAGCTGGCGGGCGGTCGGCTCGGCATTGGACGGGCAGCACAATGCCAGCGTTGCGATGCCGAGAAAAAGCCCACGAATGGTCATGGGCCGACGGTGACCTAACGGCGCGCCGCCTCCAGAAAAATGCCCGATTTTGGGCCGGAATACGAGCCGTCCCAGGCACCTCACAAATTCCTCTTTTCGCCACTTATTTACTGCCGAAACCCACCGGAAAGGCCCCAAAAACCACGGTTGCCAGGGCGCAAAAAGGCGACCCCCGGGCGACAAAACCCGACCATTGCCCGCGGATTCGGTCAGGCGTAGTGGCTGCCGAATCCCGTTCCAGTGTCGGCTTCTTCCTCGGGGCTTTCTTCGCGTGCATCCGTTTCATTCTGTTCGGTGCCCTGTTTTGCATCTTCTTCAGGATCAAAGTGTATGAGAAATTTGGCATCGCGCGCCTTCTTGCGCACTTTATCATCCTCCTCGGCCAAATGCGTCGCACGCAGCCGCTCCAGGTACGCCTGGTATTGGGCGGCTGTGTTCGATAAGCCATCTATGTTGTGCGTGTGTGACATGGCGTGTCTTCCTGATAAATCGGTCCCTCGGGCAGTGCCCTTGAGTCCCAAAACAGGCCAAGTCCCGCGGCAAAGCCCCCAAAACCGCCCCAAATCGGGGCCTAAGGCTTTGGGCTTTGGTTGGCCGCCTTGACGAGAAGCGCCTGCCACTGGCCGCCGTCGATATGCGCCAAGGTTCCGCCGAAATGGACGCTCTGCGTGAGCACCGCAAAGCCGTGCGCATCCTTCTGGCCCGTTGCCAGGCCCGCGGCGACAAGAAGCTCCGCGACCTTCCCGCGGGCGCCGAGCTCGAAGGTGATGTCGAGCGGCTGGTCGAACATTGCCGCGCCCTTCGCGCTCGCGACGGAACCGGATCCCCTCAGGAATTCATCAGGCGCGTCGATGTCGATGTTCACGATCCGGATGGCGCCATCGAGCCTGCGGTCGGCCACCACCGTGATGAGGTCGCAGCCGATCTCGGAGACCTGGTTCACGAGGTCGAGGACGGCCTCCGTGTTCTTGCCAAGCGCGTTCTTGTTGCCGATGTCGGGCTTCTTATCGACGCCGAAAACCAGGCCCACCGCGGAACCCACGGTTCCCAGCGTGTCGGTCATGGGAGCCGACTTTTCGTGGAGCGAGGAGGCGACATCGGCCCTGAGGAAGCGGATGATCCCCGATGAGCTCGTCAGCTTGAACTCCTCGCGCAGGTTCGCCTCAAGTTCGCCGAGGTTCGCGCCGCCTCCAACGAGCGACGGCGCCACCGAGAACTTGCCCTCCACCATCGGGTCGTTGCCCGAATGCGGCTCCTTGAACAGCGGTCCCGAGTCCACGTCAAAGGGCGCCCCGGCGGCCTTGACCGAGTAGGGGACCGCAGCCGAAGGGTCAAAGGTGAGCACGCCCGCCACGTTCGTCAGGCTGTGGCCCGCGGGACCGCCGTGGCCCCCGTCCAGACGGATCGCCGAATGATCCAGCGTGAGGTTTCCACCAAAGATGACCAAGTCGCCGCCCTCCGCCTTGAAGTGGTCGAAGGCTAGCGCGACGTGCCCGGTTAGATCGCCCCAGAACGGCGCCGCATCGCGGCCATGGCCTGCATCGGCGTCGCCGCCGGCCGGCGCAAACATGCCGGCCAGGAGGGCAAGGTGCTCCGAGGCCGCGCTCGTGCCCGTCAGCTTGACGTCAACCTGGTCCTCGGTCGGCGTCTTCTGCCACGTGCCCTCGGCGGAAAAGTCGGAGACGGTGGCTCCCGTCTTGATCCTGATCGGTATCGAGAAGCCCGAGGCGCCGCCAGGATCCATCTCCGCATGGGGGCTGGCCACGATCGAATTTCCCGGATCGATCCCAGTCCAAGCGATCTTGCCTGCGAATTCCGTGGAGTCCGTGAGCGTCACCGTGAAATCGCCCGAGGCGCTCCCGGATGAGAAACCGGGGGGAAGTGTCGCCGAGAGCTGGGAACCGAGGGCCGCCACGTCTCCCGTCCATGTGCCGGTCACCACGACCGGCTGGTCAGCGCCCCCGGTGCGGGCGGCTTTGGCCTCGAGGCGCGCCACCGTATGCCCGGCCTGCGTCAGCACCAGGGGCGCCGCCACGACATGCCAGGCCGCCTCCGTGACATCGCCATGGGCATCCGCTGAAACGTCAAGGTCGTGCAGGAGGATCTTGTCCGCCTTTTTGATCGTGACCCCCGCCGCCATCAGGCTCCCCTGTGAGCTCAGGGAGACGCCACCGTCGACCGGCGTGACCGTGAGTTCGCCCGAAACGTCGCCGCCCCCGATCGAGACCCCGTCCGCCACGGCGGGAAGCCATGCGAGGGGAAGGGCCTTGATCGACACATCGATCCATCCGCCCGGGCCCTGCACCTTCACCGCGGCACTCCTCTCATCGACATCGAAGGCCTGGAGCGCGTGCACCGAGGCCACGTCGCGGGAACCCCTGACTAAGACCTCCGCGGTCGCCACGTGAAGGACCTGGCCGGAATGGGTCGCGTCGAATGTCGCCGCGAGGGTCACGTTCCCCACGCGGACCAGTGCGGGCGAGAACGCGCCCAGCCGGCTCGCGGCGGCCTCCAGCTTACCCAGGGCATGCACGGACGCGAACGCGGCATCGGCGTCAAACTGGCCGCCTCCCTTGAGGACGAGCGCAGGAAGCGGGTGATCGGGATAAAAGGGGGCAATGTCGGTATCAAGGCAATTGACCGCCCACGTCCCGGCGATGCGCCCCTCGGCGGTGGGAAGCTGCGTGGTAAAGGTCGCCAGGGCGCGGCCCGCCCGGTTGACGCCGACGGTGAAGCTCTCGGCGGCGCCGCCGCGGGGGACGTCAACGGCCGCCGAGAAGGTCAGGTTCCCCAGGCTTGGTCCGCCAAACCCCGAAAGTCCCCCGGTGAGCCGAACCCGGCTGAAGGTCCTCGGGGAGTCCATGGTGATGGCGACGCTCCCGCGAGCGGACACGGCGCTGAGGATGGGGCCGAGGGCGTCGGCCGAGGTGTCGAGGGTAAACGTCCCCTCGCGACCGCCTGCCATGCCTCCGCCCGTCAGCCGGACGTGGACGTGGTCGGACGCCGAGCCGGGCGCCGGCAGGATGACGTCGCCCTCCATCTCCACGTCGTCGACCGAGAGGTCGACGGGCAGGTGCCAGGGCTTCAGCAGCGAACCGAGGATCAGCGCCGTGTTGCGCGGCGCGGAGGCGTCGCCAGGGGCCGCCTTGCTGAGGTCGAGCGTCCAGCCGTTCGCGACGATGCTGTGAACCTGGGCGTTGCGGTCCAGGACAGCGGACGTCAGGGACAGCTTCGCCTGAAACGAGGGGAGGGTGAGGACGGCCCCGTTGGCCTCAAGGTGCAGGTCCTCGATGTTGATCTCTCCAAAGCCCGCGGATACCGAGCCGACCGTTCCCTTGACCCCGGCCATCCGCGAGAGCTGCCGCTGGGCCTCCCAGGTCTGCACCGTCGGCGAGACCGCGACGAGGACCAGCAGGATGGCAACGCCGACGATGACGGCGAGGCATGTCAGGAGAAGGCGGAGCAGTTTCAAGCGGAGGATCGTTCCTCAGACCCGGCGCAAAGGCGGTTGTGTCATCAAAGCCGGGGGGTGTCGCCGGCTGCCGGCCATGGCACCTGCCAATGGTAGGTTCCCGACCCGACAAGGAGAGGCTTCATGCCCGGGATCATGACGTCCGCCGTCGTGTTCGGGGGAAACGTGGCGTCCACCGTCAGCGTGCCCGCGTCGATCTTCCAGGAGCTGGAGATCGCCCCGGTCGGCGCAGCGAAGTTCGCCTTGGCCCAGGACAGCCCGGGTCCCGGCACGGGATGGTAAACCAGGTGCCGGAAGCCCGCGCCGTCGGAGTCGATGCCCGCCACGTCGCGGTAGAGGTAGTCACCCACGGCGCCGAAGGCGTAGTGGTTGAAGGAGTTCATCCCGATGCTCTGGAATCCCCGCTCGGGCGTCCAGCCGTCCCAGCGCTCCCACATCGTCGTCGCGCCGTTCTTCACCTGGAAGAGCCAGGAAGGGAACGTGTCCTGGAGCAGGAGCCTGTACGCGACGTCGTCGCGCCCGGCCGCGTGGAGGGCGGGCAGGAGGCGCGGGGTGCCGATGAAGCCCGTCGCCAGGTGCCAGTCGTGGGCGGCAATCTCCCCGACAAACTTGGCCGCCGCCTTGGACCTGATCCCCTCGGGCAGCAGGTCCATCGTGAACGCGAGCGCGTAGCCGGTCTGGCTGCTGTCGAGGATGCTGCCATCCTCCATGACGAACGCCTTCTGAAAGGCCTCGACCACCTGCAGCCGGCGCTCCGCAAACCGCGCCGCGTCCGCGTCGCGGCCGACCGCCTGCGCCATCTGGGCCATGAGCCCGCAGAGGTGCGCATAGTAGGCCGTGTCGATGACCTCAGTCTTGGCGCCGCCGCCCTGGTTGAGCCAGTCCCCGTAGCCTCCCACGGTGACGATGCCCCCCGAGGAGTCCACGTAGAGCAGGTCGAGGTAGCGCGAGAGCTCGTCGAAATGCCGGTTGATCACCCGCGTGTCGCCATAGACCTTCCATAGCGCGTGCGTGCAGACAATGGCCGCGTCACCCCACGCCGTGACAGCCTTGCCCTGGCGCCCCATGGAAGGGGCCACATCCGGGAACGAGCCGTCGGGCGCCTGCTCGTCCGTTGCGATCGTCACCAGCCAGCGCTCGATGAAGCTCGCGACATTGTAATTGAACGAGGCGGTGGGGATGAAGAACTGGGTGTCGCCCGTCCACCCCAGGCGCTCATCCCGCTGAGGACAGTCCGTCGGGACCTCGAAGTAATTGCCCTTCTGGCCCCAGATTATGTTCTCGTAGAGGCGATTCACCCGCGGGTCTGAGCACTCAAAGCTCCCGGTGCGCTCAAGGGCTGAATGCGCCACGATGCCGGTGACATCGGCGCGTTCCGGCGCGGCGTCGAGGCCGCTCACCTCGGCATAGCGAAACCCGTGGTAGGTGAACCTCGGCTCGAGCGTCTCCATGGCGTCGCCCCTCAGCCAGTACGTGTCCACGGCCGATGCCGCGCGCAGGTTGGACGTGTAGAGGGTGCCGTTCGGGTTGAGCATTTCACCGTGGCGCACGGTTACCTGCTGGCCGGCGGTGCCATGGACCTTCAGGCGCACCCAGCCCACCATGTTCTGCCCGAAGTCGACCAGGTAGACGCCTTTGGACAATGCCCGAACGCTGCGGGCCTGAAGCTGCTCGAACTCGCGCACCGGGTCCGTCCCCGATGGCTCGACCACGACGGCCGGAACCGGCGCCGACTTGTCCACGGCCCGCAGGCCAGTCGCCACGGCAGACCAGTGCGAATCGTCAAAACCCGGCGTGTCCCATCCCGTAAATTCGAGGCGGCCGTCATGGGCGTAGCCCTGGAGCATGTCCGCGAACTTGATGGGACCGGTCGCCGCACGCCAACCCGCGCCCGTGGTCACCTCGTCGTGCGTCCCGTCCTGGTATTCGATCTCGAGCTGGGCGGAGAACCGGGGATACCCGCCGTAGTTCTGGCGGCGCCCGAAATAGGCGAAGGTGCTCGCATACCAGCCATCGCCAAGGATGGCGCCCAGGGCGTTTGCGCCCGGACGGATCATCGGGGTGACGTCATAGGTCTGGCAGTCCACGCGATGATGGTAGTCGGTCCAGCCGGGAGTGAAGTCGTCGCGGCCCACGCGGCTGCCGTTGAGGTGGGCCTCGTAGAGGCCGAGCGCCGTGGCGTGCAGCAGCACCTTCCGGACGGGCCGGCTGACGACAAACTCCGTCCGGAGGAAGGGCGCGGGAGGGAGGATGTAAATGGCGTCCTGGGGTGTCCCCCACGGGCTCTGCCTGTCGGGAAGCTCAGAGAGCGACGCCCAAGACAGGCCGGCCGCGTATCCCGGCTCGTCCCAATGCTCCCCGCCCGCGACGGAAAAATGCCAGCTGCCGTCGATCTCCGACCTGAAGACCTCGCCGTCGGAGAAGACCAGCTCGAGCTCGCCGAGAACAGAGGGAGGGTAGCCGTCCAGCTGGTCAATCCTTAGGCCGATCATGTTGTCGCCCGGCCTGACGAACGGCAGGAGATCGAGCGGACGGGCCCGGTCCCAGCGCTTCGCGACACCGACGACGGCTCCGTCGAGCGTGACGGTGCAGATTTGGTCGGGGACCAGGAGCAGGCTTGCGCGCACGAGCCTCTTGCCCGGCTGCACGGCAAAGCCGCGCCGAATGAGGACGCTGGTGGGCGAGGTCTTCTGGGAGGAAATCGGCGCCTGGGCCCACCTCATGCCATTGACCCGGATCCGCTGCGCGGCCTGAAGGTCGTTCTCTCCGCCGCGCGGATCGGAATCGAGGCCAATCCAATCGGCCCTCCATTCGGAAGCCTGGAGAAGGCCTGTGCTCCACAGGGCCGGCTCGCTCCACGTCGAGGCGTTACCCGACTGATCCCACACCCGCACCTGCCACCAGTACTCCGAGTCAGAAGCCAAGGGCGTCCCCGAATACTCTATGTTCTGCGTCTGCGCGCTGGCCACCTTCCCGCTGGCCCACCGGTCGCCGGTCCCCGCCACGACGGCCTCGCGCGACGAGGCCACCAGGACCTCATATGCCGACTGGCTGAGGCTGCGCTGTGCGGGATCGGCCGCCGTGAGGGACCAGCCCAGCCTGGGAACGGCCACGCCGATACCGGCGGGGTTCTCCCGATACTCGCAACGCAGGCTCCCCGGCACGATCGAGGCCTGCGCATGACCGGTCGCGGCTGACACCGCAAGGAGGAGCACGAGGACCAGGGAGCGAAGGGGGTTCATTTGATATCGAGGGATTGCATGGCCGCCTTCATGTAGCCGAGGGCAAAGGCCATCCCTGCGTGCCACGGGGCCGAGCAGCTCATCTGCGGCGTATGGTCGGGAATGAGGACGCCCTCGAAGTGGTTGCGCTTGAGGATCGAGAGGATGCGGAGCATGTCGACGTCGCCGTCGTCGATGAACGTCTCACGATACTGCGGGGCCGTCCCTGTGACGTTGCGGAAGTGAACGTACCCGAGGCGGCCGCTTCGGCTGTACTGGTCCACAGCCTCGTAGAGTCCGCCGTCGGTCATCTCGGCGAGGGAGCCGATGCAGAACTCAAGCGCGTTCGAGGGACTGGGGCTGATGTCGAGCAGCCTTTGGTACATCCGTGGCTGATAGACGAGGCGGGGCTGGCCGCGCACGAAGGGCGTTGGCGGGTCGTCGGGATGCGCAGCGAGCCTCACCCCGGCGCCCTCGGCAACAGGGAGAACTTCGGCGAGGAATGCCTCGAGGCGGCGCCACAGTTCGTCGTGGGTGATTGTAGGCAGATTCCCCGGGGCCGCGTGCGTGTTGTAGACCATGTTCCAGACCATCCCGTTGGGCATGGGAAGGTCATAGAAGCCCTCCATGCCCACGGAGGGCGCATTGCCCCGGGCGTAATTCCCCTTGGTTCGGCCCGCCACGCCGGCGATGCTGAAATTGTAGCCCATGACGGGTATGCCGGCCTCGCCCAGGCGCCGGATGATCGTCTTCACGTTCTCGATGTGCTTTTTCCTCTGTGGCCCGTCCAGGAGCACGTCGTGCCAGTGCGCGGGATCAAAATTCTCGACGGCCTCAAATATCAGGCCCGCGGCCTCGATGGCCGCCTTGATCTCCTTGAGCTGCGCCACGGTCCACAGGGCATCGGGATCGCCCGCCAGGCCCCAGCCCAGGTCGGTCCCCAGGGGCTGGTCGTCGTTTGCCGAGTGGCCGCCTCCCCGGAAATAGTCCACGAGGTGCGCGACGACGTGGGTTGCCCCGGCCTGCCGGGCGAACTGGAAGTTCTCCCGCGTGAGCATGTGCTTGTAGAGGCCTATTCCGAGTTTCATAGGTTCGATGAGGGGCCCCGGGTGGGGTGGGGAGGGGGAAGCTAGGCAACTTTGCGGCGCCTTCGCAATATCGCCCCGCCGAAAGACCCGGCGGCCAAGGCCGGCCTAAACGTCCGCCGCTCCGCCCCTGGGCACCCGGCTGCGGCTCCCCTTTTCCTGCTCGGGCAGCTTCTGGTCCTGGCCCGGCAAGACCGGTGGCGGGAGGTTGTCCGCCTCGTAAAGCGCCCGGCTGAGGTCCGCTCCCGTGCTGGGAAGGCTCGGCGCGCGCGGCACGGACTCCTCGAAGCGAAACGCCGCCGTGAAGTCCCCGAATGTCTTCCTGCGCCAGTCGCTGATGTTCGGCTCGGCGACGCCCGTCAGGCTCTCAAGGAACCGCAGCGACGACGTGTGATCGAAAAGCTCGCTGCACACCCAGCCCCCGGAGGTCCAGGGCGACACGATGACACAGGGCACGCGGAAACCCGCTCCGATCGGCTCACCGGCCACGAACTCATGGGCCGTCCCGTCGGGAGGCACGGGGGGGGCCACATGGTCGAAGATCCCGTCATTCTCGTCGTAGCAGAGGATGAAGACGGTCTTCGCCCAGACCTCGGGATTCGCGGCGATCGCGTCGATCTTGCTCGCCACGAATGCGGCCCCGGCGGCCGGCATGTAGTCGGGGTGCTCAGACTGCGCGCTGGTCGGTATGATCCATGAGACGGTCGGCAGATTGTCGTTGATGGCGTCGTACTCGAACCGGCCTTCCGGGCCGTGCGTGAGGCCCTTAACCCGGAGCGGCGAGTCGTTGCCGGCCTGCCTGAAGGAGCGAAACGTCTCCAGCAGGTTGCAGCCGTAATTGTCGTCCTGCTGGTAGACCTTCCAGCTCACGCCGGCGGCCTCAAGCCGTTCGGCATAGGTCGTCCAGAAGAACCCGTCCGCGGGCACGACGTTCTTGGTGATCGGCCCGTTCGCCTTTCCCTCGGGGTCGATGGTGCCCGTCATCCAGTACATCCGGTTCGGCCATGTCGGCCCCATAAGGGAGCAGTGGTAGGCGTCACAAATCGTGAACGACTCCGCGAGGGCGAACTGGAAGGGTATGTCGGCGCGGGTGTGATAGCCCATCACGTAGGGCGCGTTGGGTCCGTCGACCTTGCGGTGGGCCGCCAGCCAGTTGTCCATCTTGCCCTGGTTCCACGAATCGTGCTGGACGTGCCAAGTGTGGTTCGTCGAGGGGATTCTTTGGGCGCTGGTCTTACGCGTGTCCAAATGGAAGGGAAGGAGGTACCCGAGCGGATTCTCGGAATCGGGCTGGTGGAAGACCGACTTTCCGTTGGGGAGCACCATGGCATTCGGGTCGTCGAATCCGCGGACCCCCGCCAGCGTCCCGAAGTAGTGGTCGAAGGAGCGATTCTCCTGCATGAGGAGCACCACGTGCTTCACATCCTTCAACGAAGCTCGACGCGGCGGTTCCTGGGCGAGAGCGCGACGAAGATTGGGAGGAAGCACGGCCGCTGCTGCCGCGGCAGCAGCCAGGCGCGCGGCCGATCCCAGGAGCCGGCGCCGTGTCATCTGAAAGGGTGCGTTATCCGAGTTCATCGCCATGGTGACATTCGTTGAGGGTTGCCGGGGCGTCCCTGACCTTCGACAGTTTGGCCGCGTCGTGACGCCTCCGACAACGTTAAACCCGGCGACAACACCGTGGCGGTCGGATGGCGAGGGAGAATTTCGACCGATTCAAGGCGATTGCCGGGAATTTCTTGGCCCCACCCGCCTCCAGTCCCAAGCATAAGTGAGCCCCCGATAAACCACCGTCCATGACTCCGCTCTCCAGGCGCATCGCAATTGGCGCCGCCGCGGGCCTCGTTTCGAGTTACCCCCTGTCTGTCACGGACGCGGCGCCCCACGTCAGTATGGCCGCCGGCGCGATCGTGGGAGCCCTCTTCGCAGCTGGTCTCGGATCCGTGCGCAATGTGCATGCCGAAGGCGCGATGGCCGCGTGCGCGTTCGCCGTCCCGCTGTGGATATTGGTAACCTGCCTGGGCTTGCCGGCGATCACGGGGCAACATGCCAGCCTTACCGCCGAAAGCATGCAGACGCTCTTTCCCGCCCTTGCCGGATGGACGCTCTATGGGTGCCTCCTCGGGTTCCTCACTCAGGCCTTCGGAGGGTTCACCGATGACCCGAGGGACGGGGGGAGCGGCCGGACGAAGGCTGTCCTGGAGCCGCCGAAGCGGATCCTCATCCTAGGCGGCGGATTTGCGGGGATGACTGCCGCCGTTGGTCTTGAGGAGGACCTTCGCTCGGGACCCCACGTTTCAGTGACGCTTGTGAGCGAGCAGAATGCCCTCCTCTTCACTCCGATGCTCGCGGAGGTTGCCGGGGGAAGCCTGGAGCCCGGCCACATCAGCACGCCTCTCAGGACCGCGCTTCACGAGACCGAATTCGTCCGTGGGCGCGCGGAGAGAGTCGACTTCGAGCACAGGCGGGTCTGGGTTTCTCCGGCAGGCGGCTCGCCGGGGGCCGCCCTCGAAATTCCGTACGACCATCTCGTGCTGGCCGTGGGGGCCGTTTCCAATTACTTCGGCGCGGCAAATCTCAAGGAGCACGCGATGGATTTCAAGACCCTCCTGGACGCGAGTCGTATCCGCAACCATGTCATCGAGATGTTCGAAAGGGCCGATCGCGAGCATGACGTGGAAATGCGGCGCGCACAGGTCACGTTCGTCGTCGCGGGTGGCGGCTTTGCGGGAGTTGAGCTCGCCGGATCCATCAATGATTTCGCCCGCGGCATATCCGTCGACTATCCGGCCGTCCCGGCATCCGACATCCGGGTCGTTTTGGTGCACTCGCGCGACCGCATTCTACCCGAGCTGGGCGAAAAGCTCGCGCGCTATGCCCAGGAGCGCATGAGCGCGCGCGGCGTCGAGTTTCGTTTGAATACGCGCCTCCTCGATGCCGCGCCCGGACTGGTGACTCTGGGCGACGGCACCATAAGGGCGCAGACTTTGGTGTGGACCGCGGGCACCGCTCCCCACCCGTTGGTCAAGGCCACGGGCATCGAGACTGACAAGCGTGGTGCGGCGCTTGTCGAGACCACCATGGCCGTCGTGGGTCACCCCGGTGTCTGGGCCCTGGGCGACTGCGCCGCCGTGAAGGACGGGGTAAATGGCAAGTGGTGCCCGCCAACCGCGCAGTTTGCCCTCCGCCAGGGCAGGGCGGTCGCGCGAAACATCGCTCGTTCCCTCAGGGGTGAGGCTCCCAGGCCGTTCCACTTCGACTCCCTCGGATCCCTCTGCGTCGTCGGCCACCAGACCGCCTGCGCCGAGATCACCCTTCCATTCGCCAGGGACAGGTCGGTTCGATTCTCGGGGCTCCTTGCCTGGCTGATGTGGCGGGGGATATACGTCTCGAAATTGCCGGGCCTTGAGCGAAAAGCGCGCGTGGTCGTCAACTGGACGTTCGAGATTTTTTTCCCGCGGGACATCGTGCAGACGGCCGACTCCAAATGAGCAACGGGTCAACTCCTTCGTTCGCGTTTGCGCCATCGGCCCTCCTTGAGGTCATATGCGCCGCTGCGGTGGGCGCGGCCGGGGGGCGAATAGCCGCGGCCACAGGGCAGCTTCCGGTGGGCCATCTCGCCGCCATGGGTACGGTATTCGGCGCGGGCTTCGCGCTGGCGGCCAGGGGGCGCGCAACGAGCCCCGGATCCGGGCTGATTTGGGGCCTGGGCGCGGGATACCTAATCTGGATGGTGCTCCCCGCGTTTTCATCGACGGGAATCGGCAGCCATTCCTTGCTGGACGGGACGTACAGTGATGCGAGGCTCCGTTTCCCCCAGCTCATGGCCAGCACGGTCCTCCTGGGCGCCCCCGTGGGCACCTTTGTCGGGGTCTGGGGCATATTTACGTCGCGCGAGGCATCCCCGTTCAGGGTGAGCAAAGCGCTGTTTGCCGGAGGTTCGGCCGGCATATTTGCGGCGCTTATCTTCAGTCGATGGATGTATTTGGGTGATTTTTATCCGCTGATTGCCGGGCTGAGCCTTCATGCCACCCATTTCGAAAGCGTGGCGCTTCATTTCGCGGTCGCCTGCGCGATCGGCGTGACCTTCGGGGCCCTATTCCAGTCTGACCTGAGGAATCTCGGATCAGCCCTTGGCTGGGGAATGGCCTATTCCATGTTCTGGTGGCTGCTCGGCGGGATGACGCTTTTCCCGATATTATCCGGCGGAAGGGTCGACTGGTCCATGTCCCGGGCGGGCGAGCAATTCGGACCGTTGGTCGGACATATTCTCTTTGGACTGGTGCTCGGGTTCGTCTACACCGTTGTCACAGCCTTATGGACAAGGCTCTTCGTCGATGCAGACCCGCTCAACCGCAAGCGGGAGGGTCCCGGGGTTCGCATCCTTACGTCGATAGCATGGGGCGCGGCTGCAGGAGTTGCGGGCGGTCTCGTCACGCTCCCCCTTCTCATCCGGACTGGAGCTCTCGGCAATCTAGCGGGGTTGGACTCTGCCCTCGGCACGCCAGTGGGGATAATCTTGCATCTCGCAGTCAGCACGTTGATCGGGGCCAGCTATGGCATTCTCTTCAGAGGAGAGACGTCCAATCCGGTCTTTGGCAGCCTGTGGGGCCTCTTGTTTGGCCTGATCTGGTGGTACGCCGGGCCCCTGACGCTCCTGCCACTCCTGCGGACGGGGGTCTGTGACTGGACGGCCGAGGCGGCGGCAACCCTCGTGCCGGCACTCGTTGGCCATCTGGCCTTCGGACTAATTGTGGCAAATGTCTTCATGGCCTTCGAGCGGAAGTACACGCGTCTTCTCATGTCCAATCCCAGGTACGCCGCAATGGAGGCGCGCCAGAAGCGCCCGCTGAGGACGCCTGCCCCCGCACTCTGCGTTTTCGTTCTTGGGATCGGTATTCTCGTACCGATCCTCCTCGCCTAGTGGGGGCCCGGAATCGCCTAGGCGGGCACGGCGTCAGTGGCGCCGCACCACGTGGACCAGCCTTTGGTCGGGCAGAGCCGCATCGCTGACAAAATCCGGGTTGTGCGGGATGCGCGCAGGCCACCACTCAAGGTTGTGGATCAGCACCCAGAAGCTTTGGGCGCCTGCAAGGAACTCGCCCGAAGGGATCACCTCCTTGAACTGGTCGGGGAAATTTCGCTTAAGGGCTTCCATGACCTGATGATTCGCGGGGACTCCTCCTCCGGCCTTAATGGCGGCCTCATGGTCCACGAGAAAGACATACCTCGGCGATTCGGGAGAGTAGAAATGCAGAGCCATGAACTCGTGGATGTACTCGACCACGACGGGCTCGCCCGGCTTCACGGCCGCCGGGAGCATCGCGGGAGGCCCCTGGCGAATCCGCGAACCGGCATCCGCAATCTGGGCGCTCTCGCACCAGCCCATGAAAAGGACGACGGCAGCGACCTGAGCAAGTCCAAGGTTTCCCTTCGCCCCCATGCCAAAGATCCGGCTGGCGATGTGGGCGACGATGATCGACCAACCCAGCCAGCACGGGATCATGTATCGGGCGAGGAAGCTCGACGGGGCACCGTGCCGCGTCGAAACAACGTAAACGAGAATCGGAAACAGGCCGAAGAGGATGCCGACGGTCAGGAGCGATCGTCCCTGATCCATGCTGGGCACCGGCGCGGCTTCACCGGGACCTCTCCGGCCTCGGGCCACCGCGGCCAATCCGAGGCCGCAGAGGATGGCGGCCAGGATCCAGAAATCCGGGGTCAGGAAACCCGCATAATATCTGCCGACGTCCGCAACGGCGGGCACCGGAATCCAGAATGAAGGCCGACCCATCCCGAGATGCCGCTGGAGGACGGGAATCCATGGCAGAAACACAATCCAGCCGGCGGCGATGGAGGCGCATTCGCGGAGGGAACGGCGGCCGCGCCGAAGGGACGTCAGCAGGACCGCACCGAGAACAAGGCCGCTGTAGAGAAGGCCGAAATAATGGGTCATCACGAGGCACGCGTGGACGGCCGTATTCGCCACCAGCAATCGCTTCGAGGAGCGCGGCGAGTCCATCATGCACTGGTAGATCAGGATCGCGGCCGCGACCTCGGCCAGGACCAGCATGTAAAAACGGGCCTCCATGCTCTCGGCGAGAAGCTCGACGTTGAAGAAGGCCACCGTCACGGCCGAGGCGGCCGCGAGCGGGCCGTAGGCGCGCTTCAGCGCCTGGAACATGGCGACGACGGCAACACAGGCGGCCAAGGAGGAAAAGAGCCGGAGCGAGAGCGCGGAGTTTCCGAAAGCGTGCGCCCAGAACCATGTGAGGATGAAGTAGAGGGGCGGCGACGTGTTGATCGTGTCCGACGTCGAGGCCAGCATCGCGCTGAACGACGCGGACGCGGGGTACCATGTGATGAACTCGTCGCCAAAGAGCAGGAGTTTGCCCGAGATGATCACGCAACGCGCAACAAGGGACGCGGCCAGGGACGCCGGCAGCAGCCAAGCGTATCGACCCCAGTCGCGTCCTGGCGGCGCCGAGCCGGTTCCGTCAGCTGGTCGCTCGGTCATCGGCCCATATTTGGCCGGCGCCCCTGCTTTGCGACCGATTTCAGGCGGGCTTGGTCCCGCTGGTGTAGCCCCACTGCAGGTTCTCCATGAACCGTCCGCCGGAATGGTGTGCCTTCAGCGCGGCTGTCAGCTCGGATTCAAACGCCCCGGCATTCCCACCCAGAACCGCCTTCGAGCAGACGGATGTGGAGTAGAGGTATCCCAGGATCGACGGGATCGTCCATTCGAGCGGCTCGGTCAGGGAATGGGTTCCCACGTCAACAAATCCCATCCTGCGCATGACGCGTTCGTTGTTCTCGGGGCCGTTTGCGGGCCGGCCGCCCGGGGCATTGTTGCCCAAAGGGCGGGTCCACCGCATTACTAGCTCGGTGACGATCTTCTGCCACGGCTCCCTCGCGCTGAGGATCGTATAACATCCCAAGGTCGCCAGACGGCACCCAGGCTCAAGGCACCGGAGCGCGAGCGAGGCCACGCGATCCTGGTCCAGCCGATGGAAGGCTTCCCCAATGGTGATCAATTCGAACGCATCCCCAGTCGCCTCCATGTCCTCGGCAAAGCCCACCCTCCAGTTGACGTTGTCCACATGTCGTCTTGCCGCCTCGTTCTTTGCCGCGTCGATCATTTCGGGCTCGAGGTCGATCGCCAAGACCTCGCGGAACGAGGCGGCGAGGGGAAGGGTGAGGCGCCCCGGGCCGCACGCGATGTCGAGAAGCCGCCCGTTGCCTGTGATACTCGGATGTCCTACGAGTCCCGCGAGGAGCGCGTCAGGATAGGGCGGCCGATAATCGACATAGAAGGGTGCGGTCCCGGCGAACGCGTCGACCGGAAAGATCGGCACCCTCGGCTGCGGATCACCTCCTTGCATCCTGACCTTTCTGGCGGGAACGGGCAGCCCACCTGCACGGCCGGTGAATCAGGCCAGCGCCGTGGTCGGATCAATCAAACGACGCACCTCGGAAACGCTATTTGCCGGAAATCCGCCCTGCTTCGCGTGTTCCCGGACAAGGTCGGCGTTCGGGGCAATATACACGCAGTAGATCTTGTTGTCCGTCACATAGCTCTGAACCCACGAGATCTGGGGCCCAAGCTTTTGAAGGACACCGCATGACTTTTCGGAGATGCCCTGAAGCTGCGCAGAGGTGAGGCTTCCGGCGCCCGGGATTTCGCGTTCGATGACGTATTTTGGCATGTTGAGCGTATGTTTGATTGTTGGCCTTTGGCCGGTTGCGGACGACCATCCGACCGCACGTTATTCATCGCCAATGAAAATGAGAATACAAAATTCGAGTGAACCGGAGAACTTTTCTAGGCTACTCGCCTGACCCGGCTGAAAGCACCCGCGCGAACACACCCGCGTCCACGTTGCCGCCCGTCAAAACGACCCCCACGTGCAAGCCAGCCACGGACTCCCGCTCTCGCAACACCGCAGCCAGACCCGCGCCAGCCGCGCCTTCGGCCACATTATGGGTGTCGGAAAAATAGGCGCGCATTGCGGCCTCGGCCTCGTCGTCCGAAACCCTGACAATGCGCTCAACGCCCCGGAGCATATGTCCGAGTGCCTCGCCATTGGGCGTCGAACAGGCCATTCCATCGGCGATCCTCGTCGACGCGGCGTGCTGCACTAGATTTCGTGAGTCAAACGAGAGCGCGATTGCCGGCGCTTTCTCCGAAGCGACTCCAATGACCTTGGTTGGCAATTCTAGCGCATCTCGCGCCGCGAGCATGGCGCAGACGCCCGAGCCCATGCCGATCGAGGCGTAAACTCGATCGAGAGGAGGCGTGCCTCGAAGAAAGTTCATCATCGAGACTGCGTTTCCCAAGGCGAGATCGCGGTGGAACGCCGGAATCCAATGCAATCCGCGCTCGGCCGCGAGCTCTTCAGAATGGACGAGGGCGGCTTGGAAGTCCTCTCCAATCTCGATCAACCGTGCCCCAAGGCCGCGCATCGCGCGGTTCTTCTCCATGCTGTTCTTCGTTGGCACGACTATTGTGCATGCAAGCCCGTGCTGGGACGCCGCAAATGCGACAGCCTGCCCAAAGTTTCCACGCGTCGCCGCGACAACACCCCGCGTCTTCGGTTCCCGCGCCATCAACTGGTTCATGTAATGGAGCGCGCCTCGAATCTTGAAAGACCCTATCGCGGTGTGATTCTCATGCTTTACCCAAAGTGTGCATCCCGTCCTCACGTTTAGCAGGGGCCACGAGAACTGGGGCGTCGGCGGAACGGCCGCGTTGATCCCCGCCGCTATCGACTCGATTTCGGGCAGCGTTGGCAATGAGCGCATTGGATGCGGGTCCTCAAGTCCTGCGACCTCTGTGCTCTTCAGAGCTTGCAGCTGGTCTCTCCGGGAAGAGGGTTACCGTTGATGTTCATTCGCGAAGGCGCCGCGCTCCTTGGAGGTGATCTTCGGGGATTCTTGCCCCAGCGCATGGTTGATGCCATCGTCAGGAAGGTCCGGAAGTACGAAAGTGCAGCGTGCCCATGCGCTGAACAATGTTTCATTTCGGTACCGGGCGCGAAGGAGGCCCATGGAGGCGTCGAGCAAATCGGGGTTGGACCGGGCAAAGGCCTCCCAATTCGCCGTCTTGGCCGTGGCGCGGATCCTCTCGAAGACCGTGACAAGGTAAAACCAAGTGATCGTCTCGTGATATTTCGATTCCGCGCCGATATGCTGGACGAAGGTCCGAAAATTACTGCAAAAACGGGTGCCCCCTGGTCCCAGCTCCGAATCATGGAGATAGATCCACGCCAGGCGGACATGGTCGATGTGCCTAAAATCGCTCGCCGGGATCCGAAGTCCTTCGAATGAAGCCAGGAACTCGGCATCGCTCAGTGCTGCGGTTTCCATGGCGAGAAATACATCCTCAGTAATGAAAGGAGCGAAACGACGACCATCAGAACGTAAAGGCCCGTGGGGCGTACGCCTATAGACAGGTGCGCTGCGACGGCGCCCGTTAGGTCCAGCAGCAGGAGAATTGCGCCTAAATAGAATGTCCTGGGAATGGCGAATAGGACGGCCCCGCACATCTCGGGCAGCGCCAGGGCCGGCCGAATCCAGGCGGGCAGCCCGGTGGAATTGAATTCGACAATCGACCGCTGCGAAAATGTCAGCATGGCGGCGGGCAGAAAGAGGCGGGCGGCGACGGCCATCGACACGATGGCGAGCGCAGAGCCAAGGAACCGAGGCAACGCGGGACCGTTGGCGCTCATTCTTGCGCCTCCTTCAGCTTGTGGCTGTTCTTCGCAGTCAGCGTCAGCCCATACACCTTCTTTAGGTTCTCGATTTGGAGGAGGGTGTCCTTCCCGAAAGGCACTTCACCCTCAAAGACGTGCAAGAGGATGCCCTCGAGGAGGTCTCCGACTGTGAGATCCTTCAATTCGGCGACGGCCTTGAGCACCTTGAGTGTTCGTTTTTCGATCCTGATCCCCGTCTGAACACGTTGAACAATTGAGACGCTTTCGTTATTCATGTACTAAAGTACATAGATACCAGATAGGCGAGGTCAACGCCAAAACTTTCGGGTTCCCTGGCCGTATTTCTGACCCGGAGGCCCTCTTCCGGCCAGCTGCCGCCAGGCTTCGTCGCCACGAAAGAGGCTATGGCCCGGAAAACCGCCGAAACAAACGATTGGGTGTCCTACCGTGCAACCATGGACCCGACGGCGAGCTGGCCCAACCGCTCCAGCAGCCGGATGTAGACGACCTGACCGCGTTCGAAGTCCGCAAGCCGGAAAAATTCATTTGGACTGTGTACTCTTTCGTCGAGCTGGCCGAACCCCACCGTGTGGGTGTACGCGTTCAATTCCCTGAGAAACATGTCCGTGATAGGCAACGTTCCGCCGATACCAACGAAGTAGGGCGAGCGATGATAGAAGGCCGTCAGCACTTCCGCCACGGCCTTAACGCCGGGGTTATCCGGCGGAATCTTATAGGGACGTGCCTTTATGCCCGGGCGTACGAATGAAACCCGGGCGCCGGCTGGGATGTTGCGCTTCAAATGCGCTTCCAGTCGTTCGAGAATCGTCTCCGGATCCTGATCGGCAACCAGTCGGCAGGTGATTTTTGCGTGCGCTTTGGCGGGGATGATCGTCTTGACGCCGTCGCCTTGGTAGCCACCCCAGATACCGTTGATCTCCAGAGTCGGGCGCGCCCACGTGCGTTCGTAAGTGGAGTAGCCTGGTTCGCCCAAGAGGGCGTCGACGCCAATCTCGGCCTTGTACGCTTCCGCATCGAACGGCACCGCGTTGGTCTCGAGTCGCGCCTCCTTTGACAGGGGGACAACTTCGTCAAAGAACCCGTCGACCAGGATGCGCCCCTCGCGGTCGCGCAGCGTGGCGAGCAACTCCACAAGGGCGTGGGTGGCGTTCGGAATCGCGCCGCCGAACAGCCCGGAATGCAGGTCCATGGCCGCCGTCTCCAGATCGATATTGAGGGCGCAGGCTCCCTTGATCGCCATCCATAGGGCCGGCTGGTCTTCAGCCCATTGACAGCCGTCCGGCGTCAGTATCGCGTCACAGGCAAGGCGCGCACGCTGGGCCGCAACAAACGGGCCGAGGTCGCGGCTTCCGATCTCTTCCTGACCCTCGAAGAGGAATTTCACGTTGACGGGAAGGCCGCCGCGAGTGGCAAGCAGCGCCTCGACAGCAATCAGGGAGAGAAGCAGGTTGCCTTTCATGTCGGCCGCCCCTCGCGCGAAGATGCACCCGTCCTTGATGACCGGCTCAAACGGTGGGCTCTTCCACAACTCGAGCGGGTCGGCGGGTTGAACATCGAAATGGCCGTAGATCAGGATCGTCGGTTTCCCGGGCGCATGAAGCCAGTCGCCGTACACACAGGAATGCTCAGCGGTAGGCAACACCTCCACGTTCTCGATCCGGGCCTGCACCAGGCGTTGCGCCACCCAGTCGGCGGCCCGCCGAACGTCTCCCAGCCGGTCAAAGGCGGCCGACACAGAGGGTATACGCAACAATTCAATGAGTTCGGCGAGGTAACGCGGCTGGTTCGCGCGCAGAAACTCTTTCCCGTCAGTGCAGTCGTTCGGTATGTTTTCCATGAGAATCCGCCGTCAGCTAAACTGGTCGTCAGCCAGGCCTATCCCTCCCTCAAGCGCCTTTAACCTAGGCTCAGCGTGTCTTGGGTTCGATGCAGAAAAGACCATATCCCATACTTTGGTATCCGCGAACGGCAAAAGCCGACGAAGTAGCCCTCTAGCCAGCGGGCTGATTTGCTTTTTGACGTGTGGGTGAACTTTGCCAACCTGCGTTTGAACAAGAAGTCCCGATTCGCCGCTTACCTTGCGGTCGCCCAGTGAAGGAATCACAGCTTGTCTTGCTGAAGGAGAGGCTCCGTTATCCGGCGAGGGTAACGATTGCCGCGGTGTTGGCCTTGGTCGCAGCCCGGGTCCTGGGATTTCCGGAAGTCTATTGGGCGCCAGTCTCGGCCGTGGTTGTCATACAATCAGACTTTGGCGCCTCGCTGACCATGTCGTGGCATCGGCTGGTGGGAACAGCCATTGGCGCGATCGCTGGCGCGTGGCTGGCTGCGAATATGGGACGGAGCGTGATCACCTACGGACTCGGCGTTTTCGGCACTGGCATTTTCTCGGTGGCTCTTCGACTGGAGCGGCCCGCAAATCGTTTCGCCGCCATCACCTTCACCATTGTTTTCCTCGTGGTGCGCGCCGCGTCGACGTGGGCGATAGCGCTCCATCGATTTCTCGAAGTCTCGGTGGGTATCGTTGCTGGATTGCTCCTGAGTGCGGTGTGGCCTGAGTCACCGAAGCCGATTCGCGCTTCATCGTCCCTGCCCTGACCCCATAGGCCAAAACGCACCGCATTGACCACTAAACAAACATCCATGCGAACGGAACGAGGGTCCAGATCCACGCAAGGGCTTTGAACGCCTTCAGTCGACGAGCAGAAGGTTTCACATCGGAGACGATGAATCCTGCAGCAGACTTCGACAGCTTCACGGTGCTGGATTTGACCCGAAAATCCTTCAGCAAACGGATAGTCTCGAAATCCCCAGAATTGAAAACTTTGGCGGTGGCAGCTTTCATTGCCTTGAGCTCGAAGCTGGGATACTACTACCCCAAGCCGAGATAACCGCGAACCGCACGCTGGATTAGCTGTCGCCTTTTCATGGTGACGGAACCGGTTGAGCGGAGAACCGACGCTTTCCTTCCAACATATACGAGCGAACAATCAACCAGGGTAGGGAACTCCAGCCCATCTGCTGCATCAAGGATGACCTGATGGTTGCGCGCGCTTTCGCCAGGTTGCTTCTTCGTACCCGTTACAACATTAAACCGGTGCTGCCTGCTATCGGCCATAGTGTCGTCCGATGAAAGGACCACTGCAGGATGCCCAACGGGATCCTTCTCATCAGTCCGAAGAAACACGATGTCCCAGCGATGGTGGCTCACAGGGACTCGCCGAACGTGTTATGCAGGTCAAGTTCACGCGGCAGGAGATCTAGGCTTCCGGCGGGAAAAGCGGCCACCTCTTCGGGAAGCTCATAGGGCGCGATCTGAATGAAGCCGTTTGGAACGCGTACAATGACGGGCTTCTTCGAGCGGACAACATTGCGCGCGATTCCGCTAAACGTAGCTTTGGCCTTTGAAACTGTGATCATCTTCATGGGAGCAGCTCAATGTATGACCGGAAATAGGTCAAGTGAATGACCTGTTATTGACGAAATCACGGTATAGCATTTGCCGGCCAATAACGAACGCCGTTTGATTACCCGACAGGATCGAATTCTGTTTCGCGTTTGCTTCGCGATACGGGACAATATTGACCGCCGAACCCGGAATTCCTTCAGAGGAAATCTGCGGTTATTCCATTACTTAGTAGCAAAATAGAACGCGCTACTGTCTATGGGTGAAATTAACGGGTTTGGGCAAGCTAGACTCTCCATTTGTTTCGTAACATTCTACCATAGACACACGTAAAAAATGGTGGACCCGCTCAGGGTCCAGGTTCTATCCGCTCCCTATGAGAAAGGTTTCTGGTTTGGATTTGGTTTGGATTGTCGCAGGTCAATTTTCCCCTACAGATCCCCTTGCCTCGAACGAGGCGAAAAGTGTCTTCTGAAATGGGAATCAGTAAGGAACGAAATATTTGTGCTACCTTCGTAGTTGACTACGGGTGTAGTTAGAATATCTTGGAAATGATGAAGGCATTTCCCATCTCCACGCGTTATACTGCTTCGGAACTAAAGCAGCTGGACCGAACTGCAAAAGCGGTTCATATGTCGCGTTCTGAGCTGATTCACGCTCGGTCACTTGGAAAAGTTGTCACAACCCACGAACTCGCAGACTGGGCTGAGGCGGAATTGGCCAGGAGTGCCCAAGGAAAGAGCCGCCGTGTCTCCCACGCTGCTTGATTCCTCGTTTCTGATCGACCTCGAGCACGAGGTCGAATCCGGCCAAGCGGGTCCCGCGATCAATTGGCTTCGTAGGAGCCGCACCTATCCGGATAGGGCCCTATTGGTTTCATGCGTCACGGTGGCCGAGTTCTTAGAAGGATTTGAAGACATCGAACGCGGTCTGATATTCATCACTCGCTACATTCCTCAAACGATCGGGTTCAAACATGCGAAGAAGTGTGCCCAACTGCAAAGGCGTGCCAGAAAAGCCGGTAAGCGGTATGGCGAAAACGACGCTTGGCAACTAGCCTTCGCCGAGTGCACTGGCGCGACAATTGTCGCACGTGATCGGAAGGCATTCGGACATCTCTGCAGCCGCTACGAACAATTTGACGCCGCTTGAGATTGGACGGCCAGCGCGGCGAAATCTACGCTGGGAATTTAGGTCTAAAGAAAGCTATTCTACCCCGTTCCAGACTATGATGGGTAAAGGCTGCTGGACATGAAAGATGATTTGTAAGTAATTATATATTAACTATGTACAAAATGGTGGACCCGATCAGGTTCGAACTGACGACCTCCTCAATGCCATTGAGGCGCTCTTCCAACTGAGCTACGAGCCCATTCGCTTCTGCGAAAGTAAGGAAAATCGGTTTTTCCTAGCCGAAGGCAAGGAGTTTTTGCCGGGCCAAGGCCCTCCAAAGAGGTGGCCTACGGCCCAAGGACCGGAGGGTCGGGTTGCGGGGGCGGCGTCACATTCCTTATGAGGGACTCCCTCCACTGGCTCTCCGCCTCCTCGTAACGCTTGACCGAGCGGTATTCGAGTTCGCCCGCCGGGAATATGTAGAGAAAGACGCACATCATGAGGTAGCGCTGCTCATAGAAGGCTATCCCGGCTCCGACGACCGTCACCACCTTTGCTATGGAGACCGCCCACCATGTCGCCCTGAGGTACGGCAGGCGCATCGCCAGCAGGGCGCGCAGGATCCGGCCCCCATCCATGGGGAAGGCGGGGATCAGGTTGAACAGGCCCACCCAGACGTTCCAGGTCAGGAGGGTGACGATAAAGTCGCCCCAGGGCACGGCGTCGAACGCGTCAAATCCCCCGTTGGCCCTGACGACGAACCAAAGCAGTCCTGCGATCACGAAGTTGACGGACGGCCCGGCGATCGTGATCAGCAGTTCCTCGGAGGGATTCCTGGGTATGCGGTTGAATTCCGCGACGCCGCCGATGAAGCGCAGCTGGATGCGCAGCACGCGCACGCCGAACCTCATCGCCGTAAGGGAATGCCCCAGCTCGTGGAGGCTGATGCAGACGAAGAAGGCGACGACGATCCCCGCGCTCCACCACATCTCCGTCACGCCGCCCTGGGCCCATCCCTCATAGGCGGCATAGGCCAGCAGCAGCAGAAAGCTGTAATGCAGCGAGATTAAGATACCGCGAATGCGGAACAAGTTGATTGACCACCCACGCATGCCCTCTAATGAAACCCGCCTGCGCCAAAGAGCCAGCTGAACCTTGGAACCACACGCCAAAGCACCCACGATCCTTGTCATAGACGACGACGCCGAGATCCGGTACTCGCTCTCGCGTGTCCTTTCCTCGCGGGGCTACCACGTCTCGGAGGCCGCGAGCGGGGAGCAGGGCGTGGCCATCGTCAGGAAGGGTCCGTACCCGGACCTCATCTACCTCGACATCCGCATGACGGGGATGAGCGGCCTTGAGGCGCTCCAGCACATCCGCTCAGCGAACCCGAAGCAGCTTGTCATCCTGATGACGGCCTTCGGCACGGCCCAGACCGCGATCGAGGCGATGAAGTTCGGCGCCCTCGACTATGTCATGAAGCCGTTCGACCCGCAGCGGGTGCTGACCCTCGCGGAGAACGCGCTCAAGACGCACGCCGACCTCAGGGCCGTGGGCGAGTACAAGCCGACCATCAACACCGAGGACTACAAGGAGGGCATCGTCGGCTCGTCGCCGGTGATGCAGGAGGTCTTCAAGGTGATCGGCCAGGTGACCGCGAGCGACGTCACCGTCATGATCACGGGCGAGAGCGGCACCGGCAAGGAGCTCGTCGCGCGCTCGATCTGGAAGCACAGCCACCGCGCGGTCAAGCCCTTCATCGCGGTCAACTGCGCGGCGATTCCCGACAACCTGATCGAGAGCGAGCTTTTCGGGCACGAGAAGGGCTCGTTCACGGGCGCGACGGGCCAGCGCATCGGCAAGTTCGAGTTGTGCGACGGCGGGACGATATTCCTCGACGAGATCGGCGACATGGCGCTCGCGACCCAGACCAAGATCCTGCGCGTCCTCCAGCAGGGCGAGATCCAGCGGGTGGGCGGGACCGAGACCATCAAGGTCGACGTCCGCATCATCGCGGCGACCAACAAGGACCTCGAGGTGATCGTCAAGACCAAGGCCTTCCGCGAGGACCTCTACTACCGCCTCAATGTCGTGCGCATCAAGATGCCCCCCCTGCGCGAGCGCATGGAGGACGTGCCCCAGATCGTCGACTTCTGCGTCCAGAACCTCGTCAAGCAGCGCAAGGCGAGGACCTCCGGCGTCTCGCCGGAGGCGATGGCCGTCCTGACGCGGCACTCGTGGCCGGGCAACGTGCGCGAGCTGGAGAATGTCGTCTACCGGAGCGCCGTGATCGCCCAGGGGGACGCGATCCTGGTCAAGGACCTCCCGGCGGAGATCCGCGGCAACGCGGGGGAATCGTCCTCGCCATTCGCCATGACAATCGACTCGGCGCTCGACTATGTCGCCGACCAGCTGAAGGCGTCCGACGAGCCGCTCCTTGCCCAGTTCGAGCGCCAGGTGGTGAAGCGCGTGCTCGCCTCGCTCAACGGCGACGAGGCTGCGGCTGCGAAGCGCCTCGGGATGACCAAGGCTGCGCTCAAGAAGCGCCTTTAGTGGTCGCCGTAGCCGCTGGGATGGCCCTTGTGCCACTTCCAGGCGGTGGCCACGATGGACTCGATCGTTGGGAACTTGACCTGCCATCCGAGCTCGCGCCTGGCCTTTGACGAATCGGCGTAAAGTGCCGGCGGATCCCCGGGCCTGCGCGGGCACTCGATGACCTTGATGGGCTTTCCGGTCGCATTCTCGACGGCCTGGATGACCTCGCGGTTCGAGGACGGCGTGCCGGTGCCGAGATTGTAGAAGTGGGCGGCGCCGAGCTCCGCCAGCTTGGGGAAGACTGCGATGTGGGCGCGGCTCAGGTCGTCGACGTGGACATAGTCGCGCAGGCAGGTGCCGTCCGGGGTCGGATAATCAGTCCCGAAGAGCTGGAGCGAGGGTCGCTTGCCGATGGCCGCATCGATCGCGACCGGGATCAGGTGCGTCTCCGGGTTGTGGTCCTCGCCGATGGTGCCGTCCTCCGATGCGCCGGCGGCGTTGAAGTAGCGGAAGGCCGCGAAGGAAATCTTCTTCACGTGGGCGAGGGCGCGCAGGGCGTTCTCGATGTCGAGCTTGGTCTGCCCGTACGGGTTGATCGGGGCCTGGGGAAGCGTCTCGGGCATCGGGAGCGTGTCGGGCACGCCGAACGTCGCGCAGGTGGACGAAAACACGAACTTCGTGACGTTTGAGGCCAGCATGGCATTGAGCAGGTGCAGGGTGGCCGCCGAATTGTTGAGGTAGTACTTCAGGGGATCCGTGACGGACTCGCCCACGTAGCAGTAGGCGGCAAAGTGCATCACGACCTCGATCTTCTCCTTCGCGAGCACGTCCTTCACCGCAGCCTCGTCGCCCAAGTCGAAGGTATAAAGGGCCACGCCGGCCGGGATGGCGCCCCGGTGCCCGTAGACCAGGCTGTCGAGGACGACAGGGTGGTGGCCTGCTGCAGAAAGTTGCCGCACGCAATGACTTCCAATGTAACCAGCGCCCCCGACGACAAGAACGTTCATGCTGGGCAAGGTTTTATTGCGTTCCCACGTTTGTTGGCTAGCGATTTCCTCCTTGCGCAGCAAATGACCCTCCCGCGAATCGTCATTACCGGAATCGGCCTAACGGCCCCCAATGGCAATTCCCTGGCGGAAT
>Ga0302325_10002602_pt1 | contig 43570 bp, 47 predicted proteins | sample Palsa_T0_2_FD_201948 | JGI IMG/M metagenome (GOLD analysis project Ga0302325, IMG submission 201948) | Peat permafrost microbial communities from Stordalen Mire near Abisko, Sweden - Palsa_T0_2 | ecosystem: Environmental > Terrestrial > Soil > Palsa > Peat permafrost | place: Sweden: Abisko... | reverse complement strand
GACCTTGGCGACGTCGTCGCGGCCGTCGAGGAACGCCGCGATTTCACGTGCGTTCGACTCGTGTTCGCGCATGCGGATTGCGAGCGTCTTCGCCCCACGCATCGTCAACCACGCATCCATCGGTCCCGGTACGCCGCCGACGGCATTTTGATGGAACTTGATCGTTTCGTAGATCGCCGGATCGTTGGTGAGTGCCGCGCCGCCGATGACGTCGCTGTGTCCGCCGATGTATTTGGTCGTCGAATGCACGACGACGTCTGCTCCGAGCGCCAGCGGCGACTGAAAGTACGGCGACGCAAAGGTATTGTCCACGACGACGACGCCGCCCGCCGGACGCAGTGCGGCTAGCGCCGCGATGTCGACGATTTTTAACAGTGGATTCGTGGGCGTTTCGATCCAAAAAAGTTTTGTATTCGGTTTGATTGCCGAACGAACGGCGGCGGCGTCGCTCATGTCGACGTAGCTGAACTCCATGCCGTAGCGCACGAGGACTTTAGAAAACAACCGATACGTGCCGCCGTACAGATCGTCGGTCACGATCGCGTGGTCACCGGCGGACAGCAGATTGAGCACTGCTGCGGTCGCCGCCATGCCGCTGGAAAACGCGCTGCCGTAGGCGGCCTCTTCGAGCGAGGCAAGCTGCGTTTCGAGCGCCACGCGCGTTGGATTCACCGTCCGGCTATAGTCGTAGCCTTTGTGATCGCCGACCGCGGTTTGCGTGTACGTCGACGTTTGATAGACCGGTACGATCGTTGCGCCGGTGGTTGGATCGGCGTCCTGTCCGGCGTGAATGGCGCGGGTTGCAAAGTCCATGCGACCTCATTCGGCGAGCGATCACAGGGCGGCCTTTCCTCCGGCAAGAAGCCGGTCGCAGTGCAAACCGTGCCCCAAATCCGTCACGCATGGCTGCCGTTTACGCAAATGGCCCAGTTTGACGCTACGCGGCGCACGTTCGTGCGCGGCGCGGGCACGATGCTCGTCGACTCGCGCGGCCGGCGCACGTTCGATGCGGTTTCGTCGATTTGGACGACCATTCACGGCCACGGTCATCCGGCGATCGTCGAACGGATCGCACGCCAAGCGGAGCGGCTCGATCACGCCACGTTATTGGGCGCGACGAACGACGTTGCCGAGGAATTAGCCGCGCGCCTCGCCGTGCTGTCGGGCCTCGGCCACGTCTTTTTTTCGAGCGACGGCGCAAGCGCGATCGAAGTCGCGCTGAAGATGGCGGTGCAGTACTGGCAGAATGTCGGCCAGCCGCAGCGCACGCGCTTTATCCGGCTCGTCGATTCGTATCACGGGGATACGGTGGCTGCCATGAGCGTTTCCGATATCGCCATTTTTAAAGCGCGCTTCGGAGCGTTGACGTTCACCTCGCTCCCATACGGCGAAACGCGGGCGGAACTCGACGCTCCCGATGTCGCAGCGATTATTATTGAACCAACGGTGCAAGCGGCGGCCGGCATGCGGATTGTTTCCGACGACGTGTACGCCGGATTCGCGTCGCGCTCGACCCTCTTGATCGTCGATGAGATCGCGACCGGTTTTGGCCGCACGGGAACGATGTTCGCATGTGAGCGACTTGGGCTTATGCCGGACATACTTTGCCTCGGCAAAGGCCTGACGGGTGGGACTCTCGCGTTGTCCGCGACGCTTGCAACCGATCGCATTTATGACGCTTTTCTCGGCGAGCACGCCGAACTGCGGCATTTCTTTCACGGGCACTCGTATGCGGGCAATCCGATTGCGTGCGCGGCTGCGCTAGCGTCGCTCGATCTGTTTGAGAGGGAAAGCACGCTTGCGCGGACGGGCGAGCGGGCGCGCGAACTTGCTCCGGCCTTGGCGAAACTGGGCGAGCATCCACGTGTACGCATGGTTCGTCAAGCCGGGTTGATGTGCGGCATCGAACTCGATGCGACCGGGATCGATGCGCGAGAAGCGCTCACGCCGGCCTGGCGCGTCGCCGAAGAACTCTACGATCGCGGTTTTTTTACGCGCCCGATCGGTGACGTCATTCAACTGGTTCCGCCGTTATCGAGTACGCGCGCCGAACTGAATGCGTTTTGCAGCGCTCTCGGCGAGATTCTCGACGCATGAGTTACCTGGACCGCATTAGAGCAACGCTTGAGCGCATTCGCGCGGCCGACCGTTATCGAACCGTTGACACGGGACCGCGGCTCGCGATCGATTTTTCGAGCAACGACTATCTCGGACTCGCTGCCGATCCGCGCGTTATCGGCGCGCTGCGGCAAGCCGGCCGCGCGGGTAGTGGAGGATCGCGCTTACTGGGCGGTCATCACCGCGAGCACGCGCTGCTGGAAGAAGAACTTGCCGCGTGGCTAGGCCGGGAGCGCGCGCTCGTATTCAGTTCGGGTTATCTATCGGCCGCCGGTGCGATCGGGGTACTATCGACGGCCGCGCGCGTGGCATATTCCGATCGCCTCAATCATGCATCACTGATCGATGCACTGGCGACGTCAAAAATCGATCGGCTCGTCTATCCCCACAAGAAACTGCCGGCGAAAGATCAGCGGCGCGGATCGGCGCTCATCGTCACGGAGTCGATTTTCAGCATGGACGGTGATGCCGTTAATCTAGCGGCAATCGTGCGCGACTTAACCGGCGACGACGTGCTGCTGGTGGACGAAGCGCATGCCCTCGGCGTCGCCGGTCCGCGCGGGGCGGGCCTAGCCGCCGGTATTCTGGACGAGCGTATCGTCATATTGGGCACCCTTTCAAAGTCGCTGGGCTCGCAGGGCGGATTCGTTGCCGGTCCGGCTGCGCTGATCGAGCTGCTGATAAACGCGGCACGTTCGTTTATCTTCGACACGGCGTTGGCTCCGGCGCTTGCCGCGGCCGCCCGCGCTGCGCTCAAGGTGACGATCGAAGGCGATGCGCTTCGCGCCTCGCTTCATGCGAATGTGGCGCGCTTGCAGTCAGGTCTACGCGAGCGCGGCTACGAAGCCGGCGATCATCGGTCCGCGATCGTTCCGGTCGTGCTGGGTGAAGAACGCGCAGCGCTCGACGCAGCGCAGCACCTACGGGCAGCCGGCATCACGGCACCCGCAATTCGGCCGCCGACGGTTCCGGCCGGAACTTCGCGCTTACGCTTTAGCGTTCGTGCGAATCATACGCCGGCGGATATCGACGCTTTGCTCGAGGCCATGGCATGCATCGCTATTTCGTAACCGGCACCGATACCGACGTCGGAAAAACGCGCGTTACGGCCGCGCTCGCGCTAGCAATGCGACAATGCGACGAGCTGTCGACGATCGTAAAGCTCGCGCAGACCGGCGTCGATTCCGACGAACCGGGTGACGCAGCACGCGCGCACGAGCTAAGTGGATGTCCCGCGGTTGAATTCGCGCGCTTCATTGCGGCCGCCGACCCGTGGTCGGCCGCGCTTGCCCAAGGCAGTCCGCTGCTCACGGCGGAGACGCTTGTAGCGCGGCTCAACGAGTATCCATCGATGGTCGTCGAAGGCGCCGGCGGACTCGCCGTTCCACTTAACGCTACCCAAACGATGGCGACCGTTGCAAAAGAAGCAGAGCTAACGGTCGTGCTCGCGATCGGCTTGCGTTTGGGTTGCATCAATCATGCAACATTGACGTTATCATTGTGCGAGCGGCTCGGCATCCCGGTCGCCGGCTGCGTTCTCGTCGAGCGCTGGGCGCGGATGCCGCAATCGTATCTCGCGGATGTGCGACGGGCGCTTGGGGCGAATTTGACCGAGTTGGCGTTCGTGCCGTTCGATCCGGATGAGCGGCGCAGTGTCACCGAAGCAGCACATCAGTTTGTCCCGTTCGTTCAAGGAGACCCCATATGCGACCGCTCGTGACCGCGCGCAAGCGGCTCTTGGAAGACAAGCTTCCGGCCGACCGCGAATTACTCGAAGAGCTGTCGCGCCTGCCCGGCGAAGATGTCGGTGCACTACTGGCGCTCGCGGATGAGGTTCGAACCACGTTTTGCGGCAACGCCGCGTTCGTCGAAGTTCTGTACAACGCGAAGCGCGGCGGGTGCTCGGAAGACTGCAATTTCTGCTCGCAGAGCGCGCGATTTGCAACCGGCGTCGAGCCGGAGAAACTGAGCGAGGTTCAAGGCTTTGTCGATGCCGCGCGAGATGCGCACGCGCGCGGCGCGGGCGAATTCTGCATCGTCGTTGCTGTGCGCGGCCCGTCGCAGCGTCTACTTGACCGTGTGATCGAGGCCGTCGGCATTATCAAGAATGAACTGCCCTTGCATATCGCGGTGTCGCTCGGGATCCTCACCGACGATCATCTTCAGGCGCTGGCCAAATCCGGTGTCGATAAAGTTAACCACAATCTCGAATCATCGCGTCGTTTTTTCCCTAGCGTGTGCACCACCCACACGTTCGACGAACGCTGGGATACGTGCCTCGGCGTAAAACGCGCGGGCTTGGAGCTCTGCTGCGGCGGCATCATCGGCATGGGCGAAACGATGGACGACCGCATTGACTTCCTCACGACGCTCCAGCAACTCGAGCCGCAAGAAGTTCCGATCAATTTCCTCAACCCGCGCCCGGGCACGCCGATGGGTGACCGCTCGGTCATCAATCCGCTCGAAGCGTTACGCTTCGTCGCGATGGCGCGCCTTGCACTCCCGCGTGCCCTCATTCGTTTTGCCGGCGGTCGCGAAATCACACTGCAAGGTTTGCAAGACCTCGGCATGCGCAGCGGCGCGAGCGGTCTGGTACTCGGAAGTTACCTGACCACCGGCGGCCGCAGCGATGAAGAAGATTTCGCCATGCTCGATCGGTTGGGCTTCGAGGTCATGGCGTAGCTCCTTGTGCTAGGCCAATGCTGATAAGTAGCTGATAATATCTTGACGCGTCAGTACGCCGACGGGCTCGCCGCCTTCGGTGACGACGATTGCGGGATTTGCAAGTGTCAGCAATTTGTACGCTTGATCGACGTCGACCGAGCCTTCAAGTATCGGGAACGGCCGGCCCATAACTTCGCCGACCGGTTTATGCATGATATCGGCGTGATCGAAAACGGCTTGCATCACGGCCACATCGTTGATCGCGCCGACGACTTCGTTGCCGCGCACGACCGGCAGCTGCGATATTTCAAATTCGCGCAGCTTCTCGAGCGCTTCTTTAACGACAGCGTCTTCGGTAACCGTGATAAGCATGGGACGCGGGGTCTTCGAACGCAGCACGTCGGCGACGGTTTCCTTGCGCCGGTCATCGGCGAGAAAGCCGTTGGCCGTCATCCACTCGTCGTTGAAAATCTTGGACATGTAGCCGCGGCCGGAGTCCGGCATAACGACAACGAGAACCGCATCGGCCGGCAAGTCTTTGGCGACGCGCGCCGCAGCGGCAACCGCGGTGCCAGATGAGCCGCCGACGAGCAAACCCTCCTCGCGCGCAACGCGGCGCGCCATGAGGAAGCTTTCCTTATCGGTAATGCGCAGAATTTTGTCGATCACGCGCATGTCGACGGTTTGCGGAAGATAGCTCATGCCGATGCCTTCGACCTTATACGATTTCGGTGTGTCGCCGGAGTACACCGAACCCTCGGGATCGGCGCCGACGACGTAAATCTTGGGATTTTGCTCTTTGAGAAAGCGCGCCGTACCGGAGATCGTGCCTCCCGTTCCCATGCCGCTTACGAAATGCGTGACCGTGCCGGCCGTCTGCTCCCAAATCTCGGGGCCGGTCGTACGGTAGTGCGCGTCGGGGTTGTTCGCGTTGTGCCACTGATCGGGCTGGAAGGCGCCGGCGATCTCGGCGGTCAGCCGGTTCGCGACGCTGTAGTACGATTCGGGCGATTCGTTCGGCACGGCGGTCGGCGTCACAACGACTTCGGCGCCGTATGCCTTGAGCAAGTCGATTTTCTCTTTGGACATCTTGTCGGGCATGACGAGGATGCAGCGGTAGCCGCGGATCGCAGCGGCCATGGCAAGGCCCGTCCCGGTGTTGCCGCTCGTCGCCTCGATGATCGTCGCGCCCGGCTTGAGAACACCGCGCGCTTCGGCGTCGCGAATCATCTCGACCGCCGGGCGGTCTTTCACGCTGCCGCCCGGATTGACATATTCGACTTTCGCAAGGACTAGGCACGGTGCGCCGTCCATCACCTTGTTCAGGCGCACGAGGGGCGTGCGTCCGACGGCTTCAAGAGCGTCCTGGAAATAGGCCGGTTTTGTGCTCTTTTGGGCAGTCGTCATTGCCATAACGTTTCGCGCTTCCGCAACGACGGGAATGCTGCCTGCGTGACCGCAACAGAACCTCGTATCGAATTTCTCCCGTGAGGAAGAAAGTGGGAAGCTACCTCGGCTTTACTCGAATGGCAGCAGCCGCATGTTTTCTCGCGCTCGTTTTCTTGCCCGCTCGCGGTTTGGCCCAAACCGACCACAGCCCGTGCTACGACCCAAAGGCGTCGGCGGATGCAACAATTACCTCATGCAGCGAGTTACTGAGCAGCGGATCGCTATCTGCTACGAATAGGCCGATCGCATATTACGATCGCGGTATCGGCTACGAGGCGAAGGGGCAAATAGACCTTGCGTTCGCCGATTATACGGCTGCGTTGAGTCTCAACCCGAACTATTTTGAGGCCTTCAACAATCGCGGCCATATGTATCGCCTGAAGGGTCAAGACGACCTCGCGATCGCCGACTATAATGCGGCGCTGCGGATCGATCCGAGCTACATCCGAGCACGCAATAATCGCGGCTATGCGCTTTTCGATATGGGGCGGTTCAACGATGCGGCGTCCGATTTTGGGCGCGCCGTAGACTTGCAGCCATCCAGCGCATATGCGGTCTTGTGGCTGCACGCTGCACTGCGTCGTTCCGGTGTCGCTGATCCGGATCTCGCAAAGCGCAGCGCAGCCCTCAGCACGACGTGGCCGTCGCCGATCGTCGCGATCTTTCTAAACCAAAAGACTCCGGAGCCGGTGCTCTCCGCTGCGCAGGAGTGCGAGGGCACGTTTTTCGCCGCCGAAGCGCAATTGTGGGATGATGAGATCGCGCACGCTCGGTCGTTGTTCACGCATCTCATCTCTACATGCCCGCGCTCGGAAGCCGAGTACATCGCCGCAGCGCAAGCAGAGCTTACCCGCTTACCGAAGTGATTCATGGCCAGGGCCGGTGCCGGTACCCGGATTCACATATTCGACCTTCGCAAGGGGCAGTCGGCAACTACGGGAATGCTGCCTGCGTCATAGGAACAGAAGCTTGTAACGAATCTCCTGGAGGAAGAAGTGGCTACCGATTTCCGAAGCGGCCGTGAATTTCCACGCCGCGGGCGCGACGATATTGACGGGTTTCTCTGGCTTGCGCGCGTGTTCGACAAGGCCCGCGCTGCGCGGAACGGGACCATTCACGATTACATTTATCCGTGTCCCATGGACCGGGGTGTCTTCGACCGTTGGGGGATCACTTCGCGGGTCTTTGATGCGGCGCTCGAGAGCTGTACCACGGATGCCGAAGTTGCCGCCTGGCTCAAGGCGCGCGTGGCGAACGACCGGCGCGAGGAAGCGAACCGCTGGCTCGTCGAGGAGAAAATCGCGAACCTCGACCGTCAAGATGCAGAAGAGGGCGTCGTCCTGACATGAGACGCGGTCTCGCGCTCGCCGTCTTTGCAGCCATGCTGACGGGTTGCGGCCTAGCGCCGGTTGCGCCGTCGCAGAATTATGCGACGGTCACCGGCCGCGTTCTCGACGCGGCGACGAACAATCCCGTAGCCGGTGCCATCATCACGGTTTCGACAGTGCTCACCGCAACGTCCGCAACCGACGGCTCGTACCGAATCGGGAATGTACCGATTGGACAAAATGAAGTCCAAGTTCAACCACCGGCGGGTTATGTCGCGCAACAGTCGCAGTACCCGATCGCGCCGCAGCCTGGTGAAACCGTCACGGTGAACATCCTTCTGAACAAAACGCCATAGTACCGAAACCGCGCGTGATCATCGCGCCGGATAAATTCAAAGGCAGTTGCGATGCGGGCGGCGTCGCCGACGCCCTGTGCGCGGGTTTGCGCGACGTCTGGGGCGCTGCGGCCGAATACGTGCTCGTACCGATGGCCGACGGCGGCGACGGCACCGTGCAAGCATTTCTTGCAACCGGTGCGGTTGCGCGCCGGGTAATGGTGCGTGGCCCGCTGGGAGATCCCGTCACGGCGACGTACGCACGCGACGGCGACACGGCGATTATCGAGATGGCATCGGCTTCCGGCTTGGCGCTACTGGGTGAGCGCCGCGACGCGCGCGCGGCAACGACGTTCGGCACGGGCCAACTCTTGCGCGACGCGATCGACGGCGGCGCGAAAAGCATCGTGCTCGGTATCGGCGGCAGCGCAACGACCGACGGCGGCGCGGGCGCGCTTGCGGCGCTCGGTGTCCGCTTTCTCGATGCGGGCGGTTCGCCGCTTGCGCCCGACCCGCAGGCGCTCGCCAAACTTGCACGGATCGATGCATCCCGACTTGATTCGCGACTTCGTTCGATTCCAATTGCTATCGCCTGCGACGTCGATAATCCGTTACTCGGACGCGACGGCGCGGCCGCGGTCTACGGGCCGCAAAAGGGCGCGCACGACGCGGACGTTGTTTTTCTGGACGGCGTGCTGGCGCGCATGGCGGATCTCGCTACGGGTGTGGCGGGCAACGATCTGCGCCATCTGCCGGGTGCGGGCGCCGCCGGCGGTCTTGGGTGGGGACTCGCGACGTTTGCCGGCGCTCGGCTTGCCACGGGCTTCGACCTGATCGCGCGACAGCGGGGGTTGTCGGCTGCGCTCGCCGGTGCGACCTTGTGCGTTACGGGCGAAGGCCGGATCGACGAGCAAACGCTGCACGGAAAAGTTGTGGCCGGCGTTGCCGGTCTTGCAGCGCCGCTCGGCCTCGCTGCGATCGCGTTCTGCGGGAGCATCGAGCACGCAGCGGAAGAAGCGCTCGCGCAGCGCGGCGTCGCCTGCGTGCCGATTGTCGATGCGCCGATGACGCTGGCGCAAGCGATGCATAACGCGCCGGCACTGCTGCGTTCGGCCGCCGCGCGTTTCGCGCGCGTTTGGCCGCTGCCCTAACTCGTTTGCGGTGCGCGGAACTTCACGTAGGATGCGCGTTCGGCAATCGCTTCGTCGATGATACCGACGACGACGGCGGCCAGCTTTTCGGAGTCGTGCCGCACGTTCTGTTGTTCGCTAATCACGCCGGCTCGGACCGCTCGCACGCCGAGCTTTTCGATTGCGTCGACGTCCGCGATGACCGGAAGCTGACCCTCTTCGGCATACACATCGCGCAGTTTCTTCGGCAATTCGTCGTTGACGACGACGACATCGCAAACGCGGGCACCGGCGTGGTCGAGTAGCGTCTTGACGTGCTGTGATGCGGTGAAGGCATCGGTTTCGCCGGGCTGCGTCATCACGTTGCAGACGTAGATCTTGACGGCGTTCGACGTCTCGACTTCGCGCGCGATGCGGTCGACGAGCAAGTTCGGCATGATCGAAGTATAGAGCGAGCCGGGTCCGAGCACGACGGCATCGGCATCACGAATTGCAGCGATGACTTCTTCGAGTGGCGCGGCGTACGGTGGATCTAAAAACACGTTTGCGATCGGCTGGGTCGAAAGCGAGATGTTCGATTCGCCTTCGATGATGGTGCCGTCGCTGAGCGTGGCACACAGCCGGTTAACGGCCAGCGTGGAGGGGAGCACGCGGCCCTTGATGTTGAGAACGCGGCTCGACACCTTTACGGCCTCGTCGAAGTTGCCGGTCACGCCCGTCATAGCGGCTAAGAACAGGTTCCCGAACGAATGCCCGCTCAATCCTTTGCCTTCGTTAAAGCGATAGCGAAAGAGGTCCGTGACGAGCGCTTCATCGTCGGCGAGTGCAACGAGGCAGTTCCGCACGTCGCCCGGCGGCAACACCCCGAGTTCTTTTTGCAAGCGTCCGGAACTGCCGCCGTCGTCACTGACGGTAACCACGGCCGTCAGGTTTGTCGTGTGCCGCTTGAGTCCGCGCAAGAGTGTAGCAAGGCCCGTGCCGCCGCCGATCGTGACGACTTTGTAGCCGCGCTTGAGGCGGCCTTCGAGCAGCGCATCGATCATGCCGTCCTTACCGTATGGCGTAACTGCCGTAACGATGGAGTTGAGCCAACGCCAGATGCCCAGCGCAATCAGGAGCACGCCGAGCACTAAGAAAATGTACGATAAGTAACCGACCGGCATGAAATCATCGAACAACTGATCGACGAACTCATTAACTTGAAAATCAGTGCCTTCCGCGGTGAGCCAGCGCGATGCGCCGTTGACGAAAATAATCGTGCCGAGTGCCGCGACGATGAGCCAACGCTTGACGCCGAGGCCCGGCAAGAGCCAGCGCATAAGGCTAAAGGGGCGTTTCATCGCGCGAGATCCCGTTCTTCGACCGACACGCCGGTCTCGCTCTGCGCATGCAGATGACGTTCCAAGCGATGTGCAAGATAGACGGATCGATGACGTCCGCCCGTGCAACCGATACCGATCGTCAACTGCGACTTGCCTTCGCTGCGATAGCGCGGCAATAAGAAGTCGATCATGGCAAAAAGATGCTTGAGGAATTCCTCGGTATCGGGCAGTGCTTCCAAGAACTGCGCGACGGACAAGTCGTTACCGGTGAGCGGTTTGAGTTCGGCAACGTAGTTGGGGTTGGGCAGAAAGCGCACGTCGAAGACGAGGTCACAGTCCAGCGGCACACCGTACTTAAAGCCGAAGGCAATGATCCCAAGCTCGAGCCGGTTCGCGCCGGCCGCAAACGTTGACTCGATGAGCGCCTTGAGCATGCCGTGCGTCATGAGCGAGGTGTCCCAAATGTGGTCTGCACGCTCGCGCAATGGCGCAAGCGCCGCACGCTCGGCGGCGATCGCGTCGGTGAGATGCGCGACACCTTCGCGAAACGGGTGACGGCGGCGCGTCTCGCTGTAGCGTCGCACCAGCGTCTCGGTGTCGGCGTCGAGAAAGAGCAGCTCGGGCTTCTCGCCGCTCGCGCCGAGCGCTTCGATCGACGCGAGCGCATCACCGAATGGACCAAGCGTGCGCACGTCGAGCGATACGGCGGCGCGGTCGATCTGCGCCCGCTCCACGAGTGCGACAAATTGCGCCGACAGCACCGGCGGAAGATTATCCAGGCACGCAAAGCCGAGATCTTCAAACGATTTCATTGCCTGGCTCTTGCCTGCACCCGAAAGCCCCGTTACGATGACAAGACGCCGCATTATGAAGCTCTTTTCTCCCGAAAAAGCAAACGCCCTCATTCCGGTCCTCTCGCCGATCCTCGACGAGCTGTGGGACAAGCGGCGCGAGCTTGCCATCAAGCTGCTCGAAGCCGATCCCGCCGTGCGCGGCGATCGCGCAGAGCGCACGCCCGACCGGCGCCACGGCCGCCGCTTCACCGAACTCAAAGCCGAGGTCGTGAAACTGATCAACCGGCTTGAGGCGCATGGCTGCGTCGTGAAAGACTTGGATCTGGGCCTTTTGGACTTCCCCGCGTTGCGGGAAGGGCGGCCGGTCTACCTCTGCTGGAAGGCCGGCGAAGCGACGCTGAGCCACTGGCACGGCACCGACGAAGGCTTCACCGACCGCAAACCGCTCGAGGTCTGAAACGCAAAGGGGCGACGCTTGCGCGTCGCCCCTTGCGCGTGCGTGGAGTCGAGTTAGGCGTTCGCGGTCGCCGGTTCGACGCGAATGAAGTCCTCGGCGAGCCCTTGTAGGCGCACCTCGCCGAATTCGACGATGTAGGCGCCGGCGGCAATCTCGGCGACTTTGCCGGTTTCGGGGACAGTCGCAAGCTGCGGAATCTTCGCGCGGATTTCGTCGGGCAAGCGAACGAGATCGCCGACATCGAGCGATGGTTGATCGAACAGCTTTTCAAGTTCAGCCATGAGCATATCGAGCGGAATGCCGTAACTCTCGCTGACTTGTTCGACCGTTTCCGTTTCGCTGATCGAGCAATTCGAGCAGCCGCCCAGATGAAACTTCGCGAACACGCGGCGCGCGCCGGCGTGCGTTTTGAACGCTTGCTCGACCGTCAGGTCTTTATTGAAATGAGCCACAATATCTCCGTAGGCGACACCCTAGCAGGTGTATTCTTCCGTAATAACGCGGTCAAGGCCCCCGGCGGTTGCGTGAGTGCGGCGATTTGCGCCCCCCATTGCCGCAGATATGCGGCGATATATGTTATACTATCGCCGCAATGTCGCGGCAATTCATCTGGGAACAGGCCGACTGGCCGAACCTTCGCATCGAGGCCGGCTTACTCGCGGGCGTCCTTTCCGATGTTACTTTTGCTCAAGGCGAGATAGCGGGCGCACTGCGAACACTCGGCGAGGCCGATCGCAAGGGGATCGCGCTCGATACGCTCGCGGACACCGCGATCGAGACATCACAAATTGAAGGCGAGCATCTATCGTCCGACGGCGTCCGCGCATCGCTCGCGCGCCGGCTGGCGCTCGGCGTGAACGCGCTCGGGAAGGGCGATCCGCGCGCCGACGGCATCGTTGCGATGACGGTCGATGCGCAACAAAATGCCGATGCGCCGTTGACGAAAGAACGGCTCTTTCGCTGGCACGCCGATCTCTTCGCGAATGCTCCGCGGTCGCTTACGGTGGGTGAATGGCGTACATTGCGCGACGACCCGATGCAAGTCGTTTCAGGTCCGGTAAGCGCGCGTGTCGTGCATTTCGAGGCGCCGCCGGCGAAACGACTCGCACGCGAAATGGATGCTTTTCTTACCTGGTTTGAACGCCCGTCCGATCTTTCGCCGCTCGCGCACGCCGCCGCGGCGCATCTGCGTTTCTTGACGATTCATCCATTCTCGGATGGAAACGGACGCATTGCGCGTGCTATCGCCGATCTTCGCATTGCGCGCGCGTACCGGAGCGAAGTACCATATGTCGTCCTGTCGCGCCAGATTCGCAAAGAACGCGCGGAATACTATAGCGCGATAGAACGTGCGCAACGCGGCGACGTGGACGTAACGCTCTGGGTCGAATGGTTCATCGACTGTTACCGTCGCGCGGCGGGCGACACATTGCGGTCGCTCGACGACCTCATGCGCGCCGGCCGGTTTTGGCGCGATCATCGCGACATTGCAATAAACGCGCGGCAGCGCGCGGTTCTTGAGCGCTACCTCGCCGGCGAGTTCGAAGGGTGGCTCAACTCGCGCAAGTACGCAGTAATTGCAAAGACGTCGGCGGACACGGCGCAGCGTGATCTCGCCGACCTTTTGGAAAAGCATATCGTTTTTCCGAACGACGGGAAAGCCCGAAGGACGAGCTACCGCCTCAGCGAGGACTTCGATCCGCATCGCGGGTGACGCCGACGTTAAGCGCGGAGTACGCTTATAAGCCGGATTCTGTCCCGCGCAAGCGCGGTGGTCATCATCTCTCTGGGCCGCGCGTTGCCGGACGGCTCGGTGCGATGTGGCTCGTTCGGCCGGGCCGGCCGCCGCCCGAAGGCGGTTATCAAGCGATCTTGCTTCAGGTGGGGTTTACCCGCGACCGCGTCTCCGCGGACCGCCGTGAGCTCTTACCTCACGATTTCACCCTTACCCCGAACCGGCAAGCCGATCCGGGGCGGTTTGTTTCTGTGGCACTTTCCTTCGAGTCACCCCGACAGGACGTTATCCTGCACCATGCCCAATGAAGCCCGGACTTTCCTCAAAGCGATTCACTTGCGCAAACCGCTCCGCGATGACCCGGCGTACTCCGCCGGCGCATCATACGCGAAACGACGGAGCCGCGCAACCGTCCTAGGCGACGGATTCGGCGAGTAGTGCAGTTGCGTTTAGAGCTGCAGCCAGATCGTCGACCAAATCCTCGACATCTTCGAGGCCGATCGAGAGTCGCAACAGATCCGGCGCGATGCCGAGCTGCGTTTTGCGCTCTGCGGGGACGGTCTTGTGCGGCATTTCCGAAGGGCTACAGATGAGTGACTCGACGCCACCCAGCGAAACGGCGAGGTTGAAGAGGCGCGTGCTGCCGGCGAGCGCCCACGCGCGCTCTTCGCCACCGCGCACGCGGAACGAGACCACGTCGCCGAAGCCGCGCTGCTGGCGGCGGGCGAGTTCGTGCTGCGGATGCGAAGCGAGTCCCGGATAGAAAACCTCCGCGATATCGTCGCGCGTCGTGAGCCAGTTTGCGACGGCAATCGCATTGTGTTCGTGCTGGCGCATACGCAGCGCGAGCGTCTTCGCGCCGCGAATCGTGAGATAGGCGTCCTGCGGCCCGGGCACCGCGCCAACGGCGTTTTGGTGGTGGGCGATCACCTCGAAGAGCGCGGGGTCATCGGTCGAATGCACGACGATGTCGGCGCCGAGTTCAAGCGGATTCGTCGGCGTCTCGACCCACAGGAGTTTGGTATTCGGCTGCAATGCGGAACGAACCGCGCTGGTGTCACTGGTGTCGACGAAGGTCGTCGCGATCCCGTACCGCTCGAGAACGTCGACAAACAGTCGATACGTGCCGCCGTAACAATCGCTTGTCGCGACGATGTGGTCGCCGGTCCGCAAGGTCGCACACGCCCCCATGATCGCGGCCATGCCCGAGGCGAAGGCGGCGCCGAAGCGCGCGCCCTCGAGGTCGGCAAGTTGCCGTTCGAGCGCGATCCGGGTCGGATTGCCCGTGCGTGAGTAGTCGTAGCCCTTGTCGACGCCGACCGCATCCTGCGTGAACGTGGCGGCTTGGTAGACGGGAATGACGGTGGATCCGGTCAGCGCGCAGGGGTCTTGCCCCGCGCGGATAGCGCGGGTGGCGAAGCCATCGCCGGCGCGCTTGCGTGTACTTGTATTCGGGATTGAGTGGCTCGACGGTGTGGTCGGCATGCGCTGCACTCCTGGAAGTGTAGGGAAATAAAAAAGCCCCCGCATCGGCGAGGGCTTCAAATTTGATCCGCGGTTGAACCGCTACGTCAAATGCGAAGACCGCCCACCGCCACTGCGGAAGCCCATCATTCGCATAATCATCGACGCGGCCACAGAATTCATTGGGTCGCGTCATACCTGAAACGGCCGAGCCGCGCAAGTGCGCGGTTCGAATACTGGTGGAGGCAAGGAGACTCGAACTCCTGACCCCTTGCATGCCATGCAAGTGCTCTACCAACTGAGCTATGCCCCCAGGCGACCGACGAGCGTTCCGGGCGGCGCGCACCAAGTCCTGGGGTTAGAAGTAGTTTAGCTCGAGCTTAACCGACGATTCGATTGGCTTGCAGGCGCTTCGTCCGGCATAATAGGTCGATTGCTTCGCGACACGTAGCGCGTCTGCGTCGAGCAAATCAATGCCGGAGGTTTCCACGACTTCGGCTGCCGATACGGCGCCGTCGGCGCCGACGGTTATGTCGACCGTTACCGAACCCGTGCGTTTACCGCGTTTGGCAGAGTTCTTGGCAGCCGGTGGCGCGAGGTCTTTAATGAGTGCGGCGCTTTCAGCGCAATCGGGTGTGGCGGGCTCCACTTTCTTTTCGCCGCCGTCAAACGGCGTCTTGAGAATCACAAAGCCTGAATATGCGACACAGTTTTTGCGCGCCGCGTGATAGGTAGATTTGTTTGCCGCTTCGTCGGCGGCGTCATCGAGTCGCTCATTTTGCGACGTGCGATAGACACTTGTTGAAGCGATCGATCCGTCCGCGTTCAACTCGACGAGGGTGTATGTCTCGGCGCTGATCTTTTCCACTCCGTCCGGTAATGACGGTGATACCGCTTTGTCGACGGCGGCAGCGCGATCGATACAGCCGGACGGCTTTGGGCGCGCGGTCTTCGCGGGCTTGGGCTTGGTCGTTGCTTTCGGCGTGGGCTTTGCGGAAGCCGCGGGTGCGGGCGATGCCGCCGGCGCCGCAACGGCAGGAAGCATGCTCGAGCAAACGAGCACGCATACACAAAGCAAGCGTCGGAATGTCGGGCCCATGGCGCGCTTCACTCACTGAGTATACACTACAGCCCCTCTTGGTCGGTAAAGCGGCACATCAAAGTTTCATCTGGTTTTGCAAAGTTTTAACCCGCCCTGAGCCGATAGTAATGGAACAGCGTTTTTATTTATAGAGATATTCATGTTCGTTAAAACCGCATTAACACTAGCCGCCACGGTTGTTCTGCTTTGTGAACCGGCCTTTGCGCAGAGCGCGTCCGAGCATTTCGGCCGCGCGAAGATGAATGCCGCGGAAATTGCTTCCACCATTGCGGCGATGGATCAACGCATCACCGGCGACTCGACCAAAATACCGACCATCTTCGGCCCACTTTCGTTCGTCGAAGACGCATTATACGACTTCGGCAAGAAGTATCCGGACGATTCGGCCGTGCCGCGCGACCTGTTCGCCCTTGAATCGTTATATTTGAAACTACCGCCGGACCAAGGCGGGACATTTGCAAAGCAAATCGCCGGCTGGCTACACAAAGACTACGCGAAGTCGACCTATGCAGCGCGCGGCCACGAGGCACTCGACAAGACGTCGCCCGCCACCGGCGACACGGTCGCCGGAACGGCCGCGCCGGACGCAGAACCTACGCCGAGTCCCGCAAGCGCGGGACCGCCGGTAACCACAGTACCGAGTAAACCGAAGGATTGGTGAACGCTATGCGTCTCGTTTCGAAAGATATCGTCACGCCGGTCTTGATCGCAGCGCTCGCATTTGGCCCTTTGAGCGCCGCGCCGGCCCGGGCAAGCGCCCCGCTGCGCGCGCTAGAGTACGCCGTGAGCGAGCGTGTCGATGGGCACCGCGTCGCCGGAACCGTTGCCGTTGCGATTACGAGCATCAACGACGATCGCGGATTTGCCGTCAACGTGCGCGAGGCAATCGGCGACGAAGAAACTGCCGTGGAAGCAAACGTCGATCGGCATGGCGCAATTACGATGCGCCGCGGCGACCGGGTTACACGCGAAGAGCAAGCCGTCTTGTATTTTCTTGCGCTCGGCTCGGAGAACTTGACGGGCATGGACAAGGGCGATGAGTGGCGTGCGGACGGCGCTGTTCCCGAAGGGCGCCAAGAAACGCATTATACGGTGCTGCGTTCGCTCTCCAACGGCCGCATCGATCTGGGCATCACACGCGCCATCTGGATGAACAACGGCGATACGTCAAGCTGGCGTGGACGAGTCGTTTACGATTACCAAGCGATCATGCCGGTGTCGATCTCGCTCAACGGTCGCCTCCGCTCGCATACCGAGGACGTGCTACGCACCAGCGATGTCACATTCGAGATGCAGCTGAAGTCGGACACGTTCCAAAAAGGTGGTTAGCTGCAAGCACTAAGCCGGAGCAATCGGCGCCGCCGGAACGTCGGCAATTGGTGCCGGGGCGTTGTCAACTGGTGCCGGGGCGTCGTCAGCGTCCGAGTCGATGTCCGGGTCCCCTGCTCCGACGAGATCAAGTTCCGGGTCGCGACCGTGAACGGTCCAATTTGATTGCGCGAGCACGCTATTGTCGCGCGTGTCGATGAGCCGGCCGCGAAAGTTCAACGTAACTTCCTGAACTTCAGCCTCGTCGTCACTTGGATCGAATCCGGGAGCATCGACTCCACGATAAATCGGTCCGGTGGCCTGGTTTGCAACGGCGCCTGCATAGTAGCCATCGCCGACTTTATGCGCGTTCGCTCGATGACCATAATTTTCGCCCTCGGCATCGGCGTCTTCAATAAGATTGGCGCTAAGCTGCGCGCCGCCGATTGGCCAATCGCCGGCGACCCCATCAGCAAGAAATGCGCCGGAGAGGTGTTGCCGGTATTCGCCATACTGCTCCACGTCGGCCGCATCCGCTCCGGACGGCGTAAACTTTGCTTCCATCGCGAAATTCGACTGCAGCGCGGTTCCCTTTAACTTCATTTCGATCGGGCCGGCCGGAATCTCGGTGAAGGCGCCGGTAAGTCGCTGTATCGGCGCAGACACATCGATATTTGCAAGACGGTGCGGCGCACATGCCGGCGGCGCGTTCACATGCGGCGCCGCGCTCTTGCGAGTAGGCGCCGAGCTTTGGAAGGTCCGGCGTTCCAGCGGCACGTGCATAAAAGGCCGATCAGCCGCTAGTCTTGCAAACCAAGGGTCTTGCTCCGTTTGAGTTTAGGTGGGCTTAGCCCAAAATAGGCGGTAATTCCCGCATACGCGATGCAGACACTTCGCGCTGCCGCAGGCCAAAAACGACGGAAGGGGGTAGTCGCGCCTCGATGTGCGCATCGAACAGGTGTTTGATTAGAATGCGCGGATTTGATTGCGGATTTAGCGACACGCCCGGGCGATGAGCAACGGCGATACGTCAAGCTGGCGTGGACGAGTCGTTTATGATTACCAAGCGATCATGCCGGTGTCGATTTCGCTCAACGGTCGCCTCCGCTCGCATACCGAGGATGTGCTACGCATAAGTGACGTCACGTTCGAGATGCAGTTGAAGTCGGGCACGTTCCAAAAAGGCTGACGACTCGCAGGCCGTAGGGTGCCAACTCACCTTGTGACGACGCACACGCAGGATGTGGCGTTCGTTTGATGCAGCGCACAATCTGAAGGCGTGATCGCGGGCACCAAACGCACAATACATTAGCATCGAACGCAACTGTTGTCTTAGAATGCGTAGATGATACTTCATCGGGCGATTATTTGCTCGGCGTTCCTTGTTGCAATAACGGCGTGCGCCGGCGGTGGCGGAGCCGGATCGACCGTGCCGACAACCGTTGCGACGGCTGCGCCGATGCCGGCGAGTCAATCGCAATCGGTGACGGTTGGATCGTCGGCGATCTCCGCGAGCCTTCCGAACGTGCAAACCGCCGTGGGCGTCGTTTCGGCAACGGCAGATCTGCCCGCGGCGATGAGCGGCACGTCGCAGGCTTCGATCACATTGCAGGCGGCAAATACGTCGGGGGTCGATCCCGCAGCAACGATGCGGCGCGTTCCCACGAGTATCAACGTCGGCGGCAACGGTAAAGTGAATCCGATCGTGTTCCTGGTCCTTTGGGTGCAGAACGACATAACGTTTCCAACGTTTCCCGGACTGACGTTCACGATTCCAAGTTCGATTATCGCACCGAACGGCTATTGGTTGGCAATGCTCGACACATCAGCACCGCAACCGCAAACGTGGAATGTCGTAGCGGGACCTTCGTCATTCGCTTTCGGCGTCGTATCATTTCCGCCGCAGGGCGGCACGTTTGCGATGAAGGCGAACATCAAGTATCATTTTGTTCTATTCGCGCCCGGCGGCACGCTGCCGGCTCCGGTGCCGTCTCCAACGGGGAGTCCGGCAGCGCAGCCTTCGACGCAACCGACGGTCGGGCCGCGCGGTGCGCCGAACTGGACGACCATTGAAGCTCCGGCGCCTTGGGACTACACCTCGACGGGTCCGGATCAAACCGCATGCGCTGCGGGCGAAGGGGTAACGTACAAGGTTGGTCCCGGTCAGCCGTATGCGAATCCGCACAACGTGCCTTGGCTTGCGCTCTTGCCCTGTGACACCGTGTTGATCTCGTATCAAACGCAGCCATACAGCGATCGCCTGTACATCGCTTCGCGTGGCAGTAAGGGAAAGGCGATCCGCATCTCCGGCGTGCTTGGCCCGAACGGCGAACGGCCGATCTTCGATGGTTCGCATGCGATCATGTACGCGGGCCAGGGTTACAACCCGTATGTCCAGCCGTACGGCATGATTATCATCGCGAACCCGAATACAACCGAAGTCCCGACACTGGCCTACGGGCACAAGCCGGGCTATATCGTCATCGAGAACCTCGAAGTTCGAGATGCGTATGGTGACGGGCCAACGGGGCCCACACACGGCTATGGCTACACCGATCCGAGCGGCACGTTTAATGCGTGGCCGCAGTTCACAGCGGGAATTTACATCAATCCGGGCGAGCACATCACGCTGCGCAACAACTACCTGCACGACAACGGTCTTGGAGCCTTCGTGAATTCGCTCGATAATGAGCAAGGGCAGTCGCGCGATCTCTATGTCGTGGATAATCACTTCGCGAACAATAGCAACACTGGTGCCGGACTGCATAACTTCTATCCTGAAGTGATCGGCGAGCGTGTGATTCACAACCACTTCGATCCGCCGATCGCCAATACGCAAGGCGAAAACATCAAGGACCGTTCGGTTTGCGTGGAATACAGCGACAACTATATCGCAGGCGGTAACAATAATATCGCTTTCCGCGATCCGCAGTCGAATGGCGCCTTCGAGGCGCAAGCCGTCGATGCGTTCGGAGAAAAGTGCAATGGCAATCTGTTCGTGCACGGCACGACGTTCGTTCTGACGGGGCCGCAGGAAGACGGTGCGTCTTCCAATCTGATCGGCTACGGCGACGGCACCGGCGACGGCCCCTCCGGTATCCCGAACAACCGCTTCGGCAATGTGTGGTTTTACAGCAACGTTGTCGTGACGGTCGGCGACATGAATCCGTACGCGATGCGCTCGGCGCCGATCTTCCAGAACACGAACTCGCCGACGGTGCAGTTTACTGCACTCAACGATCTATTTTACTCCAAACCGCAGTCAGCTGCCGGGAGCGCGCTGCCGTTCGCACGCTGCTACGTTCAAGGCACGGTAACGTTTACCAATAGCGCAATGATCGGCAGTCTGGTCGGCAGCTATGAATCCACCCCGGATGGCATACTCGGTGTGGGAACGCCCTGCGACCTCACGAATCTGGGCACGATTAGCTTGATACCCGGCACCGACCCCGGTTTTCTCAATAACGCCGGCGGCGACTACCACACGACGGGAGCATCTCCGTTCGCATCGCTCAATGCACCGTTGCCCAGTGCGATCACGATGCGCGGCCTCGCGCCCGACGGGAAGCCATATCCCTAAACGACCGGCATCCCTGCACGCCGCAGCGATCGACTCTTTTTATGAAATGTGGAGACGAGGAGACTCGAACTCCTGACATCCTGCTTGCAAAGCAGGCGCTCTACCAACTGAGCTACGCCCCCATCGGTACTGCTAGTACGGTCCCAGCGGGGTTCCGGCCTGTTTAGCCAATTGTGAAGGCCCCGTGACATTGCCGAAGACAGCTGACCGCCTGCCGTATCCTGACGCGCCGCGCATCGACCACGTCGATGTCTACCATGGGACGGCCGTTCCCGACCCGTACCGCTGGCTCGAAGACCTTGATTCTCCCGAGACCGCCGCCTGGATCGCCGAGGAGAACGCACTTACGGAGTCGTTTCTTTCCGAAATTCCGCGGCACGCGTCGATCCGCGCGCGCTTGACGGAGTTATGGGATTACGAGCGCTATTCGGTCCCCTCGCGGCACGGTGCAAGTTACATCTATTCAAAGAACAGCGGGTTACAGAACCAGGCGGTGCTGTATATTGCGCCGTCGCTCGACGCGCCGGCCCGTGTGTTACTCGATCCGAACGCGCTTTCGGCGGACGGTACTGTTGCACTTACCGGACTTTCGTTCAGCGACGACGGCACGCTGATGGCGTACGCCGTGTCGGCGTCGGGCTCGGACTGGTTGGAATGGCGGGTGCGCGATGTCGCAACGGGCACCGACCGAACCGACCTTGTGCGCTGGAGCAAGTTCTCGGGCGCCGCGTGGCGCAAAGACGGGAGCGGCTTTTTCTACAGCCGCTACGCGGAGCCGGCTGACCCCACGGATGTCGCACGATTTAAAGACGCGAATTATTTTCATCAAGTCTATTTTCACCGGCTTGGCACAGAACAAGGCGACGACAAGCTCGTTTACGAGCGACCCGATCACAAAGACTGGAACATCGCAGCGCACGTCTCGGACGATGGCCGCTGGCTGATACTGCACGTCACGCGCGGCAGCGATCCCAAGAACCGCATGTTCGTACAAGATCTGACGGACGGCACGCCGGTGGTCGAGCTCTTGAACAGAGGCGATGCCAGCTACGATTTCCTCGGAAATGACGGCGCGCGCTTTTACATCTTGACGACGCTCGACGCACCGCGCGGACGGGTCATCTCGGTCGAATTGGATAATCGGGCGGCCGTTGAATGCGTTCCACAAACGGAAGATACGCTGCAGGATGCAGCGATCTTCGGCGACCGCCTGGTGGCGCTGTATCTGCACGACGCGCATTCGCTGATTCATCTGCGCACGCTCGGCGGTACGATGATCGGCCCGATTCCACTTCCCGGCTTGGGATCGGCAAGCGGCTTTGGCGGCAAACGTGACGCGGCGGAAACCTTTTTTAATTATACGAGCTACACTGCCCCGTCGACCGTCTATCGGTACGATCTTGTCAGCGGCAAAACGAGCGCGGTGTTTACCCCTTCGGTGAAGTTCGATCCGAGCGGATATACGAGCGAGCAAGTCTTTTACGCGAGCAAGGACGGGACGCGCATCCCGATGATCATCTCGTACAAAAAAGGCGTCGTACGCAATGGCGAGGCGCCGGCGATTTTGTACGGCTACGGCGGCTTCGACATCTCCGTAACCCCGGCGTTTTCACCGGCGATGCTGGTGTGGATGGAAATGGGCGGTATCTACGCGGTCGCAAATTTGCGCGGCGGGGGCGAGTACGGCGAGGAATGGCATCTGGCGGGCGTACTGGATCGCAAGCAAAATGTCTTCGACGACTTTATCGCAGCGGCAAACTATCTCATCGGGAACAACTGGACGTCGACACCGAAGCTCGCGATTGCGGGCGGCAGCAATGGCGGCTTGCTCGTCGGCGCCGTGATGACGCAGCGCCCCGAGCTCTTCGGCGCCGCGTTGCCCGCCGTCGGCGTCATGGATATGCTGCGGTTTCAGAAATTCACAATCGGCTGGGCTTGGATATCCGACTACGGTTCGTCAGACGATCCGAGACAGTTTCGTACCCTTTTGGCGTACTCGCCCTTGCAGAACCTCAAGCCCGGCGTTACCTATCCGCCGACGCTGATAACGACGGCCGACCATGACGACCGCGTCTTCCCCGCTCATAGCTTCAAGTTCGCAGCCCAGCTCCAAGCGGACCAAGCGGGTGACGCGCCGGTGTTGATTCGCGTTGAATCCAAAGCCGGCCACGGTGTCGGAAAACCGACGACGAAGATTATTGAAGAAGCCGCCGACCGTTATGCGTTTCTCGTTCGCGTCCTCGGAATCGCCGACCAGGCGTAAGTGATGCGCTTTCATCGCGGTGCGTCAAAATGGTGTTTGTGGAAGATCGCTTGCGCTTCGGGGCCGCGTAAGTAGTCGATGAAATCCTGCGCCGGCGCCGCGTGCGGTGTGCCGGCGACGACAGCAGCTAAGAGGGTCGTGAAGACATCATCCTCGGCGGGAACGGGGATCGCGACGATCGCATCGGACTCATCGGAAGTAAAGCCGATCGCCGCATCGGCGACGCCGCTTTTTACGGCAGGCGGAATCTGCGATGCGCCCGTCTTCGTGGTGACGACGTTCGCCATGACCTTGCGCTCGAAGTCGGGGCCGAACTTGGCGCCCGCTTTCTCGAGCACGGTGTGCGCGTATTTACCGTGCGGTGAGTCGGCTGTTCCGAGCGCGACGCGAATACCAGGGTTGGCGAGATCGCGCAAGCCGCGCACCTTTGTCGAACCTTTCGGAACGAGGACCGCCTCACGGTAGGCCATGATCCCGACCGGCGCGCCAACCTTGCCTTTGCCGCGCAGCGGCATGATCGTCGAGGCTCCGACCAAGATCAGGTCGACGTTTGCGCCTGATTCAACCTGCGCGGCTAAGACCTGTCCGCCGGCGTACGTCGCCTGAATGCGCGCGTTCGGATGCGAACGCTCATAGAGCGGAATGACTTCAGCCATCGCATCGTTAGCGGTCGACGCGAATAGCCCCGCGATAACCGTTGGTTCAGCGGCTTGTGCTGCGGAAATTGATAACACGAAAGCTAGCGCTGCAAATGTTGCGAGTCTGCGTTTCATGCGACAAATGTCGGCAACTGGCGCAACGAGATGAGCACTTCGTCGAGAAGTTGCGAGAACTTAGCAAATCACAACGTGACGTACCTTGGTCTGCACGACGCGTCAATTCGTCCCTTGAAGACGCGAATTGGAGGTCAGACGTACGTTAGTTTGACGTCGGAACTAGCGTGAACGTCGATGGGTCGACTTCATAGTTACCCGATGCGACCGAGTTGTCCGGGAATGCGCAGATTACGCTGTTGTCAGGCCCCCAAATTTCGACGAGACTCGGCGGACCGCACTGCGTCTGTTGGAGTCCGTAATCTTGCAGAAGCTGCTGGCCGGGGCTATCGGCCTCGACCTGATATGACGGATAGATCAATTGATTTTGATTGTCGATGATCGAACCGAACAGCAGCGAATCAGTTAGCGACGCAAGCGCAAATGGACCCCAAAAGCCGCCGCCCCAATAAATGGGAGCCGGCTGCCATGCGACACCGCGATTCCATCCCCATGCGCCGCCCGCAAATCGCGGATTGCGAACGATCTGCCCGTGAAATCGGCCTTGATACGGTCCGCCGCTGGTGTTCGTATTCGGCGCGTGGGCGAAGTTGGTGGCCGGCGTATTCGGTTGCCCGACGGACCGCTGTGCAACCGGCTGCCGCTGCGGTTGCGCAATCGTACGCTGCGCCGCGGCCGGGCGCTGCTGCGCCGCCGGCGCTGGACGCGCGTTAATGTCGCGATTAAAATTGAAGCCGCCGGTATTTGGTGGCGCCGGTCGTGCCGGAGGTGCGGCCCGAACCGCGGGCGCCGGACGCGAAGCCGGCGCCGCCGGCCGAGACGCTGGGCGACCACGTGTCTGCGCGAGTGAAACAACCGGTATCGCGATCAGCAGCGTCAACATGCAGGCGCTTACGGAAAACCTGCTCATTTGTCCAGCGTTCCTTTCACGGACACATACGTTCCGTGCAACGTGTGCAAGAGCACGACGGCTCCGTGAGCTTCGATTTGCTGAGAAGAATGTGGCAGTTGTTGGACGGCGCCGGTGAGGTTCAGGTAGACCATTCCGTGTTCAAGCGCAATCTTATGCGTCTTGCCGTGTTGATGTAACGTCGTCATAAACGGAAGACAGCGCTTGACGTCGCCTGCAAACGAACAGGCGTCGGTTGCAATCTCAAGGACGCCCCGGTGATCACCGCTACGGAGCCAGAGGGTCTGTCCGGCAAGGCGCATATTGACGTGGCGATAGACTTGAATCGCACCGTCACTTTGCTGGACAAGAGTAACGCCCTCGGCCTTGGCCACGCCCCCCATGAGAAAACACGCCGCGAAAATCGCACAGATCGCAAAACCGACTCGATGTCTCGACAACATGCAGCCTCCGTACAGGAACGCCATCAAGCACAAGCGTCCCTGATTCGCGTACCTCCTACCCCAACGGAGGCTCGTTTACACGTTCGCCCGGTTACCGACCGTATGGGCCGCCCGGGCGTCGCGTACGGCAGTTTTGTTTAATGCGCGAAACCGTCTGCGCTCGTTACTTGATTCTTCGCCACAACATGGACGGACTGCGCGACATAGACCTGAAGCTTTTGGTCGGTCTTCACGATGACGTCTTTGCCGTGCACAAAATTATGCGCGAAGAGCCCGAGCGGGCCGAGCACAAGATACGACGCAATCGCTGCGGTGGAAGCGCCGCCTGCAGCACCTTCGCCGTTTGATTTTTCGGGAACGTCGGAGAGCTTGATTTTTAGATCGTCGGCACCGTAAATCCAGTTAAATTGAATCTGCATCTTTCCCGGATGACCGTTGCCGCCGGCGCCTTCTGCGCTGATGATCTCGCCTTCGCCCACCGCGTCTTTATTGACGATGATCCAGCCGTCAACAATAACGGGCTCGATGGCCTTGAAATGTATCTTGTCACCGGCATGAGCCGTAATCGAGGCGATTTGCTCGGTCAGCGACACTTTAACCGGCGTGCCGCTGGCGACAGATACGCCCGCCGGCGAAGCATCCGGGGCGGGAGATTGCGCCGCCGGTTGGCTTGGTGTCGCCGGGCTCCTCGTTTGTGCTGACGAGATCACTGGGGCCGCAACGGCAAAAAGCGCTGCCGTAAGAAGCAGGGTAAAGAATCGCATCCCAAACCATCCGTGTTCAGAACGACGTCCGAAAACCGAAGCGTCCCTGCTTAGTCAAGTGGGGACAACCGAAAGCCCTTTGTATTTAGGCCAAACGTCGGCTCTATTAATAGAGTTAACCGAGAAAGGCGTCGCAGAAGCGGCGCCTTTTGGAAATTTCCAACGCTTACCAAAGAGACCTTATTAAGCGGCCGGAATTTGCAGTGCAAATCTGGATCATTGATAGGATTTCAGGTTCGGCCAAATGCGCGCGAGAGGGTATTTGGGGCCGCGGCAGATCCAGATCGGAATATCGTTTTCGTAGTGAATGGCATAACGGTTCTTGAGCGTCGCAAAGCGCGTGCGCGAAGCGTAGAGGTGATCCGACTGGAAACAGCTACCGTTGATTTGCACTAAGGTCCTAGCGTTATACCCTTGCATTCCCCAGAGCCAATATTGATTGTGCTCGCTAATGACGGGGACATCGGGGGCGAAGAATGCGACGGCGCTGGCCTCGCCATAGTTGCCCGCGAAGACGACTGCGTCGCGGCGTTCCATCGGCGGCAGTGACTCATACGCGGCCTTCGCCGCAGCCGCCATTTCGGGCCAGCCGTGCATGTCGGCCCAATCGGCGGGGAGCAGGTTATCTTCCCGACCGTGCTCCGTTTCGGTCGTCTTGCCCGTGACATGCGTGATCCGACCCCGTTCCGCTGCGAATGCGATGTAAGAATCTTCGGGCAGTATCGGGAGCACGTCCGGAATAACGAGGATTCCCGCTACGACGGCATAGGCGACAATCGGAATGCGCGCGATCTGCCGGCGCGCGGTCCACCGTTCAATTGGAATCGCACCCGCTGCGATCAAGATCGGATAGATGTTCGCCGGGTAGTAGTGTTTGCCGTGGAAGAGCAGCATCTCAACAATGAGCACGAGGTATGCGTAACTGAGGAAGCGCAATCGCGGCGTACACAGCAGCCAGATCAAGCCGACGATCCATTCGAGCGCCAACAGCGGGTTGGTAATGAAAAGTTCCTGGATCGCATAGAGTGGTGGGCTTGGAATAAGATTTTTGCTGCTTTGTCCGTTACGCAGCAATTCGAGCATTGGAAAGCCGTTGTTCCATTGCCAGAGAAAATTCGGCAATGCGACAAGGAGTGCGATGGCGGCTCCGGCCGCGGCCCAGCGGCTCAAGAGTATCCGTCGCTCGTTCGTAATGAGTACGCCGATCACGAGCGCTACCAGGAAGAAGAGTACGGAGTACTTGCTCTCAATGCTCAAGCCCGCCAGGAATCCGATCAGCAACCAGAACCTGGGGTCGGCGCCGCGCGTGATGCGCACGAGTAGGAGCGCGATGAGCGGCCAAAAGAGTAGTCCCGTTTCGTCGGTTCCAACCTTCATCCCGAAACTGCAGAGAACCGGCGTGAAGAAAAACACGAGTGCCGCGATCAGCTGCGCAAAGAGGCCGCCCCCGAACTCGACAACGAGCAGGCAGGTCACATAGACGCCTCCCGCAGCGAAAAGTGCGGGCACCAATCGAAGCAAAAGCAGTGAGTGGCCGAAACTCTGGCTCACCGCGGCGAGCAGCGGAACAATCGGCGGCTGATCGACATAACCCCACTGCGGATGGATTCCGCAGATGATGAAATACAGCTCGTCGCGGAAAAACCCGTAATGCGGATTAGCGACGACATGAATCAGCGCGGTTGCAGAGGCCAGCAAGAGTGCCGACATACGCAAGCTCATCGCGCATGCTTATAGCGAAGACGCGAGCGGGGCCTTCGTTGAATCCGACCACTACGCGGCATCGTCTGCGACGAGTTCGCCGAAGCGATCCGCGCCAAGCACAGGGGTGCCCCATGGCCGGCGGACGACTGCCGCCGGATAATTTAACAGGCACCGTAATTTCTTACCGTGCCTGACGTTTTTCATGGTGGGCCATCCTGGGTTCGAACCAGGGACCTCATGCTTATCAAGCATGCGCTCTAACCAGCTGAGCTAATGGCCCTCGCGTCGCTCGGGGGCGACAGCGTTTTAGTCTAGAGGCAGACGGGGGCCTTGTCAACTCAGCCGCTTTGGCTTCTAGATCAGCTCGATCCATTTCTTGAGAAGCTCATCGTCGTTCTTCATCTGTTGCATCGCCATGTCGCGCAGAGCGTTTGTCTCGCGCTCGTTCTCGGCCCGCACGCGGGCGATGAAATCGAAGGCCTGGCCTTGTCGCTGGAGGGCGAGGTCCTCGGGGGTGGGCTCGTGGGCGAGCAGCGAGGCGATCTCGCTTTCGATCTCGGCCTCCGGCGCGACCGCGTCCGCCGAAGCGGACGGGGTCGGTTCGGCGGCTGCCGCGCGTGAGGAGGCTGCCGGACGCGCTGGAGCGGTCGGGCGGAGCGGCGCGGTGATCATCAAGCGATGGACTTGATGAATTCTTTGGTGATCTCGGTGTCGGCCTTGCGCTGCTCCATCGAGACGTCGCGCAGCTCGTTGCTTTCGCGGAGCATTTCGGACTTTTCGGCCGTCATGTCATCAAAAGAGTTTGCTTGCTGCTGTTGCTGGAGCTGGAAGTTCATCTGGCCGATCTGCTGGGCCGCCGTCGCTGCCAGATAGCCGTTTTCAGAGGCGGTGAGGGCCGCGTTGCTTGCATTGCCTACCGCGCTGGAGCCGCCGCCGCTGCCCGTGATGGCGCCGATAATGCCGCCCGCAACGGCGCCGTACGGGTTTCCGCCGCTAATAGAGAAGCCTTGAGCGGCGCCCCCCACGAGATTAGATAAGAAACTCACGAGCTGACCCTTTCTTTCCGAAGGAAGCGTGCCGGGACCCGGCAGGCTGTCGTGCCCCTCTCCTGCGACGAGCGGTTCCCGTGACAAGGGCGCAGGTGGAAAGCAGCCCAGGACGACCGGGGCCGGGTTTGCAATTGAGGGCGGGTTCCGTTACAATGAGCCAGTTTGCATGGGGTCTCTCCTCGCGGGGTGGCCTCGTTCTATGGTATGGGTTCTTCGTTGGTCATCGATGTCGGTTCGTTACTGAGCGCAGGGCGGCCGATCTCACTCGACGAGGTCGTCGAGATTCCACCGTTTGGTTCGCTCACGTTTCCGGCCCCGGCGAAGATCTCGCTGGACCTCCGGCGCGTGGATCGCGGGGTCCAAATCGGGGGGGCGATTGACGTGAACGCTGCCGGCGCGTGCGACCGGTGTCTGGACGATATCGTCGTCCCGATACATGTCGACGTGGACGAGCAGTTCGATCCGCCGAGCGGTACCAGCGATCCGTTCGGGGATAACAATGTACTCAGCGGCACGAATCTCGACTTGGGTGACCTGACGCGTCAATTGGTGACGGCGGCCATCCCCTTCGCGATCGTGTGCAGCGAAGAATGTCGCGGTTTGTGCGCGACGTGCGGTAAAAGTAAAAATGTGGGCGGCGGTTGCGACTGCCCCGAGACGGAAGGCGATAATGGCGAATCCTAAATGGAAAACCCCGCGATCCAAGACCCGTAGCCGGCGAGCGGCAAACTGGAAGCTCAACCCGGTCACGACCGTGGAATGCAACCAGTGCCACCAGCCCAAGCTGCCGCATTTCGTCTGCCCGACCTGTGGCACGTACGACGGCCGGACGCTGGTGACGCCCAAAGACGAACACGCCGGCCACGCCCACGGATAATGGTTAGCGATCGCTACTAACGGATACGGCGTCCGCATTGCGGGCGTCGGGCACTACGTTCCCGATCGGATCCTCACGAACGCCGATCTCGAACGGACACTCGATACCAACGACGAGTGGATCACGACGCGCACCGGGATCGAACGGCGGCGTATTTCGACGCCGGAACAAGCCGTGAGCGATCTTGCGATCATCGCGGCCCGCAACGCGCTCGAGCGGGCCAAACTGACGCCGAACGACATTGACGCGTACATCGTCGCTACCGTGATGCCGGACTATCCGTTCCCCGCGACTGCGGCGCTCGTTGCGACCGCCCTGGGTGCGGTGGAAAAAGCCGCCTTCGACATGGAAATCGCGTGCAGCGGTTTCGTCTATGGCTTGGGCGTTGCATCGAGTTTGGTGCGCGCCGGAGTACACAAGCGCGTCATGATCATCGGGGCTGAAACGCTCTCGAAGATTACGGATTACAGCGATCGGTCGACCGCGATTTTGTTCGGTGACGGCGCCGGCGCGGCGATTATCGAGCGCTGCGAAAAAGATTGCTTCCTGGGTTCCGAGTTCGGTACCGACGGTAGCAGGCCCGAAGTGCTGTATCTGCCGGTCGGTGGTTCGCGCCGCCAAATAGATGCTGCCGCACTCGACGAACGCCAAAACTATTTAAAAATGCGCGGCAGTGAAACGTTCAAATTCGCCGTAACAAAAATGGTCGAGTCCTCACAGAGCGTGCTCCGGCAAGCGGGCGTTGGCGTTGAGGATGTACGGCTGCTTATTCCGCATCAGGCGAACAAGCGGATTATCGATGCTGCTGCCAAGCAATTGGGTATCGCAGGCGATCGCGTCTATATCAACATTCAGGACTACGGCAACACGTCGGCTGCATCTATTCCGATTGCACTTTCCGAAGCATATGAGAAGAAGATGCTTGCGCATGACGACCTCATCGTCTTCGTCGCCTTCGGCGGTGGCCTGTCGTGGGGTGCCATTGCCTGGCGTTGGGACGAGAAGCACTAATGCGCGTCGGTGTCGTGTTTCCGGGTCAAGGTTCGCAGACCGTCGGCATGGGCGTCGAAGTCGCCCACGCATATCCGGCGTCGATGGAATGCTTTCGCGCCGCAAAAAATGTCATCGGCTACGATCTGCTCGCTATCTGCGAGAACGGCCCGGAATCGACGCTGCGCGAGACGCGCTATGCGCAGCCGGCAATCTTCGTCACCGACGTCGCGCTCTACGCCGCCGTGCAGGATGTGCTTGCCCCCGTTGTCTCGGCCGGTCATTCGTTCGGCGAATTCTGCAGCCTCATGATTGCCGAAGCCATGTCGTATGAAGCCGCGCTTGCACTGGTCAACGAGCGTGGCCTTGCGATGCACCGTGCCGCACAGCATACGAATGGCGCGATGGCAGCCGTACTGGGACTCGCTCCCGAAGCGTTGCGTACGGCAGTCGGACAGGCGATAGCGGAAGGCGCGGGTCGCGTACAGTTGGCGAATTTTAACGCGCCGGGCCAAATTGTTATCAGCGGCGACGCAGATGCCGTGCGCATTGCGGGCGAATTTGCAACGGAGGCCGGGGCGAAGCGCGTCGTGGCGCTCAATGTTGCCGGCGCCTGGCATTCGGCGCTGATGGATTCCGCGCGTGCAGAATTCGCGCCGAAAGTGCGTGACGCTGCAATCACGCTGCCGCATTTCACCGTCATCTCGAACGTCGATGCGAAACCGTATACGAGTGTTGCGCAAATTAAAGAGAACCTCGTGCGTTCGGTGACCGATGAAGTATTATGGCACGATACGGCCGTCGCGATGGTAGGACTTGGCCTGGATCTGATCGTGGAATTCGGTGCCAGCCCGGTTCTTGCGCCGATGATGAAACGGATCGACGGAGCACCGCATGCGATGTCGGTCGCCGACATTGCGGGCGTTGAGAAATTGCGAACGATGTTGTCGAAGGCGGCCGTCTAGTGCTCGTCGGAAAAGTTGCCGTCGTTACGGGCGCAAGCCGCGGAATCGGTCGTGCAATTGCCGTGGATTTTGCAAAAGCGGGCGCCGACGTCGCGCTATTTGGTCGCGATACGGCGGCCTTGGAAGCGACCGTCGTCGCCTGTCGTGCGGCGCGCAAAGACGTTCGGGCCAACCGCTACGCGGTCGACGCCGTCAGCGAGTCGGCCACAAGCGAAGCGATCGGCGCGGTTTTGGCGGATTTCGGCCGGATCGATATTGCCGTGGCCAACGCCGGGCAGTCGATCGACGGCTTAATCTTGCGCTTTAAAACGGCCGATTTGGACCGTTTGCTCGACGTGAATCTGAAATCGGCGTTCTATCTGTCGGCGGCCGTCTCGAAGCCGATGGTGAAGGCGCGGGGCGGCGCGATCGTCTTTGTGTCGAGTATCGTCGGCGTGGCGGGGAACGCCGGCCAGTCCGCCTACAGTGCCACCAAGGCGGGCTTGCTTGGATTGACTAAATCCCTCGCGAAGGAGTTGGGGTCGAGGAACGTAAGAGTCAACGCCGTTGCCCCGGGTCTGATCGAGACTGATATGACCGCCGCGATGCCTGAGGCTGCCCGTGCTCATTACCTCCAAACGATTGCGCTCGGACGCGCCGGAACGCCGGGCGACGTCGCAGGGGTCGTCACATTTCTCGCCTCCGATGCCGCCCGTTACGTCACCGGTCAAACGATCGTGGTCGACGGCGGTTTTTTGATGTGATTCTTCTAGGAGAAAATCGATAACCATGGCCGCTGATACCTTCGAAAAAGTTAAAAAGATCATCGTCGAGCAGCTCGGCGTTGAAGAATCCGAAGTCACGATGGAGGCATCGATCACCGATGACCTCGGCGCGGACTCGCTCGACCAAGTCGAGCTGGTCATGGCGTTCGAGACGGAATTCAACATCGACATTCCCGACGAAGAAGCCGAGAAAATTAAGACCGTCGGTGACGCCGTCAACAAGATTGACTCCACGACGGAGAAGTCTGCATAGCGGATGCTCGAAGCTCTTAGCGAGCGCTTAGGCGCGATCTTCAGCCGCATGTCCGGCCGTCTCTCCGAGACGGACGTGGCTGCGGTATTGCGTGAAGTTCGCGTGGCGCTACTGGAAGCCGACGTGTCGCTCGGGGTCGCCAAAGACTTCGTCAATGCGATCAAGGAAAAAGCGACCGGCGCCGATGTCGTCGAGTCGCTCACGCCCGCGCAAACCGTCATCAAGCTCGACCACGATGAACTCGTCGAACTGATGGGCGGAGCGGAGGCGCGTCTTACCTACAGCGATGCGCCACCGACGGTCTACATGATGGTCGGCTTGCAAGGTTCGGGTAAGACGACGCACGCCGGTAAGATCGCACTGCGCCTCAAAGAGCAAGGCCGGCGGACGCTGCTCGTTGCGGCCGACGTCTATCGGCCCGCTGCAATCGCACAGTTGCAAACGCTCGGCAAGCAAATCGACTTGCCTGTTTTTGAACAGGGTGCGGGCGATCCGGTATCGATCGCGCGCAACGGCGTTGCCGAGGCCAAGCGGCTGGGCATTGCGACCGTGATCATCGATACGGCAGGGCGCCTGCAAATCGACGACACGCTCATGGCGGAACTCGAGAAGATCAAAGCCGCCGTCAACCCCAAAGAGATCCTGTTCGTCGCCGATGCGATGACCGGGCAAGAAGCCACCAATGTCGCGCGCGTTTTTAACGAGCGGCTCGGTATCACGGGCGTTATCCTGACGAAGATGGACGGCGATGCGCGCGGCGGTGCGGCGCTTTCGATCTTCAAGATGACCGGTGCACCGATCAAATTCGTCGGCGTCGGCGAAAAGCTCAGCGCGCTTGAACCGTTCTATCCCGATCGGCTGGCATCGCGGATTCTCGGCATGGGCGATGTCCTCACGCTCATCGAGAAAACGCAATCGGTCTACACCGAACAGCAAGCCAAAGATCTTGCGCAGAAGATGCGTAAATCAGATTTTACGCTCGACGACTTCTTGGATCAGTTACGTCAAGTGCGCAAGATGGGCTCGATGAATGAGATCATGAAGATGGTTCCCGGCCTGTCGCGCGCGCTGCCGAAGGCCGAGATCGACGAACGCGACGTCAAGAAAGTCGAAGCGATTATTTGCTCGATGACGATGCGTGAGCGCTCGCGGCCGGACATCCTCAACGGATCGCGCCGCAAACGCATTGCAAGCGGCAGCGGCACCCAAGTCTCCGACGTCAACCGCCTCGTCAAGCAATTCGAAGGCGCCCGTCAGATGATGAAGCAGCTCGGCGGGCGGGGCGGCATGCGCTTGCCCAAGATGCCCGGGCTGCCGAGATGATATACTTTACCCCCTCCCCCGCCGCGGCGTGCGGCATTTCGTAGGAAGAGACCATGGTTCGTATCAGACTGCGCCGGATGGGCGCAAAGAAGCAACCCACGTATCGTTTCGTCGTCAGCGACGCGCGCTCACCGCGCGACGGCCGCTTCATCGAAATTCTCGGACACTACAATCCTCGCACCGAGCCCAAGACCGTCGTCGTCAATCAAGAGAAGGCGAAGGAATGGATCGCAAAGGGCGCACAGCCGTCGGATCCCGTCCGCCGTCTATTCGCAGAGCTCGGCATCGTGGAACGCGGTTTCGTACCGGAAACCAAGCGTAAACCGAAGTCGGAGAAAGCCGAAAGTTAGTGTCGGCATTCGACGACGAATTCGGACTTTTTAGCGACGAAGCACCCGAGGAAGACGAGCGCAAATCGACGCTGGGTGCGCGCAAAATTGCGACCGGCGAAACGATCATCGACGAGATCGAGCCCGAAGACGAGCGTCCCGCTCGCCGGCGCGGCCCATATTCGCGTGAAGACGGCCCGCCGCACCGGCGCGAACGCGTTAATCGGCCACCCGCCGACCCGGCAGCGTCGCTCGTGCGCGCCACCGGCTTGCTCGAATTCCTCGCAAAGAAACTCGTTGCCGAACCGGATTCCGTCGTTGTCGCGCAATTCGAAGGCGATCGCGGCCCCGTGATCGAGCTCGAAGTCGATCCCGAAGATCTCGGTAAAGTCATTGGCCGTGGCGGCCGCGTCGCGCAGGCATTGCGCACGCTCGTGCGCGCCAGCGCCGAAGGTCGCGTGATCGTCGACATCGTCGACGTCGACGACGAAGAAGAGGACGACGAAGACGAAACCGAGACCGAAGCGGTAGCCGTATCGGTAACGGAAACCCCAGCCGAAGCCGAGCCCAAGCCAAAGGCAAAGCGCAAAGCCAAAACCAAGGTCGGCGAGGGTGACGACGTCGAGTGACCTGAACGCCGGGCGGATTGTCGGCGCTTTCGGGCTACGCGGTGAACTCAAACTCGATGCGAGCCGGATCGGCGCGGACGCACTCACCGTCGGCATGACGGTGCGCGCGCGGTTGGCAGACGGGTCCATGCGTGAACTGCGCGTCCGCAGCGTGCGCGTGCACAAAGGCCGCCCGCTCGTTGCGTTCGACGGCATTGACGATGCGACGCAAGGCGAAGTTCTCACGGGTGCCTCACTTGCGCTCGATCGCTCCGATGTTGCACTACACGATGGCGAGTATCTCGATGCAGATCTTGTCGGCTGCGAACTCTTCGACGCACACCTGGGTGCAGTCGGTGCCGTTGTTGCAGTGGAACATTATCCCGCGCAAGACATGTTAGTTATCGGCGCGGGTCGTTCGCTCGTTCCGCTCGTCGGCGCATTTGTGAAACGGATCGATGTCGGCGCAAAGCGCATCGAGGTCGAACTCCCAGCCGGTTTGCTCGACGATCGTTTAGCGGAGCGCGGCTAGCTCAGCTACGCCTTTTCGGCGGGTGCAGATATGCGCCGACGGCCGACGATACCGCGCGCTCAACGGCGGTGTGCCAATCGCCGCCGGCATCGGCTTGAAAGGTGCGATGGTACGCGACTTGGCCGGCTCTGGCGCCGCAGTCGAGGACAAATATCTCGAACGACGCGGTCGTTTGCGTTTGACCGAACACAACTTCGCTGTGGCTCGTGAGATTACCCGAGACAATTGCCGACACGTCCTTGCACGCTTCGGTGTTGCCGCGTAGCGCCGTTTCCGAAAATTCAATTGGTAACGCAACGGCGCGCGCTTTGGTGGCGGTCACGCCGCGCTCGATGAGTTGTGTTGCATACTCGTCACGTTCGGCGTCGGCTCCGTTCACACGCGCGACGGCATATCCGGCAGATGCTCCGGACGATGCGACTTGCGCTGCAGGCGCTTCCGCGACGACCGTAGCCCGTGCAGTGGCGGTTGCAACCGGAGCGGGCGGCGGCGTGCGCGTCGGCGCCACGGTCGGCAACGGCGCCGGCGACGGGGTCGGAATCGTTGGCGCAGCAACGGGAGGGACGCTCGGCGCGCCGGTGTTCGCTACGACGGCGGGTTGCGGCGTTGGTTGTGCGCCGGCGGTCGCTGCGAGCGTTGCCGATTTCTTGCGACTGAAAAGTTTGCCGATGTTCGCTTCGGACGCGGCGCTTGGCGATGGCACCGGCGTTGCGGCAGTTGCCGGCGGAGGCGGCGCTTCGTACGCACCGATGTTGCGCGCTTGATGGCGCAAGATCGCCTCGTGCAGAACATCGCCTTGGCCGGCTGCGTCGTTGTATGTCTTAATTTGTGCCGTGCTGCTGAAGACGACGATTCCCGACTGGGTGCTCACGAGTTGCTCGACGACGGAAACATCATCACCCAGCGGCGTAATATATCCGGAGATGTAGTAATCCGCTTTTTGTGCGCGAGCGACTTCGAGAAAATTCTTCCGCTCGGTTCCGGGAGGCGCCGGTTTTACAATGACACCGCCGGCCGCGGCGATCGATTGCGCCAGGGTTACGGCGAGCCGCGAACCGGCCTCCTTGTCGAGGTCCGAAGCGCTCGCCAAGGTCAACGGATAAACGATCAAGACCGGGGGCGCAAGCAGCGTGGTTGCCGGTGCAGCGCCGAGCAGCGGCGTTAAAAACGCAGCGGCGAACAGAAAAGCGAGAAAACGGCGCACCTAGACGGCTTCAACACGCGGCGTGCTCTTCCTTACACGGCGCTCCCACGCGGCGCTTACGTGCGCACCGAAGAGAAAGATGATGGCGGTCAGGTAGATCCACAACAGAAGCGCAAAGGCAGCCGATACGGCGCCGTAAATTTTCAGAAAGTTCGTGTGCGTCGTATAAATCGCGAACGCCACTTGGGCGAGCGACCATCCGATCGCGGTCACGAGCGCACCCGGGACGCCGAACAGCGGGCTTGGAGCGGGCCGATTCGGCAAGTAGGTGTAGAGCAGCGCGCTAACGATGAAGACGACGGCGAGCGAGACGCCGTACGTTCCGACCTCGGGCACGTAGCGCAACCAGGCTAAATCGAGCGACCGGATGATCACCGAGATCGCGACCGGCAACGCACCGGCAATCGCTAGGACCACGCCCGCGAGCGGCACCAGAATGATGGCCAGCGCAATGTCGTGGATGAAATGCCGATGCCGCGGCACTCCCAGCGACAAGTCGAGCGCGTATGCAAGCGCCTGAAAGATATTCTTGCCGCTCCACACGAGGCCGATAAGGCCGATCGCGCCGGACAATCCCCGGTAACGCACGACCGAATCGAGGTTCGCCGCAACGAGCCCCTGCAGAGCGGGGACGTATGTCTGAATGAGCGAAAGCGCTCGGACGTTTCCCTCGCTCGTGCCATAGACGAAACCGAGTAGCGCGACGATGAATAACGTGAGCGGAATCGACGCGAAAAGCGTATTGAACGCGATCGCTTGCGCCAGAAACGCGGCTCCGTCAGCCGAGAATTGCAGCGCTGCGGTACGCAGGACACGGAAATAGGACAATGATTGCCTCCGCGATCGTTACGATAGTCCTCAACGGCGCCATCGTTCCCAGTTTTGCGCCTGCCCGCATCTCTTTCGGGCACGTTGTCGGTCCCCTCGCGCCGATCGCAAGCCGGATTGCCTCGCGGCTCGCCTATGTGCCCGCCGACGGCATGCTCATCATCGAGCATGCCGCGCGCCGCATCGTTGTGCCCGTGGCGTTTGTTGACGATGACGTTCCCTACGTGGCGCTTGGCCCGGTCGTTCGCGCACTCGGCGGCAGCGTGAGCTTCGATACGCGCACGAAAACGATGACGATCTCACTTGCCGACGACCGGCTCATCCAAACACCGCAACCCTTTGATCCAAGCGCCCCGCAGGTCGCGCCGACGATGGTTTTTACACCGGAGCCGCCGCATCCAACGCCGCGCGCGACCGACACGGGATCCCCGCAACCGCGACGGACTGCAATACCGGCAGTCCCTTCCCAGCCGCAGCTTTAGAGGCCGGCGTCGCTGAGCATCATGAACCAATTCTGAACGGCGGGTGACTCGAACCAATTTGCAATGCGCGCTTCGATGAGCGGAATGCCGCGCAGGACGCCCACCTTCGCTGCAACGTCGGCGCGCTTGGGCTCGGATGCGTTCATGGTGGCGTGGAGGTCGTCGAGCGCCGCGTGACCTTCGGGATGCGTGCCGAGGTCGGCCCGGAGTTGATCGTACGGCGGATGCGGCGGGTCGTGTCGATTGCTCACCCGGCTAAGTGCGCGGCGGCGACCGGGCGGACCTCGCGGCCAAAGGAGCACTCGCGCGGCGCGCGCCGAATTGCTGAGCATGGCCGATATTCTCAACGACCCAACCGTGCCGCCCGTCAATCCCTACGACGACGGGCCGCCGCCTGCGCTCCTCGCGTTTATGGTGACGCAGTGGGCGCCCAAAGCGGGCATGCCCGAGCCGCTTGCCGAGCTGGGACACTTTCGTGCGCGTCGTGAGAAGTTATCGGCGTTATTTCCGGGCGAAGTCCTCGTCATTGCGACCGGCCACGAAAAAGTGCGCGCGAACGATACGACGTATCGCTTTCGTCCCGGGACCGATTTTTATTATTTGACGGGCAATCAAGAAGCGGATTGCGTGCTCGTGATGCAGCCGCGCAGCAGCGGCGGACACGACGACATGCTCTACGTCGAGCCGAATCCCGGCAAGAGCGATGCGACGTTCTTCACCGATCGCGCGAAGGGCGAACTGTGGGTCGGGGCGCGCCTGGGAGTTCCCGAAAGTGCCGTGCGCTACGGTCTATCGGCGTGTGGCCTGCCGCAGTTGCTTGACGATCTGCGCGTACTCAACCGCGAAGATGCCCCGCGCCAATTTCGCTTACTGCGCGGGATCGATGCGCGCCTCGATGCGCTACTGCCGGCGCAAGCCCCGCGCGACACGGCGTTCGCAGAGGCACTCTCGGAGCTGCGGCTCATCAAAGACGCCTATGAAGTCGGCGAACTTGAAAAGGCGATCGCTGCCACCCAAGCCGGCTTCGAAGATGTCATTCGCGCACTGCCGACCGTGACAACCGAGCGGCATGTCGAAGGCGTTTTTAATTTGCGTGCCCGTGTCGACGGCAACGACACCGGCTACGGAACAATTGCAGCGTCGGGTCGCCATGCCTGTACGCTGCACTGGACGGCGAACAACGGCGACCTGCATCGCGACGACCTCTTACTTTTGGACGCGGGCGTTGAGGCGCACACGCTCTACACCGCGGACATCACGCGGACGATTCCGCTCGGCGGCACGTTTTCGCGCGAGCAGCGCGAAATCTACGCGCTCGTGTTCGCTGCGCAAGAGGCCGGCTTTGCGGCGTGCGTGCCCGGCAACGATTTCATGGCCCCCAATATTGCCGCGATGAACGTCCTCGCGCACGGTCTCGAAAAGCTCGGCATCTTACCGATGACGGCCGAAGAAGCGCTGCGCGAGCAGAATCAATTTTACAAGCGCTACTCGTTGCACAATGTCAGCCACATGTTGGGCCTCGACGTCCATGACTGTGCTGCGGCGCGGCGCGAGACGTATAAGTTCGGACGGCTTCAGCCGGGCATGGTGCTAACAGTCGAACCCGGCCTCTATTTTCAGCCCGACGATCTGACCGTACCGAAAAAGTATCGCGGCATCGGCGTACGCATCGAAGATGACGTTCTTATTACGGCCGATGGTCACCGCAATCTCAGTGGAGGTTTGCCGCGTGAACCGGGCGCGGTCGAGAAGTGGATGAGCGGACTGCAGGGTAAACGCTGAGCGTGCATGCAATCGAAGTTGCCGAACTTGGAGACGCCTCGGTCTTGCGCTGGGTGGAGAAGCCGGAGCCGGTCCCGGGACCCGGCGAAGTCGCAATCCGCGTTGCGCTCACCGGCGTAAATTTTGCCGATATACAGGCTCGGCGCGGTGCATATCACGGCGGCCAGAAGCCGCCGTTCACGCCGGGGCTGGATTGCATGGGCACGATTAGCGCAATCGGGAGCGGCGTGCAAGGCTTACGCGTCGGTCAGCGCGTGGCGGCATTTCCCGACGGCGGTTCGTACGCCGAGGTCGTCGTTGCGCGTGCAATTCTCACGTATGCGCTTGACGATGCCGTGTCGGACGAAGCGGGCGCGTCGCTGCTGCTCTTGGTGACGGCGTATAATACGATCACACTGGCCGGACGGATGCAGAAAGGCGACGGCATTCTCATCCACGCCGGCGGTGGCGGCGTCGGCTCAACGGCAGTGCAAATCGCGCGCGTCCTCGGGGCCGGCAAGATCTTCGCGACGGCCGGCGGCGCGGAGAAGGTTGCAATTGCCCGCAAGGCCGGCGCTGATGTTGCAATCGATCACAGCGCCGAGGACTTCGCCGCGCGCATCAAGGCGGAAACAGACGGACGCGGGGTCGACATCGTGCTCGATTCGGTTGCCGGCGACATGTTCAAAAATAGTCTTCCGCTTCTTGCAGCGTACGGCCGGTATGTGATCTACGGTATGGCGTCCGGCACACCCGGGAGCGTCCAAACCGATATGCTGCATTCGTCGAATCGCGCGGTGCTCGGCTACAGCAGCGGAAGCTATCGCAAAACGCGGCCGGAGGGATTACGTCCGGCGGCGGAAGCGTCGCTGAAGTTGGTGGCGCAGGGCAAGGTCACGCCGGTTATCGGTCAACGCTTCGCGCTGCGCGACGCAACAAAGGCACACGAACTCGTTGAATCGCGCAAGAGCCACGGCAAGATACTTCTCAGTACGACCATATAACGCCCTAACCGGCGGGTTTCGGTGCGATGGGGCGCCCGTACTCGAACGTTGCGAGCGATTCGTCTTGCGGCGTGCGCGGAACCGTACCGTTTTCGAGTTGCTCGAGTAGCGCGTCGAACGCGTCGACGCCGAGTTGCGCAAGATATTGGTTGTAGAGGTCGCGCGGGCTAATATCCGGCGGCATCGCCATCTCACGCGCAATGGCAATCGGCCCGGCGTCAACTTTGTCCGTCACCCAAAACCAGGTAACGCCCGTCAACCGGTCACCTTTCTTCACGGCCCAATAGACGGCATCACGACCGCGATGTCGTGGCAACAGACTCGGATGGAAGCAAAGCGTACCAAGCGCCGGTACCGAGAATTCGCTGGCCGGCACGATGCGCTGCACGTTTGCCAGGACGAAAAGCGACGCGCTTGCGTCACTGACCAGTGCGTGTCCACGCTTTTCACAGACGGCCATCACCCCGTCATATACGGGTCCAGCCCCTTCGACCCGAATGCTCTTGAGCTCAACGTGCGGCAACCACATCCCCCTTCTGGTGAGAGTCGGCGACCGATTCGACCCGAGAAACCAATCTCCGTCACGCATCCCGGCGAAGGGCAGCGGCGTTCACGGTGTGAACGAGTATCGTAATACGCCCGCTAATGGGCGTCTTGAAGCGAGGTCACGTTGATCCTCAATAATGTCGAGGTGATGTTCGGCGGGCAAGCCGGTGACGGCAGCCTGACCACGGGCGATCTGATCGCCGCGGTCTTTAAGCGCATGGGTCTGGACGTTTATACGTACAAAGACTTCCCGTCGCGCATCCGCGGCGGTCACACGAATTATGTCATTCGCGCGGGCGAGCGCCCGAATTACGGAATGGCGGATTTTGTCGACGGACTTGTCGCATTCGATCTTGAGGCCGTGCAGGCCCATATCGACGAGATGCGTCCCGGCGGCTTTGTGATCTTCGACAACACGTCGGAAACGATACCGGACGACGTACGCCGCAGCGACATCACCTGGTACGAGATTCCGATCGGACGTATCGCAAAAAACGACATCGGCCTCGAACTCGTGCGCAACACGATCTCGCTTGGCGTCTTGGGCGCGCTCATCGGCATGGACGCAGAGATCGTGCGGGCTGAAGTGCGACGTGTGTACGGCCGCAAGGGCGAGAAAGTCGTCGATTTCAATATACGCGCGATCGAGGCCGGCGAACATGCGATTGCCGAAGGGTTCGCCGATCGTCCGAGCGGTTACGGTTTGCAAGCGCGTGTCGACGGCGACCGGCTGTTGATGATGGGCAACGATGCGATCGGTTACGGCGCACTCGTCGCCGGCTGCCGTTTCATGGCGGGCTACCCGATTACCCCGGCGACCGATGTCCTCGAATGGATGGCCAAAGAACTTCCGCGTTTCGGCGGCACGGCCGTACAAGCAGAAGACGAACTCGCCGCGATCAACATGGTGATCGGCGCTGCATTCACCGGCGTTCGCGCGATGACCGCGACATCGGGTCCGGGACAATCGCTGATGACCGAAGCCATCGGTCTCGCCGGTGTGCTTGAGATTCCGATCGTGGTGATCGAGTGTGCGCGGGCGGGCCCGTCGACCGGTATGCCGACGAAAACCGAGCAGAGCAATCTCAACCAGCTGATCTTTTCGGGTCACGGCGAGATCCCGCGTGTCGTCATTGCGCCCGGCACGATCACCGAGTCGTTCGAGTTCACCGCGCAAGCGTTCAACCTCGCCGAGATGTACCAGCTGCCGGTCTTTGTGCTCACCGAACAAGCGCTGTGTCAAAGTAAAGCGACGCTCAAACCGTTTGACTTGGACGCCTTTCGCGTCGACCGCGGCAAGCTGATCGATTCGGGTGAACTTGTGTTCGGCGAATACAAGCGCTTCGCGTTCACCGAAGACGGCGTCTCGCCGCGCGTGATCCCAGGCGTTCCCGGCGGCATGCACCTTGCGCCGGGTTCGGAACACAACGACGCCGGGGTTATTACCGAGAACACGCGCAACCGCGCGCGCATGATGGAGAAACGCATGCGCAAACTTGAAACGATGCGCGACGATCTCCCCCCGGCACTTGTTCACGGCGTCGCCGATTCGGAAATCGGGATCATCGGCTACGGTGCCAACACCGGCCCGATTACCGAGGCGGTCGAGCGGCTCGGGCGAGCCGGCTTACCGGTGCGTTTCTTGCAGTTACGCACGTTGTGGCCGTTTCCGGAAGATGATGTACGCGCGTTCTTTCGCGGTGCGCAACACGTATTCGTCGTCGAAAATAACTTCACGGGCCAACTCGAGCGGCTCATTCGGTACGTCGTCGGGCCGCTCGACGCGCTCCACAGCGTACGCAAATACGATGGGCGACCGTTTCGCCCAATCGAAGTGATCGATCCGGTTCGCCGTTTTGCGGCCGCCGGCGAACTGGCGGAGGTGTAACTATGGCGGTCATGTCACCGAAGGATTTTGCGACGGCGACACCCTCGTGGTGGTGTCCGGGCTGCGGCGATTACGGCGTTCTGTCGGCGCTCAAGTCGGCACTGGCCGAACTCGCGCTGCAGCCAAAGGACGTCGCCTTCGTTTCCGGGATCGGCTGTTCGGGCAAGATCTCCGGCTACTTACATAGTTACGCGTTTCACGGCGTGCATGGCCGTTCGCTGCCCGTTGCGACGGCGGTAAAACTGGCGAATCGCGATCTTACCGTTATTGCAGCGGGCGGTGACGGCGACGGATATGCCATCGGCGCGGGACACTTCATTCACACGGTACGCCGCAATCCCGACATCACGTACATCGTGATGGACAATCAAACGTACGGCCTCACCAAAGGGCAGTCATCGCCGACCAGCTCGACGGGCTACGTGACCTCAACAAGCCCGGGCGGCAATCCTGACGCACCGCTCAACGGGCTCGCACTCGCACTCGCGGCGGGTGCGACGTTCCTGGCGCGCGGTTTTTCGGCT
>Ga0302325_10002601_pt1 | contig 43575 bp, 34 predicted proteins | sample Palsa_T0_2_FD_201948 | JGI IMG/M metagenome (GOLD analysis project Ga0302325, IMG submission 201948) | Peat permafrost microbial communities from Stordalen Mire near Abisko, Sweden - Palsa_T0_2 | ecosystem: Environmental > Terrestrial > Soil > Palsa > Peat permafrost | place: Sweden: Abisko... | reverse complement strand
TGCGGATGGCCTCGATCTGGCTGCCCCACAGCTCGATGCGCACGGCGAGATCGTCGTAAGGCGGAAAAATTTCGATAATGTCGCCGCGCACCCGAAATGTGCCGCGGCGCAAGCCTTCGGTGCGTTCATATTGGATTTCAACGAGCTTGCGCAGAATGGATTCGCGGGCGATCTGCTGGCCCTTTTCGAGGAGCAGCATCATTCCGTAGTAGGCCTCGGGCGAACCCAAGCCGTAGATGCAGGAAACCGAGGCGACAATGATGACGTCGCGGCGTTCGAACAGCGAGCGGGTGGCGCTCATGCGCAGTTTGTCCAGCTCGTCGTTGATGGTGGACTCTTTTTCGATGTAGGTATCGCTGGAGGGTACGTACGCTTCGGGCTGGTAGTAATCGTAATAGCTGACGAAATATTCGACGGCGTTGTTCGGGAAAAAGGAACGAAATTCATGGAAGAGCTGGGCCGCCAGCGTCTTATTGTGGGCCAGCACCAGCGCCGGCCGGTTCACTTCCTCGATCACCTTGGCCATGGTGAACGTCTTGCCCGATCCGGTGACGCCGAGGAGCACCTGGTGCTTGGAGCCGTCGCGGAGCCCTTGGGTGATCTGGCGGATGGCTTCCGGCTGGTCGCCGCGAGGTTCGTAGGAGCTAGCTAGTTTGAAGTCCATGTAGGAGCGTCCCGGCGCGGTAAGCGCGCAAATCGGAAACAACCATTGTAATCCAAAGCGGCTATCCGGTGCGCGTGGATGCTTGCCTTCTTGGCGGTGGCGGAATAGCGTCGCTTCGCGGTAGAGTCCTGCACGTGCAACATCATCCGCATCGGTTCCGATCACATCGAGCAGCTGACGGACGCTCGCCGGGAGCCACCCATGCAAAAGCATCCAGCTAAGACACTCCGCGCTATTTTTACCGTTGTCATCGCGACATCAGCGTTGGCCTGGTGCTTCTCGGCGCCGTTCTCCGCGTTCGCTCAAGCGCCTTCCGCCGCACCTGGAGCGTCGCAACCCACCATCCTCTACGGCGCCGCGTACTACAACGAGTACATGCCGGCGGACCTGCAGCCCGGCCGGCTGGAAAAGGATGTCGCGCTGATGAAGGCCGCGGGCATCACCGTCGTTCGCATGGGCGAATCCACCTGGAGCCTATGGGAGCCGTCCGACGGGCACTTTGAGTACGCGTGGATGGATCGTCTGGTGGATGCCATGGGCAAGGCCGGGATCAAGGTGATCATGGGTACGCCCACATACTCGATACCCACGTGGATGGCGCACGCGCATCCTGAGATTCTCGCCCGGCCGCTCGGAGGCGCCTCGGTCGGCTACGGGATGCGACAAAACATGGATTTCGACAATCCGAAGTTTCGCTTCTACGCGGAGCGTGTGATCAGCAAGCTGGTAAGCCACTACAAAGATAACCCAGCGGTGATCGGCTGGCAGATCGACAATGAAACGGGATCTTACGGCGCCTCGAACCCAGACGTCTTCGCCGGATTCGTGGATCATCTCAAACAAAAGTTCGGAACCACCGATGCCCTGAACAAAGCATGGTTCCTGAACTATTGGGGCGAGGACGTCAACGACTGGACCGACATACCCACTCGAGATAATGCCACCAGCACCAGCTACAAACTCGAATGGACCCGCTGGCAGCAGATTCGCGTTACGAACTTCCTGGCGTGGCAAGCCGCGCTGGTTCGCAAATTCCGCGGCCCCGGCCAATTTGTCACCCAAGATTTTGGCAGCATGATGAAGTCTGACGTCGATGAACCCGCCGTCGCCGCCTCTCTTGACGTGGTCGCCAACAACCCGTATCACGGCACCCAGGAACATCTCGACGGCGCGTGGCAGGCCCTTCAAGGCGACTTTTCGCGTTCCCTCAAACACACCAATTACCTGGTCACCGAAACAAATGCGCAAACTCTCGGTTGGGACTCCGCAGCCCAGTTTCCTCCCTATGACGGCCAGCTGCGCCTGGACGTTTACACCCACGTCTCCAGCGGGGCCAACATGGTGGAGTACTGGCATTGGCACTCGATTCATGCCGGTCAGGAAACTTATTGGAAGGGCGTACTGAGCCACGACCTCGAACCCAATCGCGCCTACGCAGAGGTTACTCGCATCGCGCACGAACTTCAGAAGGTTGGCCCCGAATTAGCGAACATGCGCATCCACAATCGGGTCGCTATTCTCTACAGCGTGGACTCGTCCAACGGCATCAGTTTCATGCCCTACGAACGGCAGGCGAGCCCCTTGTGGGTGCCGGGCAAAGCGTCGGGAAGTTACAACGCTGTTCTCAGCCAACTTCACCGCTCCCTTTACACCGCCAACGTCGGCGCCGATTTCGTCTTTCCCAACGCGACCGCCGCGGAGCTCTCGCAGTACAAGCTGCTTATCGTTCCGTGCCTGTACGTTGCGGACGACGCGATCTTGCAGAGAATCGCGGACTACGTCCACGGAGGCGGACACGTCTTGATGACATTCAAGAGCGGCTTCACCAATGAGAATTCCGCGGTTCGCTGGGAGCTCGCGCCAGGGCCGCTGCGAAAGGCCGCGGGGTTCACCTATCAGGAGTTTTCCAATCTGGAGCAGCCCCTGGCACTGACCGGCGATCCCTTTCACGTTGGGGAAGAAAACAAGGTAAGTACCTGGGCCGAATTTCTGCAGCTGGAGACAGCAAAGCCGCTCGCCGTGTACGACCATCCCTTCTTCGGCCGCTGGCCGGCGATCACGTCGAACGACTTCGGCTCCGGAACTCTCATCTATGAGGGCACCGCTCTCTCCGATAGGCTCCAGGAGGCGGTCGTACTGGACGCGCTCGGTGGCGCGGCTCTCACTGGTGCTGACCAACAGCTTCCAGCAAGCGTCCGCGTGAAACACGGAATCGGCCATGACGGCCGGAATCTCCACTACTATCTCAACTATTCCAGTTCACCCGCAGCGTTCAGCTATTCCTACAGCGCCGGCACCGACCTGCTTACCGGTCAACCGCTCGCGCAAGGGCAGCAGACAACGCTTGCACCTTGGGACCTGCTCATAATGAAAGAGAACGCCCAAACCCGCTGAACACGAGCTGAACGCAGCGCGTTGGCAACGGGCCGTGCCAAATGAGAATTACGGTTCGCCTTCATCCTTGCGCGGGACAAGCGGCGGTTCCGAATGCTAGGATACGGCAAAATGAAAAACTCACTGATACGTATCTATTCCATTCTATCTACGTCTATCTTGCTGGTGCTGCTCGCCGCCGGTTCGGGCATGGCCCAGACCTCGGCTGCTCAGGTCTTCCGCCTCGACGGCGGCAATTCCACTTATGCGTTCGGAGTGAACGAGCGCGGCGAGTTGCAGCCCCTCTACTGGGGCGGACGCATCGGAACGCACGACAGCGTTGCTCCGGCGCATTCGTTTCCGGAGCTGGCTTCGTTTGATTCGCCATACACCACCACGCCAGAGGAGTATGCGGGGTGGGGCGCTGGGCTCTTTACCGAGCCTGCGCTGAAAGTGACTTTTGCCGATGGCAATCGCGATTTGGTGCTCCATTTTGTCCGGGCAACGCAGAGCAGCCCACAGGCGGTTGAGTTGTTGCTGAAGGACATCTCCCGCGAGATTTATGTGACGCTGCGGTACACGATGGACCCGGATAGCGGAATTCTGGCGCGTTCCGCGGACATTGAAAACCGGGAGAAGCAGCCGATTGTGGTCGAGCAGGCAGCGGCCGCGCAGTGGACCTTGCCTCCGGCGCGCTATACCTTGAGCTACTTGACCGGCCGCTGGGGCGGAGAGTGGACGCTGAACCAGGAGCAGATTCACGGCGGAGAGAGGGTGATCGAAAGCCGCCGTGGAACTACCGGACATCAGGCCAATCCGTGGTTCGCGATTTCACGCGACGATAGCCAGGCAGCGGTGGGGCCGGCTGTGGCGAGCGAAGAGCACGGCGAAGTATGGTTTGGCGCGCTGGCATGGTCGGGGTCCTGGCGGATTACTGTGGAACGGACACAACGCGATGCGGTGCGGGTAACCGGCGGCTTCAACCCTTTTGATTTTGGGTACAAACTGAAACCCGGTGAGCATTTGGAGACGCCGGTTTTCTACGGGGGCTATTCCGATCGTGGTCTGGGGGGAGCCTCGCGCCTACTGCATCGTTTTGAAATCGCGCATATTTTGCCGCATGCGCCGGATCCCAAGCCGCGTCCGGTGATTTACAACTCATGGGAGGCGACCGAGTTTAGGGTGGACGAAGCCGGGCAAATGGCGCTGGCGGAGAAGGCGGCGTCGATCGGCGTGGATCGATTTGTGATGGATGACGGCTGGTTTGGGCAACGCAAAGACGATCACGCGGGGTTGGGCGACTGGTACGTGAATGCGGAGAAATTTCCGCATGGTCTCAAGCCGTTGATCGACAAAGTGCATTCGCTGGGCATGGATTTCGGATTGTGGGTCGAGCCAGAGATGGTGAATCCAGATTCGGACCTCTATCGAAAACATCCGGACTGGGTCTTGAATTTTACCGGGCGGCCTCGCTCGGAATCGCGCAACCAACTCGTACTGAATCTAGCTCGCCCGGATGTGCGCAACTACGTCGAGGGATTTCTGGATAAGCTGCTCACCGAAAACGATATTGCGTTTCTGAAGTGGGATTACAACCGCAACTGGTCGGAGCCGGGTTGGGATCAAGTTCCCGTCGACGAGCAGAAGCGCGTCTACATTGAGTTCATCCGCAATCTCTATTCGATTCTCGCGGAGCTGCGCGAGAAGCATCCGAACATCGAGATTGAAAGCTGTTCGGGCGGCGGCGGGCGCGTCGACCTGGGGATTTTGCACTACACCGATGAGGTGTGGCCTTCGGACAATACCGATCCCTTCGACCGGCTATCGATGCAGGATGGTTTCAGTTACGCCTACACGCCGCAGATCATGATGGCTTGGGTTACCGACTCGCCGCACTGGCTCAATTTCCGCGCGACCTCGCTCACCTACCGCATGCTCAGCTCGATGCAGGGCTCGCTGGGCATTGGCGCGAATTTGAATCACTGGACCGCGGAGGACTTTGCCACAGCCAAGCGGCTGATCGCCGCGTATCACGCCGTGCAGCGCACGATTGTGCGCGGCGATCTCTACCGCATCATCAGTCCGCGCGATGGCAGCGAGTTCTCGGCAACTGAGACGGTTTCCAGCGACAAGAATCAGGCGGTGGTTTTTGCCTTCGCGAATGCCACACAGGAGGAACGCGGGTTTCCCCTGCTGCAACCGCAAGGGCTCGATCCGGACGCGGAGTACAAGGTCGGTTGGATCGAGGGCAAAGCCGGTCCCGATACACCGGAAAGCGCCTCGGGAGCGTGGTGGATGTGGCATGGTCTGCAGCTCGAGCTGCGCGGCGACTTCCAGGCGGCTGCGTTCCGGCTGGATCGCCAGCCGTAGCCCGAGCGACGGCGTCTACACGTACTGTTCGGCCAGCATTTGCGCAGCGCTCTCGTCCAGTTGTTCCGCACGGCGCACGTCTTCGAATCGCGCCAGCAAATCATCGGGCCGCAGACGCCGCTTTTCGGCGCCTTGAAAATCGTGGATGATCTGCCCACGGTGCATCATGATCAGGCGATCTCCCAAACTCGCCGCCTGGTGCATGGAGTGGGTAACCATCAAGGTGGTGAGCTTGTCGCGGGTAACCACCTGCTCGGTGAGCGCGATCACCAGGTCCGCGCTTTTGGGATCCAGAGCCGCGGTGTGCTCGTCGAGCAGAAGCAGTTCGGGGCGCAGCCAGGTGGCCATCAGCAGCGTAAGGGCTTGCCGCTGTCCTCCGGAGAGGCTTCCGATAGCATTCTCCAAACGGTCTTCGAGCCCCATGTTCAGCCGGCGGACTTCGTCGCGCATTCTCGCCACCAGCGATTCCTTCAATCCCCAGCCCAGACCACGGCCAAGTCCGCGGCGTGCGGCGAGGCTGAGATTTTCCTGGATGGTGAGGCTGGGCGATGTGCCGCTGAACGGATTCTGAAACACGCGCCCGATCAGTGAGGCGCGGGCATGCTCGGGCCATCGCGTGACGTCACGGCCCGCCAAGCGGATGGTTCCCTGGTCGACCAGAAAAGTGCCGGCGACGGCATTGAGAAAAGTAGATTTCCCCGAGCCGTTGGTGCCGATGATGATCACCCAGGAACCGGCGGCGAGGTGGAGGTTGACGCCGCGGAGGGAACGGACCTCATTCAAGGTGCCGGGATGAAAGGTCTTGGAAATCGATTGCACTTCAAGCATGGGCGCTCCGCAGGCGTTTTTTCCGCAGGAATTGCGGCACGATGAGAGCGCAGAAAACGAACACGGCGGTGATCAGCTTCAGGTCGTTGGGACTGAGGCCCCACCGCAACGCCACGGCAACCAGCAGACGGAAGAGCACCGAACCCATCACCGCGCCGACGATGGTCATGCCCAATGAATTCGTGCCGACCAGCGCTTCGCCAATGATGACGCTGGCTAGCCCCCACACCACCATTCCGATTCCCATGCCAACGTCTGCGAATCCTTGATACTGCGCGAGCAAAGCCCCAGACAGCGCGACAAAGCCGTTGGAGATGGCTACGCCGAACACAATCATGTTGCCGTCGTTGACTCCCAGCGCGCGGATCATCTGGACGTTGTCACCGGTCGCGCGCATGGCCATGCCGAGATCGGTGCGAAAGAACAAATACAGCAACATGCCGGTGAGCGCGACCACCAGAGCAACTGCGACTAGCACCGACGCGTCGCGCACGTTGACTTCCCACCCGAGCAAGCCGAAAGTGGTAGCTCTCCGCATCAGCTTCAGCCCGATGTGCTCGGACTGCGTCGCCAGCGTGGTGACCGTCAACAAGGGAACGTTGCTCTTACCCATGATGTGCAGGTTGATGGAATAAAGCGCGGTCATCACCAGAATTCCCGAAAGCAGCGGGTTGATTTTGAAACGGGTGTATAGCGTGCCGGTGCAAGCGCCGGCGATCATTCCGGCGCCGAAGCCGGCCAGCGATGCCAGCACCGGGCTGGTGCCGTGCACCATCAGTGTGGCGGCGACGGATGCGCCGAGGGTAATCGATCCGTCGGCGGTGATATCCGGAAACGCGAAAATCCGAAAGCTGATGAAAACGCCCAAGGCCAGCAGCGAGAGGATGAAGCCGATGGTGAAGGTGCCAATGAGGAGGTTCATTTCGTTTGCACGCTCATCGAATCTCCGACGCCTCACCGATCCAGCAGGCACCGCGTACGAACTCGCTCTGCCGCGGCCCGGCGGCCTCGCGGTGGTCGGTGAGCAGATGGAGTACGCCTTGCAATGTCTCGGTTTCGAATAACGTGGCGACCGTCTCTTTCAGATCGATACTTCCCTTCTTGAGCGGGCAATAGGAAAACGCGGCGGCATGAAAATGCCCCAGTGGCCACACTTCGGATCCCATCGGCCGAAGAATCGGCGCCAAGGGCGCGCATTCGGCACCGGCCGCTACTCCTGAAATCAAAGCCAGCGATCGCGAGTAGAGCCGCTCGGTGGAGAATGACAGCCAGGAGCGCACTTCCGGATATTGGAACGGAGCGTGGTTCGCTCCGACCGCCGCGGCAGGGGAACGGCGAAGCGCGGCTCCCACCAGTCCAGCCGATTCGGCCACCATCACCATGCCGACTACTGGGGCGCCCGAAATCTCGATCGCGGCGCGCACCAGGTCCGCGAGCGATATGGGGCTGTCGGCACTAGCGGTTTCGAATCGCATCAGGTGAGTGAATCCGCCCTCCCATCGCAGGCCGTAGAGGACGTTCATTTCCGGCACCAAGTCGCCGCTGGAGACCATGAAATCCGGCACATTGCTGCCGTCGGTTGGTAGATAAGCGGCCGAGCCGTCCACTGCCAGGAATTCGCCAAAGCGGGTTTGGGCATCCTCGAAACCGTCGCCAAAAGCACCCAAGCCGAAGCCGAATGTAGCCACTGGAAACGCGATCTTGCGGCAATCATCGGCGCCGAAGCGACAACCTTGCAGCAAGCCTGGGTCGCCGATCCGCTGGCAGATCAATGGCTTCGCCGGCGCGCACTCCATTACCTCGAACGACGCGGCCGGAGTGGAAAAACGACGCACTTCGGCCACGTGCAGGAGAGCCGGCGCCGGAGCGCTGCTGGAAAGCAGGATGTGCGAAAGCCTGCTGAGATCCAAAATTTGCTTTACGCGATCCGAAGGGCTGGTGATAACCAGGCTGCCGCCGATGCTTTTCAGTTTCTTGTGAAACCCGACGAGTAAACCGACACCGGCGGAACTCAGAAAGGAAATCTCCGATAGATTCAGGCGAATTACGTGCGCGCCTTCGCGAATTACATTGTCCAAGTTGCCGCGGAGGTGCTCAGTCCAATAGTTGTCGAGGCGGCCTCTCACCTTCACTTCGAGCGCGTCGTCGAGTTGCTGTGTGATGATTTCCATGGCAAGGCCCTACGGAACCAGTTGTTGCGAAAATTCCGCAGGGATGGCGAAACCCAACTGCGCGGCATTGCCGCCGCTAATGGACATTTCCTCGACGGCCACTTCCCCCAAGGGCAAGTCTTGCGGATTCGCGCCCAGCAAAATTTTGCCCGCCATTTTTCCGGAGGCAACGCCAGCGGGATACAAGCCCACTCCCAGGCACGCCAGACCGCCGCGAGACAGGAAAGAGCACTCATCGCTGATCAGCGGCAACCGTGCATCCGTGGCGCCCTTCACCGCGCCTTCGTACCCTTCGAGGGCGGTATTGTCCCCGGGCACCCATACCGCCTGAATGTCGCGTCCGGCCAGGATCTGCACCGCTTGCAGGACCTCGTTAGAGCCGGCAATGGCGATCTCTTCGAGCCTGACGCCGCGGCTCCGAAATATGTCGCGAGCTACCGACAGCTCCTTCACCGAATTGGCTTCCGCCGGGTTATACATGGTGCCCACAGCGAGCAAGCCGGGAATCAGTTTCTGCATCATGTCCAAGGTGTGGCCCACCGGCGGAAAACTGCCAACGCCGGTGACGAACGGCAAATGGTCGGTGCGGCTCGCACCCGCTCCAGCGGCAATCGGATCGGTGACGCAGGTAAAAACCACCGGCTTGTGCTTCACCTTGCTGCACGCACCGGAAAGGCACGGGGTGGTGATGGTCATAATGACGTCGACATCGGAACTGTCGTAGTTCTGAAGGATCGCGGGAATGTTGATCATCTCGCCTTGCGCATCGGCCCGGCGAACTTCCAGATTTTTCCCCTCTTCGAACCCGCTGGCTTTCAAGCCGTCGATCAGGCCCTGCACGCATAGGTCGGTGCCAGCGTCGCGGGCGAAGTACACGATCGCGGTTTTGATTATCCTGCCAGCGGCGCCGGCCTGAGCGCGAGCCAGCGCGGAAGCTGCCGAGGCGGTCTTGCGATGGCCTAAATCGGAAAGCAGGAGTATCGAAGAAAACAGCACGATTAGCCCGAGCCCCATGGCCAATTTTTTCAGAGCAGTCCATACGGCTGTTTCTTTCGCTTTACGCATAGCTCCGGCAGCAGGCTCCTTTCGTGAGGCGACAGTATACACACCTCATCCCTTTGGGGCGCGGGAAAGAGCTAAATCTCGACAAGACTTGCTGCGGCGGCTACTTCTGCTCGGCCGTCGTTGTGGCGGGGCCTTCCGGCAATAGGGTAATTTGCGTTTGCGATTTCACGTTGCCCGCGTAGGTCAGTCGCGAAGCGCCGGCTCCGCCAGAGATGGTGAAATCCATGTCCTGGGTGCTGTTCTGGGTCACCGAGTGGACCAGGCCGTTGCGCAGCGAGATTGAATCCAGCCCTTCTCCCGATCCCGTCCACTTGCCCTTGGTCTGCAGTCCGTTCCTGCGATACATCTCTGGCGTAGTGCCAGCCGTCTTGCTGTCGCGCGCGATTTGAAATTTCGTGAGGATCACCGCGCACATTTCTGGCTGCGAACCGTTGGCGGATCCCGCGACAGGGGCGGCCGAGCGATCCGGGTGCGAAGCATCTACGGCGCCCTGAGGCGAGGCAGCGTCGTTTCGCAAGGAGGCCGATGCTTGGCACGGTTCGTCGCGAAGGTAGCTCGATTCCTTGCGCCAGACGATCCCCGCGACGGGGATGTCCTGGAGTGGGCGGACCGAGGACCACTTTTCGCCCACGATAACACCGCGCTTCGGGAACGATGACGCCGAGCTGAGCCCAGACATCCACCCACGCATGCTGGCGGCGACCGATGGGTTGGCAACGATAGCGTCCATGCCGGTGACGTCGCGCACTTCGCCATCGGCGCCGATTGTGAACTCGATGGATTTTCCTTCCAGACTGCGAAGCTGGGTTTCGTTGGCATCCACCTTGGGATCGTAGGCGTCGCTTTGCGTCGAAACGTTCACCTTTTGGTAGGTAAGGCGCAGGCGCACGATGTCGGCGGCTCCGTCCGGCGAGGCTTTAACATCCAGGACGTCGAGACGCACCACAAATGTGGAGGACTGATCGAGCTGCGATGGTCCCTCAGGATCTTTGATCGCGCTAGTTGTGTGTCCGGCGGTGTGGGTGCGAGTCTCAAACTGGTAATACATCGTTTGGCCCTGCGTGTAGTGCGGGATCAGACGAACTCGAGGCGTGGAAGACGGCGGAGCAGCGGTGGTCGCCGCGCAGAGGGCGGAGCCTAGAACAAATATCGAAATCGCCGACCTTCGCCAAAGCATTTTTACAAAATCCCCTGCCAACATTTCCGGATCTGCTGCCGTGTGCTGCGGACCTAGTCTGGAAGCGTGGCCCTTACCGGCACTAGCATACGATGCCGGACCAGTCGAAACGGGTGCGTATTCCCCGTGGTGTGAGTAACTACGGCCCAGGCTCTTCGGCCGGGACCAGTTTCAGGAGCGAAATCTCCGGATCGAATAGTGGGCCTTGGAATCTGGCTAGCGGAGTGAGCTTCCGGGAGATGGCCGTCTCGCCATCGTCGGGATCGGAATCTGCGGATTCCGCCGCATCCGGCGGCACCGCCATGATCTCCAGATCGGTGGCGCGCTTGAAATCGACGCTGCCAGCCGCTGCGTACCGCGCGGGGCCACCTAGCGAAAATCGCAGCCGTGAAAATTGCACTTTGTGTGCTTGGCAGGTGAACGCGGCGTCAAGCTGCGGCATCAGCGTGGCGCCGGGTTGCGCCGCGCCCTGGCGCAGGGATTCCCCCAGATCGACGCCATGCAATTCGGCTTGCTCGACTTCCGACTGGCCGCGGCATTCCAAAGAATCGAGCAGCGCCGAACGGCCGGTCCCACGAGCGCGGATGAGCACGTTGCCCGAAGCCAGCCCTTCGAATTGGTGGGCCAACGCCGGATTCGCTCCACTGAGCGAAGCGAGATTCACTTGACTGAAGCTCGATTCCACTTCGTAGGAAGGCAGCGCCACTAACTGCGCACGGAGCGAGCCGTGCACCGTGCCGCCGTAAAAATCCGCTTGCGCGCCAGAGAGCTCAAGTTGGCGGCCATCAATTGAGGAATTGGCGGTCAACTTTCGAAGCACCACCGAGCCAAGATTAAACTGGTCGATTTCCAGAATTCCCTTCCCGCGCAATGCCGGCGGCACAACCTCCGCCCCGGCGGAAGAACCAAAGAACGGGAACACCCGCTGGAGCAGGCCAGTGCGGCGTTGTGGATTCAGTGCGCGATCGAGATTGGCCGCGGTCACGTGATCACCGCGTAGGTTGTATTGCCAATCGCTCGCAGAATTGGAGCGATCGAGCGAGCCGGTCCAGCGCGTACCGAACGCTTGCGCCGAAGTGAGGAGGATGTGGCGCCCCTCCGCGGTGTATTCCATGCGCGCTCGGATCGGTCCGACGGGTTCGTTCAGGAACGGCGCGTGCAGCGATATTCCCGTCGCTTCGATGAATCCTCGCGCACCCGGGGCAAATCCGGCGGTGGCAGGGGTGCCGGTTGGATTTGACTGCCAGCGAAGATCGAAGTGTGCGGGGCCGGTGAGAGCCCATCCCGCGGGGAGCGCCCATCCCAGTGTCCCCGCCAGGTCGGTCCCCTCGCGGGCGTCGGCGAGCTGTCCAGCGAACAGCGTGAAGATTTGAAAACGTCGGGTTGGGTTGGCGCTGGAACCTTTTGCAACGCCGCCAGAGACGGAGGCCGGTGTCGTTGCCTCAATCGTCGCGCCGACTCTCATCGAACTGGCGCCGGAGTTTAGCAGGACCTGCGCGGGAGATAGCCGAATGCGATCGCGAGTGAGCTCCACGGAAACTCGCGGCAGACGCGCTTTGACCAGAGCTTGGGTGCTGATCCAATCGATTCCATCGGACTGCACGAACCCGTGATCGATTTTCGGCGGCCAGCCCGAAAGGCTTGCCGCGACCTGCGCGCCTCCGGTCACCGCCGCGTCAGCGGCAACCCCCGCGTGGAAAGCGCGCAGCCAGCCTAGCAGGTCGCGCGCCGCGATCCACGCCGAGGCCACCTGCACTTGCGTTTCGGGCGTCACCGGATAGCGCGCCGACGGACCATTCCAGTCGAGCACTCCCTTGGCGGTCACGTTCGATTGAGGCGCTTCCAGCACAACGTTGGCCAACTCCAGGCGTGACTCTTGCGGCACCCAGCGGCCGGTGGCGACCACGTTCAGCATCGGATTATCCTGGCGCGATGCCAAGTCCCAGCGATGGATGCCGCGAATTTCCGACCGCCCCTGCAATTCCCACGGCTCGGCTTCGGATTGCGCGCGCATGGAAAGCATAAAGGTGGCGCGAATCCCGTAATCGTATCCGCCCACCAGGCGCAGAAAATCGGAGAGCGATCCGTTGCGCCAGCTTAATTCCAGATCGGCAGGCCGCAGCCGCGATGACGTGCCGCCCAGATGCCCCTGCACTCGCAATGTGCCGGCTTCTTGGAGAATCGTAGCGGCGCGCCAAGGCGCCGCTTCCAGATCCACGCGCCAGCTTCCTGAGGGCTCCTGCTCGAGCGAACCTTCCACATTGTTGAACGCGAACGGAAGCTTTTCGACGCCGCGCTTGAAATTGACGCGGCCACCTTGCACTTCAATGCGGCGCAGACGCGGCTTCGCCCATGCAGCCGGCGAACGCGACGACGCGGCTGCCGATCCAATCTGACCGCTGGCGGGGCGCGGCAGCCACGCTTCAATATTCCAATCGCCGTTGGACGCGCGCACCAGGTTCAGGCTAGGACGAGTGAAGGACAGCGTGCCCAACTCGATGCGGCCGCGCAGCAGCGGCAGCCAGCGGAAGCGAGCCTGGAGCGAATCCGCGCGCAGGAAGTACTCGTAGCCGAAGCGCGGGTCTTCCCCCACGATTACCGAGTCGGCTTCCAACACCGGGCCTTCCCACAAACTGAACGAGTAGTCCGCGGCCTGGACCGGGCGGCCAAACGCCGCTTCCAGCCGCGAGGTGACCACGTTACGCAGGCGAGTGTGCTCGAAGACCGCCGAAAAGGCATAATCCACACACCAAATCAACAGGAGAAACAGGAGCAGACGGCGTAACCAGCGCCAATGGCGTCGAGGCTGCGTGAGGGGCGGTGGCACTGGCGTTGTCAGTCCCATGGATGGATCAGTGGCTACAGACGGGGCCGCAGGCGGCATTGCTGGGTGGCCGGGACTTTTCCGTGCGGCCATCCGCTCCGATCGCCGGCCGGCCGCGCCGGAAGTGGTTTTTGCAAGACAAGGGAGCGGCTAGTGAACCTCATGAAACATGCGGCGCCAGCGCGTCTCGCTCGGCAGATGCATAAGGGTATGGCTAAAGCCGCTGAGATTTCCGACCTCGCCGTTGTCTTCGTAGTCCTGGCTGGTGGCGGCGACCGACCAGTAAACGATCACCGGCCGGCCCATGATCGCGTCGCGATCGACGAATCCCCAGTAGCGGCTGTCCTCGCTTTGATCCCGGTTATCGCCCATCGCGAAATATTTGTGCGGCGGCACGATCAATTCGCCGCTCTGGATGTGATTTTGAATGTCGTCGGCCCATTCCGGCACCAGACTGTTGTAGAAATAGTCGTTGGGACGCGGAGGGAAATTATCGGCGAACGGGTCGGACGCGTTGTGCACCACGTAAGGCTCGTTCAGACGCAGCCCGTTGACGTAAACCTCTTGGTCGATAATCTTCAGCCGATCGCCCGGTAAGCCGATCACCCGCTTCACGTAATGGGGATGGTCCTTGTAGGGATATTTGAAAACGATGATGTCGCCGCGGCGGATTTCCCGGTACGGCAGCAGATGCTCGTACCACGCGCCGCGGCCTTCGAAGATGAATTTGTTCACCAGCAGATGGTCGCCCACCAGCAGCGTGGGCTCCATCGATTTCGAAGGAATCTTGAACGCCTGCACGATGAAGGTAGTGCCGTAGAGCGCCAGCACCAGCGTCACCAGCAAAGACTGCACGTACTCCAGGAATCCCGATCGCGGTGCAACCCCAGCCGGGGTCCCGCTGGATGGCGCGGGCGAACCTTCCGGCGAAGCGATGGCGCCCGGCATCTCCCCTGGGAATCCTGGCTCCGGAGCCAACGCCGTGTCCGAGCCTGTGCTCACGCTTGCTCCTTGTGATCCCCAAACTCGAGCCGCAACGCCGCCAGCGCAAGGTGCGCCGCGTGTTGCTCCGCCACTTTTTTCGAGCGGCCTTCCGAGGTGGCCAGGGTCCGCCCGTTCAGGCGCGCTTCGATTTCAAACATTTTCTTGTGATCCGGTCCGCTCTCTCGGCTCACCACGTATTCCACCAGTCCCATTCCCTGCTGTTGGAGCCATTCTTGCAACACCGATTTGTGGTCGGCGCGGTGAAGTGTTTCGGTCTTGGTCTCCATCGAGGGAACGATCAAACTGCGCTCAACGAATTGCGCGGCCACCGCAAGGCCCGCATCGCCGTAAATCGCTGCCAGCACCGCTTCGTAGGCATCGGCCAGTAACCGGCGCTTCTCCCGGCCGCCGGTTTTCTCTTCGCCCTTGCCCAGCCGCAGGTAGCTCCCGATCCCCAGCCGTACCGCCGCGGCCGAAACCGAAGTGGTGCTGACCAGCTGCGCCAGCGCTTTGGAAAGCTGCCCGGAATCCCAATCCGGAAAAGACGCGCAGAGCCACTGGCTCACCGCCAGGCCCAATACCCGATCGCCCAGAAATTCCAGGCTCTCGTTATCCTGCGCTCCCGGGCCGTGAACACCCTCCCGGTGGGAGCGATGGGTGAGCGCGCGCTCCAGCAAATCCACACGCTGGAAGTGATGACCGAGCACGGATTCAAACGTGCACCGTTCGTCCTCGCTCATTGCGGAGCCCGGCGTAATCGCTTCCGGCGTCATCCGCGGATCAGGGCTTCGGCGCCGCGGTTATCAACTTCTTCGTGTCGTCTCGCATTTGCGTACACCGCGCCGCCAGCGGACTGCCGGGGATCTTGGCGCACTTATCGAATGAATCGACGGCCTCGTCGTACTTCTTTAGTTGCTTCTGCTCGGCGCCCATGACGTAGAAGTCGGTGGCGTCCGTCCCACCGCTCAGGTCGACGGATTTCTTAAACTCCGCGATCGAGTCTTCCGCCTTCCCTTCACGGAAATCGACCAAGCCCAGTCCGCTGTGCGCCTGCGCTGTTAACGTGTCTCGCGATTTGGCGAAATCCGCGTCGCTCACACTTGCCGGCTTCACAATCTTGGGCATCAAATCCAGTGCGCGCTTCTCATATTCCTCGGCCTTGGCCAGCTGCTTGCGCTCGACCTCCGGATCATCCGGGTGGGAATGGGGAATCACCCAGCCTTCCAGCACCAGGACATCCACGTTGTCAGGGTTTATTGCCAGGGCTTTGTCGCCGTTCTCAAACATTTTTTCCGTATTTTGCTCATTGAAATAAGCTTGTGCCAGCCGGCTGTACACACCTTCACGGTACCTGCTATTGGGATACTTCGCGATAAAGTCTTCGCCGGTCTTCACAACAGCCTTGTCATCCGAGCCTTTTATGTTGAAAAACACCCTGTACGCCGCTTCCTCAGCCGGGTCCTGCTTCGGCGCTTCGACCACTCCGGTGGGCGGCGCCATCTGCCCGGTTGAACCTGTGGAACCTGTCGAGCCCGTTGAACCGGTTGCTCCCTGGGCTGCCGGCGCTTGTTGCGCGAAGGCCACGGGGCCCGCCGCGGCGATGATAATCAACGCGACTGCCACAGACAAAATTGCGAATCGCATTTTCATGTAATTCCCCTTCTGGTTGAGTTGACCCCATTTGCGGGCGAAACCCGCTTCAGCATCTGCTACTGCGGTTGCGAACTCTTGGGACTTGCCGGCGCGGACTGAAAACCCGCTTCGAGCCCCCGCTTCGCGGCCTGGCGCGCCGCATCCGGAGCGCCTTCCACACTCATCGCGGAGCGATATTCCCGTACCGCATCTTCGCGCTCACCGAGAACATCGTGAATCCGTCCGAGATAGATGTGTGACCAGCAAACAATGTCCGGTGTGACCCCTGCCGGCGCTGCCGGACCGAGCGTGCCGCGCGAGTTCTCGCCGACCAGGCGCTCGAACAATCCCTCCGCCTTTTCGACCTGGCGCATCATAACGGAAGATACCGCCAAACCGTAAATCGCCTGCGCATGCCCCGGATCCTGGGCCAGCACGTGTTCGAACGCCGCTTGAGCGCCCGCGGGATTCTGGTTGGCAATCTGCCGATCGCCTTCGGCCAGCAAGGCATCGATCTGCGACACCGGCGCGGCCGGCTTTGTCGAGGCAGCCGCGGGAGCCGGCGGCGCCTCGACCGGAGCGAACGCAAAATTCTCAAATCTCTTCTTCTCGCTATCCACATCAATCGCCGCAACCATATCGGGGAAATACAAATCCATGGCCGGTTCCGAGTGCTCAAATTTCTTGAGCTGGGCGACGAACGGTCGCACCAGGATGTAGCCCTCGCGGTCGTTATCCAGCAGCTCCGCTTCCAGCTTGTCGCCGCTGAGGCGGTTCAAACGAATCTCCACCGCTTTGATCGCGCATTCATCCACGAACCCGGTCAAATCGTTCTCATATTCCTGCGGGAACCGCGGCGCGCGCTGCGCTATCGCCAGTAATGGCCGCTTGGCTTCCACTTGCTTGCGGTAGCGTATCGGGAAGGGATCCATCATGAAATGCAAATAGCCGTGGCGGATCTCGTCGAGCGGTAAATTCTTGCCGCCGCCGATTACCATCGCGTAGCGATCGCCAAAGTTGCGGAAATTCGTGCGGCTGCCCACCAGCGGCTCGACGAAAACCGAAAACGTGCGCTGGCCGTGCTGCCGAATGATCTCCCGGAGATATGCCGAGGTAATGAATACGATTTGCCGCACCGGCGATTCCACCCGTTGCCGTTCCCGCTCGTAGTCCGGCGCCACCGTCCACCACAGCGCGTCGAGCTTGGCCTCGTCATAGAAATTCACGAGAATGTCGTGGAAGCTTTCCACCGCCAGCACATCGGGAGGAAACAGGTCGCGATCGATCAACCACGGAAATTTCGGAGGCGGTCCGGTAACCAGGACCAGGGAAATGTATCGTGACAGCGTTTCGCCGGAATCAGCCAGCTTATGGTCGTTGTAAAACTGGCGCAGTGCGTCCGCTACCGGCCCTTTGGCGCTGGGGAGCGACTGCACCGCCGCGATGATCGGAGGGTGCCCCTCGATCGAAGAAGTCTCCAAGTCCAGGCCGGCGGCATGGAGGGCGCACATCGTGTCGAATAGTTGCTGGCTGTTGTCGACGACGATTCCGGACTCGGGCTCGGTAGGGGTCTGGGCTTTGCCAGTTCCCACCACCGCCGCCGCGCCAAAAATCAAACAGAACACCGCCATCGCGACGCCACGGCGCGGACCTCGCGGGCCCGGTGTGAAGATCGAGTGTCGATTCACCAATTGCTTCGTGCCGGCCCGCATTCCACCCCAAGTGCGCATCTGAATACGCCAATTTGCCCAGCACAAACTCTATCGGCCAGCCACCGCGGAGTCAAGGAACGGAAACCCGCCCAAAGCATTTGGTTGAGCTGGGCAATTACAGTGAACGGGACCAGGGCGGACGAAGGGATGGGCGCGACGAGGGTCTAACCCTTGACGTGAATTTCGCTGAAACTCAAAACCACGCGGCCGCCGGACATCGGCCGGCCAAAATCGAGCATCGGACGGAACCGCGAGAAGAGCAGCACCTGATCGATTTGCCGGCGAACCTCCGCCGTGCCAGGCCCGGCCAAAATCCGATAACCCACCACTTGGCCCTGCGCATTCAGGGTGGCTTCCAGAACCAAATTGTCCGAGTCGGAGAGCTGGTTATCGCCTCCGCTGCCCGGCAATGGGAATGGAGCCAGGCTCTCCAGGCGCGCGGGCTGAATCAGCGCGGTGGGCAAATCGTCGTGGATCACTCCAAACGGCATACCGCCCGCCATGCTTTGCACGATGGTGACAAACACCATCACCGCGGTCAGAATCCCCCCGGTCGCGGGCACCGCCAGCGGCTCGAGGATATTCTTGAACACCAGCGCGGAACGGCCCCACACCCGGCGAATCCAGCCCGGATCGGACGCCGCACGCGACGCACGCACGCGAATCCGCACCGCCAGATCCGCGGGAGGCGCCACCCGCCCCAACTGTGCGAGCTGTACCGCCATTCGCCGGTAGCTTTCCAGATCCCGGCGGCACCCCGCGCACGATTCCAGGTGCGCCCGCACCTGGGCATGCTCACGTTCGCTGATCGCCCCGTCCATGCAGCCGGGTAGCCGCGTTCGTACCGCTCCGCAAGTCATCACGCGCCTCCCCGAAATTTACGTCCTGCCAGACCACTCGAACGCGCATACGCCAGTTGCTGATTTCCCAATCCGCGGCCGAAGATCGAATGACCGGACTCATTGGATGGAGCCCCGGCAGCCGAAGGAGATTGCAGCACCGGTTCGAGCGCCTCGCGCAACGCTCGACGTCCTCTTAGAATGCGCGACTTCACCGTGCCCACCGAAACTTCCAGGACCTCGGCCACTTCCTCGTATGAAAGCCCCTCCAAATCCCTCAGGATCACCGCACTGCGAAATACTTCCGGGACCGCGGCCAGCGCGGTGCGCACCACTTGATTGATTTCGCTGGAGGCCAGCAGGTCGAACGGTGTCGCGTCATCGTCCTCCAATTCCATAGCTGCCTTTTCACTTTCCGCATCCGCCTCGATCGATACCTGGTTGCGATGATGCCGCCAGCTCCAGCGGCGATGGTTTAACGCCTCGCGGACCGCGATCCGGTACAGCCAGGTTTTTAGCGAACTGCCGCGGCGGAATCCATGGATTCCACGGAAGGCGCGCAGAAACACTTCTTGAGTGACGTCGGCGGCATCGGCAGCATTGCTAAGAATTCCGTAGGCGAGGTTGAACACTGCGGCGTGGTTGTAGGTCACCAGCCAGTCGAAAGCGGATTCGGAGCCCGATTGCAACTCCGTGACGAGATGGGACTCGTCATGGCTCCAATCCAGGCTTTGTGCGAGGTCAGACATATAGCTTGCTGCCTCCGTCAGGTGCCGCCCCTACAACGTGGGACTGCAACAACCGACATATACTTAGACGCCGTTTAAGCGCAGTTTGTTTCCCGGAATCTGGTAAGGAGAGTAGCAGAAAAGAACGCTGCGGGACACGCCAAGGCCGATGCCAACGCAGGGTACTGGGCGGGCCCAGACAGCGCGCCGCCAGCCGGACCGCAAGTCCAATCCCTACTGCGCGATAGTAGCCCGTTAAAATGGTCTGGTCCACAGATGCAGGAACCCCCACCGAAGCTGTTTAACCTGTGCTGCTGCATGATCGCGCGAATTCCAGCAGCGGCAGGATGTTTCCGGCGTCCGCCGCGTGTAGCGCTTGCAGGTACGCTCTGCCGATGGGGCCCGCTCCAGCGATTTCGCTACGCCCCCAACTGAATTCAGGCCTTCCTACCTTTACGGCGATGACATCGGCGTGGAAGCGGCCATGCCTGCCGTTCCCGTTGGGAAACGCGTGGATGTCACCGACTAGCACGTGATGAAAGCGGATGGCGATTTCGTCGGGAGGGTAGGTCTCATGCTCAACCCAATAACCGGCGTCCGCGAGAAGTGCCGGGATTCTATTTCTAATTTCGTAGAAGGGGACCCCAATGTTTTTGTCCGAAGTGCGGTAAGTACCGACCCATTTCCAGGTACGATTGAACATTCTGCGATGAAGTTCACGAAGGTATCGCTCGTCGAAGGGGTCCGTCTTTTTCAGCACTCGCGGGTTCAACACCCAATTATGGGCTGCCAAAATATTCCGTCTCTCCCACATGTCGAGTTCCTTCTTTGTCGACAGGCTGGGGATGAGTTGCGCTAACTCATCCGGGTCGAGAAGCGTATTCCCGAGGCCTGCGGTGTGGGTGCTGGTCATCACGCTAGGGAGCTCGATCGTTCAAGAGAATTCGCCTTGTCTCGTCATCTATGGTCCGTTGTACATCCCCAGCCGCTTGATCTTCTAGCGCCATGGTGTGCTCGACGGCAAGGCCCCGTCTGGTCGCTTCCTGTCTCGCTCGCTTTTCGGCAAGTTCAAACATGCTTCCCGACTTCGGAACAATCCGATATACCAGATCGCACCCCACCGCCTCAGCAACTCGGCGCAGACTACCGAGCGTAATGCGGTCCTGTGCTTCAGCATTCTCAAAAGCCTGGATTTGTTGTCGCGTCGTATGTATCAACTCGCCCACCTGCCTTAGGGTGAGCCCCAGCGCTTCGCGCACTGCATGCAGCCAGCCCCGCCGGGGACGAGGCTGATTTCTAGTTTCGTCGGCAAACGCCGCGAGGCTTTCTGAAAGCTGTCGTAGTCGCATCTCTCTGTGTTCGGGTCTCATGATGTTCCTTCGTGGCGCGTAGAAATGCAGTCATGAACACGCTGATCTGTATATTTATAGCGAGACAATTAAATCATTGTGTCAGTTTATAATGGGACATTTTTCATACTGTGTCAGTGTTTAAGGGTACTCCCTGATAGGAGGCCTTCTCGGAGTTTCTTCCCCTCGATTCAACCGTGATATTCTCCTTTCCTTTCTCGTGGCCTCGGCTTCGCGCATCTCGCGGTGCCGCGACACAAAACCGCCATGCCGGTACACTTGTCATCATGATCGACGACCCAGTTCTTCTTAACGATTGGCACGCCGTTGCGCAATCCTCGGACCTCGCGGCGGGACAAGTTCGCCCGGCGCGGCTGCTCGGACACGATATCGTGCTGTGGCGCGGCAGCGGCCCCAGCTCTCTGTGCGCCTGGCAGGATCTTTGTCTCCATCGCGGCGCCAAACTTTCTGGCGGCCGCGTGCAGGACGATTGCCTGGTCTGCCCGTACCACGGATGGAATTACGATGCTTCCGGCCGCTGCGTGAAGATTCCGGCGCATCCCTTGCAACCGCCACCGGCGCGCGCCCGCACTACCGCGTATCCCATCATCGAAAAATATGGACTGATCTGGGTCTGCCTCGGCACACCCAAAAGCGAAGTAGCGCCATTCCCCGAATGGGACGACGGAAGCTTTCGCAAAGTGGGCTCGGGCCCGTATCGCTTCAAAGCCCTCGGCCCGCGCGTGATCGAAAATTTCCTGGACGTCGGGCACTTTCCCTTTGTTCACGCAGGTTTTCTCGGCGATCCGAATCACACCGAGGTGGGCGACTACGAGGTGGAAACTACGCCAGACGGCATCGTGGCGCGCGATATCGGCATGTGGCAGCCCGATCCCGACGGCACCGGCCAGGCGGCCAAAGTGAGCTACACCTATCGCGTGCTGCGGCCTTTAACTGCTTACTTTATGAAGTCTCATCTGGACCAAAAATTCTCCATTTTCTGCTGCGTCACGCCGGTGGACGCGCTCGAGAGCGCCGCCTGGATGATCATGGCGCTCAACTACGCCTCGGAAACTTCCGACGAACAGTTGCGGACTTACCAGGACGTCGTCAGCGCCCAGGACATTCCTATCGTTGAGTCGCAGCGTCCGGAATTATTGCCGTTGGATTTGCAGGCGGAATTGCATCTGCGTTCCGACCGCACCGCCATCGCTTACCGCCAATGGCTCGCAAAAGTCGGACTGAAGCACGGTACCGCGTGAACGCCGCCACTTCTACCGCATCTCCACGATGGTTTGTGGCCGGTGACTTGGATGGTTTCTTCGGCTTGTTCTTCAGCGGCTTTCCGGACCTGATTCTGATCGCCGGCTTGGCCCCGCTTTGCGGGTTGCCAATGGAATTGGTTGCGGGCCGCATTATGCCCGCCGTAGCTTTCTCGATTCTCGCTGGAAATCTTTTCTACGCATGGCAAGCGCACCGGCTCGCAGCAAGAACGAACCGCGACGACGTCACCGCGATTCCGTTCGGCGTAAATACCCCGACCATCTTCGCCTACGTCTTCCTGATCATGCTGCCGGTTTATCTACGCACCCACGATTCGCAACTCGCCTGGCAAGTGGGAATATTTGCGTGCTTCCTGAGCGGCATCGTGCAAACCGCTGGCGCTTTTTGCACTGACTGGCTGCGCCGCAACACCCCTCGCGCCGCTTTGTTGTGCCCTCTGGCGGGTATCGCCATCGCCTTTCTTTGCCTGGGATTCATCCTCCGAATTTTTCAAGCGCCCGAACTCGCGCTCTTGCCCACCGTGATTATTCTGGCGGTCTACGGTTCGCGGATACGATTGCCATTGCGAATGCCGGGCGGGCTGCTGTGCATCGTTGTGGGCGTGATCCTGGTCGCCGTCTTGCGCGCGTTCCATCTCTACCATTTGCCGGAGCCTCTGCCCATGCTGCCGCTCGGCCTGCACGTGCCCCGGCCTCTAAACATTTTCGAATTCCTGCGTCATGGCGAGGGTTGGAAATATCTTTCCGTCATTCTTCCGATGAGCGCGTTGGATACCATGGTCTCGCTGCAGATTCTGGAAAGCGTGAAAGTCGCGGGAGACGACTACCCCACCCGCTCATCGCTCCTGGTGAACGGCCTGGCCACCCTGGCCGCCGCCTTGTTTGGCAGCCCGTTTCCCACCACGCTTTATTTCGGGCATCTCGCTCACAAGGCCTACGGCGCGCGGATCGGCTATTCCATTCTGAACGGGGTGGCCACACTGCTGATCTGCATCACCGGATTGATTTCTCCCATTTTGCATTTCGTGCCGCTGGAAGTTGTGGCCATCGTGGTTGTGTGGTTCGGTCTGGTGATGGTGGCGCAAGCGTTTCAGGAAATTCCCAAAGCGCACTGCATCGCGGTAGCGTTCGGTCTGCTTCCAATGCTCGCTTCGTGGGGGTTGCAGCTGGTCGATCTGGCGCTGCGTACCGGCGGATCGAATCTGCTGGACGCCGCGCCAAAGTTTGGCGATGAGCTTGCCATTTACGGACTGATCGCGCTCAGCCAGGGAGCGTTGCTGGTATCGATGATCTGGGCTGCTGCAATCGCCTACATGCTCGATCGCCGCTTCGTTTCCGCCGCGGGATGGCTACTGTCCGGAGCGGTGCTTTCCTTTTTCGGAATAATTCACGCCTATAGTCTGACCAGCGCGGGAGTCGCAAACAAATTGGGAATCTTCGCAGCGCCCGAATTTACCGTGAGCTACGCAGCCGCCGCGCTGTTCCTAATCGCTTGCCATTTTTACAACCGCCGATTCCCCTCCCCCGGCATGGAAGAATCCCAGTCATTCTGACGCAGCATACGCCTACAGCTTCCGCTTCAGGAGAAGCCCCGCGGCATCCGAAACGCTCGTGTTTGAATTCTGTCGGAACGCGAAGGAGGGAAATGCCAGGAAGACAACAACAGCTGCTAACAATTAGTGGGTTTCTAGCGTAAGTCTTTGGGATTCTTCAAATTGTGGAGCCGAAGGGATTCGAACCCTCGACCTCCTCCATGCCATGGAGGCGCGCTCCCAACTGCGCCACGGCCCCGGTTAAGGTTACCACAAGTTCGCGGCTTCCCGAATACCCGCGCAGTGGACGCGGTTCCTTCCTGCTTTTCACTGCTCCAAGGCGTTGCGACCATGCCATCCGCATCGCTTCCATGCATCTCCACAGATCTGATCTCTACCCAAGGCCTTCCCCTGGCGCTAAATTCCGAACAGAAGGGGAGGCTGCTCTCGCTGAACCGATAAAAACGAAAACGGTTCCGCATTACTACTGAGGCCAATGCCTGAAACGCCCAACATCCCAATCCCGGCAGTCGTGGGGATTAGAATTTCAAAGTGATCGATTATCAATGACATACAAAATCTGATTCCCGGCAAATTGCAAAAAACCCGAAATTCTGAACAAAAAGCGAAAGTCACAGGAGGACCCAGTCGAGATAAGGCCGGAACAAGAATCAAGCGCCAGGGGCAAATACCGCGAGGGCTTGTTCGAGGTCTGCGATTAGATCGCCGGGAGTTTCGAGGCCAATGCTGAGGCGAACGATCCGATGACCATACGGCGGTTGACCCGGATTGTTTCTCATTTGGTATGCGACGACCAGGCTGGTGACGCCGGCCCAACTGTATCCAATCTTGAAGAGCTTGAGAGCGTCTACGAAACCGAGCACCTGCTCTTGCGTCGGCCCCGCCTTGAAGACGATGGAAAACACCCCGGAGGAACCAAGGAAGTCGCGCTTCCAGAATGCGTGGCCCGGACAGGATGGGAGCGCAGGATGCAGGACCCGCTCGATTTCAGGCCGCCCGGCTAGCCAATTCGCGATAGTGAGCGCGGAAGTTTCGATCGCAGCGAGACGGACGCCGAGGGTCTTCAGCCCCCGGAGACCGAGGCTGCAATCGTCCGGAGAAACACCGTAGCCAATTACTTGCTGCGCGGCGCCGAGGCGCTCGTAGATAGCTTGATCGCGAACGGTGACCGAACCGAGGAGGATATCGCTATGGCCACCGATGTATTTCGTGACCGCCTGCATGGTGATATCCACGCCGTGAGCGAAAGCGTCAAACAAAACGCCCGCCGACCAGGTGTTGTCGAGAACCACTTTCACGTTTCGCGCGTGCGCAGCCGCAGCGATGGCGGGAACATCCTGCACTTCCATGGTGATCGATCCCGGACTTTCCGTCCAAACGAGACGGGTATTTTCCTGAATAAGATCGGAGATGCCAGCGCCGATACCCGGATCGTAAAACGTGGCCGTCACCCCGAAACGCGAAAAAAGAGTGGTGGTGAGTTTGCGGTTTGGACTGTAAATACTGGCTGGAACGAGAATATGATCGCCCGCCTGGAGCAGCGCGAAATCGATCAGCGAAATAGCGGCCTGGCCTCCCGGAGTAAGAATGGTGAACCGGCCAGATTCGAGTTCGCAGATGCGCGCGGCAAGTTCGAGCGCGGTGGGAGTGCCGTAAAGGCCGTAGGTGTAGCCGACGCTATGCTGATCCCAATGATCGTTGACGGCGGAAGCGGAGGGGAACAGGGTCGTCGATCCCCGGTAGACGGGAGTGGTGAGTGAGCGGTAACCCTGAGGGATTTCTGCGTCGGAATGAATGAGTTTGGTTTGCCACGTCTTAGTCATCGAGGAGGTCTCTCTTTGGAAGGAGCCACTCGGATGGAGGTCATCGAAACTGCTTTCATCCATTTGCTCCGGTCAAACATGCCGAACCGAGTATCTACTTGTACCAGCTATAGCCGACGGTGAAAAACAAAGACAGCGGGTAGCCGGGGTTGAACCGGCCCAAGCCGGAACTGGAATGGTGGACGATATCAGCCTCCAGCAGCATGGCTCGCTTGGGCTGGCGGAAGATTCGCACGCCCATATCCAGTTGCGGGGTGAAATTTACTTGCGACGTCGCACCTGGAGGCGACTGCGGAAACGCCGAGTATCCCGGAGGGATGGCCCGGTTGGTGAAGAGTATCCCCCCCGCCGCGGCGATAAACGGAACCACCCGGCGGTTTTCCTGGGTGAAATTCCATTGCACGTCCAGCGGCTTGAAACTTCCGCCATAAGTGGTCCAAACCGTGGTAGAAACAGTGTAGACCGGGAGAACGTCAACGGCGATTTCTAGTTCCCCGCGAGTCCACCCGTGCGAGAGAGGCCTGCTCACCACGCGTCCAATGCGGGCCCCGGCAAAAGCAAATTGCGCGTTGGAATCACTGGACAACGCCGCGCCGCCACCCGCCAGGACGCTAAGCTCCCACTGTCCGTATTGCGGGAATTCCTCGGGCGCAGTTTGAGCGGCGAGAGGCGAACTGCAAATTAGCAGGAACACTGCTGCCCAGATGGTTTTCATCCCGGGTCTTCGAATTTTATCGAGAGGCGCACGGTTTCGAGAAGGTCCGCAGAGTATGACAGTGCCGCCGCGGGGTCAAGCGAACACGACAGAATCCAAGCGAACTTGGCGCGGTTCCATTACAATATGGCCCCTATGCCCAAAATTACTTTTCTCGGCGCTGCCGGAACCGTTACAGGATCGAAGTATCTAATCGAAGCTGGAGGAAAACGCCTGCTGGTGGACTGCGGGCTATTCCAAGGCGAAAAAGAATTGCGGCTACGCAACTGGAATCCTCTTCCCGTGCCGCCGGTCTCGATTGATTGGGTGTTGCTGACCCACGCGCACATCGACCACACCGGCTATTTGCCCCGGCTGGTCCACGACGGATTTAAAGGCCCGATTTACGCCAACGGCGCGACCGTCGAACTGTGCGACATCCTGCTGCCCGATTCCGCGCACCTGCAGGAAGAGGACGCCAAATACGCTGCGATGACGTCGTCCAGCAAGCACAACCCGCCGCTTCCGCTGTACACCGTGCCGCAGGCCAACGCTGCGCTGCAGCAGTTGCGCAAGATTTCGCGCAACGATTCGTTCACGATCAGCCCGGAATTTTCGGTAAAGCCACACGACGCCGGACACATTCTGGGATCGTCGTGGCTCGAGCTGACCGTCACTGAAAACGGGAAACAGACGCTGATGGTTTTCTCCGGCGACCTGGGACCGTACGATGTGCCCATCCTCAACGATCCTGTATCACCTACGCGCGCCGACTATTTGCTGTGCGAATCGACCTACGGCGATCGCGACCACCCGGCCGGATCGGTGGAGGACGCGCTGGCTGGGGTGATCAACCGCGTTTCGGGCCGCGGTGGAACTGTGGTGGTCCCCGCGTTTGCGGTGGGCCGCACCCAGCTATTGATGTACTACGTCCGGAAACTCCAGGCGGAGAAACGCATCCCGCATCTACCGGTGTACGTCGATAGCCCCATGGCCATCAAAGTGACCCAGCTGTACGGGCACCACGCCGAAGACTACGACGCGGATTACGCCCGCATCTTTCAACAGGGCAAGGGCGACCCGCTGAATTTGCACCAGGTGCATCTCACTTCCACGCCGCAGGAATCGATGCAGATCAATAACGTGACAGCGCCGTGCATCATTATCTCCGCCAGCGGTATGGCCACTGGCGGACGGATCCTGCATCACCTGGCGCACCGGCTGCCCGACGCGAAGAACGCGGTATTGCTGGTGGGCTACCAGGCCGTCGGTACGCGCGGCCGGGCGCTGGAAAATCACGCGAAGTCGGTCCGGATCTTCGGGGAAGAAGTGCCGGTTCATGCCGAGATCGTCGAGTTGCCGCAACTCTCGGCGCATGCGGGACAAAGCGAGCTGCTGCGCTGGCTCTCCGGTTTCCAGACGCCGCCCAAGCAGACATTCCTGGTGCATGGCGAACCGGTAGCGTTGAACGCGCTGCAGGGCAAGATCAAAGAGCGCACCCCGAACTGGAACGTGACGATCCCGAATTACATGCAGTCATTTGATCTGCAGTAATGGGCAATCCACAAGTTCGAAGCCCCGGACAGTGACGAGCGCGGCGGCCAGCTGTTCGGGTTCCCGGCCGCGGCGCCAAGTTCGCGGCTCCGGCACGAGTCCTGTGCTAAAATCCGCGGCGAACAGGGAGCTTCCGAATGGCTTTGGCCTACGACTTAATTCCGGCGGGTACGCGGGTAACAGCGAACGGTGAGAGCGCGGTCGCGGATGTCCGTGAGAGCAGCACGCGGACGTTCGTCTGCGCGCTGGAGATTACCGATCAGATCGAACAGGAATCGGTGGACATCTCGGTGTACGGCTCCGCTGACGGCAGCGAATGGGATAAGATGCCGCTGCTGAAAATGCAGCAGGAATTTTATCGCGGGCTAACCCGGCAGGTGCTGGATCTTACGTTTCGGCCGGAAGTGAAGTTCCTGCGTGCGAAGTGGGAATTGGTCCGTTGGGGCCGCGTGGCGCCGACGCCGATGTTCGTGCTGGGCTTCCGCCTGGAAGAGGTTCCGGTTTTCACCCGTGCATCCGCAAGGTGACTCGACGAAGCAGAAGCACCCCCACACGTAGACCGCCGTGCGAGTTACCGACCGAAAAAAGGGTTCAGTGAATTATTTCTTCAGCTTGGCCAGGCGCTCTTCCGCCGCGGCCACAGTTTTCTCGGTCTTGCAGAATGTGAAGCGAACCTGCTGCGAGCCGTCCACGGGATTGCGGTAGAAGCTGGAGCCGGGGACGCCGGCCACGCCGATGTTTTCGATCAAATGGCGGGTGAAGGTGACGTCGTCGGAAAAACCGAAGCCGGAAATGTCGGTGATGATGTAGTACGCGCCGCGCGGCTTGAAGCACTTGAATCCTGCTCCGCCCAGCACCCCCAACATGCGGTCGCGCTTCTGTTTGTAGTCGGTGGCGAGATGGGTGTAATAGCTTTCCGGGAAGTGCAACGCCGCGGCGCCCGCGGCCTGCAACGGCGCCGCCGCTCCCACGGTGAGAAAATCGTGGACCTTACGGATGGACGAGCTCACTTCCGGTGGAGCGATGGCCCAGCCAACCCGCCAACCGGTAACGCTGTAGGTCTTGGAGAGCGCGTTGATGGTGATGGTGCGTTCGCGCATGCCGTCCAGGGTCGCCAGCGAGATGTGCTTCGCGCCGTCGTAGAGCATGTGCTCGTAGATTTCATCGGTGATTGCGAAGGTATTCCACGTCTGGCACTGCTCGCGAATCAACTCCAGCTCGGCGCGTTCGAATACTTTCCCGGTGGGATTGTTGGGCGTGTTAACGATGATCGCTTTGGTCTTGGGACCGAATGCCGCGGCCAATTCTTTGGGATCGAACGACCAATCGGGGGCGCGCATCTTCACGAATCGCGGGGTGGCTCCGGAAAGAATCGCGTCGGGTCCGTAGTTCTCGTAGTAGGGCTCGAATACCACCACTTCATCGCCAGGATTGATGATCGCCATCATGGTAGCCATCATCGCTTCGGTGGATCCGCAGCAAACTGTGATTTCCCGTTCGGGATCGATGCGCACACCGTTGGTCTTTTCAAATCGATCGGCGATGGCATCGCGAAACGGCTTCGCGCCCCAGGTAATCGCGTACTGATTGATGTCCGCGGCGATCGCTTCCTGCGCGGCCTTCTTGATTTCCTCCGGCGCCCCGAAATCCGGAAAGCCCTGTCCCAGATTGACGGCTTTGTGCTTCATGGCCAGGCGCGTCATCTCGCGGATCACCGATTCGGTGAATTGCGAGGCTTTGACGGAAAGCTTCGGACTCTGATGCACCTGCTCGGGAGCCGCCGGGTTCATTGCTTACCTCCATAAAGGGCACGATAAATTTCGGCGTTGCGCATCACCATCTGGACGTATTCGCGCGTTTCACTGAAGGGAATCGATTCCACCAGCTCGGCTACTTCCTGAAAATTCTGACCGGACTGCCACAGCGCCACACGGTCTTCGCCGGCGTTATAGGCCGCCAGCGCCGCTTCCACGCCGCCCGCGCTCTTCTCCAGGCTCGCGAAGTAAGTGGTTCCGAGGCGGGTGTTGTAGTCGGGATCGAAGAGCCGCGAATGGGAGTAACCAGCGTGAACCTGCCGCGCCATTTTCCGCGCCGTCTTCGGCATCAGTTGCATCAATCCATCCGCGCCTGCGTGCGAAACGGCTTTCGGGTTGAACGCCGATTCCTGCCGGATCAACCCGGCCACCAGCATGGGATCGACGCCCGCGCGCGCCGCGTTGCGTATCAATTCCGGACCAAACGGCAGTGGATAGGCTGCGCGCCAAATCTCGGCGGGCAATTCATCCTCGCGGCGTGATTCGATCTGCGGGCAAAGCTGGCGGACGGCGACGATCGCCACGCCGTACTGCCCGGCATTGTTAGCTTCCTGCGCCGCTTCGAGAAGGAAGCGGGGCTCGCCGGTAGAAGCATAGGCCGCACGCAATTCAAGTTCGGCGGATGCGTCCATAGCGATCGATCGCAGCGCGTCGGCGCGCGCGCTTTGTGCCGCGGCACTCGGCGGCACGGAATTCCCAAGAGGCTTCACTGGTGGCGGAGCTGGAATTACCGCCAGCACCGGCGCATCGGTACGCGGGCCGCCACCCAGGCTCTGCATGCGCGCTTGCGCGAGTTGCTGAAAGTAGTTTCGCGGATAGCGCATCTGGAGTTTTACGTAGTAACCGCGGGCCAGCGGCGAATCGCCAGCGCGCTCCGCTTCACGCCCTAGCCAGTACAAGGCGTCGGGTGTAAACGTGGAAGTGGGGTAACGGCGCAGGTGCGCTTCGAAAAGCGATGCAGCGTTCGGCGTTCGCGCGAGGTGCGCTACCCACGCCACACGCCATTGCGCGGCGTCCGCATCGGTTGCGTCCGGGAAATTCGCAGCGACGCGACTGTAATAGCTCGCGGCTTGGCTGCGTTCGAGGGCCACCCAGTAGTAATTGCCGGCGGCAAAGAGCGCTTGTTCAGTCCAGCTGCTTTGCGGAGCGCGCCGCGCCGCTTGCTCAACGGCGTCCAGCATCTCCGGCTCCTGGGCGTGCGAGCGGTAAGACTGCGAGAGGTTGTACAAGCGTTCGGCATCTGCGTCGGGATCGTTGATCTTCAGGCTCAGAAGCTCGCTAGAACTGGCGCCCATGGCCACGCGGCACTGAATCTGGCGAAGCAGAGCGCGGTCACGTTCCGGGCCGGAAAGATTGGGCAGCAGGGTGGAGTAAGCGTCGAGCGCCGCCAGCCAATTGTGGGCGGTGTAGAGCTGGTTGGCGCGAGACTGCTGAAGGTCCACCGGAACCTGCGGGGCGCGATCCCCCAAGTCCCTGGCCAGGAATTTTTCTTTTAGTTCCGCTTCTCGCGCTTCGGTGCTGGTGGGATAGCGATACACCACCGCCTGATAATCACGAATGGCGGCTTCCGGTTGTTTCGATAGTTCCCACGCTTGCGCGCGCAGAAAGAGGAATTGGGGTCTGGCGGATACTACCGAATCCGGGCCCAGGGCCGCGATGGTTTTATCGGGCTGGCTGAGCGCGAGTTCGGTTTCCGCGAATGATGCGACGGCCTGGTCGCTCATCACCGAGCCGGGATAGCTGCGGCGAAATGTGTCGAAGAGCGCTGCGGCGCGGGCATTGTCGCCCAGGGAGCGAACCGCTTCGGCTTGCCAGTACAAAGCGTACTCCCCGACGATTGGATCGGCGGTGGCCGATTCGAGCCAGGCTGCGGCGGGGGCGTAGCGTGCGCGCGTGAAGTCGTAATAACCGACGGCAAGAGCGGCGCGCTGCCCCAACTCGCCGGCGCTCTTTTTCTGCGCGAGTGCAGCGAGGTGCTCGTAGGCGCCCGGGTCTTTTTCTTTCATGGCGCGGCACCACTGCTCGAGTTGTAGTTCGGCGGATTTATTTGGAGATGGGGATGGAGATTTTGCGGACGGCCCGGAGGCAGCTTGAACTGGCGCTGCGGTGGCCGGATTCTTTTTGGTGTTCCGCGGCGCAGCAGTCCGCTTTGCTGGAGCATGCGCCGGAGCGGCCGCTGGTGCGGGCGCAGGAACGGCTGGGGCGGCATCTGCCGGCGCTGGAATGGCAGCGGCAGGCGACTGATCGGCGCTTGTTGGCGCAGGTTTTGCGTCCGGCGGTGGCGGAGCCGCGGCCGGGTCTTGCGATGTTGGAGGCGGTGCGGTCTGCTGTTCACCGGGCGTCGGAGCTGGCGCGGCATCGGCCGGCGCGGGTGGGTGGTCGCCTTGTTGCGCAGGAGCCGGCGCTGCGTCGGCTGGTGCGGGCACCGTATCGTCCGGCTTAGCCGGCGGTTTGTCGGCTTGCCGAGCGGGCGCCGGTGCGGCGTCCGCCGGGGGAGTGGCGTGATCGTCCTGCTGAGCGGGCGCGGGCGCGCAGACTAAAAGCGACACAATGGCTATCGCCAGGACTGCGCCGAGGACCCTGAATTTTTCTTTCATCGCAGAACGGTTAGTGTTGCAGGACGGGCGAGGGATACGGGTATCGTCCGAGCGCCTCGGCATCGCCTTCCGCCAGGATCGCCACCATCCACGCGTGAAAGTAATCCACGGGATGATCGAGGATGGCGCGAAAACGGCGGTCGTATTCCTTGCGAGCTTTATCAATGTCTCCTCGCAACCGCACACAAATGTCTTTGTTCTCACATCCCAAGCGAACGTCCTTGGGCCGGAGCAGCTTAATATCCTGCATCGCCACTTTGGCGACGCGATTGGCGCGCCGGTGAAGCTCTTGCTGCTCGCGGGTCAGATTCGAAATGTCGAAGGCGACGGCATCGCCCGCCGGGGTCTCGCCAGTCTCCAGAGTTTCCCGGACCGGCGCTTCGAGCGGCTCGGGCGCGGTGATGCTCGGAGAAACAATTGTATCCGCTTCTTCGCTCGTCCATTCCACCGGCCTGCTGGCGACCGCGGGTGGCGGCTCCGCAACTGCCGGGTAGGATGCGAGTGATGCGGCTTCCCCGGCCTGAGCGCCGCGCTGGCGCGAATGCAGGGTGATGGTGACGAAATTCGATAGAACGGCGAGCGCCGCCGAAAGCGACGCGGCGGCGGTTTGTGCCCGCACCATCGATGGTAGCGCATTCGTGGGGCGGCTGGAGGAACAAGCGGAAATTAGATCGGAATAAGCCGTCTGCAAGTCTTCCACGGTCCGCTGCAGCGGAATCAGGTTGTCACGTAATGCGCGCGCGACGGCGCTCTCAAGCGCATTCTCCCGCGACGTGTCGGCCGGTTTGGTGGTCGTAGTCATCCGCTGGATCCCCTCTCCAACAATTATGGAAATGGTGGTCGGGGGTGTCAATTGGCATTACCGGGGGAGTTTCTCAGCGGAATACGTTTTGCGGCAAATTGGCACGGCGGGCAACAAAACGCGGGGCGAACACCGGCCGGCCGGTGACGCAAGACCTTGGCGCTCATGGGAATACGGGCGTTCCGGGCTGGCGGACGACCCCGCGGGAAACTTCGGGATTGGTATCTAGTCGCGCCTGTGCTTAAATTGAGTGCAGCCATGAAAGCGGCTCCCATTTCGATGCGGTGTTGTTGTCGGCCCGCGGTCACGCAGCCTGCCATTCGTGCAGGTGGGGGTCGATGATTTAGCGCTATCCCAGTTCGACGATTCATCCTCCCCACCACCCGGAAGTTGCCGAGTCGGTGGGTTTTTTGTTTTTAGGGGCGGAAACACAGGGTTTCTAGAATTTATAGAATATGAGCGACGGCACCGAAATTTCACTGGATCGAGTGGACCGAATGGAGCGCCCGGCATCGCAGCCCGGCGACGCCGAGCCTGTGGTTGCGCGCCGGCTGAATCATTTGCAGGCCCTCGAGGCGGAGAGCATTTACATTCTCCGCGAAGCGGTGGCTGAATTTGCGCGTCCGGTGATGCTCTACTCGATCGGCAAGGATTCCTCGGTAATGCTGCGGCTGGCGCAGAAGGCGTTCTTCCCGGGCAAAATTCCTTTCCCGCTGCTGCACGTCGACACCAGCTATAAATTCCCGGAGATGATCGAATTTCGGGATCGCTACGCCGCGGAAATCGGGGCGGAGCTAATCGTCCACAAGAATCAAGAGGCACTGGACGCCGGCGCGAACCCCTTTGCGCTGGGCACGCAAAAGTGCTGCGGCTTGCTCAAGACCAAATCGTTGCTGGATGCGCTGGCGGAGGGCGGTTTCGACGCGGCGTTTGGCGGCGCGCGGCGGGAAGAAGAAAAGTCCCGGGCCAAGGAACGCATCTATTCGTTCCGAGATTCCCTGGGGCAGTGGGATCCGAAAAATCAGCGCCCGGAACTGTGGAACATTTTTAACGCGCGGGTCGACAAAGGCGAAAGCATCCGGGTGTTTCCGCTTTCCAACTGGACCGAGCTCGACGTGTGGCTCTACATCCACAAGGAAAATATTCCGGTGGTGCCGCTGTATTTCGCGCAAGAGCGCAATGTGGTGCGGAGGGGCGAAGCCATCGTGGTGATTCACGACGAGCGCGAATTATTGCCGGGAGAGAAAACGGAGAAGCTTACGATTCGGATGCGATCGCTGGGCTGCGTTCCCTGCACCGGGGCGATTCGCTCCGATGCGGATTCCATCGGCAAAATCATCGAAGAGATGATTTCGTTTCGCAACTCGGAGCGCGAGAACCGCGCTATCGATCACGATCAGGAAGGGTCGATGGAGATGAAAAAGCGCGAGGGATACTTCTGATGAGCTCCGTCGCCAATCGCGCGGCCGCCGCCGATGCCGGGCTGGACGCTTTCCTAGAAGACAATCTGGGACGGGATCTGCTGCGATTTACCACCGCCGGGAGCGTGGACGATGGCAAGTCCACTTTGATCGGCCGGCTGCTGCACGATTCCAAGGGCGTCTACGAAGATCAGCTCGCCTCCGCCCGCGCCAGCCGCATCAATCGCTCCACCGGTCCGCTGGATTTTTCCCTGCTCACGGACGGCCTGCGCGCGGAACGCGAGCAAGGCATCACGATCGACGTGGCCTACCGCTATTTTTCCACCCCACGCCGAAAATTCATCATCGCCGATACGCCGGGGCACGAACAGTACACTCGCAATATGGCCACTGGGGCGTCAACGTCGGATCTCGCGGTGATTCTGATCGACGGCACCAAAGGCCTGTTGCCGCAGACGCGCCGGCACGCGTACATCTCTTCCCTGCTGGGCATTCGCAGCGTGGTGGCTGCGGTAAACAAAATGGACCTGGCGGACTTTCGCGAAGATGTTTTTCTGCGTTGGCAGGATGACTTCCTAGCGCTGGCTTCGCGGCTGGGAATCACCAGCGTACGGTGCATACCAATCAGCGCGCTGGAAGGCGATAACGTGGTCACCCGCAGCGAACGCACTCCGTGGTACGACGGTCCGACGCTGATCGATCATCTGGAAACCGTGCCGGTGCTGGCCGAGGCGGCCGCGACGCAACACCAGATGCGCTTTCCGGTGCAATACGTGATTCGTCCGGGCGCCACGTTTCGCGGTTTTGCAGGGCAAGTGGCCAGCGGAGTGATTCACCCGGGAGATGCGGTGGTGGCGCTGCCTTCCGGACAGAAAACGCGGATTCGCGCGATCGTTACCTACGATGGCGAGCTAGCGTCGGCCTTCCATCCGATGTCGGTGACCGTGCAACTCGAGGATGAAATTGATTTGAGCCGCGGAGACATGCTGGTGGGCCCGGCGGGAGCGCCGCTGGTTTCGCGCAACGTTCCGGCGATGGTGGTGTGGCTGCATCCAAAACCGATGGAGATCGGGCAGACGTACATTGTGAAGCACGGCGTGCGGCAAACGCGCGGGAAAGCGCTGGGCGTGCGTTATCGCGTAAATGTGAATACGTTGGGCCACGAAGCAGCGCAGCAACTGGGAATGAATGATATCGCCTGCGTCGATTTCGAGACTACCACTCAGCTGTTTTTCGACTCCTATTCGCGGAATCGCACCACCGGCAGCTTCATTTTGATAGACCCCATTTCGAATGCCACGGTGGGCGCGGCGATGATTTGCGCGGAGGTGAACGCGGCTGCAAGTAGCGACGCGGCCGCGGGTGAATCGGAAGAAGCCGCGGGTGCGGCGGCGCTTACTGCGGCCGCTCCGGCCGCTGCGATCGCCATGGAAGAGCGGTTCGCGAGGAACGGGCATGAACCCGCGCTATTTCTGCTGCGTGACCGCCCGCAATTAGCCGCCGGACTCGAGCGCGCGCTATTCACGGAAGGTTTTCAAGTGGTTGGCCTCGCTGGCGGGGCGGCGCCGGCATTGCCGGAATTGCTGAAGCTCACCCAGTCGCTCGGCTATGTGGTGGTCTTTTCCGGCGACTCCGATACCGGGCGCGAAACCGCGCCGGGTGGTTTCGCGGGCCAGGTGTTCGATCTGAACGCTATGAACTTGCCGGCGGACGATTCCAAGGCGTTGCGTAAAATCCTAGGGCTAGCTCGCACGTTGCGGATCACGCGGAGCGAGAACGGTTCACTGCCCGTAAACTAAGATGACTATCAACTCCATCGCCGCTTTACCCCAATCTCTTGAATCGCTCTCTCCTGCACAAGTGATCGAGGCGGTGCTGCGCACCTCCGGTCCCGCAGGGGCGTGCTTGACGTGCAGCTTTCAGGTCGAGGATATGATCGTACTCGATCTGCTACGCCGAAGAATCCCGGCAATTCCTGTGCTGTTTCTGGACACCGGCTATCACTTCGCGAAGACCTACGAATTTCGCGACCGCATGGTAAAAGAATGGTCGCTCAACCTGGTAAATCTGCAGGCGACGCAGTCGGTGGCCAGCCAAGAAAGCCAGTTTGGAATTTTGAATCGCAGCGATCCCACACGCTGCTGCCAGTTGCGAAAAGTGGACCCGCTGATGAGCGGCCTGGAGCCGTTCGAGGTGTGGTTCACCGGCCTGCGGCGAGAGCAATCGCCGACGCGGGCCAATCTGAAGAAAGTGGAAGAGCATCGCCTGCCGAGCGGCAAACTAGTATGGAAAGTGAGCCCGCTAGCGGATTGGAACTGGCAACAGGTGTGGGACTACGGAACGTCCAACGGGATCGGGTATCTTCCGTTATACGACGAAGGCTACCGGAGTATCGGCTGCGAGCCCTGCACCGCACTGCCGGAGGACCCGAATAATCCGAGGTCCGGGCGCTGGGGCGGAAAAAAACTGGAGTGCGGGATTCACACCTTCTCGAGCAAGCAACCCTGATTGCCCGCCGAGAGATCGCCGCGGGCGGCTACGCCGCGTCGGACAAGAACTCGACTTGAAATTCCCTGGGGACCAATCCGGCAGCTGCTCCTCGGCTGTAGAGTTCCCGCACTGCCTGGCGCCCGGCGTCGCCGTAGTCCAAAGTCCAGTTGTTGACGTACATGCCTACGAATTTATCGGCCAGCGAGGGATCCATATCGCGCGCGAACTGCAGGGCGTAATCGAGGGCCGCTTCGCGGTGTTCGAGAGCGTAGGCCACGCTATCGCGAATGACGCGGGTAACCTTCCTGGCCATTTCCGTGCCGAGGCTGCGGCGAATGCAGTTGGCGCCAAGAGGCAAGGGAAGCTTGGTGAGCTCCTGCCACCACACTCCCAAATCCACCACGCGATGCAGGCCCTGTTGCGAGTACATCAGCTGGCCTTCGTGAATCAGCAGGCCCGCTTCCACTTCCTTGGCGCGCACCGCGTCCAGAATTTTGTCGAATGGCATGGTCACCACTTTAACGTTGGGCTCAAAAAGCTTCAGAGCTAAATAGGAGGTGGTGAGCTTACCGGGAATAGCGATGGTCTTGCCGGCGAGATTGTTCTTGTTCAGCGGATGCGAGGAGACCACGATCGGGCCGTAGCCTTCTCCAAAACTCGCGCCGCAATCGAGAAGCATGTATTTGTCGGCCAGGAAGGCGTAGGCGAAGAAACTTACCGCGGTGACGTCGTAGGTTTCTGTCTTGGCCGCGTGATTCAGCGTCTGGATATCCTCGAGGATATGGGTGAACTTCACCCCCGGCAGCTTCACCTTCCCGGTGGCCAGCGCGTAAAACATAAAAGCGTCGTCGGAGTCAGGTGAATGCGCCAAACGAATTTCAGCGGTCTGCGTTGCTGCCGTATCGCTGGACATACTTTCTCCCATGGGCTGCGTTGTCTTCACGAGACTGGCCGGCCTACTCTGCAGTCACTGGTAGCAGAAGAACGGCCGGAGCATCCTCCTGCGGGTGATTACTGATTACGATCGGAGCCGCAACTCATCCATTGCGACAGTGACGAATTTCTCCCGGAAGAGTATCACAGCCGCCGGAGCGAGTCATCGTCTTGCCCGCGCTGGCAATCCATCCAAACCGCCGAACAACGGGGTTGGTACGCGAAGGCGCAGCGCCGAATCGGGAGCATCCCCGTTCCCCCCTGAACCCGGATCGGGGGAAATCTACTCGCCCGACCGCTTTGGGGCGCTCGAACACCTGAAGATGCACCATTTCGACCTACTCTTAGTACGCTCATTACGTACTAAACCCTTATTTATGATGGCTATACATGGTATTCCCGGTTGACACCGATTCGCTGGACACCTAGACTGACCGCTGATGCTTTTGTATTCGCTTGACCGGCTCGGAGGCTGAAAATGCGTTCCATCTCCCATGGGATTTTAGCTGCAGCGCTACTGGTTTCCGTGTCCCTCGCTCCCGGGTCGGGAGCGGCGGCGAAACCGCTTGGCAGCGTGATCCTATCGGAGGGCGGAAGCGTCGATAACGTGAACGCCTCGGTTGGGGCGAGTGTTTTTTCCGGCGATGCCATCGGAACAACGCAAAATGCGGCGGGGCGGTTGCGTTTGCGCCTGGGCGTTGCGCAAGTGTTCCTATTGGCCGACAGCAACGCGACACTCAGCGACATTCCTGGCGGGGTGGCCGCGAACCTCACCTACGGCACCGCTGGCTTTTCGACTTCTGGCGCAGAGCCCGTCGAGATTCGGACCAGTAAGGGAATCGTTCGCTCCAAAGGCCCGGACGGGAGTTATGGCCAGGTGATGATTGCGGGGCCGCACGAACTGATCGTTACCAGTTTTCACGGCGCGCTGGATATTGATGTGGATGGCCAAATCCAGACCGTCAACGACGGACAGTCTTACCGCGTGGTGGTGGACGATGATCCTGCGGATCAAACCGACACCGATTCCGGCGGATCCAAGGGTATGAAGAAAAACGCGGGAGACATTCGCGTACGCCGGCGCCGTCCGGTAGTGTTTTACATCATCCTATTTGGCGCAGCTGCACTGCTTGGGTATTTCTACTATCACCACCTGAACGAGAGCCCCAGCGCTCCGTAGCCCTGTCCGCGACGTAGTCCCGTCCACGATGATATCCGCAGAAATGCGTCCGCGAGTAACCCGGTCCGCAGTAATCCATCCGTAGTGACACGCACTGCGGTTCGCAGAGGCTTTACGAGGTGGAGGCAGTTTCGAGCGGCTCACCAGTGGCACAGAGCGGACATTCCGCCGGTGACCACAGACGGTTCGGCATTTGCTTCAGGAGTTCGAGCGGGGCGTGATTTTCGGCTGCGACCACAAATCTCCATGGTGGCCCGACTCGAGCGGGAAATGGCCCGAGCGTCGGCGAAGCAAGGAAAGCAAATCTTCGTTCATGGGGCCTTCAGCCGGCGAACGGGTGAGATGGCCAACGAGTCACGATTTTCGGGCGGCTTTGTCCATGAGCGCCTTGGCTACCTTTTTAATGTCGGCCACTTCCTGCGGCGTAGCGGTGCCAACGTAATCGCTCACTAGTTTCTCGCAGTGTTCGCGGACTTGTTCGTGCGCGGTCGGATCTTCGCCGCGAATGGCCAGCAGTTCCTTGAGCCAGTGTCTGCCGTATCCGGCGTGAATCGTCTCGTCCGCCCAATCGAAGTCCATATCGTGTTCGCTCACGGCGTCGCCGTAATCGTGGAAGAGTTGCGCGCGAGCCGGCTTGTGGCGGATGTTCTTGGTCTCAAAAAAGTAAAGCATTCCCAAGCGGTAGATGGGATCCTGGCCCGAAGCGCTCTCGTAAATGTAGGTGCCCAGAGGAATTTCGGCCGGCTCGAAACCCCAACTCATCAGACGCTGATAGCCCATCTGGCAGTGGCGCGCTTCATCGTAGGTCCACCGGGCTGAATTGTGGATCCATTCCCAAGGCAGCACATCCGCGAAAGAACTCAAAATAGCCCCGCCGGTTTCAATGGCCCAAACTTCATTCAGATGACTGATCGCCGAGCGGACTTGTAGCTGCAACCCTTCGCCATACGGATAAGTGGGATCGACGACATCCGGCCAATAGAATCGGCAGGGCCAAAATCGCGGATCACGAGCCGGCCGGCTGGGAATGACAAAGGTTTTCGCCCCTGGCAAAGACGCCCAGGCGGCGGAAGCCGAGGGCGCAGGACCAACGCCTACGCCACCCACGTCGGATAGCCGGTCGACCACCGCACGCGACCAGGAAAGCGCTCCTTCGCGAGATTCCGAATTTTGCGACAGCGCCGAGTCCGCCCATCGTCCGAAGGCAGCAATCTGCTCGACCTTTTCGGAAAGCGCCAAGGCGAGAAACCGGTGAGTGGGGCCATCCGCGATGGTATCCGAACCCTCGAGATATTCTTGATACGCGTCGCGCAGCGCCGGGAGCAGAACCTTTCCGATGCTCAACAGAAAAGCAGGAACCGAGGGCGAGTTCTTAATGCTATCGAAGAGCTCGATCAGAATATGGTCTGTTCCCTGCTCCTCCAAAATACGATTTGGGAAGCGCAGCTCGAAGACGCGATCGCGCAAAGCATGAGCGGTCTCCGCGCCTTGCCAGGCGAAACGGGCCAGGCCGATTTTCGTTTCCAGTGGAGCGACTGCAGGAATCCACGCCGCAGCGGCGATCACCATCGAGCGTTCACAAAAGAAAAAGCGCCTCAGAAGTTGGGCGACATCGTGGCGCATCCAGCGCGCCCGAGACTGCGGACTCGACAAAAACGCGGGAGTTTGTGACATGGTTGTTCCTTGTCAGAAGAAATTGCTTAGCGCGACGGCGATCACCGCAATAATTAGAACAAGAAAACCTTGATTCAGCAACCGGCGGGCGGAAAGTGGTGCGTCCCGCCACTCGCCCCTCCACAATCCCCAAAGGTAGCCGGTGACGATGGAGAGAGTAATGAAAAGCGGCCAAGCTGCTACCACGCCCCACCGTCCGAGTCTTGCGGCACCAGCACCGTACAGATAAAAGCTGCCGATCCACATCAGAGCCATCAGAGCGCTCAAACCCAGGTTTCGGGGCGTCTCCCGATTCCAATACTGATCCAAGGTCCGCTTTCTGAACATTAGATAGATGCAGTATACGAAGTTGACAACAAATCCGAAGGTGAACAGAAGCGCCCACACCGTATTCCCAGCTGAAGCCCCGGAGATTCCGGCTTTTCCAGCGGCACTGACGACGCTCTTAGCGAAGGCCATTCCGACGTTAGGCAGGCACGAAAGTATTCCCGCCAGAACAGCGATGGTCAATCCGACAGTGAAAGACTTGGACTGTATAGCGTCGGATTTATTTCCGGATGGCGCTCGGCGCGAACCGCCGACCGACGATAACACGATGCCGAAAACAACGAGCGCGGTACCGGCGAGTAGGAGCAATCCCCGGCGGGTGAGAAGTGCCTGCGGAAAGAAAATCAGGAGCGGAATCAGCGCGCCGACGCTGGCGATCAGTCCCATGATGACGGGATAACCCAGGGCCATCCCAAGCCGATCCATTCCAAGTCCAAACAGGACGGCGCCGACGCCCCAGCCCATTCCAAAAAGCGCCAGGAGGGCCAGATCGCGCGAGGGAGACGCACCATACACCACGAAAATATTGGGAACGAGGAGAAACGTGATGATCCAGTTGAAAACGAACATGCCAAATAACGAAAACGTCGCCCAGGTATGCTCCCACGACCACTGTCTCACCAGAGTCATGGGAAGAACAAAGGTGCCCTGGAGCCAGCCAGCTGCCAGCACCAGAAGAAAGCCTACCAGCAAATGCATCTGCATCTCTTGAACCTCAAGCCTCGCGACCGGCTTAAAAAGCGACGGGCGCCTCGCGGTATAATTGCCGGGAAACCAACTCAATCCGCGCTCGACCAATTCTCCGAAAACCAATTCGGCGGCGTGAGGCCGCTCTGGCGATAAAACTGAAGGACCTCGTCGCGTCGTAGCATCCCGGGAATAACGCCCTCCCTGGTAACCGCCAAGCCGCCCGTTACTACGGCAAATTGCACCGCTACATCCAGACTGGCGCCGGAGGCTAGCGCAACGGCCAGACCCGCGTTGAAGGCGTCCCCTGCGCCGGTCGTATCAACTGCCGACACCCGTATCGCAGGAACACGAGTTGAGGATGAAGCGGTCACGATCAACGCGCCTTTCTCGCCCAGGGTCATTACCACTTGTTTTACGCCCGTGCGAATCAACTCCCTCGCGATCGCCTCGGGCTCGATTACCTCATCCGGACTGCGGCCAAGAAGTACCTTGGCCTCCGTTTCGTTCGGCGTGAGCACATCCACCATTTGCAAGACGGAGGAAGGCAGGGGCCGGACGGGCGCCGGATTCAAAATAGTCATAGCGCCGCGTGCGCGTCCACGCGTCAGAGCCGCCTCCGCTGCTTCGACGGGAATTTCGAGCTGGGTGAGAACCACCGCCGACGAATTCAAAGCTTCTTCGCACTCGGAAACGTCGCCGACGGTCAAGAGATCGTTAGCTCCCGGATCGATCCCGATGCAGTTACTGCCGCTCGCCGCATCGACCATAATAAAACCGACACCGGTGGGCGCTGCGTTGGTTCGTTTGACGTGCGCGACGTCGATGCCCTCGCTCCGATAAAGGCTCAGGGCCATTTCGCCGAAATCGTCTGCTCCAATCTTAGCGACAAAGCTAACCTTCGCTCCCAGCCTGGCGCAGCCCACCGCCTGATTGGAACCTTTTCCTCCGAAGTCGACGCGATAGCCTTTCCCCAGCACGGTCTCGCCCATGCGTGGCAGGCGTTCGACTTTCATGGTCAAGCCGGTGGCATAGCTGCCTACGACGGTGATTCGAGGAACGTTCAACGGTAAGATCTCCGCAACATGAATTGGTCAGCTCAGAACCGACGAAGCATAGCACGCATCCGCGATTGCCCGAGTCACCCGCCATCGCAAGCGCAGACCTCTTTGAGCTACCATTGTTGACGGGTGTTGGTACCGGTGTTAGATTTTCGATTCGGCGTGAGGAAACATGAGAGCATCGCCCTGAACAGGCCTGAAAAGAAACGCCGGTCGGTCGATCTGGGCCGGCGCGAGTTCCTCCAGCAGTATTGCCAGGGCGCGTCACTGGCGTTCCTTCCCGCAGGGCTTGGGTTTCCGTCCTTTTATTCCTTACGTTCCCCGCAAACAGCGCCCGCACCGGTCCAAGCGCCGCCCGAGTTTCGCGTGCATCCCCAATATCGACAACCCCGCGCACTCGATGCGGTACTGAAAAAAGTTCCGGCAGGCTTCGACGAATTCGTCACCGAGAAATATCAGGATCAGATTGCGGCTATCTTGCGGGAGTGGAGCGCGCAACTCCTGGAGTCGCCGCAAAAAACCGCGGCGCTGGAAAAGGTGATGACCCCGAATTTCATGTCCAGCTCACTTAGGTTCGCCGTGCCGCGACAGGTGAGAGCGGGACCTGCTGTGCAGGTGTGGAGGATGACGTTCGCGGCGGAAACGCGGCTGGGCCGCGAAGCGTTTCTCGATGAATGGCGTTCGGCGCTGGGTTCGTTTTCGAAAATGGTCACCGCCGAGTTTCAAGTGACCAATGTCCGCGCGGTTGACTTGGCCTCCTCGTCGTCTGGGCTCCCCACGCCGATCGAGACCCGTGTGCGTTTCGAACTGGTAGGAACGGGGGCTGGTTTCCACCGCGAACAACGCGTTGGCAATTGGAAGCTCGGCTGGGAAATGCTGGCATCGGGCGAGATCCGTCTTCGTAAATGGCAAATGTTGGACGAGGAGCGCAGCCGCGCCTTGGCCCCGGTCTTTGTGGATATTGCG
>Ga0302325_10002597_pt1 | contig 43607 bp, 35 predicted proteins | sample Palsa_T0_2_FD_201948 | JGI IMG/M metagenome (GOLD analysis project Ga0302325, IMG submission 201948) | Peat permafrost microbial communities from Stordalen Mire near Abisko, Sweden - Palsa_T0_2 | ecosystem: Environmental > Terrestrial > Soil > Palsa > Peat permafrost | place: Sweden: Abisko... | reverse complement strand
GATGTAGCGCTCGAAAAGCGAAAACCGATTTATTTCGTGGCCGCCGCAGCGGCCCTGGCGGCGGTTCCGCTCACGAACTGGCCGGGAGCGATTGCCCTGACGTTCGCGGTATTGGCCTATGGGCTCGCGCAACCGGGTCTACACCGGTGGGCGCTCATTGCGGCCATCGCCACGCTCGCGTACGCGCTGGCGATCACCTGGATTCCGCCTTCGACGGTTTTCGCCACGCAGGCGGACACCCAGGGGTTCGCGCCCATCAACAGGTTCACTCCACACCACTTGATCTATGCCGCGGCGCTGGCCGGCGGCGCCTGGATGTTACTGCGGCTCACCGCGGCCGCGCGGGCGCCGGGATATCTGCGCTTCTTCCTTCTGTTCTTCTTCTTTATGGCCGGGATAACGCTGGGCTGGTACTGGCTGGGCGTCACCCTGCTGGCGCAACCGCACCGATTTCATCTGGCCATGGAAATGGGCTTCACCCTCAGCCTGGTCTTCGCGGCGCGCCTTCTGCTGCTGCACTGGACGGCGCTGCGGCGGCCCGTTGCGGTAGCCTTCGCGATTCTGTGCGTCGTTCAATTTGTACAATACCGAACCTACGCGCGGCGGCTGATACGGGGCATCGATATTACGCAAACGAGCGAGTATAAGACCGCGCGCTGGTTCGACGGGCACATGCGCGACAGCCGCGTGATGGCGCCGGGTTCAACCACCTTCTGGCTGAATGTCTTCACCGATACTCCGCAACTGACAGGATGCTGTCCGCAAGGTGTGCTTAACCAGACCGCGCGCGTGGCGGATTATGGGATCATGACGGACTTGACTGCCGAGAATCGCGCCTTCGAGAACAGCCTGCTTTGGTTTAAGGCGCTGGGAATACGGGCCGTGGCGGTCTCCGGCCCGCGCAGCACCGAGGTGTATAAGCCTTTCTATCATCCAAGTAAGTTCGCAGGCCGCTTACCCGTACTATGGCGCGATGGGGACGATGTTATCTATGAAGTGCCCTGGCGGTATTACTCCATTGCGCATGCCATGGAACCGGGGGATCTGGTGCAGCGTACGCTGCGGCACGGCGTGGATACGGAGCCGTTGATTCCGTTCGTGGCGGCCATCGAGCGGCCGGACGCGCCCGAGTTGCAGGTGCGCTGGCCCAACCACGAAACCATGGTGATTACGGGCAATCTGAAGCCGGGCCAGATCGTGAGCGTCCAGGAGAACGCGCATCCGGGCTGGCACGCGGTGGTGGATGGCGCGGCGCGCCGCGTGTTCGCCGATAAACTGGGAATGTTGGCCGTGCTCCCCGAGTGCAGCGGTAATTGTACGATTACGTTGCACTACGATGGCGGTGCGGAAATGCGCGTGGCGCATTGGATCAATCGCGCGGCAATTGCCGGATCGCTGCTGTGGATATTGCTTGGCGCGTGTGGGGCGGCCAATCTTGGCCGCAGCCGGCTTTCAGCCGGCTTCCGGGTGGGGCAGACCCGCCCCACATGAAGTTGTCAAGGTGTACCCTACAAAACATGATGCTTCGATTTGCGATCGTACTTCTGGTGGCGTGCGGCGGGTTGGCCCAAGACATCGCGCGCATGGAACAGGTGATTCAGTCCTACACCCCGAACCGGCAGTTTATGGGGTCGGTGCTGGTGGCGAAGGGTACGGAAGTGGTGCTGAGCAAGGGGTACGGGTCGGCGAACCTGGAATGGGAAGTGCCGAATTCGCCGGCCACGAAATTCCGGTTGGGGTCGATCACCAAACAGCTTACGGCGGCTTCGATTCTGCTGTTGCAGGAGCGCGGGAAATTGAACGTCGATGACCCTGTGAAGAAGTACATGGCCGACGCACCGGCGGCGTGGGACAAGATCACCATTTATAACCTGCTGACGCACACTTCGGGGATCCCGAATTTCACCAGTTTTCCGGAATACGCAAAGTGGGAGCTGTTCGCCGCTACGCCCGCCGAAGAGGTGGCGCGCTTCCGCGACAAGCCGTTGGATTTCGCGCCGGGCGAGAAGTTTAGCTATAGCAACTCGGGATATGTGCTGCTGGGGTACCTGATCGAGAAGATCGCGGGGGGCAGCTATGAAAAGTTCGTGCGCGATAATATTTTCACTCCGCTGGGCATGCAGGATTCGGGGTATGACTCGAACTCCGCGGTGATTCTGCGGCGGGCGGCGGGGTACGCGCCGGGCAAGGACGGGCTGGAGAATGCGGGGTTCGTAAATATGACCATCCCGTTCGCGGCGGGCGCGCTGTATTCCACCACCGGAGACCTGCTGAAGTGGGAGCAGGGGTTGTTCGGCGCGAAGTTGCTTTCGGCGGCATCGCTGAAGACCATGACCACGCCGTTCAAGAGCGATTATGCCTGCGGGCTGTTTGTGGCGACAAAGGACGGGCGCAAGGCGATCCAGCACGGCGGGGGTATCAACGGTTTCAACACGCAACTGACATATTACCCGGACGATAAGCTGACCGTGGTGGTGCTGGCAAACGTGAACGGCAGTGCGCCAGGCGAGATTGCCGACAAGCTGTCCGCGATAGCGCATGGCGAAGCGGTAAAGCTGCAGACCGAGCATAAGGCGATCACAGTCGATCCGAAGGTGCTGGCACGATATGTCGGGACCTATGAATTGTCAACGGATGCTAAGATGCTTATCACGCTGGTTGGCAATCAGCTCTCCGAGAAGCTGGGCGGGCAGCAAACGTTCCCGATTTTTCCGGAATCGGAGACGCTGTTCTTCCTGAAGGTGGTGGATGCGCAAATCGAGTTCGAAAGGGATTCGAGCGGCGTGGTGACGGATCTGATATTGCACCAGGGCGGGCGCGATCAGAAGGCGCCGCGGATCAGCGACAAGGCGGAGTTGCCCCCATCCCCGAAGGAGATTCAGGTTTCGCCGCAAGTCCTGGCGAAGTACGCGGGGACATATGAGTTGGGGCCTGGCGTTGACGTGACCATGACGATAAAGGACGGGCGGCTGATAACCCAGATCACGGGGCAGCCGAAGTTCGAGCTATTCGCGGAGTCGGAGACCAAGTTCTTCCTCAAGGTAATCGAGGCGCAGGTGGAGTTCTTCACAGACGCGAGCGGCGCCGTGACCCATCTGGTGATTCATCAGGGGGGGCACGATACGAAGGCGGCCAAGAAGTAAGCACCGGGTCCTGGAGGACCCGCGCAGACCTGGAGGTCCGCCCCACCTACGGAGCGGCCACCAACGCGTCCACCACCTGCGGCGCCATGGGGCTGCCCAGGCCGGTGACAAAGTCATAGCCGGGGCCGGCCTGGCATTCCGTCCCGCACGTGCCGTTCGCGCCCTTCGTGATGTCGTGGAAGGCCGCCGGATTGGCGTACGCCACGTTTAGGAAGTTGACGCCAATCGCACCTTTTCCCATGCCCGCGCGAATACTGTTGGCGATGGCCACGATCGCGCACCATTGCGGCGAGGCCGCGCTGGTGCCGCCGGTCTGCGCCCAGTTGCCGTCCTCGCTGTCGTAGACCGGCACACCAGTGGCCGGGTTGGCATTGTATGCGACATCCGGAACGCCGCGTTTGCCCGAGCTTTGTGCGCCGTCCTGATAGCTCGGCTCGGAAAAGTAAAGGCTCTGGCCGCCGCCGCTGCCACTCCAAGCGGTTTCGCTCACTATGTCTCCGCTCGAATCGAGCTTGAGCGTGGTGCCGCCGGCGCCCACTACCAGGGGAGAGGCACCCGGGTAGCCAAACAGGTAGATGCCGCTATCCCCGGAAGCGTTGATGTAGGTGACCGATGAATTATTGAAGAAGAATGGGTCGTATTGCTGCTCGTCGGGCGGCTCCCGATTGGTCCCCCAGCTCATGTTCACCACCGTCGCGCCATTCTGCACGGCCACCGGGACCGCCTCCAGCAGGGACTTCGTGCTGCCATTGGGCGCCTCGACCAGTAGGATCTTGGCCTGCGGCGCCATGGCATGCGCCCACTGCACGTCCAGGGACGTTTCGCCGGACCACCCGGCGTTCGCAGGCGGCTTGGTGCCCGTGGCGTAGATCACGGTCAGGCATCCGTTGGCTATGGTGCACGCCGGCAGGCCGAACTGGCTGGTGAAAACGCCCAAGTCGGATTCCACCGATGCGTAATTGTAACCGTCCACAATGCCGATGATCTGACCCGCGCCCTGATTGGCGATCTGGTCGAACCCGTAGGCGTGGCGCATCAGTTGCGGAGTATATCCCGTGGGTGTGGTGCTATCGGTTCCGGGTTGGCGCTGGTAGGGGCGATGGGCTTCCTGATCCAGCCAGGAAACCTGGGCATGCGCGGAACCGTAAGATATCGCGGCAAGGGCGAGCGCGGCGAGTGCATTCTTGAACATAGGATTGAGCGCATATTTTAACAGGCTGCGGACTACGTTGCCGGATGGGATTTGCGCCACTCGTCCCAATCCCGGCTGACGGCTTTCAGCATGTTATCGGCGGCCTTCGGCAACCAGCCGGCGCCGCGCTTCTTGAGATCGGCCTGGATGGCGCGGGCATTCTTGCTGCCAAGATGCACGTTCGCCGTTTCGAACCCCATGGCGTGCAGCAGCACCTTCTCGGAGCGCTCCTGGGGCAGCTCGGACAGCTCGATGCGCGAGCAATCCGGCGCCAGGCGGCGTACGATCCACCTGCCCTTCTGCTTCACATACGGATCGCAACAACGCACCGCGGTATCCAGGATCTCCTGATAGAGAAGGCGCGCGGAACCCTTGCAGTCCGCGGCGAACCAGCATGCCGAAGGCGCCATCGCCTTGGCTTCGCGCGCGATGTTGGCGGCGTGCCACTGGGCCAGGGCCACGAAACGCTGGCGGCCCAGGCTGCCCAACCCGGCCACGCGCTGCACGTGCCGCCGCGCAAGCTGGGGGTCGGGCAGCATACGGGTTATGCCCTTGGCCGCCCCATCCGGAAGCTTGCCTATCACGGGCCGGCATTTTTCGAGCTTCTCCCAGAAGCCGCAGACCTCCTTCAGCCGGTGCACCGCCATTTCGCGCAGCAGGGCGTGACGCTCGGCCAGCACAAAGGGACGCCCGCCCGACGCCAGCGATTCAGAGTAGCCCTCCAGGATGGCTTGCGCCGCGTTCTTCAGGTCGAGAGCCAGGTGATTCTCGGAGATGGCGATGTGCGCGCTGGCTGCCAGGCGGACCAGATCGTGGGTGTATGGCAGCCGCCAGGTCTCGTCGAAGTCGTTGATGCCCCAGATCAAGCGGCCCTCGGAATCGCGCCACGTCCCGAAATTCTCGACGTGCAGATCGCCCACGCCCAGCACCACCGGCGCGGATGCCAGATCGCCGCAGACTTCCGGCCAGATCTGCGCCCAGCGATAATAGGTCGCGCGCATGAATGGGAACAGAGCCGCCGACATCTGCTCGTGTTTGAGCTGTAGATCGGCGGGGACGATGGTGAGCTCCTTGGCGAGCCACTGTTCGTAGCGGGTGGTAGCTTTTTGGATTTTCATAAGCGGCTGAAAACAGGTGCTAGGTTCTGGGTGCTGGGCTCTGGCCTCCTCATCGCAACCGGTTCAACAGTTGCCAGCATCCGGCATCCAAGACCAAGCACCCAGCTTATACTAATCGGGCGCCGGCACTTTCGGCTCACACGCTTGCGCAGTGGCTGGGTAGCCTGCAGCGCTCACAACGTTGCCGCCGGCGCTCGCTCGGCTTGGGTCGCGTATTTACGCAGCAGGGCTTCGAGGTCGCCGTCGCGCGCGGCGCGTGTGCGGATCGGCCGTTGCGGCCGCAGTTGGTAGCACAACCGCCAGCGGGAGGTGGTCCAGACGCAAAGACCCCTGCGGTCCCAGGACCACCCCACAACCTCGCGCCAGGAGAGGCAGAGCAGACCGATGCAGATGCCGCCTTCATGGACGGAAACCCGAGTGGGACCCGGGCCGAAAAACCAGCCGGCAGCGAAATAGATAGACACCGGCAAACAGGATGTTCAGGCCCATGGGGCGCGCCGTCGAACCCAGCGCCACCTCGACGATCTTAATTCCCGCCAGCAACAGCCAGATGATCGCGAGCCAGCGTTGGGCCGGCAGCGGCGCCGCCCAGAGAACCTTTCCCAGTGTTCGGCGCCTTGCGGCCCACGCGCCGAGCATCCACAGGCCAGCGAGCACGAATCCGGCAAGAGAAATCCAAAAACTCGAAGCGCTCTCAAACATATTGGCTTACGCTGAATGACAGTCTCGCTTGGAGTATCCTACCAAATGACGCCGCGAAGACCCGTGGACCTCGACCCGGCATGCGCGCGGTTTTAGCAGTTGGGGCAGTTGGTGGCGATGCTTTTCTGCCAGTAGGCGCAAGCCAAATCGCTGCGCAGATCGCCGAAGGATTGCAAGCCAACGAAGGCAAGGTGAAGCATCTGGGATTGCCGAAAGCGCCGGCCCGTTCGCCCTTTGCACATGCCAGCAGACACCGGCCCTGGCAGTTGTGCGAGACGGTTTCCACCGTGCCCCTGCTGCTGGACCAGGACAGGTATGGCACCACGCTAACCGGCGGATCGTCCAGCGACGGCACGGCGTACTCGTTGACGCCGCCGGTTTCTCCCAGCACCACCTGGACCCAGACCGTTCTTCACAATTTTACGGGAGGGACCGGCGATGGAGCCGACCTTCGGGCAGGGGTTGTGATCGGCAGCGGAGGGGTGCTCTATGGCGTTACCGAAGGAGGCGGATCTTCGAGCGAGGGCACCATCTACTCCCTGACGCCTCCTGGCACGTCTTGGACCGAAACCATTCTGTACAACTTCACGGGGAGCAGCGGCGACGGTGCCCAACCCTATGCCGATCTATTGTACAGCAGCGGGTGGCTCTACGGCACAACCTACAGCGGCGGGAGTTCCAGCGACGGCACGGTCTTCGCCTGGGAACTGTAATCCTGCCCGGCGTGCCGGGCACGACTGGGGAAAAGCGGCGCCGATCCCGCCGTTCCGGCAGTGGTACATTGGCTGCATGTTCCGCATTGCTCTCATCCTGACTCTTGCGGCTTCCTCGCTGCCAGCGCAGACCGCGCCTCCGCCGACTCCCAAGAAACCGGTTACCGACACTTACGACAAGGTGAGAATGACCGACGATTACCGCTGGTTGGAAAACTTCGACGATCCGGATGTGAAACAGTGGGCGGATGCACAGAACGCCGCCGCCCGCGCCGTTCTGGAGGCGCTTCCGAATCGCGACGCCCTCTCGCGCGAGCTCCGCCACATCTTCCAGCCGGCCAAGGCGCGCTACTTCCCCATCGAGCGGCGCGGCGGCAAAATCTTCGCCATGAAGAGCGATCCGCGGCACCAGCATCAGATCGTCGTGACGCTGGCCTCGCTCGACGATCTCGCCTCCGAGCGCACAGTCCTCGATCCCGATGCCATCGATGCCAAACATCTTACGGAAATCGACTTTGCGGTGCCCTCGGTGGATGGCCGCTACCTGGCGGCGTCGCTCTCCTCTGGCGGAAGCGAAAGCGGAGACGTGCACGTGTACGACACCACCACCGGCCAGCCGCTTTCGGACGTAATCCCGCGCGTGAACTACGCCACAGCGGGCGGCGGCCTGGTCTGGAATACGGATAGCGCCGGTTTCTACTACACCCGCTATCCGCGCGACGGAGAGCGCGCGGCGGCCGACATGCATTTCTATCAGCAAGTTTATTCTCACAAGCTTTGCGATAAGATCGAGAACGATACTTACGCAATCGGCAAAGACTTTCCCCGGATTGCGGAAATCTCGTTCGCCGCTTCGAGCGACGGCCGGTATAAGGGGGTCAGCGTGGCCTTCGGGGATGGCGGCGATCATGAGTACTGGCTGCTGGCGCCCGGCCGCCCTTGGCGCCAACTTGCCAGTGCCGGCGACGAAGTGAAGCAGATTGCCTTCGGTTACAAGAAGGATATCTATCTCGTGTCGAAGCATGGCGCACCGCACGGCAAAGTATTACAGATGGACGTGACGGAAACCATCGATCAGGCCACCGTGATCGTGCCGGAATCCGCCGCGGTGATCCAGTCCGTTGCGCCTACCAAGGACGGCCCACTGATCAATGAACTGGCGGGCGGTCCGTCCGAAGTGCAGTTCCTACCGGGCGACGGAAATCCGGTAAGTGTGCATGTGCCGCCCGTTTCCAGCGTGGATTGCGGCAATCTGGATGGCATCGGAGGGATCTGTTACGTGGGAAGTTACCTCGATCCCGGCGGCTTCTTTCTCTTCGACCCGAAGTCGCGCAAGCTTACGCCCACGGCCCTGCGCATACCGCCGCCCGTTCCTTTGGACGGCTTTGTGGTGACGCGCCGTTTTGCGGTTTCGAAGGATGGCACGAAGGTTCCGCTGAATATCATCCATCGCAAGGGACTGGCGCTCGATGGCAGCCACCCTACGCTGCTCACGGGCTACGGCGGATACGATATCAGCTTGACCCCGAATTATCCCGCGCCGTTTGTTCCTTTGCTCGAACATGGCGTGGTGTTCGCGGAAGCCAATCTGCGCGGCGGCGGAGAGTATGGAGAAGACTGGCACAACCAAGGCAAGCTGACCAAGAAGCAAAACGTCTTCGACGATTTCACGGCCTGCGCCAAGTACCTGATCGCGCATAAGTACACGGAGCCATCGAAGTTCGCCATCATCGGCGGCAGCAATGGCGGCCTGCTGATGGGCGCGGCGTTCACCCAACACCCCGAGCTGTACCACGCGGTAGTTTCGATGGTGGGCATCTACGATATGTTGCGCGTGGAACTCTCGCCCAACGGCGCGTTCAATGTCACTGAATTTGGAACCGTCAAGGAGGCCGACCAATTCAAGGCGCTGTACGCTTACTCGCCATACCATCATGTGAAGGACGGAACCCAATATCCGGCGATCCTGCTGACGACCGGCGATAACGACGCGCGCGTGGATCCGATGCAGTCGCGGAAGATGGCGGCGCGGCTGCAGGCCAGCGGGACGAACCGGCCCGTGCTATTGCGAACCAGCAGCACTGCGGGGCATGGGATTGGGTCGTCGATCGACGATAACGTGGCGTTGTGGACGGATATCGACGCTTTCCTGTTGAAGGAGCTTGGCGGGGCGGGCATTCGGCCCAATGTCACTCATTAGTTTTCCGGATCCATTGGAGGGCGTGCAATCCTGCCCGCCGCCGGCTTTCAGCCGGCTCTGGCCGCCTAAAAGGCGGCTGCGGCCAGGACTGGCCACCCTCCAATTTTGAGCAGAATCGCGTCTCGTTTGCAAAATAGCCCGCCTTACTGTATACTGTATATGTACAGTAGACGGTGGCCCAACCGTGACGCACGCCGCTCAAATCCGCATCGATCTGGATTCCGCCACGCCGGTGAACCGGCAGATCGTGGACCATCTGCGCACACTGCTGGTGGATGGCGTGGTGGCGCCGGATGACATTCTGCCTTCCGTGCGCCGCCTGGCCATCGATTTGGGCGTACACTTCAATACGGTGGCGGACGCTTACCGGACGCTGGCCGAAGAAGGTTGGCTCGAGATCTCCCATGGGCGTGGAGTTCGCGTGCGCAAGCGCCGGGCGCCCCGTCCGGACGAAGAAACGCTGGCCATCTTCCGCCGGCGGCTGCGGCAACTGGTGGCGGAGATGCGCGCGCAAGGGCTATCGTCCGCGGCCGTCGTGCGCGAGCTGGCGTCGCTAATGGAGGTTGTAAAGTCATGACTGCCGATTCGACCGCGATGTTCGTCGTGGTCTTGTCGATCGCCACGCTGCTTCACTGGCTGCCACTGTGGCGGCGCAGCAGCCTCTGGTTCGGAGTCACCGTGGCGCCGGATTTCCGCAACACACTGGAAGCCCTGCGGGTACTGCGCCAGTATCGAGCCGAAATGTGGGCCGTCTCGGTGGTCGCGTTGGCCCTCCTGTGGGCCGGCGTGCGCGGGGAAGCCAGTTGGATGCTCGCGGCCGGTCCGCTTCTGCAATCTCTGGGCGCGGTCATCGCGTTCGCGCGCGGGCGGAACAGCACGCGGCCCTATGCGCGGCGCCCCGACGGAGTCCGCGCCGCATCGCTAGCCGCCGCATCCGAACACCTGCCGGGAGGAGCCGTCGGCATTATCGTTCCATACGCCATGCTGGCGGCGGCAGCCATCTTCCTGCGCGCCAACTGGCGGCGCTTACCCCGCCGGTTCCCGGTCCACTGGGGGATTAACGGAACTCCCGACCAATGGGCCGAACGCACCTGGCGCAGCGTGGATGGTCCGCTACTCGCGGGCTTGCTGGTGATCGCATTGCTGCACGTGCTGGGCTACATGATTGTCGCAGGGTCTCCCCACGGGCGGATGGCCGAGACGGCGGACTGGACAGCGCGCTTCCGCCGCGCCAATCTACGCATGATCGTGACCATGGGATGGACCCTCGCCACGCTATTCGCCGTCCTGGCGCTGAACCCGTATCTGTCCAGCGGCGATGCGCTGGTCATACCCGCGTGGCTAATGGTGGGCGCGATCCTGGCGTCACTGCGGGCTTTCTCTGGCCCATTATCCGCATCAGCCAGAAGCCCGGCAGCGGCAGCGATGGCACACCGGACGAATGCTGGAAGCTGGGCCAGATCTACAATCCGAACGATCCGGCGCTGATGGTCGAGAAACGCTTCGGCGTCGGCTACACCATCAACTTCGGCAATCGCGCATCGTGGCTGTTGATCGCGCTGCTGGTTTTGATACTTCTCGTTCCCCTGCTGTTCTGACGGGCGGGAAGAAGGCCCTGCGCAAATGATCTACATGGTGGTGGAGCACTTCAAGAACAAGGATGCCGTGGCCGTTTATCGCCAGTTTCGGGATCGCGGCCGTATGGCCCCCGAAGGCTTGGCCTATGTATCGAGTTGGGTCGACGACAAATTTGAGCGATGCTATCAGGTGATGGGAACGCACGACCGCCGGCTGCTCGACGCATGGATGGCGAACTGGAGCGACCTCGTCGATTTCGAGGTGCATTCGGTAGTCACGTCGCACGATGCCGCCCAAAAAATCGCACCGCGAATCTGAGACAATCAGTGCTATGCCTTGCCTCGTTGTAATCGTCGTCCTGGCATTTCCCCGGGTAGCGCTGGTGTTGCTCTGGCTGCTCACGAACTATTTGCAACGCGCCTATCACGGATTGCTGATTCCGCTGCTCGGCTTTCTTTTCGTGCCGCTGACCACGTTGGCCTACGCCTGGATGGTTCACACGCACCGGCCCATCGAAGGCATTAACTTGGTCATCCTGATAGTGGCCGTGGTCATCGACCTGGGCGGCTTGAGCGGAGGCGAGTATCACCGCCGGGGCCGCGACTAGTGGATCACAGGCGGAACCGCCTGCGCCACCAAAACAAAACGCTACCTGCGTCGCGGCTCGGCAAACGACCCGGTCGTGGCTACGGCAATTCCAGATCGAGCGCATAAATATCCGAATTGCTGCGCAGCACGCGCATCGCGGCGCTGCATCGCATCGGCGAGCCGATGGATGTGGCCGGCGCGGTGGTGTTCCTGGCCTCTCCGGCGGCGTCGCTAATCACGGGCCATACCATGCTCATCGATGGCGGGTGGACGGCGCGCTAAGCATCTTGTGGGGCGGGCCTCTGGGGAGGCCGCTGTCGCCATTGCCGGCAACCGTGACCAAATTCAGACCGCGAGGCCGGGCAGCCGCGTGCCGCTGTGGACGCGCGCCAGATGCACGAAAGCCTCTGCCGCGCCGCACCCGGACTCGCGGCCGCGGAAGCTCTCCATCACCTGATGGAATTCGCTGTAGATGCGCTCGCCGTCCTGGCTCGTATGGGCGAACAGCGCGGCTGTCTTCTTATTGCGGACCCCGCTTACATCCACGTAATCCGTGGGATGAAACCCCATGGTCTGCGCGCCCAGATCGACTTCGTAATAATACAATTCGAAGCGTCCGCGCGCGGCCAGCCAGACGCGAAAGGCCAGCGTGCCGGCAGCCTGGTGGTCCAGGTGCGTATCGATCGGCCATTGCGTGAACACCACGTCGGGATCCTCGGTGAAGATCAGCTTGCGCAGCGATTCCGCGGCGGCCCTGTCCACCACGGTGGCGCCGTCGATCTGGCCGGCAAAGACCGGCTTGGCCCCCAGTATCCGGCAGGCGGCTTCGCACTCGGCAGACCGGATCGCGGCGGCTTCGTCGTGCGACTTGCGCGGAATGCCCGCCTCGCCCCGCGTCAGATAAACGATCGTAACGCTGGCGCCCGCCGCGGCATAGCGCGCCAAAGTGCCGCCGCAGCCGGATTCGGGATCGTCCGGATGGCCGCCCACACAGACGATCTTCGTCGCATGCCCGGCAGAGGTCTGGCCCGCGGCGAGGGCTGGCAAAGAGAGGAACTGGCGGCGCGTTGGTGTCATGACGAATGCTCCCAGGGCTGATATTATACAGGTTGCGAAAAAGTTCATCGATAATTCGAACCTGCTCACCAACTAGCGCGAAGCTAGCTCGTGGCGCCGACATTTCGACACCATATGACGACTAACGACGACCGAACAAAGAGCAAATCCAGTTTCCGCGCCTTCAGATGGTCTTTAGATACTCAAGCAGCGCATCTTTCTGATCCTCGGTCAGGTTGGTGCCATACTTATCGCCGGCGTGTCCGGTATTGCTGTTTCCCGGTTGTGAAGTGTCGAAGGTCCAGCCGTTTCCGCCGGCTGAGTAGCCGAGCTTCGCCGGGTCGTACTCACGATTTCCCACAATGAATTTCGCAGGGCGCTGAGTGGGGTGCAGCAGGTGCCAAAGCGTCGGGACCGACCCATTGTGCAAGTACGGCGACGTCGCCCAAACGCCGGTCAAAGGCCGCGTCAGGTATTGGCCAGTTAAGCGCCAGATCACCGGGTTGGCATCCATGGTCGCCTGATCCGCCGTGGAGATTCCGTCGTCGGAGAAAGCGCGAGCCTTCAGGCTGTCAAGGATGGGCTTGAACGCGGCGGGGAACGGCACGCCTCCGACGAACCGGCCGAAACTGTTGGCCCGTTGGGGGTCCGTTCCGACGTCGGTCGGCGCATAGAGGCGGTTCTGATGGCAGTCGCGGCATTTGTCGTTGAAGATCTTCTCACCGGCTTGCGCCTTCGTCTCATCAATGGGTCCGAGTATATCGGCGGGCCATTTCGGCGCCCTGAGCTTGTGGGTCAGCACTTCGAGCCGGTGCAGGTTCGCAATCCGTAGCGTCGATTCATAGGTCCTTGGATCGAACACCGCACCCATCCCCAGGGCCTGTCCGATGTTGCGCTCGAGGATCGAGTTCGTGTTCCCGTCATAATGTATCCAGACGGCGTCCGTATCTGAGCGCTGTTGAGTCGTGTCGGGAACGTCCCAGATGAACGGAAAGCTGACCGGTGACTGCATCGGTACAGCGTCCTTCGGGAACAGAAGATTGCGGGCTGCGCCAAAAGCATCGATGCGGCCGGGCCCAGGCTCCGTACCATTCAGCAGCAGCTTGCCGTTCTTGAGGTAGGCGAGCCTGGCCTTCAGTAGCGCGAGGGCGCGGTGCCAACTTGCCACGAAGGTCTGGCCCCGCAGAGCGGCGGATGTGTCCGCGGCGTCCGCCGTCTGTGAGGACACGCTGTGGAAGTTCGTGCCTGCCGTTGGAACGGCGGCAACTTCGCCCGCGGTCTTCGCAGCAGGATCGGAGGCGTAACTGGAAGCGTCCACGGATGGCGGGGTGTCACTGGCGTCTAGATCGCGGACCATGGCGAACACCAACGCGCCCCACTTCCTGGGATCGTGCAGTGTGACATCGAGCGAGTCCCTGAATTCCATCTGATAACTCTGGAGGTCCACGAGCGAAGGCGCGCCGTCGACCCGCAGCCCTTTTCCCCGATAGTTCACCTCGCCGACATGGCAGGCGGCACAGTTGAACCCAACCATCTCAAGGCCGGTGTGGCTCTTATCGCGCGAGTGGACCGTAGTGAGGCCAACGGGCAACCCGTGAGGATTCGCAGCGCTGGCGGCATCGGGGATGAAGCCGAAGCGTTCCATATTCTCGAGAAACGGCTTACCGGTCTTCAAGCTCACGATGTTGGCGAGTAGTCCGTACGGCATAAGCTCGCTACCCTCGGCCAGATGGTGGTATTCGGCGCGCTCGGCGTCGGACCATCCGTTCTGGCTCCAAACCACCGTTTCGGCGGAAGTGGAAGAAGACGGCTGAGGGGCGGATGGCTTGGGTGCGCATCCCGCCAGTATCAAAGATCCGGCCATGGTGGTCTGGATCGAAAGTAGGCTCGGTCGCATTGGTCGATTATACGTTGAATTGGCTACCCATTTGCCGGTATAAAAGCGGGTTATCAGTCATTTACCAGCCAATCTAGGCCTATTTTCTCTAGCAGGCTCCTGGCGGAGCCTTCAAAGCGGGCGCGGATACGGGTGAGGCGCCGGGATAACAGAAGGAGCTGTTTATTTGCGCTGGACGGGGCCAAGCGCTGGCGATACAAGTCCATGCGTCGGAGAGCGGCATGGAGTGCGGCCTCGACGTCCACGGCTGCCGGCTGAAGATGCCGGAAGGGTGTCGTGCGGAAGGGCCGGAGGAATCGGCATACGGTGACGGGGCTGCCGGCGCGCCGCCCGATACTCACGCGGCAAGTCCTGTTGGGTGACCTCGACGTACAGCAGGGTCATGTTGGCATTGTGATGGCCCCGCAGTTTCATTAAGGCGGGTAAGCTGACACCCGCACGCAGCATGGTGGTGGCGTAAGTGTGGCGGAGCTGATGCGGAACCAGGTGCGCCCCGATCCCCACCTGTGCGGCGGCGTCGCACAACATTTTACGCAGCGACGCCGGCAGCGCGTCGCGGCCTTTGGGCCGCGGCAAAAGGAACTGCGGATCGGCCGCCGGCGGCAGTGTGCGGAGGAAGGTGAGACGTTTGATCGCCACGCGCACCTGGTCGTCCACCGGAACCCGGCGTTCCCTGCGCGGCTTGCCATGCGGCACATGCAAGCTCCAGCGGTTGTCGCCCAGATGGCGCAGACCATCGGGCGCCAGATCCACGCATTCTTCAAGCCGCATGCCGGTCAAACGCTGCAGAAGTCTGGGCGCTACTGAGAACATCCGTGGCGGGTCCAATGCTGTTGCAGCCGCGCGTCATCCTCGGGAGTCAAAGGCCGCCGCAAGCGAAACTGGCGAGGGGGAACATCCTGGCCGCACAACCAGCTAGGGCGGGGGTGGTTGCGCCAAATCCGCCAGCAGATCCAACAACGTGCGCAACCGCAACACATGCCCGCCGCACGTGCTGCTGTCGAGCGGGCTGCCCGTGCGAGTACGCAGTTTCCACAGATACTGGCGATTTTGAAGGCCGTTCCGCTTCCCTGGGCCCCACCGTAGGACGTTGTCCCGTAGAGGTCTCCATCGGTGGCCTGGATCAGCAGGTTAATCGCCACGTTCGTGTAGGCGCCGTCGCCGCTCTCAGAGCCAAAGTTGTAGAGAGTCGTCAGTATGCGTCGGCACCACCGTTCACCGCCGTCCCGTATAAGTTCCCATCACTGGCCTGGATCAGCGCAGCCAAGGGGGTTGCCCCGTCTGGGCAGGAGGGGTCGGCTTGGACCTGGGAACAGAAACTGTATAGCGTGGCGAAAGTCTGCGTAGGCAGCGCCACCTGCGCCATTGCAAACAGCACCAGGACAGCACTATTCCGCCGGCTCAGTTTGTTCACATCGTTGGCGATTCGTTTCATCTATGTACTCCTCAAACGGCCCCTCGGGACCGGACTCAAGGGACGACGGCAATGGTGACTTGGTTCGTCGTAGTTACGCCTCCAATCTGGATCTGTAAGGACACCGCGTCCCCAGTGGGCGTGCCGGTGGCCGGCACCACACCTATCTGATACTCGCTGACGAACTGCGGCGAGAGCACGGAAACGGGCTCGGGACATGTTCCCCTCTGCCCCAACGCCATTCCAGAGGCTGCCGGCCCTGGCCCTCCCGGCGACTTCATCGGCGAGCGAAATGGGACGGAGCACATCGGTCCGCGCTAAAGAGGCCGACGCGGCGGTGTGCTCTTAGCCTCAGTCCGTTTGAATGACATTGACTTGGCGGAATCGCGCCGGCGAACAGCCGTGGCTGACCGAGTTGATCTGCTCGGGCTCGCCTTTGCCGTCGTTGGGCGCGCCCCACTGCTGCCAATAACTGGGTCCGGCGATCAGATCCAGCGACTGCCAGAAATCCGTGGTGCGCGACTGGTAGGCCACCCGCGAAACCATACCCTGCTTCTTGCCGTGCTTGATCTCCCAGAAAGCGTCGCCGCCGAACTGGAAATTGTAGCGCTGCTGGTCGATCGAGAAGCTGCCATCGCCATCGATCAGAATGCCGTCCTCCACGCCCGAAATCAAATCGTCGATACTGGTCCCGGACTTGCCCGGTTCCAGCCAGACGTTGGGCATGCGCTGGAACGGAACGCTGGACCAGTTGTCGGCGTAGCAGCAGCCGCGCGATTCGCGCTCGCCGATCAAATGGGCCTGGTCGCGGATAGTCTGGTAGTGTTTGAAAATGCCCTTCTCGATGATGGGAAACTTGGTGGCCTTCACGCCATCGTCGTCGAAGCCCGTGGTGGCCAGGCCGCGGTCGGTGGTACGGTCGCCCCATATATTCATCAGGTCGCTGCCCACGCGCAAGGTGCCCATCTTGTCCGTGGTCAGGAAGCTGGTGCCGGCGAAGTTGGCCTCATAACCCAGCGCGCGATCCAGTTCCGTGGAGTGCCCGATGCTCTCGTGAATGGTCAGCCACAGGTGGCTGGGCATCAACACCAGGTCCTTCTTGCCGGGTGTGACCGGCGGCGCGTTGAGATGTTCGATCACCTCCGTGCGGATGCGCTGCGCATTTTCGACCAGGTTCATCAGCGGCACATACTCGTATCCGGCGGTGACCTGCTGGGGCTGATAGCGCCGCGACTTCGAGAGCCGGCGTTTGAAATCCGTCGCGGTGGCGTTCACCCCGCCATAAGTCTGCAAATTGAGCTGCTGGAGGGAAGATCCCACCGACGACGCGAAGTACTTGTCTTCGGAGCGGAACGACAAATTGCAACCGGCCGAAAAGACGCCTTTCTCTTTCTTTGCCTCGGCGGCCGCCGTGCGGATCAGCTCGAGCTTTTCTTCCAGGGGCACCGCGAACGGGTCGCGCTCATGCGGCGTCTGCCAGCGCTCGCGATAGACGGGGACGGGGGCCAGTTCCAGCGGCTTGGTGCGGATGGCCGCGTTGGCGCGCGCCACTGCCACCGCCTCGCCGGTCATACGCGCGATTTCCTCCTGGGTGACCAGCGGCGACGCGGCAAAGCCCCATGCGCCGTCCACGATCACGCGCACGCCGAATCCGAACGAACCCCCATCGGACACCACCGGCACTTCCAGCGTCTTCCCCGTGCCGCGCTCGGGGTTGAGCCGCACGGTGACGAATTGCTGGCGATATCGAATGATGCGGATATCGGCGTACGAGGCTTTGAGTTTCTTGGCTTCGCGCAAGGCCGCCGCAGCCAGGTTTTCCAGCTCTGGGTTGGGTTTAGTGGAACCATCCGGGGCGGCAAACAGGCGCGTGGCCAGCGCCGCGGCCGTGCCGGATTGCATGAACGCGCGTCTGCTAAGCGGTCTGGTGACCATGGGCATCCCCTCCCGAAATACTGAGTATACACATGGCGGATCGGCGCCGGGATTCGTTACACGCCGAAAGGGGTAGAATTGATCCGTAGAATGATCTTCCGAGATGCTGCCGCGACCATCGGCAAGACCCCTTTGGTCGACCTTGGACGCCTTGCAAACAATCTTCCCGGCCGGGTTGTGGCCAAGCTCGAAATGCGCAACCCGTGTGGCAGTGTAAAGGATCGCCTCGGCGTAGCGTTGATTGAGGACGCCGAGCGGCGCGGTTTGCTGCGGCCAGGCATGACGATTGTCGAACCCACCGGCGGCAATACCGGCATCGGTCTGGCACACATTGCCGCGATTAAGGGATATCGGCTCATTTTGACCATGCCCGAATCCATGTCGCGGGAACGAGTCGCGTTGCTCCATTACCTCGGCGCAGAAGTTGTGCTCACACCCGGCATCCTGATGACCGATGCCGTCGGCGAGGCGCGGAAGATCGTTGCCGGGACGCCTGGCACAATGATGCTAGACCAGTTCACCAACCCCGCCAACCCGGAAGTGCACAGACGAACAACGGCCGTCGAAATCTGGGACGGGACTGGGGGCAATGTGGACGTCTTCGTTTCCGCGGTGGGAACCGGCGGCACGATTACGGGCGTGGGCGAAGCGCTTAAGCAGCGCAAGCCCGCCGTGCGCATCGTGGCTGTGGAGCCAACCGGCGCGGCCTTGCTCTCTGGAGGAACTGCCGGGAAGCACGCCATGCCGGGCATTGGCGTCGGCTTCATACCGCAAGTTCTGAACCGCGAGATTATCGACGAAGTGATCGCCGTTACGGATGAAGAAGCGTTTGAGTGTTCCCGAAGACTGGCGCGCAGCGAGGGGATCGTAGCCGGAATATCGTCCGGCGCCGCCCTTCACGCCGCGCTCATAGTCGCTTCGCGCGTCGGGTCATCCGAAAAAACGATTGTCGTTCTGCTCGCCGATACCGGCGAGCGCTATATCTCGTCCCGCCTGTTCGGTAGTGGGTCAGTTTGACTTGTGGGGCACTGTCGAAAACCGTCATTGGAGGGCGGGCAATCCTGCCAGGCAATTCTGCCCGCTGCCGGCTCTCGGGCCGGCTCTGGCCACCTAGAAAGGCGGTTGCGGCCAAGATTGGCCGCCTCAAAATTCAAACTGACCCACTACCAACGGTTCGCATAGATAAGCGCGCATGATCGCGACTTGCCGATCCGCCGTTCAAACACATACAATGATTCTTCGGCGGTGTTTCCGCCGCTCCGAGGGGGACCGTGTCGGATCGCGCAATTTTATTCTTGTTCAGTGTGGTTATCGAGATCGCCTCCCTGGCGGCGGCGGGCTGGCTTCTGGCCAGCGGCCAAGCCGGATCGGTGGACGGTCTTTTCCTGCTTCTGACGTGCCTGTTAATGGCTCTTGCGTTTGGGCTCTACCTGGCCTTCATGATCCGGCGGGCGATGGAGCCGGCGCCCGCGCCCGCCGCGCAACCGGCCAAAGCCAGCGCACCCGCGCCGGCGCAGAGCAAACCCGCTCCCGCGACGCAAGCCTAGCAGTCCGATTATCGGTCACGGATTTTGCGCCCCTCCTACGCGCTGAAAACAAACGCCCAACGCTAAGCGCTCCGTCAGGTTTCCACCCCCGCCATGCTATCCTCGGTCCGGGTGGGAGTCTGGCTCCGCCGGATCTCTGAAAACTGCCGATTTGCCTTCTTCCAACGCAGTCCAATGCGACACAATGCGACACAAAATCGAAAAAACGCCTCGCGTTGCATCTGCCGAAAATTCCCCGCCCAGCCAGGACGAACCCAATTCGACCCTTTGTTTTCAACAACAAAGGTGCCCATTTGGCTGCTTCCGTTATGGGCGCGCAACGAGAATTTCGGCAGTGGGTCAGTTTGACTTGTGGGGCGGCCAATCTTGGCCGCAGCCGCCTTATTAGGCGGCCAGAGCCGGCTGAAAGCCGGCTGCGGGCAGAATTGCCCGCCCCACAAGTCAAACTGACCCACTACCAGAATTTCGTTCTCGCCACGAAGCGCTCCTGCAGGTGCCACCCGGCCAACGCCGGCGCGCGCGTATTCTGACTTCTGACTTCTGGCTTCAGTCGGCTGACTTCCGGCTCCATATCCCGCCTACCGTCTTTTCCCTGTCCCGCAACGTCTCAACGGTTTGGGGAATCGTTCTCAGATCCGGCGGCTGGTAGCCTTCGGCACCGGCGCAGGCATTCAAATCCTCGGCCCGGACTTGGAAATTGCCATCGCGCGCGCGCGCCCCACGGGAGTGCGGGTGCTGGCGCGCGCCACGATCCCGCGCTTTCGCGACCGTCCCGCGGCGCAATGGGGCGCGGAGTACGGCGCCTTGCTGCGAAAGCTGGGTACGCCGCACCTGAGCGCCACCGTGCTGCTGCCTCGACCCGAAGTCATCGTACGGCAGATCCCCCTGCGCGGCGTGGAGGCCAAAGATCTGGATGCCGCCATCGCCTTTCAATTGGATGGCATCAACCCGTACGGCGACCAGGAAGTGCTGTTCGGCTGGACGCGGCTGGACGCGGGCAGCGTACTGGTGGGCATCGTGCGGCGCGAGACGGTGGATCGCTATCTGGAGCTGTTCACAGAGGCCGGCATCGCTACCGGCTCCTTCACTTTCGCGGCGGCCGCGATTCACGGGGCGATCCGGCTGGCCGGTCCGCCGCCGCGCGATTTCGTGGCCATTGGCCGTGGCGCGGGCTCCGCCGTGGAGGTTTATGGCGAAAGCCGGGCGCGTCCGGTTTTTTCCGCCGAGTTCGAGTTATCCCCGGAGAAAGCCGCTGCCGTGGCCGCCGCCGAGTTGCGGTTGCCGCCCGAAACAGCCCCGCTCGCTCTCGAAAGCCTGCTGCCTGCGCCGCGCGTGAATCCGGTGGAAAACGATCTGGCGCGCAATCCCCTGCCTTACGCGGCGGCCCTCGGGAGCGCCTGCCCGCGCCTGGCGCCGTCGGCCAACCTGCTGCCCCCCGAGCGGCGCGAGTCGGCTTCCCGCGCCATCTTCATTCCGACTGCGGTGGTGGCCGCCGCGCTGCTCATCGTACTGGGCGCAACCCTGGCGTGGCCGGGTTACGAACAGCGCCAATACCTGAATAAGCTGGACGCCAAGATCGCGCAATTGCGGCCGCAAGCGGCGCGCGCGGCGGCCCTCGGCCGCCAGATCGACCACACCCTGGCGCGCGCGCTCCTGCTGGATGAATTCCGTTCCCGCACGCGTTCGGATCTGGATGCCATCAACGAACTGACCCGGCTTTTGCCGCCCCCGGTGTGGGCCAACACCATCGACCTATCGCGCGACGGGGTCACCATTATGGGCGAAGCCGATCAGGCCGCCCCGCTGCTCAAAATGCTGGACGCCTCGCCGCTGTTTCACAATTCCGAGTTCAACGGCATTAGCAAGGTGGATAAAGCGGAGATCTTTAGGCTGCGCACCCAGCGGAGGCCGCGCAAGTGACCACCGGCACGCTGGACCGCCGCACGCTGCTGATCTTGGCGGCGGGCGTGTTGTTCGTCCTGGTGCTGCGCTTTGTGGTGATGGCGGATAAGCGGCCCGAGGCGGTGGCGGCGTACGATTCGGTCCCGCTGGCCGAGCAGCGTCTGGCGAGCTTGCGCCAGACGTTAGCCACCGTGCCTGGAAAAGAGAAGGCCTTCACGCAGGCGGCCGCACAGTTAGCTACGCGGGAGAAAGGCATGATCCTGGCCGATACCGCCGCGCAGGCGCAGGCGCAGTTGCTCGAAATCATCCGCCGTGCGGCCAAGGACGAAGGTATCGACGTGCGCGGCGCCGAAGAGATGAGAGTGCGCCCACTGGCCGACGATTACGGCGAGGTGGTGGTAGCCGTCTCGTTTACTTGCCGCATCGAACAATTCGTAAATTTCATGACGGCCCTGGCTAACCGGCCCGAGTTGCTGGCCACCAGCGACATTCGGGTGGCCACCGCCAATCCCAAGGAAAAGACGGTGTCCGTGCGGCTGGGACTATCGGGTGTGGTGCCGCGCAAGCTGGTGCCGCTGAAGAAAGGGCCAACCGCGCTGTAAAGCGCCAAATTATTGCTGTGAAGCGCAAATTGTTATTGGCGAACCTGGCGTTGCTGGCGCTGAGCGTGGCGGGCGGGGTGCGCCTGCGCCGCGAATGGACGGAAACGCGCGCGCGCGAAGTAGATGTGCTCCGGAAACGCATGCAGCCCGCGTCGCCGCCACCCATATCTCCGCTGCCCGTGGCCGTACCGGTCAAGGCGGACGGTTACAGCGACATCGCCCAGAAGATGCTGTTCTCCAAGGACCGCAATCCCGTGGTGGTGGTGGAACCGCCACCCCCGCCCAAGGTCGTTCCCATGCCGCCCCTCCCTTTGTTTCACGGGGTGTTAGATCTGGGGGACGGTACGATGGCCATCATGAGCGTGGGTCCCAAAGGGCCGCATCGCGATTACCAGCCGGGCGACAAGGTGGGGGAATTCAAGCTGGTGGCGGTGAACAATGAGGAACTCGTGCTGGAGTGGGAGGGTAAGACCATCACCAAGAAAGTGGACGAGATACTCGATCGGACTACAGTCGTGCCGCCAGTCCCGGTGGCGGCCGCCAAACCGATCTCCCTAACGCCACCTCCCAAAGCGCCGGATGCGCCGGTCGCAGACCTCCCCGGGGCCATCAAGGCATGCCAGCCGGACGATACGTCGCCGGCCGGGACGGTCGCCGATGGCAGGCGCAAAGTGATCAAAACCAGCCCGTTCGGTACGAAATGTTATTGGGAGAGTGAGAAGTAAGACCACCCGCCGCGGAAGCGGCCGTCATATTAAGGAGTAAGCGCGAATGAGAATTCTAGTATGCATGTGTATCCTGTCAGGCTGTCTGGCGGCCCAAGATCCCGCCAAGCAGACCAAGAAGGCGCCGGCGGTGCTGGCCATTCCGAAAGACGCCGTCCAGACCACGCCCGGGTTCTACCGTTGGACGGATAAAGACGGCAAGGTCTGGACGTATCGCGTTACCCCCTTCGGCGTGACGCGGTGGGCCGCCGATTCGGTGGATATGCGGCGAGACGCCGTCGACAAGCATAACGCCGCCGCCGGGCGGACGACCGCGGTGGAAGCGGGCGACTCCATCCGCTTCGAGCAGGCCACTCCGTTCGGAAAGCGCACGTGGGTCCGCAAGAAGACCGAATTGAACGAGACCGAGCGGAAGATTTGGGACCTCCAACAGAAGAACGGCACGGCCAGCCGTACTGCGGAAAAGGAGTAAGCGGTGAAATCCAGCATAGCCTTAGACTCAAGAAGGCAGGCTTGTGGGGCGGGCAATCCTGCCCGCAGCCGGCTTTCAGCCGGCTCTTGGCCGCCCAAAAAGGCGGCTGCGGCCAAGTATGCGGAATCGCGTCTGGTTTGGAAACTATGTGGCATTGGGCATTCAGCCTGCCGGAACTGGTTGGCGGCAGCCGCTCTGGCGGCATGCTGCGGAGCGGGTGTGGCCTCGGCGCAATTTCCCCCGCCAGGTTCCCCTCCACGGAATCCCCAGGCCGCGCCGCCCGCGCCATCCACCGCCGCCCAGACCGGCCCACGGCGATCCGGCCTTAGCGACTCCGGCGGCTTCATGCTGGAGAACGTGTCGCTGTCGGAACTGATCGACATCGTAGCGCGCCGGTTGAAAATCAACTACCTGCTGGATCCGCGCTTCAAGGGAGGCAGCGTCACCATCCACACGTACGGCGAAATGAAGTCCGCCGACCTGATGCCGCTGCTCGAAACCATCCTGCGCGTGAACGGGGCGGCGCTGGTCCAAGTCGGCGACTTGTACCGCGTTGTTCCGGTGGCCGGGGTGGCGCAGGTGCCGCTCCCTCCGTCCGTCAACGGCAAAGACTTTCCCAACGACGAGAGCATGTCGTTGAACCTGGTCTTCCTGAAGTACGCCACCGCCGGCGAGATCTTGAAGCTCATCCAGCCGTTTCTGGGCGAGGGCGCCGCGGCGGCCACTTACGACCCGGCCAATCTGCTGATCCTGCAGGACAACAACCGCAACATGAAACGCACCATGGACCTGCTGGCGCTGTTCGACAGCGACTCCTTCGTCAGCCAGCGGGTGCACCTGTTCGACGTCACCCACGGCCGCCCCAGCGATCTGGTGAAACAACTGGAGGCCATTTTCAAAGCCGTCTCGCTTTCCGACAAGACCAACGCCGTAAAGTTCGTGCCCATCGACCGCATCAACATGGTGGTGGCCGTAGCGCCTAATCCGGGCGTCTTCGATCAGGTGGCGGAGTGGTTGAAGAAGTTGGACATTCCGGTAAAGGCGCCGGCTGGCGCAGTGGATAATTATGTCTACAGGCTGAAGTACGGCCGCGCGGATGCGGTGGCGTTGGCCGTGATGGCTCTGTATAGCGGCAACCCGATGGCCCTGATGGCGCTGAGCCAAATGAGCAACAACATGATGGGCGGCATGATGAACAATATCGCCCCGGGCGTCGGTGGCGGCGGCATGGGCGGTTATGGCGGCGGGGGTTATGGCGGTGGGAGTTATGGCGGAGGAGGTTATGGCGGCGGAGGTTATGGCGGTGGAGGTTATGGCGGCGGGGGTTATGGCGGAGGTTATGGCGGAGGAGGTTATGGCGGAGGAGGTTATGGCGGCGGAGGTGCGTACCAAAATGGCTTGAACCCCTTCTCCAGCATGCTGGGGAGCAACTCCGCGGTGCAGACCGGGGCCCAGGCCGGCGCGGCCACAGGCGCTTCCGGGGACCAGACCGGCACGTATCTGAGCGCCTCCGGCACGGGAGCCACCAATCCCCGCATGCCACGCATCATCCCGAATCCGTTCGACAATACCCTGCTGGTGCAGTCGACCCCGGAGGATTGGGAGCAGATTTCGCGGCTGCTGTTGCAATTGGATGTGCCTCCGCGGCAGATACTGGTGGAAGCCAAGATCATTGAAGTGACCTTGACGGGCGCCCTCCAGTACGGCGTCGCATCCTACCTGCAATCGCAAGGAGCCGCGGTCCCCGGCGGATTCACCGCGCCTGGCCAAGCCGGCGGCTTTCTGGGGAACCTGAACCCGGTGAGCGGCCTCCTGACCTTGTCGGGCGGCCTTCTGGTAGGCCACAGCCGGGAATTGCTGGCGCAACTAACGGCGATGGAGACCACTGGCAAGGCCAAAACGATCAATGAACCGTCCCTGATCGCCACCGACAGCATCCCCGCCGTGATGAATGTAGGCACGACTGTGCCCACGCTGAGTTCTACGGTAGCTTCGGGAGTTCAATCGGGCGGCAACACGCTGTTCGCGAACAACATCTCCAATGTCAGCACGGGCACCACCTTGATCGTCAACGCGCGCGTCAACTCCAGCGGCGTCATCACCATGCTCATCAATCAGCAGGTCAGCGCGCCAACCACTTCGTCCTCCGACAGTATTGCGTCCCCGTCCTTCTCAAACAAGAGTTTCCAGACCCAGATCACGGTGCAGGATGGCGATACATTCGCCATCGGCGGATTCATAACGGAAAGCACCAACGACCAGTCCACCGGAATTCCATTCCTGTCGCGGATTCCGATAATCGGCGCGGCTTTCGGCGGCAAGTCGAAAAACACCAGCCGCGACGAGCTGATCGTCTTCTTCACGCCGCACGTCATCTACGACACCACGTCGCTGGCGGAAGCCACCGACGACTTGAAATCCGGGCTGAAGCACATGCAGCGAGAGCTGAAGGATTTGCAGTAGGTCTGGGTCCGGACCTCAAGTACGCCGAGACTCGCTCGCCCAGTGGGTCAGTTTGACTTGTGGGGCGGGCAATTCTGCCCGCAGCCGGCTTTCAGCCGGCTCTGGCCGCCTAAAAAGGCGGCTGCGGCCAAGATTGGCCGCCCCACAAGTCAAACTGACCCACTACCGAATTCTGAGTCGCCAATGAATCTCCGGAACACCTCAACTTCAGCCCCGGATCTCTCGGCGGTGGTACAGTCCGGATGGGCGATGACGGTGGCAGATCCGGATGCCGTTTTCGAACCGGCCGTCACCAAGGGAGCCGCCGTGGTTTGGCCCGTCGCCGTCCGGACGTGCGCCGCTTGGTCGTCGCTTTGGTCGTGGCAGCCAATCGCCACGCCCTGCCGATCAGATCCCGCAGCGCGTCGGCATGCACCCGTGACAAACGAACCAGAACCCAAGGGTATTTCAGGTAATGATCGGTGATATAGTACGTCTCCGGCTCGGCGGCCATCGTCTCTTCGCGCTCCTCGAAAGTGGTACCCACCACCAGCGAGTCTCCATCTTCACGCAAACGCGCGATCAGCTTGCCGCGAACCTTAAATGCCGGAGTGCCGTAGGACGTGCCCTCCTCTACGTTCTCAAGCGACATCGCGATCCTGCGGACGTCTTCGAACGTGACCGCCATTTTGGCCGTTTTCTCCCCTAGCCTGCGCTACTCCGTCAACTTCAAGATCATCCCAGTATCCGTGGCCACCCACAGCGAGCCATCGCCCGCCGCCCGCAACATGGCCCGCACGGCGGTGGCCCGGTAATCCACTTCCATCTCCCGCCAGTCGCTCGAGTCTTCGCTGCGCAGAATTTTCAATTTGCCCGGGATCGGCGTATGTTGCAGCTTGCCCACCACTTCCACCCCGGCCAGGTATCCGGTCCCGGATGGCAGCAGCAGCACGTCCGTAATGGCTCGGTCCGTGGCGTTGTAGACGATGCTGCTCTTGCCCGTGGTGCCGTCTATCAGGTGGACCTCCGACGGCCACTTAAACGTGTCGGTGAATTCGATCAACCCGAGTCCCCGGCCATTCGGCAGAAAAGACTCGCGCGTGATGCGGCCGAACATCGACGCGGTCGACGGCTTCCACGTCTTGCCGCCATCCCGCGTATCCAGCATGATCGATAGGTGCGGCCACTCGCGCCGTGTGGTAACGTCTTGCGGGTCCAGCCAGTCGGGCTTGCCGGAATCGCCGGCGCGAGGCGGCGCGCTGAAGCCGCTGATCAAGCCCGTCCTGCCGGTCACAAAGGTGATGTTGTTGTAGACCGTGTACTCGGGATCGGTATGCGGGTCGGCTGCGGCGGCGATCGGCTCCCAGGTCTTGCCGCCATCCTCGGTCTGGTATGCCAGCTTATGCGCGCCGATGGCGAAGCCGCGCACTTCGTCCAGGAAATAAACCTTCATCAGCAGCTTCGGCGATTTGGGTATCTCGCGCCACTCGCGTCCCGCATCGACGGTCCGCCAGATGCCATCGGGCGTGACCATCCAGCCCAGCTTGTCGTTCAGAAAAAACAGCGAAATCGGGACTGCCTTGAGTTTGGAGACCGTCCAGCGCGCGCCGCCATCGTCGGTGGTCACGCTGACTGGTTTCGAATCGCCTTTCTCCTCCAGATACCCGGCCGCAACGCCGCGCGCGGGAGAAGGGAATTGCAGATCGTTGATCACCAGCGAGGAATTGTCTTTGTCGTAAAAGTATGAAACTTGCCACTTTGCGGCGCACAGGGGGAGGACAGAAGTCAGGACACAGAAGACAGAAGTCGGAATGGCCCTTCGGGCGCGGTGAGGATAATGCTTCGAGACGGTCTTCATAGCGTCCTATCGTCGTCAGAAGCCGCGCATCCGGCTTCTGACTCCTGTCTCCTGACCCCTCATCTGGGCCTTATCGGCCCCGAAGACATCACCAGCTCGACGTGATTGGCCGATTCCACCGCCGTAGGCGCCATGCGCGCCAGCACCAACACGCAGCCCACCTGTTCGCCCAGCGTGGTCAGCACTTCCATCTCGCTGCCCGTATGCTGGTGCGGTATGCGGTGCTGCACGTTGACCACACCCACCACCCGGTTGCGGGCGATCACCGGCGCCGAGAGGAACGCTTCGTAGGAATCTTCCGGCAATTCGCCAAATGTCTTGAAACGCGGGTCTTTGTAAGCCTCCCGCGAAATGGACAGCAGCCGGCGCTCGCGGGCCACCCAACCGGTCAAGCCTTCATTCAGTTTCAGCCGGACCTTGCCGATGGTCGAAGGGTGCGGCGTGTTCGAAGCGCAAAGCACCAATTCGTCGTTGTCCAGCAAATAGACCAGGCAGGAATCGCATTGCGAGAATTCCACCGTCAGGGAAACGATGCCTTGCAGCACTTGCTGCAGGCTCAAATCCCGCACCATCAAGCGGCTGACCTTCTGAAAAAGCTGCAACTGTTGCTCGGTCCGTTGCAGGCGCGACTCGAGTTCTTTGGCCTTCGGCACGCTTTTATTATAGCTTTGGCGGCGAAGAGTCCAAAATGAGGCCTCCCTGGAAAACGGGCAACCCGGAACCTCGATGATTTTTCGCTACCGCCATCAGATAGCGGATGAATCCCGGACCGTAAGCTTAATGACTAACGGCAAACTGGCAAGCAAGCTTCAGGAACCGTAGCGGGCCTCAAGCGCTGAAAGGCAGTTCGAGAGAAATCGATTGATACGGCACCTCCGGCCGGACCCGTCCGTGCTCCCCGCGATGAAGCCGCACGAAGCCATAATGCTCCATCGTCTTCAACGTCCGGGACAGGTTGGATGCCTTGCGGCCGGTACGCCCGTCGGTTTGACTTGTGGGGCGGGCAATTCTGCCGGCAATTCTGCCCGCAGCCCCACAAGTCAAACTGACCCACTACCAAACCTTCGCAAACTCTCCGTCGAGGTAAACCACACTTTGGGGTCGCCCGGTCAAGCTCCGGATGCGTGGCGGCATGCGTTCGAGAACCGGCCTAAAACCGGACCCACCGAAAAGACGAAAGCCATAATCCGCGCCGCGATTTGCCGCGCGAGGCGCGCGGAAAAACGCAGAGATTCGCGCAAAGCAGGCCGCATCGCACGTCGAAAAGTCTTGAATGCAGGCCGGCTTCACAGGCAGTGAAAGATTAATGGGCTGATGACGTTGGTTATGCCGGAAAACACTAACTTTAGTTAGCGTCCTGGCGCTTTCCGCCCTGGGTTCGCCGCGTCGGCCAACCGCTTTTCGGGTGTAGAATCGGCTCATGCGAACGCAGCAATTGAAGCCCGCAGTTTTATTCTTCGCGCTCTGCGTACCAGCCTTGGCCAGCCTCGCGGATGGACAATGCGTGTCGCCCCGAGGCCGGCGGCCGCGCTCGCACCACAGAAGACCCCCAGGTGCCGGAGGATTGCCCACGGCCAGATCTCCGCCGGAGGTAAACACAACCGTCTGAAACAGAATAGTTTGCCTGATTATCCCCCTCTTTCGAGCTTTGGCCGGTTTACAGTGACAGTTCTTGAAAAAAACATTTGCGCTATGAATTCAATGAGTTCCAGCCTTTGCCTCGCGCCTCCCCCATCACCCCATGCCATCCTTAAATCGGAAAGGGCGCCGCGCTCACCCCGCAGCGGCCCGATGGAAAAGCGCTGCGCAACGTTTCATCGGCAGCGGCTGGGCCTCAAAAACCCGGCCGCCGGCGATACTGGCTTACCGGAGCCCCTTCAAGGCTTGCCGGACGACTCCATTGAGATCGCCCGGACGGTAGCAGTAGGAACCGGTTCCTGCCAGAGTCTCGGAAAAGAGGCGATCGGCAAGTCTGGGGTTTCCCCCGAGACTGCGGCCCCATCTGTTTCGGATTACCCCGCACGGCTTCCCATCGTAGCGGAAGGGAGCCGGGAGGTGACGGTCTTCCCGCTTCCAAAAAGACACCTCCTGTACAAAAAGGCACAATCGTACTGAGCCGCAACGGTGACGGAGCGTATGAAGCAAACCCAAAAAATGGAAGCGGAAGCAAGACCAGCACCCCAGCGCAATGGGCATCCTTGCACCCTCCCGCGGGACGTGCCAGGAACGATTCGTAGAGGCCATGGCAGTCATCGTCATCCGGACGCGTTGGTTTTCGTGGCGGGCTTTGCGGGGCTTGGCGTCTTTGCGAGAAACGGCGCGCCACGCGCCAACCCCTTTGATTCCACTGGTAACGGCTTTGCTCGTTCAGTTCCGCATCCGGCCCGAATCGCGCCTGCCATGCACAAGAACGCCCAATCGCGCACAACCGGCACAAGCCTCCCAACACCCAGAACCGGTTGGATGGCCCGCGAGCGCCGCCTGCTGTCCCTCTCGCGCGAGGCTTACAAGAACCCGCGTTTCAAGACATTTGGCGGTCAAGCTTTCATTCAGTTTCAGCCGGACCTTGCCGATAGTCGAAGGGTGAGGCATCCCGCATCGTCAAGCGTTCTTACCGGAGCTTTGGCGGCAACAGGTCCAAAATGACGGGTTCCCTGGACACTGTGGAATCCCTCCAAGCCTGCCGGACATGGCGCGCTCCGGAGTGCCCGTTCCCGATCGAGTGGTCCGCGGCGGTGATGGAGGAGATTCGCGTGGCAGCCATGGACGCACTCTTCTCGGTTCCGCATGGCGGCGCGGAAATCGGCGGAGCGCTTTGGGGCACGCGCTCGGGCGGATGCGTGCGTATCCTGGCGGCGCGCCCGCTGGAGTGCGAGCATGCGCTGGGTCCCACGTTCACGCTTTCAGGCAAGGACCACGCGCGTCTGGCGGTGTTGCTGGAAGATGGCTGCCCCGATCTGCGCGCGCAAGGTTGGGAGCCGCTCGGCTGGTATCATTCGCACACGCGCAGCGAGGTTTTTCTTTCCGCCCGCGATGTGGAAATTCACAATCGTTACTTCCCCGATCCCTGGCACGTCGCGCTGGTGGTGCGTCCGCACGCCATGCAGCCGATGCGCGCCGGATTCTTCTTCCGGGAGGCCGACGGCTCGATCCATGCCGATTCCAGCTATGAAGAATTCCTCCTGCAACCTGTCCTGGAGCCTGCGGTGGGGCAAGCGGTTTCGCCTGCTATCGCGCCCCGCCCGGCGCCGCCTGAACCGGAGCCAGCCCGCGTTCCCATTGCCGCGCCCCCTGCGAAACGTTCCCGCAAGTGGCTCTGGTGGGCTGCGACCGCGCTGGGCATTGCGGGGGTTTTCTGCATGCTTGAGACCAACGCCTTCAACGACGCACTTGGCGACGCATTTAAGAAGGATTGGGCCCGCGTCTTTGCCGGCGATCGGCCTCCTTCTTTTGCGCTGATGGCTTACGATCTAAATGGCCAGTTGCAGATCCACTGGGATGGGGCTGCGGAGCCGATCCGTGCCGCGGAGGCGGGGACCCTCGAAATCACGGATGGGTCCACGCATACCGTAATTGCGCTCGAAAAGCGGCGGCTGAAAAGCGGCACGGTCAGCTACGCCCGGACCGGCGCCAGCGTGGACATACGCCTGGCCCTGCGCGAACCCGGCGGCAAGGTCAGCGAAGAGTTCACTAGCTTCCTTGGCCAAGCCAGCGGGCCCCTGCCGGATGCATTCGCGACCGGGATTCGCCTGGAATTGCACGATCAGGCCGTCCGTACGGACGAACTGGAGCGCGCCGTTGCGGGCCTGCGCGGGATCGTACGGCGCGACCAGAAGCTACGCCAGCAGAACAATCCGCGCTAATCCGGACGGCCACCGGCGGCATATGATGTAAGGGAGGTTAGCCTTGGCATACAACTGCACTCGACGCCATTTCTTTTTCGGGCCGCTACTGGCCGGCGCGATCCCGATCGCCGGATTCGGAAGCGTGCCTTCACTGCGCAGGCTGGGCTACAAGTCGCCCAATGAGAAGTTGAATATCGCCTCGATCGGCGCGGGAGGCAAGGCGTCCAGCGACATCGGCGGCTGCGCCACGGAAAACATCGTGGCGCTTTGCGATGTGGACCAGAAGCGCGCCGCCGGGAAATTTAACCAGTATGCGAAAGTCCCGAAGTATAAAGACTTCCGCAAGATGCTCGACGAGCAGGCCAATGGCATTGACGCCGTGATTGTCACCATTCCCGATTTCATGCACGCCACCGCGGCCATGTGGTGCATGGAGCGCGGCAAGCATGTGTACGTGCAGAAGCCGCTGACGCGGACGGTTTGGGAAGCGCGGCAATTGCTGGAGGCTGCGCACAAATACAAAGTCGCCACCCAGATGGGCAACCAGGGTTACTCCAATGAGGGGACGCGGCAAGCTGCCGAGATGGTATGGGCAGGGGAGATCGGCCAAGTGACCGAAGTGCATGCCTGGACCGACCGGCCTATATGGCCGCAAGGGCTGACGGCGATTCCTCCCCCCGAGCCCGTGCCCGATACGCTCGATTGGGACCTGTGGCTGGGTATCGCAGAAAAACGGCCATACACATCCGGCGGCCCGGACTACAAGTCGCCGCTCAATGGGCATTTCTATCAGCCGGGCAACTGGCGCGGCTTTTACGATTTCGGGTGCGGCGCACTGGGCGATATGGCCTGCCACATTCTAGGCGCGCCGAACCTGGCGCTGCAACTGGGCGCCCCTTCCAGTGTGGAGTGCATTCAGAAGGAAGGTCCGAGCGACTTCATGTTTCCGGCGAAATCGACGATCCGCTACGATTTTCCGGCGCGCGGCTCGATGCCTCCGGTGAAGCTATTCTGGCACGACGGGTTGAAGGAAACGCCGAAGATCCCGGGTGTACCGGAAGGCGAGCTTCTGGGAGATCTGCCTGAAAAGCCTTCCCCCCGGCGTCATGGACCACCGCCGTTTACCGGGTTCATTGGCGACGTGTTCGACTTTGAGAAGTTCCAGGCCGCGAAGAACGCCCCCGCTGCCGAAGTGCCCACACCGGATGGCAGCTTGTTCATCGGCGACAAGGGCATGATCACCACAGGCACGTACGGCGAGGAGACCCGGCTGATTCCAGTGGAGAAGATGAAAGGCTACCAGTTCCCGCAGCCCTTGCTCACCCGCTCACCGGGCCACTACCGCGATTGGATTCGGGCCTGCAAAGGTGGCGCTCCGGCGTGCTCGAACTTCAATGTGGCCGTTCCCTTCGTGGAGTGGATGCTGTTGGGAGCGATCGCCCTGCGCTTTGCAGGGAAGCTTGAGTGGGACCCGGCGAAGATGCGATTCACTAATAACACCGCGGCGAATAGGTATCTCAAGCCAACGTTCCGCAAAGGCTGGTCGCTGACTTAGCCGCAGTTCCATCTGGCCTAATGTGGTGGCGCACGCACTCGTGCGTGCCGTGTCGAGACTCGTCTCGACGCCCTGACGTAGTGCGGAAATTCGCGTTTTCCAAGCGCGGCCCAAGACTAGTGAGTAAGGGCTGCATTCGCCGAAGCCTTCGTGAGATCATGTACGATTTACATAGCATTGCGTGTCCAGGACATCCTACTATGTAAATTAGATCGAGTTCCGCAACGCTTTCCGGAACATCTCCCTTTGTTTTCAAATAGGTGCGTTCTGGCCACGAACCTGCACGTGTTGCGCTGTTCACACAAAAAATTTTATTCGCTAACCTGTTAGCTGTCCGATGGGGCTTGACAACAGGCGCATGGTTCCGCAGCGTACTTATTGCCGATGTTTTTAGTCCGGAGATGCCGTCTGGAGTGCCACTTCAGAACCGGCGGGAAGACGGTCCGCGACCGGTTCAAAGCTAAATCATTTTTTTATAGAGATGGTGGATTGCGCCCCTTGATGCGGCCGGAGAGAGGCCCGTGCTGACCTCTAAGGCAGCAAGATCAACACAACTGTTAGCCCCACGTTCGGGCTGTGTCCGCAATAAATTAACCGGGAAGAACCAAAGCGTGCGTAGCGATGCTATAAGTGCGTTAGGTTTATGGGTCCTTGCATTCACGGGCCCCCCCGGCCTGTTTCCGCCCCAGCTACAGCGAGAAACAAATTCAGAGGTTTACTTTTATATTCAGTATGCGAATGCTTACCCAGATTCTTGCTTTAGCTGCGCTGCTGCTGCAAAGCGTGCACGCGGCTTCCGCCCCTACATTCAGCGCCTCTCCGAGCAACATTTATATGAATGCGGTTGTAGATGGGTCTGTTCCCGCGCCCCAGGTTACAGTCGTGAACAACACCGTCCCTAACAGTACGCTGAAATGGCGTGCCACTCTTTCCGGCAGTGGGTCGGCCTATTGCGCCGTCACCCCCAGCGAAGGCACTATCGTGGGCCAGAGCGCGGTACTGTTGAGTGTTTCGGCAAAAGTGCCGTCCGCCAGCGGTTCTTACGTGTGTACGCTGACCCTCGGCGACAACGGATCCACGCCCAAGGCCACCAATAGCGCCACGGTGGATGTCAATTATGGTGTCTATGGCAAGGGCAGTACTCTGCCGCCCCCGAACACTACCCCGCCTAACGTGCCAGGGTACCTGACCACGACGGCCACCGGCCTTGGCACGGTCAGCTTCAATTGGTACAGCAGCGGAGGCTCCAACGGCTACACAGCCGGTTACGCAGTCTATCGCGACGGCGCACCGATCGGCGTGACTGGCCTGACTTCCTATCAGGATAGCGGCTTGGCGACGGCCTCCTACCACACCTACACCGTGACGGCCTTCGACAGCAGCCGGAACACCTCCGCCGAGGCTCCGCCCATCGCCGTCACCACCTTCGCGGCGGCTCCGTCGGGCGTGCCCGCCGCTTACTCCTCGCTCTATCAGGGCTTGCAGAGCAACATGGCTACCGATTTCGCCCTGGTCAACGCGCAATCGACAGGGGCCAAATACCCGGTGAATTACTCCATTTCCCTCACGGCCGCCAACGATAACAGCGGCCTGCGCACCAACTTCACAAGCCTGACGGCGGTGGACCAGGAGTTGGACGGGGCGCAATCCCTGGGCCTGAACGCGGTGATGGTGTCTTTGGGTTTTCCGATTTTCGACCAGTACTTCTGGGAGTTCATTGGGCAGACGACCTCCCAAGCGCAGCAAACCGTACAGAATTACCTGAGCTTCTACGAGCTGATAGCCCAGGACATCCACGGCCGCAAGGATGTCAACGGCACGCCGATGAAGTTGATCATTGAGGCGAACCCGTTGCTGACGGTAGACAATCCGGGGACCAACCTGAACCCCACCGGATATTATCAGTCGTTAAGCTTCGCGACCTACGAGCAGCGCCGCAGCGCCAATACCGTGACGACCGCCAAATACGTGCAGCCCGACTATTTGATCGTGCAATCGGAACCCGATACGGAAGCCCGCGACGACTACCGTCCGGAGCTGAACACGCCCGCCACGGACGTAGCCATGATACAACTCTTCGCGACCAATCTGAATTCCGCAAATATAGCGGGGCTGCATACGGCTATTAAGATAGGCTCGGGCATGGGAGCATGGCAGGACAACTGGCAAGAGTATTTAGGTACGCCGGGCGCCGATACGGGCATCCTGGGAATCACCGAGCTCGACGGCATCGATAACCACGTCTACTTCCTGACCGGGCAAGGCTCGTCCGGCCTGGCCAGCGAGTTGGATGTCTCCATGCAGATGATCGCTTCGGCGAAGGCTGCCGGGAAGTTCCCCAGTATCGCGGAATTCTGGCCGCACAAATCGCTGATCGCGGGCGAGAGCGATTTAGATGTGGATACGCGCGATAACTTCGCCTTCTGGGCGCCCCTCGACCAGCAGTACATCCCCATCATCTTCGAGCTGGCCAACCAGGGATCGCTCGAATATCTCTCGGCTTTCAACGACGGCGAATTCTATGCATACGAACCGTATGCGGCCATGCCTTGCCTGCCGGTCTATCCCGGCACGGGATCGGAGAACCAGGTCTGCGATCTTTCCATACTGAGCGCGGTCACCACCGTGGTGCAGACGGCTCTGGAACTCGGACAGGTTTCCAGCACGGGGACCGCGTACAAGGCGGCAATCGCACAATACTGGGTGGCGCACTGAGTCATCGCGGGTTATCGAGCGGCGAAAGTTCGACACTATCGATCCAAACCGTGCCGCCGATCTGGTTATCGAATTTCAGGGAGCGCTGCCGACTCACTTCAATCTCCAATAATCGGGTGCCGGCCGGCACGCTCACAATCCGGTCGAGCCGCGTCCAGTCGTGCGTACCCGTCAGCTCCTCAGTCCTGACGTCCAGGCGCGAGCCGGACTCGCGGTCGTAGATGTGGAATCCGATTCCCTTATCGGTAGTAATCCCGTCGCTCCGTACGTACGCCTCGAACCGATAGCGCCCAGGCTTGACGAAAGCCACCTGGCCAACGTCGTTGTATTCCAGATTCTCCTTGCCTTCAAAGTGAATTCGCAGGGAACGCGATCCGGTATGCGCCACCTGCGTATCCTCGGCGGCCGACACTCCGTCGCGCACGTTGATGCGCCAGTCGAAGGGCGAATCCGAAATGCCGCTTTCGAAGTCTCCATTGAAAACCCAGTTGTATTCCAGGTAGCCATTCGCGCGCGGGCCAAGATACCGCTTCCAGGCGTAGGCGGCGGCTTGGTAATCGCGCTTGCCAAACAGGTATTCCAGATATTCACGCGCCAAGCGGCCGTCGCCCAGAGAGCGCGCCGTAATCCACAGCCAGGCCTCTTTCGTCCCCGTGCTGTCGCCCGCGATCAGGTCGCGCATATAGGGGTCGGCCGCGCGCGGGCCCGGCGGCAGGCCATGCGCCAAAACTTCGCTCACGGGCAGCTTCTTCTGCGCGTACCAGCCGAAGATAACGCCGTCATAAGTGTCTGTGTCCGCCAAGACGCGGGCCATCCGCTCGAAGGCCCGGTCCGTCCGGCGCGTTTCGTAATAAAAATCCGCGGCCTGCATCAGGATTGGAGGAATGTGCGGGCCCAGTACCTGCGCCTGCGAGAAACAATACTCGGCGTCCGCATCGCGGCCGGCGCGCTGCATGGCTTCGCCGGTATCGCACCAGCGCGCGGGCGCGTTGGAATCTCTGCGCAGCGCTTTGAACAACTCGGCTGGCGGCACGTCTGCGGCATTCCCGCCGTACGCCAGCGTTTGGGCGGTCATCACCGCATCCGTGTCGCAAATGCCGAAGCGGCAAAACAGGCTCTCGGTCCGCGAGTCGCTGCGGAATTGCGAGTCGAATACCATCCGTACGGGCGCGTAGACGATGAGCAGGTAAGCCAGCCCGATCGCAAATCTTCGGAACAACGCCCGGTGGCGGTCCGGGGCGGGCTTCTCGCCGGGCTTTGTGCCAGCCAGTGGCAGGCTGGTGCCGATGCCGCAAATCCACGCCAGCGCCAACGCGTTGGCCGGCACATACATATTGAAGTCGGTGAGAGAGTGGAGACCCATCGCGGCGATACCGCCCGCGCAACCCAGTCCCAGATAGCGGGTGCTGCGGTCCGGGCCTTGCGCAGCCGCGCGAAAGGGTCTGGCGAAGACCGGCAGCAATAATGCCGCGGCAATCAGAAAGCCAGCCGCCCCGAGTTCGGCGGCAACCTGCAGATAGTCGTTGTGAGCGTACGTAAACACACGGTCGACGACGCTGGTCTGGTATCGCAGGAAGGCGGTTTCGTAGTTTCCCAGGCCGCAGCCGAAGACCGGATAGGCCGCGATCAAATGCAGTGTCTCGCGCCAGATCGGCCCGCGTCCCTCCAGTGCGGCCGGCCCTTTGGAGGTGAGTCCGCCATAATTCGCGACAAACGCGTCGGAGGGCAGGAAGACAAAGCCGAATAGAAGCAGCGCGGCCAGCCCGGCGACCGCCAGCCATTTCCCGCGGCCTTGCACTTTGCCCGCGATCCCGAGCGCGCCCATGACAAACAAGCCCGCCAGACCCGCCGCAAAACCCATCTTCGATAGCGAACAGACCAGTCCGGCGAAGATCAGCAAACCGATCGATAGCATCCCCGCCGCCTTGGCGTGGGAGCGCCGGGCAAACAGAGCCGCTGCATACGCGGCAGCCAACGGAAGAGCCATCTCCAGCAGTCCCGCAAAGTGATTCTTGTTTACGTAAGTGCCTTGCACCGCCGCGCCTTGCGCATTCTGCAACAGACCCAAGCCGGCTTCGACCGCCGCAATCGCGACCAACGGCGCCGCCGCCAGCCATCGGCCGCGGCCCGGCAGAAGGCGCGCCAGATCGCACACCAGTGCGAACAAGAGCACATACGCAACGATCCTCAGCAGGTGAGCGACAGTTATGGCCGGAGCAATGGCCAGGGGCGCGAAGCCGGCGGGCGGCATGAGCCGCGCCAGGCTATCGAGAACGTTCGCGCGGGTGGGGGAGAGCAGGCGAAGCAGGAACAGCGGGAGGGGAAGCAGTTGAAGAACTACGTAGCAGGGGAACAGCAGCAGCCAGGGGGCGCCGGTACCGCCGGGTTCGGCGGGCGTGCGCAGCCAGAATACGGCTGCGGCAAGGCCGAGCGCCAGCAGGCAGATGTTCCAGCCGGAGGATGCAGCGCCACCCTCATAGACGGCGTACGCCAGGATGGCGGCGAGAGAAGCGAGGCAGAATCGCTGAGGGATGCAACAATTATACGACGAACCGGCGCACACCTGTACGCAGTACGCGCCGACTAAGGGCGGGCAGGGCTGCCCAACGGCTAGGTCGCGCTCGACGACGAGCACCGGCCGTTCACGCACCTTACACCCGGATTGCAACAAGTACCGGCGCAGCAGACCTCTCTCGGTCCGCACGCCGTAGTGCCGCAACATATGTCGTGCGGGTTGGCAATGCAGTATGCGCCCCTCGCGGTCGTGATGCAGCACTTCCCGGTATCCGGGCAGCAAAGCCCGTGGTTGCCGCAAGCCGTCTTTCCCGATGGACACGTTACTGCGGCAGCCTGCTTCACTCCCAGGGCGCCGAGAATGCCCCCGGCAAATGCTCCGGCCACAAGTTTGAGTGCCTGGCGCCGCGGTGCGGGCTTTGCCAGGATCCGAGCAACGTCGTCAAATAGAGATTGCACTTTGTTTGTCCTTTCCTTCGTCCAAGCCTTATTGGGCAGATGCGGAGCAGTCCCGCACTAAGGAGTATTAGTTGATGTTACTGTGTCTCACGCCAAGAATCAATAGTTGAAAACAGTAATCTGCTGTAAATACAGTCAGACAAACGTTTTACTACTCATAATGCCGAAAAAGTCAAACTTCTTGGCAATAACGTAATCGAATGTAAGGCGCATGTATGACGGCATGGATCCAAAGCCGGATCCTGCATCCGAGGTGTCAAAGAGACGCGATCCGCATAAATCGTGGGACGGCCAATCTTGACTTGGGGCTGAATTCCCCGTCCCACAATTATGGGAGGGCGAAGGCGTAGACTTTCTTATCTAAGGAGCCGATATAAACCACCCCATTCGCCACTGCGGGCGAGGAATACACAGAGTTGCCGGTGGCGTAGCTCGACAGCAGGGCGCCGGTGCCGGCGTTCAGGGCGTAGACCTTGTCGTCGCTGGAGCCGACATAAACCACCCCATTCGCCACCGCGGGCGACGATTCCACCGTGTTGCCGGTGGTGTAGCTCCACAGCTTGGCACCGGTGCTGGCGTTCAGGGCGTAGACATTGTCATCGTCGGAGCCGATATAAACCACCCCATTCGCCACCGCGGGCGAGGAAAACTCAATGGGGCCGCCGGTGGTGTAGCTCCACATTAGGGCACCGGTGCCGGCGTTCAGGGCGTAGACCTTGTCATCTTCGGAGCCGACATAAACCACCCCGTTCGCCAGAGCGGGCGAGGACTCCACATCGGAGCCGGTGGTGTAGCTCCACAGCTTGGCGCCGGTCGAGGCGTTCAGGGCGTAGACCTTGGAATCGCCGGAGCCGACGTAAACCACCCCATTCGCCACCGCGGGCGAGGAAAGCACTCCAGCGCCGGTGGTGTAGCTCCACAGCAGGGCGCCGGTGGCGGCGTTCAGGGCGTAGACATTGTCATCGTTGGAGCCGACGTAAACCACCCCATTCTCCACCGCAGGCGAGGATTCCACAATTGAGCCGGTAGTGTAGCTCCACAGCTTGGCGCTGGTTTTGGCATTCAGGGCATAGACATTCTTATCGTTGGAGCCGACATAAACCACTCCATTCGCCACCGCGGGCGAGGAAAACACCGCGCCGCCGGTCATATAACTCCACACCTTCGCGCCGGTGCTGGCGTTCAGGGCGTAGACCTTGCTGTCGAAGGCGCCGACATAAATCGCTCCATTCGCGACGACTGCGGGCGAGGACTCCACCACATTGCCGGCGGTGAAGCTCCAATTAAGGCTAATTCCGCCGACTGTGCTGGGACTCAGCACGTTTTCATACTGGTTGAAGCCATCGCGATCGGGGGTGAAGTGGAAGTCGCTCCAGTCGACATAGAGCGAAGTCTGGGAGTCCTGCACGCCGCATATCCCGGTACCGCCGGAGGTGACGCAGGTTCCGGTATTGCCGAGCGTCGAGAAATAGATCTGGGATGCGCCCGCCAGCGTGCCGGAGCCCACCGAGTTGTCCACGACGATGCCGCTGGTTCCCCCGGTTGCAGCGCCGAATTCGGCGCTGTCGGGTACCGTGCCGCTGGTGACGTTGAAACCGAAGACGCAGCCTGTCCCTTGAGTGCAGCCCTGGTAGGCCGCTTCGGAACTTAGGAAGATATAGTCCGTCACTGCGCTGGTATTGTAGAACTCGGTGACTGGCGAGCAATCGGTTCCGTCCCCCACCAGGTAGCTGCTCGCAACCTCCGCTCCCATCGCGTTGGAGGCGATGGGAATCTGGTTCAGCGTCTGTTGCGCGTTGGTGTCGGTCTGGCCACACACATAAAGATTGCCAGTGGGGCTGGAGGAGTTGGAAGTGTAATAGGCGTTGTCGAACGCGCCGGAAAAGAGCGGGTCATAACCGAAGCCGACCTGGGTCTCGGTTCCCGCGCCGCTGGTGAAACCGACGGGGAATTGGAAGACGCCGCTGCATCCGGTGTGGCCAAGGCCGTCGCTGCAGTTGCTCTTTCCATCGTAGCCGGCGAAGGCGTAAACCTTCGCCGCGCTGGAATCTACCAGCGAGGCGTCATAGATGCCGTACTCAACGTCAAGTTGGCTGGAAGTGCCAGCCACAGCGCCGGTCGAAGAGTTGATGGAAAAGAGATACCCGTTCAGAGAGCCCACAGTGATGCGGCCGGAGACCGAATCGAGTACCGGGCCGGAGAGGCTTGTACCTGGGGCGACGCTGACCGGCCAGGGAGTGCCGGCTTCGGCCGGTGTTCCGTTGAAAACGCCCGCGAATTGGTGGAGGGCGCCGCTATTGTCGCCAGCGTAGATGACGTCGTTGGTGTAGTCGTAGAAGGGCGAGGACTTACCGTCCAGTCCGCTGTTGCCGAAGGTGAGGACGGTCATGCAGGGCGCCGTACAGTTCCGATACACGCGGCCGGGGTGTCCGGGGGCGACACCAAAGACGAATTCGCCGCCCACTTCAGGACTACGAGGCTGGAAATAGTACCTGAGTACTGCACGAAGGCCACCTGAGAGCCGTCGGCGGAAAGCACAGGCGAAAGGTTGTTGTCCGAGCCTGTACCGGTGTTGTACTGCCAATAGAGGCTGGGGACCGTGCCGCCACAGCCGGCGTAGAGATTGTTATAGGCCACTATGGTGGCCTGGCTGGAGGAACCAGCCGTCCCGGTGGGGAACACCACGAAGTCGGAGGCGCAGTTCGCGGTGGTGGTGCTGAATGACCATTTAGCGGGGAAAGTGTTCGGGGCGTCGCTGCCCGTACCGAGGTCCATGCTCCAGTCGCGATGCTTCCGCTTCTTGTCCGGCGTGTCATCCGAGGGCGGCGCGGCCGCCAATAAACTGGCGACTAGCGCCCCCGCCGGCCCCTGTCCCGGCTGCTGGCGTTGAAGCTGCTGGATCGCGTAGCGCGGGTCGTTGACGATCTTGAGCCAGCGGTCGTGCGTTCCGGCTTTTATCGCTTCCGCCTCTGTGCCCGGATCGGAAAAGACGACGTGCCGATGGCTCCAGTCCGTGGGCACACCCTTAATGTGGACGTTGCCCACGGTGATCTCCGAGGGCGCCTGGGATTGGCCGAAGGCGCCGGCGGTCGCCGCCATCCAAAGAATCAGGGCACGGCGCTTCGCATGAGGATGTGTGACGTTCATCTGGGAACCTCCATGTCCTTCTGCTCGCTACTTAATTTTCCGGATCCGAAAACTCTGCACAAATTGTGGGACGGCCAATCCTGCCCCACGCGCCGCGGCGCGCGGTTCACAAATAGCTCCTTAACGAGACCAAGCCAAACTTCCCCGCCACGCGGAACACATGCAGCGGGTAGTACAACGGAGAAAGCAAGGCTGGCAGCGGCAGGCACGCGTAGTCCTCTTCGTTCGGCATCAGCGCCAGGCGCGCGCAACAGGAGAGCTTGTCGCGGAAGCGTTCGCGCGTGCGAAGAAAAAACCGCAGCCCGCCTTCGCCCCCGGATTCCTGAAATAGCGCCGCGCGAACCTGTCCGGCCAGCCGGACCAGGGCCCGGTCCGCGCGCGCCTGGGAGAGCACAACCGCAGGCACCGGCGGCTCCAACAGATCGGCCGCCAGAGACAGCCCCAAGAGCAGAATCCGGCTGGCGCCCATGGCGCGCGCTTGGGCCAGCACCGTGGGCCATGCAATCCGGTCACCGGCGACCACCAGCAGCCGCGCGATGTCGCATATCGCGCTCAGTTCCGCCCACGAGTGCTTGGCGCCATGCGCGCAGAGCATCAGTAGCAAATCGCCGGTGCCCAGAGCCAGCACCTCGCGGCCGCAGAGCGGCTGCCGCTCCAGCCGCTGCCACAGCGCGCCGTAGTCGAACGGCAGGCAGTAGGAGGGCGCCATGAACGCCTGGTGGATCTCGATGGGGATGGCGCCGTCCGGCGAGGTGAAGTGCAGCTCGTAGCGCGCGCGGAGATAGGCGGCCTCCTGGGCGGCATCCGGGGGCAGATCGGTGCCATAGCCGGCCGCCAGCATCGCCCGTTTTACTTGGGGCAAACATGCGCCTGGGACCAGTACATCCAGATCGCAGGATTCGCGCATGGCCACATCGCCATACAGCGCATATGCCAGCGCAGGGCCTTTGAACGGCAGCGCCGGAATCGCATAGCGCTCCAAGAGATCGAGCAGGCGAAACAACTCCGCGGTCAGCCGCAGGCCCCACTTGGTGCGCGCACGCTCCCCTTCGCGAAACCGCATCGCGTACGGATCCGGCAGCGCGCGCACCAGCAGTGGCGCGACACCGTGGCGCGATGCCACCCCCTCAATCGCGGCCCAATCCGACCCTTCCGGCGGATCGGCCTGGCGCGAATGGACGCAGGCACGCGCGCAGTCCAACAGAGTTTGTGCAACGGGGGTCAATTCACCAATACACTCTGCGGCATGCCCACCCGGATTTGGACCAGGTTGGCGCGGGCGGCCTTCAAATGCATATTCGCCGAGGGGATGCCGGTGCGCGCGAAAGATTTTTCGCAGTCTTGCGTCGACGGGCCGCGCATGTTGCCTTCCATATAGGCCAGGCCCGGGCAGCGCGTGCAGGATCCCACGTGCGAGCAGGTGCCGCAGACCGGCAGCTCGCGCGGGCGGATGGAACGCACATCGTTCATCTCCGGCGAGTACCGCCAGATGTCGATGAACTTCTGCTTCCGCACGTTGCCTGTCGGCAGCGGAAACTGGACGCACGGATAGACGTCGCCATAAGGCGAGATATAGCAATAAGTATGGCTGGCGCTGCAGGGCACTTCGTCCAGCATGGCGTCGGTGGTTTCGGCGGGTGGCGCGCAGAATTCATCCACATTGCCCACCAGGCCCGGATTGCGCATGACCTCGAACAACTCCTGGTGTCCGATTCCCAAGCCCAGAATTTCGCGGTCGCCATCCATCTTGGGAGTGACGGTGGGATCGATGGTGCTTTCGACGCCGAGAGAATTGGCCAGCGCGCGGACGCCTTCGTAATCGCCAAAATTCTGGCGCATCAGCACATTGGCGATGATGACCTTCAAACCGCGCTGCTGCATGAAACGGATGCCGTTGACGGAACGCTCCAGCGACCGCGGGAGCAGCGTGATGGCGTCGTGCACTTCGGGCCGGTGCGAGTAAATGCTGACCTGCACGGAATTCACTCCCAGATCGCGCATGCGATCAGCTTCCTTCTCGCCGATCATGAAGGCGTTGGTCTTGATCTTGACGCAGAAGGAAAGCTCGCGCGCGTATTCCAGGATGCGGAAGAAATCCATGCGCATCAGAACCTCGCCTCCGCTGAGGGTCAGGAAGAGGGTGCCGGCATCCGCCAACTGGTCGAGGACATTCAGCATCTCGGCCGTAGTCATTTCGCCGTGATCGTCGTGATCGAGATAGCAGTGTACGCAGCGCTCGTTGCACCGGTAAGTGACATCCAGTTGAGCGCCCAAGGGCACTCCCAGCG
>Ga0302325_10002596_pt1 | contig 43619 bp, 37 predicted proteins | sample Palsa_T0_2_FD_201948 | JGI IMG/M metagenome (GOLD analysis project Ga0302325, IMG submission 201948) | Peat permafrost microbial communities from Stordalen Mire near Abisko, Sweden - Palsa_T0_2 | ecosystem: Environmental > Terrestrial > Soil > Palsa > Peat permafrost | place: Sweden: Abisko... | reverse complement strand
GCGCGCGAGCGCGGCAACCGTCGCCGCCGGATGCGGCACGTGCTCGAGCATTTCCATGCAGGTGACGATGTCAAATGCAGCGGGCGACGTCTGGGCGAGCGCCTGCGCATCCTGCAGCCGGTAGTCGATCGGCAGGTTCTCCGCCGCCGCGTGCAGGCGCGCGACTTCGAGCATGCCGGGCGCAAGGTCAATACCGGTGACGCGCGCGCCGGCGCGCGCCAGCGTTTCGCATAGCAGACCGCCCCCGCAACCCACATCGAGCACACGGGCACCGGCCAGGGTGGCGCGCTCGGCTACGAAGCGCGCGCGCACCGGGTTCAGCAGATGCAGCGGCCGGAATTCCCCGTGCGGATCCCAGAAGTGCGGCGCGAGCGCATCGAACTTATCAAGCTCCGCCTGGTCGGCGTTGCCGGTGGGTGCGCCGGCGCGGGCGGCATCGCTTGCAGGTGTTGGCGGCATATGCACAAAAAGTACGCTGAATGAAGGCTGCGCGAGTATATCGGGCGGCACCCGCAAGCGCCTCACAAGCCTTGCAACGGCGCGCCGTCAGCGCGCAGCGCGAGCGGGCACTGTGGTAAAATTTCGTTTTCCCTCAAGCCGGCTCGCATGCCCGAGATCGCCCGCGAAGTTCAGGCTGTCAATCTCGAAGACGAGATGCAGCAGTCCTACCTTGACTATGCCATGAGTGTGATTGTCGGGCGCGCATTGCCCGACATCCGCGATGGTCTGAAGCCCGTGCACCGGCGCATCCTGTATGCGATGCGCGAGCTCGGCACGGACTGGAACCGGCCCTATAAGAAATCCGCGCGCGTGGTCGGGGATGTCATCGGCAAATACCATCCGCACGGCGACACCGCGGTGTACGACGCGATGGTGCGCATGGCGCAGCCGTTCTCCATGCGCTATCTGCTGATTGACGGCCAGGGCAATTTCGGCTCCGTCGATGGTGATCCGCCGGCGGCGATGCGCTACACCGAAGTGCGGATGTCAAAAATCGCGAGCGAGCTGCTCGCTGATATCGACAAGGAGACCGTCGACTTCGTCGCCAACTACGATGAGTCGGAGTCGGAGCCGTCGGTATTGCCCGCGCGCGTGCCGAATCTGCTCGTGAACGGCACCTCGGGCATCGCGGTAGGCATGGCTACCAATATTCCGCCGCATAATCTGACCGAGGTCGTGGGCGCCTGTCTGGCGCTGCTTGCCGACCCGTCGCTGCCGCTCGCGGCGCTCATGCAGCACATCCCGGGTCCGGACTTCCCGACCGCAGGCATCATCAATGGCGCGCAGGAGATCGCGACCGCCTACCGCACCGGGCGCGGGCGCCTGTCGGTGCGCTGCCGCGCGCACTTTGAGGACATCGGCAAGGGCGACCGTCAGGCGATCATCATCACCGAGCTGCCCTATCAGGTGAACAAGGCGCGCCTTCTCGAGCGCATCGCGGATCTGGTGCGCGCGAAGGACATCGAGGGCATCTCGGAGCTGCGCGACGAGTCCGACAAGGACGGCATGCGCGTCGTCATCGAGCTGCGCCGCGGCGAAATAGGCGAGATCGTCCTCAACAATCTCTATGCGCAGACGCCGATGGAGACGGTGTTCGGCATCAACATGGTGGCGCTGCAGGACGGGCAGCCGAAGCTGCTGTCGCTGAAGGAGATCCTGGAGGCGTTCATTCGCCATCGGCGCGAGGTGGTGACTCGGCGCACGATTCATGATCTCGCCAAGGCGCGCGAGCGTGCACATGTGCTCGAGGGGCTTGCCGTGGCGCTCGCCAACATCGACGCCATCATCGCGGTGATCAAGGCGGCGCCGGCGCCGGCGGCGGCGCGCGATGCATTGCAGGCGCGTCCGTGGCCCGCCGGCATCGTGCCGCAGCTCCTGGCGCGCGCCGGCAGCGTCTCAACCCGCCCGAGCGGGCTCGCCGCGGATTTTGGCCTGACACCCGCGGGGTATCGTCTGTCGGAGGCGCAGGCGCAGGCCATTCTCGACATGCGGCTGAATCGGCTGACGGGGCTCGAACAGGAGAAGATTGTCGGCGAGTACCGCGAGCTGCTGGTCAGCATCGGCGATTACAGCGATATTCTCGCCCGCCCCGAGCGCCTGACGGAAGTCGTGCGCGCCGAGCTCATCGAGATTCGCGACAGCTACGGCGATGCACGCCGCACCGAAATCAGCCGCGATCATCTGGATCTGACCACCGAGGATCTCATCGAGCCCCAGGATGTGGTCGTAACGCTTTCACACTCGGGTTATGCGAAGTCGCAGCCCGTCGCCGAGTATCAAACACAGCGCCGCGGCGGTCGCGGTAAAGCGGCAACAGCCGTAAAGGATGAGGATTTCGTGGAAAAATTATTCGTTGCGCATACTCACGACACCGTCCTGTGCTTCTCCAACCGTGGACAGGTGTACTGGCTCAAGGTGCATCAGCTGCCGCAGGCGGGCCGCAATGCCCGCGGCAAACCCATGGTCAATCTGCTGCCTCTCGAGGAGGGAGAGAAGATCAACGCGGTGCTGCCGGTGAAGCAGTACGACGAGCAGCATTTCGTGTTCATGGCGACGAGCCAGGGCACGGTGAAGAAGACGCCGCTCGATGCCTTCTCGCGGCCGCGCTCGGCGGGCATCATCGCGATCGACCTGCACGACAACGACCGGCTCGTGGGAGTCGCGCTCACTGACGGGCAGCGCGAAGTCATCCTGGTCACGAGCGGCGGCAAGGCGATCCGCTTCCCCGAAGAGGAGGTGCGGCCGATGGGCCGTGAGGCGGCAGGTGTGCGCGGCGTGAAGTTGGGGGACGCTCAGGAGTTGATCGCCCTCATCGTCGTCGGCGAGGGGCACATCCTGACGGCCTCGGAGAATGGCTACGGCAAGCGCACGCCGCTTGAGGATTTCCCGGTGCACGGCCGCGGCGGGCAGGGTGTCATTGCGCTGCAGACGACGGAGCGCAACGGTGCCACCGTGGGTGCCGTGCAGGTGACTCCGGGACAGGAGCTCATGCTCATCAGTTCCACCGGCACCCTGGTGCGCACTCCGGTCGATGAAGTCTCGATCGTGGGGCGCAACACGCAGGGGGTGCGTCTCATCAGGCTTGCCGAAGGCGAACGGCTGACGGGCATCGAGCAGATTGATGAGAGCTTCGATGCTGCGCCCGAGGGCGAAGAGGTCAGTGCCGAAGTTCCGCCGCAAGTGTGAGCCTGCGAGCTACCGCGGTCGGGGAGGGCTTAAGGTCGCGCCTGCAGTGACGGTGATGTGTGCGTCGCGCCGGATCGCGGCATCCGATGCGCGCTTTTAACTTCTCCGCAGGTCCGGCCGCGCTGCCGCTCGAAGTGCTCGAGCGGGCGCGCTCCGAGCTCCTCGACTGGCGTGGCACGGGCGCCTCGGTGATGGAGGTGAGTCACCGCAGCCGCGCCTTCATGGAGGTCGCGCAGGAAGCCGAGCGCGACCTGCGCGAGCTTCTCGGCATTCCCCGCGATTATCGCGTCCTCTTCATGCAAGGCGGCGCGAGCGCCCAATTCGCCGCCATCGCGCTCAACCTTGCGGGGCCTGAGAGCGCTGTCGACTATCTTCTGACCGGCGCGTGGTCGAAAAAAGCCTGTGCGGAGGCGCGGCGCTACTGCCGGGTCCACGTGGCTTGCGATGCAGCACCTTCCGGCTATTGCACGGTACCCGAAGCGGCCGCCCTCAAGCTCTCCGCCGGCGCAGCCTACGTGCATTACACGCCGAACGAGACGATCGGCGGGGTCGAGTTTCCCTATATTCCCGATGTCGGCGCGCCGCCGCTCGTGGCCGACATGTCCTCGACCCTGCTGTCGCGCCCCTTCGACGTCGCGCGCTGCGGACTCATCTACGCAGGTGCGCAGAAGAATATCGGGCCCGCCGGTCTCACCGTGGTGATCGTGCGCGAGGCGCTTCTGGGGCGCGCGCGTTCCGGAACGCCCGCCGTGTGGGACTACGCCCACGTCGCCGCTGAGGGCTCGATGGTCAACACGCCGCCCTGCTTTGCCTGGTATGTCGCCGGCCTCGTCTTCAAATGGCTGCGCTCGCAGGGCGGGCTCGCCGTGGTCGGTGAGTGCAATCGCCTGAAGGCGCAGCTCCTGTACGCGGCGATCGATGCTTCGGGCTTGTACCGAAATCCCGTGGCCACGAACTGCCGCTCCTGGACGAACATCCCCTTTACGCTCGCGCGGCCTGAGCTTGATGATGCGTTTTTGAGCGCGGCCGCCGCGGCGGGACTCACGAATTTGCAAGGCCACCGCTCGGTCGGGGGGATGCGGGCAAGTCTCTACAACGCGATGCCGCTCGCGGGGGTTGAGGTGTTGACCGCCTTCATGAAGGAGTTCGAGCGCCGCCACGGCTGAAGGGCGGCAGCGATCTGCCGCGCGTAATCCGGGTGCGTGGCGCGCAGCTCAGCGGTACGTCTACGTGCTCATCGACGCCGACGGTTCGGTGAGCGAAGATCTCATCGGCCGACTGGCAATCGAAGGAGTGCTGGCAGCGCGGATCCTCTGATCTGCGCCGCCTTGAAATCATGCCGCGCAAGAAAACCTCAGGCAGCGCCTCGCACGCGCCGCGGACGCGGCGCGCGCTTGCGCCTGCGCCGGATTTGGCGGCGGCACGCGCGCGCATCGATGCGGTCGATGAAAAGATTCACGCGCTCATCAATGAACGGGCCAAGCTTGCGCAGGTGGTCGGGGCGTCGAAGACGCGCGCCGGTCATACGGCGGACTTCTACATGCCGGAGCGTGAGGCGCAGGTTCTGCGCATGGCCCGCGAGCGCAATCAGGGGCCGCTGCGGGATGAGGAGGTGCTGCGCCTCTTTCGGGAAATCATGTCGGCGTGTCTTGCGCAGCAGGAGCCGCTCAAGGTGGCCTTCCTCGGGCCGGAGGGCACATTCACGCAGACGGCGGTGCTGACGCACTTCGGCCACTCGGTGCGCGCGCTGCCGCTTGCCTCGATCGATGAGGTGTTCCACGAGGTGGAGGCTGCGAATGCGGATTTTGGCGTCGTGCCGATAGAGAACTCGACCGAGGGCACCGTCAACCACACGCTCGACCGCTTCTTGAGCTCGCCGCTGAAGATCTGCGGCGAGGTGGAGCTGCGCATCCGCCAGTTCCTCATGGGCAGAATGACTTCGCTCGAGCGCATCGCGCGCGTGTGTTCGCATCAGCAGTCGCTCGCGCAGTGCCGCTCGTGGCTCCAGGACCACCTGCCGGATGTGGAGCGCATCGACGTCGCCAGCAACGCGGAAGCGGCGAGGCGCGCCCGCGATGAAGACGGCACCGCCGCCATTGCCGGCCAGACCGCCGCCGAGGTCTATAATCTTGAGGTGCTGGCCACCGACATCGAGGATCGACCCGACAATACGACGCGCTTTTTGGTGCTGGGCAGGAAGCTCTTTGAACCCAGCGGCGAGGACCGCACGACGCTTCTGGTGTCGGTGAGCCACGGGCAGGCGCCGGGGGCGCTGTTCCGGCTGCTCGAGCCGCTCGCGCGCCATCGCGTGAGCATGACGCGCATCGAGTCGCGGCCGTCGCGGCGGCGCAAGTGGGACTACGTGTTCTTCATCGATCTCGAAGGCCACTGCGCCGACAAGCCGGTGGCGCACGCACTGGCCGCATTGAAGCGCCGCGCCTCGCTCTTCAGAATCCTCGGATCCTACCCGCGCGCGCTGTCTTGAAGCCTTCCGCCCTGTCGTGCTACGTGGTGCATCCGAGCAGCCAAATCCACGGCGCGGCAGCCGTACCCGGGGACAAGTCCATCTCGCACCGCGCTTTGATGCTCGGCAGCCTCGCCGAGGGGGATACCCAGATCCACGGCTTCCTCGAGAGCGAGGACTGCATGGCGACGCTGGTCGCGCTGCGGCGGCTCGGCGTGCGCATTGACGGGCCCGACGACGGCCGTGTCGTCGTGCACGGAGCAGGGGCCGGCCGGCTGCACGGGGCGTCCGGTGCGCTCGATATGGGCAATGCCGGCACGGCCATGCGTCTTTTCATGGGGCTCCTCGCAGGCCAATCCTTCGACTCGAAGCTCGTGGGCGATGCCTCGCTCATGCGTCGCCCGATGGAACGCGTGGCGGTGCCGTTGCGCCTGATGGGCGCCGAAATCACGACGCAGGACGGGCGGCCGCCGGTCGAGATCCGTGGCCGCACGACGCTCGCGGCGATCGACTACGAGCTGCCGGTGCCGAGCGCCCAGGTGAAGTCGGCGATCCTGCTTGCGGCGCTGCGCGCCGACGGCCGCACTCGGATCGTGGAGCCCGCACCGAGCCGCGATCACACCGAGCGCATGCTGAGCGCCTTTGGAGTCGAGTTGCTCCACCCGGACGGCGCAATCGCCGTGCAGGGCGGGCAGCAGCTGCATGCGACGCGCGTGCACGTGCCCGGGGATTTCTCCTCGGCGGCGTTCTTCATCGTGGCCGGATGCCTCGGCGCCCGCCAGGGTCTCTTGATACGGGGCGTCGGATTGAACCCGACGCGTACGGGCCTGCTTGACCTGCTGCGTGAGATGGGCGCGGACATCCGTGTGCACCCCTGGGATCAGGACGGTGGGGTGACGCATGCGGCCACCGAGCCCGTGGCAGACATCGAGGTGCGCGCAACTGCGCTGCACGGCATCAAGGTGAATGAAGCCGCCGTGCCGCTGGCGATCGACGAGCTGCCGGTGTTCTTCATCGCGGCGGCGTGCGCGGAAGGTGAGACGCTGGTGCGCGGGGCGCTTGAGCTGCGTATCAAGGAAAGCGATCGCCTCGCCGCCATGGCGGCGGGGCTCGCGCGACTGGGGGTGGAACTGGAGCTCCTGGCGGACGGAGTGTGGATCCGCGGTGCGACGGATGGCTTTGGCGGCGGGAGCATTGAGTCGCATGGCGATCATCGCATCGCGATGGCGTTCGCCACGGCGGCGGTGCGCGCGCGTGGCCCCATTGAAATTCGCGACGTGGCAAGTGTTGCCACGTCCTTCCCGAACTTCGTCGCAAGCGCGCGCGAAGTGGGCCTGCAGATTGAGCGATGTCCAGCGCCGGCGTCGTAACCATCGATGGCCCGAGCGGCTCGGGCAAGGGAACGATCAGCCGTGGGGTCGCCCGGCGGGTGCGTTGGCATCTGCTCGACAGCGGCGCGCTGTATCGCCTGGTGGCGCTCGCAGGACTCGACCAGGGCCTGCAAGCGGATGACATATCCGGACACGCCCAGCTTGCTGTCTCCTTGGACATGAGTTTCGGGGCGCGCCCGGATGGCGGGGAGCTCGTCACGCTCTTCGGCCGGGACGTCACCTCAGAGGTGCGCTCGGAGCTGGCCGGGCAGGGGGCCTCACGGGTGGCGGCGTGGCCTGAGGTGCGTGCCGCGCTTCTGGAGCGTCAGCGCGCCTTTCGCCGTCCCCCGGGCCTGGTCGCCGATGGCCGCGATATGGGGACCGTGGTGTTCCCCGGGGCGCCTCTTAAGATCTTTCTGACCGCCACGCTCGCCGAGAGGGCCCTGCGGCGCCATAAGCAGTTGAAAGACAAGGGTTCCGATGTTAGCCTTCCCGCCCTTTCGCGCGAGATCGCCGAGCGGGATTTGCGGGATTCGACTCGAAAGGCGAGTCCCCTCAAGGCGGCGCCGGATGCCCATGTGATCGACTCGACCGGGCTTGCGATCGATGCAGTTGTTGATCGTGTGCTCGAGCTGGGTCGCGATCGCTCCTTGTGGAACTAGGTGGCAGTACTTATATCGTGGAGTTGTGGCGGTTTGGCCAATGGAAGGCCAGGCTGTTATTCATCATCCCCGCGGCGCCGGACGGCGCTCGGGTGTATGCACGCATTTGACGTGCGAGTGAAGGTATGACCGAAAATTTTGCCCAGATGTTCGAGCAGAGTCTCGCCAATCAGCGCATCCGTCCCGGGATGATCCTGACCGGCCTCGTGATTGACGTCTCCGACGACGTCGTCATCGTCAACGTAGGCCTCAAATCCGAGGCGGTGATTCCGGTCGAACAGTTCAAGAACGAGCAGGGAGTGCTCGAGGTCAAGGCGGGCGATGAGGTGGAGGTTGCCCTCGATTCGGTCGAAGACGGCACGGGCGAAACGCGGCTGTCGCGTGAGAAGGCCAAACGCGCGCGCACCTGGACGCGCCTCGAGACCGCCTTCAACAATCAGGAAATAGTCACTGGAGTCATCACCGGGCGCGTCAAGGGCGGCTTCACGGTCGAGATCGAGACCGTGCGCGCCTTTCTGCCCGGCTCACTGGTTGACGTGCGCCCGGTGCGCGACACCTCCTACCTCGAAGGCAAGCCGCTTGAGTTCAAGGTCATCAAGCTCGATCAGAAACGCAACAACGTGGTCGTATCGCGGCGTGCCGTGGTGGAGCAGGAATTCTCCGCCGAACGCAGCGCGCTCATGGACAATCTGCAGGAGGGCGCCGTGGTGCGCGGTGCCGTCAAGAATCTGACCGACTACGGCGCGTTCGTTGACCTGGGCGGCATCGACGGGCTCTTGCACATCACCGACATGGCGTGGAAGCGCGTCAAGCACCCGTCCGAAGTGGTGAAGGTGGGCGATGAGGTCGAGGTGCGCATCCTCAAATTCGACCGCGAGCGCTCGCGCGTGAGCCTCGGGCTGAAGCAGCTCGGCGCAGATCCGTGGGAGAACATCGCGCGCCGCTATCCGCCGCACACGCGCGTTTTTGGCAAGGTCACGAACATCGCCGACTACGGCGCCTTCGTTGAGATCGAGGACGGTGTCGAAGGGCTCGTGCACGTCTCCGAGATGGATTGGACGAACAAGAACGTCAATCCGGCGAAGGTCGTCCATACCGGACAGGAAGTGGAGGTCATGGTGCTCGACGTCGACGAGGAGCGGCGCCGCATCTCCTTGGGACTGAAGCAGTGCCAGGCCAATCCCTGGAAGGAATTCGCGGAGAACTACAACCGCGGCGACAAGGTCGCGGGGCAAATCAAGTCCATCACCGACTTCGGCATTTTCATCGGCCTGCAGGGCAACATCGACGGCCTCGTGCACCTCTCCGACATCTCCTGGGATCAGCCCGGCGAGGAGGCGGTGCGCAACTACCAGAAGGGCCAGCAGCTGGAGGCGATGGTGCTCGCGATCGATCCGGAGCGCGAGCGCATCTCGCTCGGGATCAAACAGCTCGCCAAGGATCCCTTCTCCGCCTATATCGCCGAGAACCCCAAGGGCACGATCGTGCGCGGCGTGGTGAAGGAAGTCGATGCGCGCGGCGCGGTCATTGATCTCGGCAACGGCGTCGATGGACAGCTGCGTGCCGCCGAGCTCGGGCGCGACCGCATCGAGGATGCGCGCATGGTGCTGAAGGTCGGGGATGAGGTGGAGGCGAAGTTCACGGGTGTGGATCGCAAGACCCGTACCATATCTTTGTCGATCAAGGCCAAAGAGGCGCACGAGGAGGCCGAGGCGGTGCAGAGTTATCGCTCCGACCAGGCGTCCAGCGGCACGAGCCTCGGCGATCTTCTGAAGGAGCAGATCGGCACGGAGCAGGACTGATTACACGCCCCGCGGGCCATCGGGTCGACTCATGACGAAATCGGAACTCATCGAGATCATCACCGCGAAGCAGAAGCATCTGCCCGCCAAGGACGTCGAGCTGGCGTTGAAGCAGATGCTCGAGATCATGAGCGATGCTCTCTCGCAGGGCGAGCGCATCGAGATCCGCGGATTCGGCAGCTTCTCATTGCATTTTCGCCCGCCGCGCCAGGGACGAAACCCGAAGACGGGTGAGGCGGTCGCCCTCTCGGGCAAGTACGTGCCGCACTTCAAGCCAGGCAAGGATCTGCGCGAGCGCGTCAATGATGGAGCCGACCGGCCGATCCGTGATTGACCGCCACTGCGGACAGCGATGATTGAATTGTCGCCACTGCTCTTAGCGTTCGCGTTCATTGTCGTGGGCGGCATTGCCTGGGGGCTCGGACACGGCCGCGGCATGGCACGCACCGTGCGCCTGCCGCGCGACTATTACGTCGGACTCGACCATCTGATCAATGATCGCTTCGACCGCGCGGCGGAAGTCTTTGCGCGCATGGCCGAGGTCGACGGCGACGCCGTGGAAATCCAGTTTGCGCTCGGCAGCGTGTTCCGGCGCCGCGGCGAAGTGGACCGGGCGATCGCGATCCACACGCGCCTGCGCGGCGATGCGACGGCGGCGGTTGCGCAGCGGGGCGCGTTTGCGCTCGCACTCGACTACTCGAGCGCCGGCCTCATGGACCGCGCCGAGCGGCTCTTCGAGGAGCTGGCCGCGACACGCGAGTACCGCCACGCCGCGCTCGATCATCTGGTACGCATCCATGAGCAGGCGGGCGACTGGGCGAATGCGCTGCGGGTGTTTCACGAACTGCCGAGCGCTGTGCAGAGCGAGCGACGCCGGGTCGCCGCCCATTATCTGTGCGAGCTCGCCGAGCAGGCCGTGCTGCAGGGCGAGGCCGCGCGCGCGCAGACACTGCTCAAGCAGGCGCGCGCCCATGATGAGGACCTGCCGCGGGCGCAGATCTTAATGGCACGGATGACCGCGGCTGCTGGCGACACGAGCGGCGCGCTCGCCCTGTACCTGGACGCCCTGGCAGCGGCACCGGAGCTTGCGCTCGAGATCATTCCGCGGGTGCTGACGCTGGTTGGCACTGCCGGTGAAACCGAACTCCTCGGGGCCGTGAGTTCACGCCTGCGCGCCACCGGGCGCGTGAGCGCGCGCCAGCTCGCCTGGCTGCTCGCGACCGCAGTGCCAGTGAAGGAGCTTCCTGCCACCGCGGGCGAGGTGTCCTCGCTGCGCGCCTTATTGATGCGCATGGGTGATGTCGGCGGGCGCTATCAATGCGACGATTGCGGCCTGCCGAGCGTCGGCTGGTATTGGCGTTGCCCCAAATGCCGCGCGTGGGACAGTCTGCATCCGGTGGTGTTCAAGTGGGCCGAGCGGACTGACGAGGCGGCACGCGCCCTTTAGGACGGATTGATCTATGACTGAACGTATTAGGGAACGCCGAATAAAATCGGTGATTCGTACTGCGGTGTTTCCCGTTGCCGGGCGCGGCACGCGGTTTCTGCCGGCGACCAAGGCGAGTCCCAAGGAGATGCTGCCCGTCGTCGACAAGCCCCTCATTCAGTACGCCGTCGAGGAGGCGCTGGCAGCCGGTGCACGACGCCTGGTATTCATCACCGGCGCATCCAAGCGCGCCATTGAAGATCACTTTGATTCCGACCCGGAGCTCGAGCAGCTGCTGCAGTCGCAGGGCAAGAGCGATCTGCTGAACCAGATCAGAAGCGTGCTGCCCTCTTATGCCGCCTGCATCTACATTCGCCAGCCTGCGCCCTTGGGCTTGGGTCACGCGGTGCTGTGCGCGCAGCCTGCAGTCGGCGCGGAGCCCTTTTTCGTGCATCTGGCCGATGACCTCATCCGCAGCGAAGTCCCGTGCCTTGAGCAGATGGCCGCGGTGTACAGCGAAAAACGCTCGAGCGTCCTCGGTGTGGAGCTCGTGCCACGCCGCGAGACCGAGCGCTACGGCATCGTGGCAGTGGAAGCGCCCCAGTCCGCGACCAGCCGCATTCGCAGCATCGTCGAGAAGCCCAAGCCCGCGGATGCGCCCTCGACCCTCGCGGTCGTCGGGCGTTATGTGCTGACGCCGGCGATCTTTGCGCACTTGGAGAGGATTGGCCAAGGATCCGGCGGCGAGATTCAGCTGACCGACGGCATTGGCGCGCTGATGGGCGAGGAGGCCGTGTACGCGCACCGCTTCACGGGCAAGCGCTACGACTGCGGCAGCAAGCTCGGCTACCTGCAGGCGACGGTGGAATATGCTCTGGCGCACCGCCAGCTCGGCCGCGACTTCGGAAAATATCTGCAAGCGGTGGCGCGCACGAGCGCGCCCAAGAAGCGCAAGTAGCTCGCGCGCGGCCTGTTGTGCATTGAGCGCTCTCAAATACGCGACGGCAGCGCTTGCATCTCGGTCACCGTCGCGCGCAAGCTATGCGCTCACCGTCGCAAAGGAGGCGTGTATGGCGATTCGCCGACCCCCCGACTTATCGCGCAATCCTAAAATTGTCCCATCCAGAAAGCGTGCGCGTTCGCGCATATCGTCCGGTTCCATCCAACTTCCAGGCACTGCGCCGTCCAACGTTGCAGTGTCCGATGAGGTACGTCGGGCGATGATCTCAGAGGCGGCGTACCTGCGGGCAGAGCAGCGCGGCTTTGTCAGCGGCTACGAGCTTGAGGACTGGCTCCTTGCCGAACGCGAGGTCGATGCGCTGCTCTACGCGCATCATGGCGACGCGCCGCAGTAGTTAGCGCCGCACCTTTGGCCAGGAGCCCTCAGGGGCTCTTGGCCTCTTTACCTCGCTCTGCCGGCGGCTCAAGCCCGTGCGAATAGAGCACGCGGCCGTCGGGGGTGATGAAAATCGCATCGAACTTCGGCATGCGATTGATCAGCTCCAGGGTTTTTTCCGCTCCCAGCACGAACGCCGTTTTTGAAAGGCCGTCCGTTTCGGTCGCCGTCGGCCCGAGGATGGTGGCGCTGCGGACGCGGCTCGCCGAGTGTCCGGTGTGCGGATCGATGATGTGGTGATAACGCACGCCATCCTCGTCAAAGTAGCGGAAGTAGTCGCCCGAGGTGGACATCGCCGTATCGACGAGCGGCAGCCGGGTCACGATCTTATTCGGATCGTCGGGATGGCGAATGCCGACGATCCACGGGCGCCCGTCCCGGTCGCCAATGATGCGGCTGTCGCCGCCCGCGGTGACGAGCGCATGCGAGATGCCCAACGCCTGCAGAATCGCGATGCAGCGGTCAACCGCGTAGCCCTTGCCGATGCCGCCCACATCGATGCGCATGCCGGGCATGGCAAATTTCACGGTGAGCTTGTCGGGATCGAGGATGAGGTTGCGCCAGTTGACCGTCGGCAATGCCGCCTGAATCTGGGCTTCCGTGGGCCTTATGTGGCGCCGGTAGTCATACAGGTGTCCCACGCCCGCATAGGTGATATCGAAGGCGCCGTCGGTGATTTCCGAGAAATGCAGCGACACCTTGAGTAGATCGAAGAGCTCCCGATCGACCGTCACGGGCGCTTCGGCCGCATGCAGGTTGATCTGCGAAAGCTCGCTGTCGGGCTTGTAGTGGCTCATGAGCGCATCGATACGGCGCATCTCGGCCATGACGGCATCGATCGCCGCCGTGCCCTTCGCGGCATCAGCGGCGCGCAGCTGCACCGAGATGCGAGTGCCCATGATGGACTCGTCGCGCGCCATCCACTCGGCGTGCGCGGGCACACCGCCGGCTGCGAGAAGCGCAGCGACGAGACAGCCCCAGAGGCTGCGACCCGGGTTCGGTGCGCGCGCGGCTCTGCACCGGCGCGCGCCCGCGCGCGTGCTACAAGTTAAACGTTGTGCCATAGGTGCAAGGCTATCCTAAGGGGCGCGGTCGCTACGAGCGCGGCCGGACCCGGCCGAGCCTGCGGCGCACGAGGGCGACGACCTGGGTGACCTCGGTGATGTGCAAACGGGCGGCGACCGCGAAGAAGACCACGGTCGCGAGCGCAATTGTCGCCAGGAGACCGAGCGCCTTCGGCGCGGTCGCCTGCACCTGCCATTGCGCGAACAGCCAATGCTCTCCTGCCCAGCACACGGCGCCGAGCGCAATCCCGGCCAGCAGCACCTTGGCGAGCATTGTCGCGAGGAGGCCCGTATGCATGTGGCTCACATGGCGGCGCATGAGTGCATACAGCAGCAGAAAGTTGGTCACGGCAACGCAGCCGGTGGACAGTGCCAGCCCGCGGTGTCCCCAGCCCAGGCGAAACGTGAACAGCCAGTTGAAGAAGAGATTCACTCCCACGGCGATGAAGCTCACGACCATCGGCGTCTTGCGCCGGTCGAGAGCGTAGAACGCCGGCACGAGCACCTTCATCGCCGAATAGGCGGTGAGCCCGATCGCATAGAAGCGCAAGGCGGCGGCCGCCTGCTCGGTTTGATAGGCATTGAACCGGCCGTGCTGGTAGAGAACCGAGATGATGGGCTCGGCGAGGATGATCAAGCCGATGGTTGCGGGTACGGTGAGCAGAAAGGCGAGCCGCAGGCCACGGGCAAGCTCGCTGCGGAAGTTGATGCTGTCGCCGGCGGCGACCAGACGCGACAGCACCGGCAGCGTCACCGTCGCCAGGGCGACGCCAAAGACCCCGAGCGGCAGTTGCATGAGGCGAAAGGCGATTGCGAGCCAGAAAATCGGTCCGTCGCCCAGGGTCGATGCAAACATGGAGTTGATCATGACGTTCAACTGCACGGAGCTTGCAGCGATGACCGCGGGGCCCATGAGCCGCAGGATCTGCCTGACGCCCGGATCACGCCAGCGAAAATCCGGCCGATAGACGTAGCCGAGCCGTGCGAGTGAGGGCAGCTGCACCGCAAGCTGCAATGCCCCGCCGACGAGCGTGCCGATGGCAAGCCCGACGAGCGCGCGCGGGCCAAAATGCGGGTCCAGCCAGCGCCCCAGCAGCACTCCGCCGGCGATCGAGCCGAGATTGAAGAAGCTCGATGCCATCGCCGGAACGCCGAACACATGCTTGGCATTGAGCATGCCCATCACGAGCGCGGCGAGCGACACCAGGAGGATGAACGGATACATGATGCGCGCCAGCGTCACCGTCAAATGTGCCTTGTCAGCATCGAAGCCAGGTGCAAACAGGGCGACGAGCAGCGGCGCGATCAGGATCCCGAGCACGCACAGTGCGCTCAACACGACGGCGGCCAGCGTCGCGACCTTGTTCGCAAGACGCCATGCGGCGCCGTCACCGTCGGTGGCGATGGTCTTGGAAAAGGTGGTGATGAACGCGGTCGACAGCGCTCCTTCGGCAAACAGGTCGCGCAGCAGGTTCGGCGTGCGGAACGCCACGGTGAACGCGTCCATGGCGCGTCCGCCGCCAAAGAGTGCCGCGAAGATCTGCTCGCGGATCAGGCCAAGAATACGGCTGCACATGACCGCAAGCCCGACGATGCCTGCCGCCCTGGTGCTGACTGCGTTGTGCGAGGTGTGCCGGTCGGCAGCCATGAACAAGTCGTACGCTTGCGGCGGGTCGCGCGCCTTCGGCGGAAGACCCAATCAGCGCTATGTTAACAGTGCGCGGCGGACGGCGGTTCGGGATGATGCGCGCAGCGGCCTGCAGTCGCGTGCCGCGCGCTCCGGTAAAGTCACAAGGCGCGTGTTAAATTTTCCGCGCGCAGCTTTAGCGGCGCATCGGGGAGGTGGCGCTCGATTGTGCTGCGGCAGGCGCTTCCCTACAATGGCGCGGCACCCCTTGCTGTTGTGATCCCGCGGCCCATCCTGCACCGCGCGAAGGTGCCGGATAGCCAATTTTATGCTGACTGAAGCGCTGCCAGCCGCCGAATCGCCACTATACCAGCCGACGCGCTTTCGGGTGCTGGGCGCAATCAGCTTCTCGCACTTTCTGAACGACATGATCCAGTCGCTCATTCTGGCGATCTATCCGCTGCTCAAAAACGATTTCAGGCTGAGCTTCGCCCAGGTCGGGCTCATCACGCTCACTTTCCAGCTCACCGCCTCGGTGCTGCAGCCCTTCATCGGGATGTACACCGATCGACATCCGCAACCGCGCGCTCTCTCGATCGGCATGGGCTTCACGCTGATTGGCCTCTTGCTGCTGTCGATCGCCCCGAACTACGGCACGGTCATCGTCGCTGCAGCGCTCGTCGGTTCGGGTTCGTCGATCTTTCACCCGGAGTCCTCGCGCGTGGCGCGCCTCGCCTCCGGAGGGCAGCACGGACTTGCACAATCGATTTTCCAGGTCGGCGGCAACGCCGGCTCGTCAGTCGGGCCGTTGCTCGCCGCCTGGATCATCATTCCCTACGGACGCACCAGCGTTGCGTGGTTCTCGCTCGCTGCGCTCATTGCGATCCTCGTGCTGTGGAGGATTGGGAGCTGGTACCTGCGCCAGCACGCGCTGCCTGCCGGCAAAGCGGTGCTGCACGCGGCCCGGGAGCGCTCAACCGCGGTGTCGGGCAAGGTGGTGTGGTCCATCAGCATTCTCGTGGCGCTCGTCTTCTCGAAATATTTTTACCTTGCGAGCCTGAGCAGCTACTACACGTTCTATCTCATCAGTAGGTTTCATCTGTCGATTCAGTCGGCGCAGCTGCATTTGTTCGGATTCCTATTCGCCATTGCCCTGGGAACGCTCGTCGGCGGTCCGGTTGGCGACCGCATCGGCCGGAAGCGCGTGATCTGGGTGTCGATCCTGGGAGTCGCGCCGTTCACACTCATGCTGCCGTACGCCAACGCTGCATGGACGACGGTGCTGGTCTTCATCATCGGGTTGACCATCGCCTCCGCCTTTTCGGCGATTCTGGTGTACGCGCACGAACTGCTGCCCGGGCGGGTGGGAACTGTTTCCGGATTGTTCTTTGGGCTTGCGTTCGGCGTCGGCGGCATCGGGGCGGCACTGCTCGGTAAGCTTGCCGACCTGCGCGGCATCGAATACGTCTACAGCGTGTGCTCGTTTTTGCCGCTGATCGGATTGCTCACCGCGTTCCTGCCGGATCTGCGCAGCCGGCGTGCCGGCGTCCGGCCGGCCGCGGCGTGAGCCTGCAGCTGCGCCGTGCGGGCAGCAAAGTCGCCGCCTGCGCGCACGGTGTGCGGCTGTGCCCAATCGGAGACAGCTGGAGATGCTGCCCCGCCGGGAGTAGCGTGTGAGTGATCCGCAATCGAAGGAGTTCGGACATGGCGGCCGTGGGACGCGTGAAGCTTGCGGGCAGCGAACGCAGCGCCATGCCGGGCGCCCGCGTTGCCGGCAAGATCCCGCCGCAGGAGCGTTTTGAAGTTAGCGTGCGCCTGCGGCCGGCAGCTGCGCTGCCATCCGACGCCGGGTTTCAGCGCGACGTGCCGCTCAAGCGGCGGCGCTACTTGAGCCGCGCGAGCTACACGAAGAAGTACGGCACCCGCGCGGCGGATTTCTCGAAGCTGCGCACGTTTGCAAAAAAATACGGCCTCGTCGTCGTCGAGGAGAACCCGGCACGCCATACCACCGTACTCTCGGGCACCGCCGCAGCTTTCAGCGCGGCGTTTGCCGTGACGCTGCGCTACTACATGCATCCGCACGGCAGCTACCGCGGGCGGATCGGCTCAATCAGCGTCCCAAAATCACTTGCCGGAATCATTGTGGGCGTATTTGGGCTCGATAATCGACCGCAAGCGATCCCGCACTTCCAGCTGCCCGGTCCGGCCGGCGCGGCGTCCAAGAAGCACCAGGCCAGCGCATCCTTCACCGCGCCGGCACTCGCCCGCCTTTACGATTTTCCGACCGGCCTCGACGGGTCCGGCCAATGCATCGGTCTCATTGAGCTCGGCGGCGGATTCCGCCCCGCCGATGTTGATGCCTATTTCAACGCCCTCGGAATTCCCGTGCCGACGGTCACGGCGGTGAGCGTCGATCACGGTGCCAATAGCCCGACGACGGCCAATGGGCCGGACGGCGAGGTCATGCTCGATATTGAAGTTGCCGCCGCCATTGCGCCCAATGCCAATATCGCGGTGTATTTTGCCCCCAATACCAGCAGCGGCTTTCTGGATGCCATTACCACCGCCCTGCACGATACGCAGAACAAGCCGTCCGTGCTGTCGATCAGCTGGGGAGGTGCCGAGGCCACCTGGACCGCCCAGGCAATGCAGCAGTTTGATGCCGCATTCCAAACGGCGGCGGCGCTGGGCGTGAGCGTCTGCGTTGCCGCGGGCGACAGTGGTTCCTCGGATGGCGAGACCGACAAGCTCGCGCACGTTGATTTCCCGGCCTCAAGCCCGAACGTGCTCGCCTGCGGCGGTACGACGCTCGAGGCCGCGGGCGGCGCGATCAGAAGCGAGGTCGTCTGGAATGATGGGCCCAGCAGCGCCACGGGCGGCGGAATCAGTGACGTCTTCGCGCTGCCGAGCTACCAGAGCTCTGCGCACGTGCCGCCGTCGGCCAACCCGGGCGCGCGGATCGGGCGCGGCATCCCCGACGTCGCTGCTGATGCCGACCCCGACACGGGCTATCAGGTGCGCGTGGACGGCGAGAATCTGGTAATCGGCGGTACGAGCGCGGTGGCGCCGCTGTGGGCGGGGCTCATCACGCTATGCAATCAAAAGCTCGGCACGCCCGTCGGATTTCTCAATCCGCTCCTGTACGGATCACTGGCCGGCCAAGGGGTGTGCCGCGATATCACCTCCGGAAACAACGGCGCGTATTCCGCAGGCGCCGGATGGGATGCGTGCACCGGCTGGGGAAGTCCGCAAGGCGCAGCAATCCTGCAGGCGCTCGAAGGTAGTTGATCTCATCGAAGTGATTTGAAGAGATCAGAGCGGACGCCCAACAATCCGGCGCACCGCAGTGCAGCTGTGCGGTGCCCCACGACGGCTTGCGTCGGATCTGGTATAAGCAACGCGGTTTTGAGAGATCAGGGATCCGCAACTTTCCCCGGCGTCGCGGTTGACCGCGGCATTGCGTCAAGCCATTCCCAATCGCCCCACTATTATTGAGGTAGGCCTATGACCAGATTACTCGTATTCCTCGCTGCCGCGACGCTGACGAGTGTCGGCTTCGCGCAGGCCAGTTCTTCCACCGACCTTGCCACCGGTGGAATGCATTTCAGCGCCAAAGCGATGGATGCCGATCACGACGGCATGATCTCCAAGGATGAGTTCATGAAATACCACGCGGACATGTGGGACAAACTCGCGAGCGGCTCGAATGGAACCATGTCGACGCCTGACGTTGCCAAGGCTTTTGCGCGCGGCGGGATGCATGTCAACGTCAAGGCGATGGACGCCGATCATGACGGCACCATTTCCAAGGACGAGTTCATGTCGTACGAGGCGAACCACTGGAACCTGCTGCCGAAGGATGCGAATGGACAGATTTCCGTGGCGGACATGCAGAAGGCGATGAAGAAGCATCGCCAGTCGGCGGCTGCTGCCAGCGACTCGACCGACACGCCCAAAACCAACTAGCGCGACTTAAGGCTGAATCGGCGCGAATATGCGCCAGGCTTCGGTCGGATGGGTAATGCCGTAGTAGAGCGCCGGTATCCCTGGGGTGATCGGCTCCAGCTCCACGCGGTGAGCCGTGACCTCGATGGTGTCGATGGCGGGATCTTCTTCTGCGACCGGTTCTACACCTGAGTCATTCAGTACTTGATTCAGGCGTTGGGAGGTAAGTCGCAGATCAAGATGAGGGTTGGTCCGTTTTGCGGTTATAGCAACCGGGCTCACGCCCGGTTTTGGCCCGCTCTCATCGTGCCCCGCCGGGGCGGGCAGCTTGGCGGCCGCGTTGGCCTTTGGCTGACCCGCGGCGCTCGGCTGTTCGGGCGCAGGTTGGACTGTTGGCGGGTCATCCGCGGCCGCACCCAAGGGCAAGGCCAGTAGACTTGCGAGAAACGCGGTTGCAACCGCTCGCCGCATGATCAGCTCCAGTCCCAGCTCGTATCGGTGCCGCGCCTGTAACATCGGATTTCATCTTAACATGGTGCTGTGATGCCGCGGGTGCCCCATGTCTCATTGAGCCGCGCCGCGAGTCCCGTGGGTCGCGGCCTCGAACATACCGCGGCCTGGTGGCGCAAGTTCGCGCAGGCTGCGCCGAGTACGGCCGCGGCCCACCGTCCGCTGCAGCTCGTGGCAGCCTCGGCCATCAGGTTGCAGCTGACCCAGGCACTTGCCGCGGGCGACGGCGCAGTGGGTGCGCACTGCATACACGAGCTTTGGATGCGGCGGGATCTGGCGGTCAACATCGACACGGCGCTCGAGCAGCTGTGGAGGAGCGCTGCGCAATCCATCCCCGATTGGCTACCCATGCGCGACATCGATTGGCTGCCGCTCGCCTATGAGGTCTGCGCGCAGTTCCACGCACAGGCCCGCGGGCGCACCAACATCTACCTCGTATTGCTCGATTACAGCGACAGTCGCGATGAACCCCATGCCGTGTATGTGGGAATGAGCCGCTACAGTGCGCATCAACGCTTCGACCAGCACAAGGCGGGCATCCGGGCGGCCGGCAGCGTACTGCGCCGAGGCCTCGAGGTCCTGACCGGTCCAACCCTGCACTTGCAAAATATCGGCCGCGGTGATGCGGTGCGCATCGAGGTCGATCTTGCGGAGGCTTTGCGCGCGGCCGGGCTGTTCGTGCAGGGCGGGCACTGAACTGCGCAAGCGGTGCGCGCGGTGCAGGGCGCGACGAATTTCATTTGTGCAGCGATCCGCGTAGCATGCGCGGCGCTAAACTGCGCAGGTGCAGGCGGTGCCATTTTGAATGCATAAATTTGCGATTGCGGCGGCAGCTCTGGCGCTGATGATGTTGGCTACAGGCTGCGGCATGACATCACATGACCTGCGGGACAGTTCACCTGTAGCCGGCAAAGCCGCGAGCGTGCAGCACATCGAGCGGCTGGAATGGCACCGCAATGTCGATGAGTCTGGCCACATCCTCGACACCGGCGATGAGCAGTTCACGGTGCTCAATTCTGCGACGGTGACCAACGACTCGCTGCAGATCCTCACCGGCGTCGGTTTCGTACCGGGCGAGGAGGGCGAGCGCCGGCTTATCACCATACCCTTTGACGCCATCGTCGAAATCAAGTTGATCACGCACCCGTTCTCGGCGGTGAACATGGTCGTCCCGCTGAACGCCGGCACCTGGGGCAGTCGCGTGCTGATCACGACGAAAGATGGTGGGCGCGAGCTCCTGAGCATCGCCAAGGGCGGCGCGGATTCACCGGAGCTATACAGCGCCACGCGCGGCGTGTTTCTGCCAAAAAGCGGCGGCTCGCAGGTGATCCGCGGTTTGTGGTGGCCTGATCGCACCAAGACCAAAGCACTTGCTGCGCTCCTGCAGGAGAAAGTGGCGGCCTTCCAGGAAAGATGAGTAGCCCAGAGCCGGCGCACGTCGTTGTTGTGGGCGCGGGGGTCGTGGGACTTGCGGTGGCGCGGGTGCTTGCACAGATTCATCGCGATGTCCTCATACTGGAGGCGCAGCGCAGCTTTGGCATGGAGACCTCCACGCGCGGCAGCGCGGTCATTCATGCCGGTTTCTACTATCCGCAGCACAGCCTCAAGGCGCGCACCTGTGTCAGAGGGCGGGAGCTCCTCTACCACTACGCCGCGCTGCACGGCATTGGAGTGCGCAAGATCGGCAAGCTGATCGTCGCTTGCTCGAGAGACGAGCTGGATACGCTTGCAAGACTGCACGCGCAGGCGCAGGCAAACGGCGTCGAGGATCTCCTGGCGCTTTCGCGCCAGGAGGCGCGCGATCTGGAACCTGCGCTGGCGGCAGTACATGGCGCGCTGCTTTCACCGTCAACCGGCATCATCGATTGCCATGCGCTGATGCAGGCATTGTTGGCGGATGCTGAAGCGCACGGTGCGCGCGCGCTGTTCAACACGCGCGTCACGGGCGCGCAGGTAACCAGCACGGGCTTCACGGTGGCGGTCGACGGCGCAGAGTCTGCGCAACTGCACTGCAGGGTGCTCGTGAACTGCGCGGGGCTGGGCAGCGTTGATTTGGCCCACAGGATTACGGGGCTCGAGCGCCGCTCGGTGCCGCGTGCTTATCTCTGCAAGGGTTCGTATTTTGCGCTCGCGGGCCAGGTGCCCTTCCGGCACCTCATTTATCCCCTGCCTGAACCCGGTGGCTTGGGCGTGCATCTGACCTTCGACCTTGCGGGGGCGGCGCGCTTTGGCCCGGATGCGCAGTGGGTAGAGACGATCGATTACGAGGTTGATCCGCGCCGCGCCGCGCATTTCGAGCGGGCGATCTTGCGCTATTGGCCGGGCTTACCGCGGGAGTGCCTCAGGCCGGCGCACGCAGGCATGCGTTCCAAAATCGTGGATGCAAGGCAACCGCCGGCGGATTTTCGCATTGACGGCGAGCGCGAACATGGAGTGCCCGGACTCATCAATCTCTTCGGCATCGAGTCTCCCGGATTGACCGCCGCGCTCAGCCTTGCCGAAATTGTGGCGGCGCGGGTTTAAGCAGCGCCTTATTTGCAGTTGGCGTATTCCTGCTGGGTCAGATGACCGTCGTGATTCACGTCACAGCGGGCAAAATTACTGGTCAGCCATTTGTTGTGTTTGACGTCATCCAGGGTCAGATAACCATGATTGTTGGGATCCAACGTCAGAAAGTCCGGGTGCTTGGTGGTTGCTTTCTCGACCTGCGTGCTGTCAGGCGACGTCAAATCCGGTGTTATCTCGTCCTTGCCAGTCACATCGTCGTGGCCGGCGGTGGGCGCCTCCGGATCCGCCATCTTGGACGCGGGCTGATTAGGGTCCGACTCCGTCGGGGTTTCAACGTGTGAAGTCACACCTGGTGCCTCAGGCGATTCGGCTGCGCGCGGCGCCGTCTGTGCACCCGCGATCGCCCATGCGCACAGAAGTGCCGGAAATGTCCATGCTGCAACGAAACTCGTTTTCATACGAAAACTCCAGGCCGCCATGCCCAACTCGAGCGCTGCGGCAATCTGCAATCATAAACGTTGCCGTACGCCCTTTGGTTCCAGCGCGGCTCAGCATGAATGTCAAGAAGAGTCACGCTTGGCTGGGCTGCTACGCGAAACAGCAAAGAAATGAGTCAGTTGGCGGCACGGTGCCTGCCGCCGCCATTGCCCTAAGGGTGTGAAGCAGGGTACCCGCGACGGTCCGCGATCATTTCGGGAACTGCTGACTTTTCAATCTGCATGGACCTTGGCCTCGGCCTGCGCGCCGTGCGAGAGGCCGACTGTCCACGCGACCAGGCACCGGTGCCCTCAAACGCTACGCGGAGCATTTTTGCTTCCTCGGCCAATTAGCCCGCGGCGATAGCCGCACGCTCCTGCCGCCCGATCCGTTGCGAGGCCGCAAGTTTTTTCGGCGTCGTTACGCACAGCTGCCGGGGCGCCGGACTGGCGATCGGTACGTTTCCCGAGCTGCACACGACGAATAGCTCGTTGGGCTAGTATTGACGGACGTTTGCCCGGCTGGATCAGCGCGGATGAAAATCGATTCGCAAGCCTATTGTGTCGCCGAAGGGACGAAAGTAAAACTTCGCAAATGGGCAACCCTTGCGAGCCCCGTATATAAGTCAAAGCGCCACTATCGCAAGCTTCTCGAGAGCCACGTGGAGCAGATGAGCCGCCTGCAGGAGGTTCACTATGCTGCCAATCGCTACGCGCTGCTGCTCATCTTTCAGGCGATGGACGCCGCCGGCAAGGACGGCGCAATCAGACACGTGATGTCCGGGGTCAATCCGCAAGGCTGTGAGGTGTCGAGCTTCAAGGCGCCGAGCGCGGATGAGCTCGAACACGATTTTTTATGGCGGAGCACCCGGGCACTGCCGCCGCGCGGGCATATCGGCATATTCAATCGATCTTATTATGAGGAAGTGCTGATCGTTCGCGTGCATCCAAAAACTCTGCGCGCCGAGCTTGCGGACGGCACGCTGCACGAGTCCAAGAAGATCTGGGACGGCAGGTACCGTTCGATCATCGATTTCGAACGGCACTTGCACCGCAATGGCACGCGGATTGTGAAATTCTTTCTGCACCTTTCGAAGGAGGAGCAGCGCAAGCGTTTCCTATCGCGCATAGATGAGCCGCAGAAAAACTGGAAGTTCAGTATGGCCGATGTCCGGGAACGCGAATACTGGCAGGACTACATGCGCGCGTATGAGCAATGTCTGAGTGCAACGAGCACGGAGATCGCGCCCTGGTACATTGTGCCTGCCGACGACAAGCCGAGCGCGCGGCTCATTGTCTCGCAGGTGATACTGGATACGCTCGGCGCCCTCGGCTCCTCCTACCCCGTGATTGATGCGCGCCGACGGCGCGAACTGCGGGCGGTGCGCCGCAGTCTCATGAAAGAATGATCGGGTGAGGGCACGCCGGCATCGAAGCACCGTTCGCCGCCGAGCGACGCCACGTGCGATCCTGTCCTGCTACGCAGGTCCTGCGTAGACGTCGCTCAGCCAGGTCCGCGCACCCCGCAAATCCCGCGCCGAGGCAAGAAAGCGCCGCCACGCCAGTTGCTCGTGCCACACCGGGACCAGCTCCCAGACACAAAAGACGGGCTTGTGTGCGGCCTCGCGCGAGAAGAGCTCGAAGAACTGCATTGCCGGCCCGTCCTTGTAATAGACGGTTTCCCACAGCTCATTGCAGTTTCGCCACGTGCACACAATCAGAAAGTAGTAGTCCCGTTCGCAGCGGTGCAGCACGACAAAACCCAGACCACGCGCCACCAGTGGCGCGGCCGTCACCCGGGTGCGCGCCAGCTGTGCGATGGCCTCGGGCACCGGGTGCTGTTCAGGATGCAGCACGTACCATTTGAGTGTGGCGCCGGAGTGCTCAATGGCGGCGCCCGGCACAACGATTTTTGGGTTGTGCCGGTAACTTTCCGGAACGCCCGAATCAGCCTCGACAATGCGAGCAAGGTGAGACATAGGGGGGTTCTCTTTATAGCCTTAATGCTGGGCGGCGCGCTTGGGCGCCACACTCCATAAAATACGTTATATTTATAATATAAATATCTGATTATATTATAATTTTATGCCAAATAATTTACTCAAACAGTCGCCTGCTGCAGCCCGTTGGAGAGCGTGCCGATTCCATCGATCGTAATCTCCACGTTGGAGCCGTCCTTTATCGAGCCCACGCCGATGGATGTGCCGCATGCAATCACATCGCCCGGCATAAGCGACATGTCATGCGACAGCTGGCTGACAAGCTCGTGTGGCGAAAAAATTATATCGCGCAACGGATAATTCTGCCGCTCGACTCCGTCGACCCGGGTTACCACGCTCACCGATGACCATTCGAGATCGGAGGTGATCGCGGGCCCAATGCAGCCAAATGTGTCATAGCCCTTGGCCCGGCACCATTGAGCGAAATCCGCATCTTCGTTGAGCAACTCAATCGCCGTGACGTCATTCACGCAGGTGTATCCGAAGATGTACGTCGATGCCTCCCGCACGGCAACGTCCTTGCAGACCTTGCCAATGACGATGCCCAGCTCGCCTTCGTACACGATTTTTCCCGCATACGCGACGGGCCGCCGGATTGCCGCGCCGGGGCCGACGGTGCAACTTGCCGGTTTGAGGAAAAAAAGCGGATACTTCGGCGCAGATTTTCGGAGTTTTGTAGCCAGCGCGTGGAAGTTATTCCAAAGAGCGATGATCTTGCTCGGCGAGCACGGGCATAAGAGCGTGACCGCTGCCCGCGGCAGCAGCTTTCCAGTTGCCGTGGGCGCGTCATACATGTCTCCCGTGTACTCTAGGATCTGATCGCGGTCGAGACCGCCGAATCCAACGTGGCCGTCGGCAGATCTAAATCGTACCCACTGAGTCATTGTGGCTTCTCGCGTGTTCGCACAGCGCAAAGCGTTTCATGAAGCGGGCCGTGAAGCGCCTTGCTGTATCGGATCGGCATGATTGAAGCCGTTTCGCCGGTGCGGCTTTCCTTAGCAGCGCAGGATACTCGTAGCGCCGCATCGCCGTGCGGAATTTGCCCCGGTTTAATTCACGGTTGTACGTGGCTGCGTGCCGCGTGCGCCGGGAATGGCTCGTGAGCGCCGAGGCGGATTCCGCGGCGCCACCCTGCGGCCCATGGAACCCGGGGGTGCGCTCGCCGGTACCGCAGGAGCTACGGCCGTTCTGCACGATCTTCTTGCCGGCAAATGTCGTCACGGATTTCAGCAAGGCCGCGGAATTGCGCGATCTTACCGGACTGCAAATGAGCGAGATCGTGGCGTTTCGGCCGCGGCGCCTGGTGCTGCATGAACTCCTGATTCGCGTCACGGCCGACTTGTGCGTGCCGGACGGCGAGAAGGTCGAGGATCTCGGCCTCAATTTCCGCCAGATGACGCGCGTCATCCTCGCGCGACACATCGAACCGTACATGAATGCGATGAGTGCCTCCTTCGACGCGATGCGCCGTCAGCTTGCGCAAGTCATCGACGCCGAAGTTGCAACCGTGATGGCGGCGCCGACCAAGCCGGGCGTTCCGATAGCGCGCCGCGCGAAGCCCGGCCTGTTCGCGCTCTTTGGCGCGCGCCGCAGGCTTGCCTCCGTCGCTGCCCCCGCCAGCCGCTGGGATGAGCTTCTCCTCGGCTGGGCAACCCGAGCAGAGGAGTCCGCAGATGGGTTGCAAACCGCGGCCTACGGCGCGCTCGCGCGCGTCGTGACTGCGATCCTCAAGCGCCATGGCGGCCCTTGGGGAACCGCGCCTCTGATCGCGTCCCTGGCGACAGATATAGCCAGCAACGAATATGGCAGTGATCTGCTGGGCGAGGCAATCGAACCACTGCTGTTGCAGGCTGCCAGAAGCGAAGGCTACAGCATGCTTCCAGCGCAACAGTCGCCCGTGATCATGAATACCAAGGGCCCATCCGCGTCGGGCAAAAGTACGCTGCGCCCGCTGCAAAAGCAGCTAGTGAGAGACATAGGAGTGGATTGGAGCGACTTTGCGCTCATCAGTCCGGACATTTGGCGCAAGCAGCTCCTCGATTACGATGCGCTCGGCGCCAACTACAAGTATGCAGGCAGCTTTACCGGCGAGGAGTTGCAGATCGTCGATCAGAAGCTCGATCGCTATATGGCCCGCAAGGCCGAGCGCGGCCGGATCTCGCATCTGCTCATCGATCGGTTTCGGTTTGACAGTTTCGCGGCGGATTCGGACGAGGCGGGCAGCAACCTGCTGACGCGCTTTGGCCGCATCATCTATCTGTTCTTCATGATCACTCCCCCCGGGCTGCTCGTAGAACGCGCCTGGAATCGTGGACTCGACGTCGGCCGCTATAAAGCCGTCGACGACACTCTTGCGCACGGCGTTGAGGCGTACGCGGGTATGCCACAGCTGTTCTTCACGTGGGTGCAGCGTGCGGACAAGCGGGTGCATTTTGAATTCCTGGACAACAGCGTGCAGCGCGGCGAGCGGCCGCGAACCGTCGCGTTTGGCGATAATGACACGATGAACGTCCTCGACGTGAAGTGCGTCCTGGATATCGAGCGCCACCGCAGGGCCAATATCAATGCCACTGCAGCGCGGTTTCTCCACGCCGATCCGGCGCTTCTTGAGCCGGAGAAGAACCTGGTCTTCTTGCAGCAATGCGTCGCGCGCTTCCGCAGCATCAACTTTGCGGATCAGGATACCGGGCGTGTCTACTTGCGGATCGTTGCCGGTAGGTCCGTGTGGGCAGACCGGGAGTTACTCGCGCCGGCACTCGTGAGCGCGGATACCCGTGCGGCCGTGGGCGCTGTCGCACCGACGGCGTTCGCTTGCGCAAGTGCCGACGCGCGACCCCAATTCCTGCAAGAGATCGAAACGCCCGCCCATAGCCCGACACTGGGCCGCTGGGGGCGCAGCGCTTGAGCCGGCGATCTAACCGGGGCGGCGTTGAATCACGCTTCGAGCGTCGTTCCCAACAGCTTGGTCAGGGCGTACACCGTATCGAGGTGCGGGGTCGACGTTTGGGTCAAGCGACCTAGTTCCACCACAGCACCCAAGAGCGCATCGGTCTCCAGGGCGCGTCGCGCTTCAACGTCCTGCAACATTGAAGTCTTGTGGTGGCCGACCTTCTCGGCGCCGGCGATGCGCTTTTCGAGCGGTACGCGGAAGGTGATGCCAAGCTTGTTCGCGATGGTCTGCGCCTCGGTCATCATCGCTGCGGCAAGATTGCGCGTCAGTGGATACTGGCAAATACCGGCCAATGTGGCACGTGACAATGCGCTGATGGGATTGAAAGTCATGTTCCCCCAAAGCTTCAACCAGATTTCGGCGCGAATGTCATCGAGAATCGGTGCCTTGAACCCCGCCTTGATGAAACATTCGGAAATTCGCAGCACACGCGTGCTGGCGGTGCCATCTGGCTCACCGACCGGAAAGCGGTCTCCCTCGATGTGTCTAACGACGCCGGGGGCGATCAACTCCGAGGCAGGATAGACGACGCAACCGACCACGCGCTCTGGAGGAATGTTCGCGCCGATCACGCCGCGCGGGTCGACGCTATCGATGCGATGCCCGCGCAGTTCGCCGGCGTGCTCGTGAAAGTACCAATACGGAATGCCGTTCTGCATCGGGATCACTGCCGTGTGTGGGCCGAATAGCTTCGGCACCTCGGTCGCGACGCTTTCTACCTGGTGAGCCTTCATCGCGAGTATCACCAAGTCCTGCGGACCGACAGCGGCATAGTCGGCGGTGGCGACAACGTCTCTTGCCACGAGTTCGCGGCCGTCATGCACGACGAGCTTCATGCCACGAGCTCGAATCGCCTCGAGATTCAAGCCGCGCACGATAAAGGTGACCTGCTCGCCCGCGAGTGCCAGCTTCACACCCACGTAGCCGCCGATAGCGCCCGCGCCGATTACCGTGATCTTCATCGAACCTCTTATACAGCGATGGAGAAGCTCGCGCACCGCGCAGCCGCCGAGTTGCAGTGTAATCTACGCGTCAAGAATCCGGAATCGCCGGCGGCGATGGCTATCGCGGGCGCGTGCCGCGCTCAGGCGCGAAAGGAAATGGGCATCGCCCGGCTCGTTGCCGATTTTCGCTCAATTCGCGGCGAGCGGCTGTGCCTACGTGACGGGCGAATTGCCAAAGCCGGGGGCGGTGGCACTTACCGCACCGCCAAGGCGAATGCGGCGTCCATGTGCAGCGCCGAAGCATTCGTGTAGCGGATGTCATCGACCTCGAATGCCGCCGTTCGTCTGTGTTTCGGGAAGGCGAGCAGCAGCTCAGTGCACGCAAGGCAAACCGTCTGTAGTGCCGTGGACTGCGCAAACGCGATACGCGCAATGCGAGCGATACGCTCCGGAGCCTCCGCGAGCCTGGTGACGTGCAGGTCCGCAATCAGTTGCACGACCTCCTGCGCCGCCGCACCTTGCGGAGCGGCGGCGTCAACGCCAACCTTCGCAAATGCGTTGCGCAACCGTTGCGATTTCATGGTGAACGCGGTGCCCAGGATGAGAACGCGGCCGGCGTTAATGCGTGCGCAGTGCTCGGCAATTACTGCATACAGGTCGATCACGGGAATCCCGACGCCACGCACGATCGTCGCGAAGCGGTGATGCGGCGTATTACTCGCGAGTAACGCAAAGTCGGCGCCGCTGGCGGCCAGGCGCATAAGGGCGACACGGTGGTAATTGTCAAACTGCTGCCAGGATGACTCGTCACCATCACAACCGAGGTACGAAATGGCCTTTTGCATGTCCAAAGACTCGATGCTCATCTCCGGTATCGAGGGCACGCGGCGCGCATTTGCCGCGAGGCATTGCTGTTCGGCTCGATGGCATAAATCCGTGTAATAGTCCACGGTGGATTGCCACCCGATGCCCCCTACGATGCCGATCTTCTTCATCAAACGTCTCTGCGGTTGAGCCCTACGACGGATTGCGCAGTGGCAGTGAGTTCGAGCGCGGGCCTGCAGGGCCCTTGCACATATGCCGCCGCCAAACCGTGAGAACCGCAAAACCGCGGTCCAAACCTATGCGTTCGGCAGCAATGTCGACGGAAGGCCAAACGTGCCCGCGACCAACTCGACGAAATCTCTCTCTTCGCGCAGGATCACGCGCCTGCTCCACGCGAAGGTAAAGTTATCGCGCGCCGCCGGATCTGCTTGCAACCGGCCACGATACGTTTCGTAGGATGCAAGACTGTCGAAGGCGATCAAGCCCCACGCTATATCATTGGTGCCTTCGTGCGGCAGGAAATAGCCGACGAGGTGCCCGCCACAGCGCGGGATGATCTGACCCCAGCTCTCGGCGTACGTCCTGAAAGCATCGCGCTGGAAGGGGTCTATCTGATACCGGATCACACACAGCAGCGTCATGGGCGGGTCCTCCTTAGTCAGCGTGGCGAGCGGTGTCTGTCATGGCCGCTCAATGCCGGCAGCGGCTTGCCCATGGCATCGTGAAGCCGACTGGATTCATGGCGGAAAGTGTGCCCATAATTAAACATGCATGATTCGTTTGGCAGCGAAGTATGATTGCGGAGCACCACGCTGATCTCGCGGTCTCGAAAATCGCCGCCGCAATCGGCGAGCCGGCGAGGGCTCGGATGCTGTACTGCCTGCTCGACGGTCATGCGCGCACCAGCACCGAGCTTGGAATTGTCGCCGAAGTGAGTGCGTCAACAGCCAGCGCCCATCTGGCGCGCCTGAAGGAGGAGCGCCTGGTGAACGTAGTTGCCCAGGGCAAACATCGCTACTACCGGTTGGACGGCGAAAACGTGTCCGCCGCGCTTGAGGCGCTCATGGTAGTCGCAGGGCGGACAACGGCATCATTCATTCCGACCACCCCGAGCAGGCTGCGCCACGCACGGGCCTGTTACGACCACGTGGCGGGGAGTCTGGGTGTGTCGCTGCACGACCGCTTCAATGAACTGAGGTGGCTCGTGCGCGGTTCCGACAGCACTGTCTATGATTTAACTCCCGCCGGAACAAATGCGCTCGCAACGCTGGGCATCGATGCGGCGGCGCTACGCTCGCTGCGACGGCGTTTCGCCTATGCGTGCATCGACTGGAGTGAGCGACGACCGCATATCGGCGGGGCGCTCGGAGCCGCCTTGCTGAGTTGCGCGTTGAAGCGCAACTGGCTGATCAAAGACCTCGACAGTCGTGCCTTGCGCGTTACACGCGCGGGCCAGCGCGAATTCCACCGTCGATTCGGGGTGAGCGCATGACGTCCGCATCAAGCGGCACATAGTCAGTCGCGCCGATCGAAGTGCCGACCTTCGGCACGGCAGCCGATTTCTTGCCCAGCGGCCCGTGGCGCGGACCCGGGGGCGCCGCCGTCAGTGTCTCGTTGTGGTTCTGCTCAGGACTCCGATTGTGTATCGCGCTCGCGCTGTTACTAAGGCAGGGCGGGCTCGGCAGTCACGCTTCGAACCTCTAGCTGAATTATGTCAGCTCTTCAATGAAGCGTGAGCGCCGGGACCACCAGCGCCAGATTATGCAAAACGAGGCGCGCGCATTGGGACCGCTCGCGTCTTCGGCATGTGAAGATTTTTAGGCGAATATCGACCATGGTTATATTGACTCCCCGACGCGTCGGAGCGTAGCGTTGCAGCGGAGTTCGGTATTGACGTGAACTACAGCAATTTGCTGTCCGCAGAGGCAACGTGCTGCGTACGTCGGGCGCGAGTCTTGGATGCGTCCTACAAAAAGAATGCCGTTCAATCACTGCCGGTGGCCCTCGTCCTTATCTATGCTAAATCCGCGGTCATTCCGGTCATGCGGGAAGCGCAATAAAAACGATGATGAGAGAAATTATTCTGGTCGGCGCCGTCCCGGTGCGGTTTCTCTGCTTCGGGGTCGCCCACGCTGTCGCCGACGCGATTTCGGATCGCAGGGCGCCTCGCGCTGTCCGACGCCGTCAACGCGGCGAAACATCGAGCGGGAACCTCGGGCGCCACGATCAGCTTTGGCGTCGGCGGTTTCATCACATTCGGCTCAATGGCGTACAGCTCGGCTCATGATGACCTCAGTCGAGGCATGGATTACTCAAGCAGGCTGCGAGCTGAGCGCTTGCCTGCGCGCTGTTTTGGTAGCCCTTCCGTACGGAAGTTCGTTCCTTGTAGCGTCAGCTGGCTTTGTTTTAATTGGCATACTGGCTTATCGATGGTCGGCCAGCAAAAACGGTGACGAGTTATCGGTGAGAGACGCGCTGAAGCTTCTCTTTCCCGCGGACCTCTATCGTCACCAGTCGTCCAAGGTCGACTATTGGGTGTTTCCGCTTACTATCGGTCTTCCGGTTGTCTTATCTGCGCTGGGATTCACCGCGCTGCTATTCACCGGCAAGTCAGTCGAGGCTTGGATGTTGCGGGTCTTCGGTGACTCTCCGGTCACGATCCCTGATGGATGGCTCGCCGTTGCATTGCAATTCACGGTCATATTTTTGGCGGTGGATTTCGCCAATTTCGTTTATCACTATCTCTTTCATAAAGTCCCTTTCCTTTGGCGCCTGCATCGCGTGCATCATTCCGCCGAGGTACTAACGCCACTTACCAGATGGCGCTTTCATCCCGCAGAAGTTCTCTTTGACTTCTCATTCAAGGGGCCCTTTGCTGGAATTCTCGCAGGCCCCGTCATGTACTTCTGCGGGATGAAGCTGAGCGCGGCTGCGACGGCTCTCGTTATGGCCATGAATTTGCTCTTTGAGACTACGTTTTACTTCCGTCATTCCCATGTTTGGATTTCTTACGGCAGAATTGGCAATCACATTTTTTCCAGCCCGTGCATGCACCAAATACATCACAGCACGTTGCTGCGGCATCGGGATAGAAACTTGGCATTGATGCTGCCATTATGGGATTTTCTATTTGGCACGCTTTACGTGCCAGAAAGCCATGAAGAATTTCCCCTTGGCATCGGTGCTGAAGAAATTGGCGCCAGAAACCCGCATACGACCATCGGACAGGTCCTGATTGAACCGGTTAGGACAAGCGTGTTACCGCTGCGGCGTCCACTACGACAACGGCACGCGGCAATTGCGGAGCTTCCATCGCAAGCGTGCAAGGATGAACTCCTCGCTCAGCGATGACGCTCCGCGCCAAGGCAGATAGCCGTTAGAGAGACCCGGGAAAGAGAGCGAGGAAATTGCTCTAACGAATTGATTTAATGGGCTCGCGGGGTTAGTTGTCAGGTATCACGCTGCTTGCGACGAAGTGTGCGCAAGTGTGTCGTGCCGAATTAGTCATTGCACTGAATTTGCACGGAATGACCCACGAACCTTGCAGTTTTTGCGATTCGGTCTAAGCGCGCCGACCGGTCCGGCGCTGTGGGTCCTCGCTGGGGTCTGACTGGGGCAGCACTTTCAAACGGAGCGGGGACGGCCAGGAAAGTCCTAGACAGCGCTTTACCGTCCTCTTGCTGCAGGCTCCCCGTAAGCATAGTTCAGGTTCATACGTGCATCTATCGGAAGAGGGCGGCGCCCTACTCATCATCAATGCGTGGACTCAGGCAGCGTGCATCGAGGAGTTCTCGGCAACAATGTCAGTCCCTTGGCCTCGCAGCCGTCATCGAATGGGTTCACCCCTCGCTCTATAGAATACAAATGAGGCAATCCACTTTCCCGCCATGCCTATCACGATACCAACTATGGTATCGAAAATGCGAAGCAGGGGTTGCTTCCACGCATCTGTGGGGTTGATCACGGCGACGACCATGACGACAATCGTAGTAACCGCCGTCGTAATAATGTCCTCGCGACGCTCCAGCAGCATCATGACAAGCGTTCCTGCAGCCAGAAGTATGCCCATACCCGCAACGTTTGCCCGAATGAACCAAAGGTAGGGCAGGCAAAGCGCGAAGCTGACGGATGTTGCGATCAAACGCCCCACTCCCGCGGACAAACTATGCTGTCGTGAGTCGCGAAACACAAATGCCGTAGCCACCGCTGCCCACATCCCCCCCAGTAGGTCGCTATGTCCTTCGACTGCAACATTCAGCAGCTTTGTCATGACTGTATAAGAGATTAGGCAAGAGAGCGCCATGGCGACCGAATATACAATATCCCACGCCGACGGCGTTCTTAGAGCGCTCATGGACACCGCACTTTGTGTTGCCGGGTCATTTTGTGCCGCTGTAATGAGGTGACGTGTGCAGTCGACGCGGGTGGAAGCGATACGCACAGTCTACAAACATCGATCGCTCAGTAGAAGACCGCGTTTCCGATTCGCACGACGCACCGGGTTGAGCGACGTCTGCCCCCTGGGTGCCTCCTGCAAATGAGGCTGCGTATCGCACTACTTATGCGACAGCGTAGCCGCCGCCGCCGCACGCGGCGCCCGACATTGTTCCGACCTTGAGCCGGCCGAGGCTCAGGTGACCGCGCGCTTGTTGCCGCCAGGTCGGATGCCACCCACTCGACAGAATGTTCTCCGTCGAGCACCAAAGAGCTGCAAGATTAAACCGAAGCCCCTCGGTCGTCGCGAGTAATTTGTTGAAAACGCCGTACCCGTTTCTGACTTACCATGGTCAACGCAGTCGGGTGGAGCGATATGGTTGCCAACAGGTTCCTACCGGTTTTCACGTGGTAGACGACGCTACTGGCCGAAATGTTCGCGATTCATACCTCGTAGTCCTTTGTTGTGCGATGCAGAATCGAGTTTGTCATGCTCGAGCTTGCCAGGATTGACCCGGAGCGGAGGCAGCACATAAATCACGCAATCCGAAAAATCCGATCGGAGAGAGAATAGGCCGTGAACACGCCCATAGCCGCAGGAAGGGCAGTTGTCGGGCGCGGCGCAGCAGGTGCTGCAGCAGCTACGGAACGCTGTCTGAATTGGGCCAATTCGCGATTCGCTGTCAGAATTTTCGTTTGCGGCGGAAGGAGTATGGGAGATGAAGTATAGGAAACTGGGGAACACCGGACTCATCGTGAGCGAAGTGGCGCTTGGCACGATGCAGTTCGGCGGCAAGATGAACATGGGCAACCTCGGTCAGGAGGACACAACGCGAATGGTGAAGCTGGCCTTGGATAGGGGCATCAACTTCATTGATACCGCGGACGTGTACAGCCTCGGGGAGAGCGAAACTCTGGTGGGCAATGCCTTGAAGGGCGTGAGGGCGGAGATCGTTCTGGCCACCAAAGTCCGCCTCCCCATGAGCGAAAATCTCAATCGAAGCGGCGCGACCCGAGTGAACATCATGCGCGAGGTGGAAGGTAGTCTCCAACGGCTGCAGACCGATTACATCGATCTTTACCAAGTGCATGGATGGGACAGCAACACGCCGCTCGAGGAGACACTGCGGACGCTCGACGATGTTGTGCGCCAGGGGAAAGTCCGCTATATCGGGCTCTCCAACTTCCTGTCATGGCAGGCGGCCACTGCGGTTATGCTGCAGGAGCGCCTGGGGTTGGAAAAGTACGTGACGGCGCAGATGCATTACAGCCTCGTCGGCCGAGGTCTCGAATACGAGTTCCAGTCGTTCGCCGAGTACTACAACATCGGTATCCTCGTTTGGAGCCCACTCGCCGGCGGGTTCCTTTCGGGAAAGTACAGCCGTAGCAATCCTGCTCCTGCCGGCACGCGATTCGCGGAGGCGGGTTCGTTCGTGCCCTTTGACAAGGAGATGGGCTACCGCGTCGTGGAAGCGCTGAAGGATGTGGCTGGTCGGCATGACGTAAGCCCGGCCCGTACGGCGCTGGCGTGGGTATTGGCACGGCCGGCTGTCAGCAGCGTGATCGTCGCTGCCCGGAAGGCTGAGCAACTGGAAGATAACATCTGTGCCGTAGACCTTCGGCTCTCGGACGAAGAAGTCCAGCTTCTGGACGCGGCGTCGGATCCGGGCGTTCCGTACCCGAAGTGGATGGTTCTTCAACTCGACACCGCGGAAGACCCGCGTTCGAAGGCCCTGCATCCGGAGCGCTACGCAGATGGCGGTCCCTGGAAGGATCGCCGCGGAACCCGGTGGTCGGGCTGAGAGCGCTTTACTGCCCGCGACAAGAGGCTCGAGACAGGAACAATGACGTAAAGTTACTGAGCGATGCGGGAGCCGCGAATACAGGCGGATAAAACTCGCTCAGCGCTCGCGAGAGGACAACTAGACATGAATGCGATCACATCAGAGAAAAGCAAACTCGGATTTGTAGGAATCGGCTACATGGGGCGGCCGATTGCACAGAGGTTGCTTGAATCCGGCTTCAAGATGGTCGCTTATGACCGGCACCGCACCAAAGCGGAAGAGCTAATTCAATATGGCGGTACGGTCGCGGCAAGCGTGGCGGAACTTTCCTCCAGTTGCGACGTCGTGTTGTCGTGCCTTGCGAGCGATGAGGCTGTTCTGCACGTTTATGGAGGAACAGATGGCGCGTTCGTCAATACACGCCGCGGCGCCCTCGTTATCGACCTGAGCACAGTAAATCCGAAGACCTCGCAGGAACTCTCGAGACTGGGTTCCGAGCGTGGAGTTGACGTCCTCGACGTGACCATATCGGGGAGCACGCCGGCCGCCAAGCAGGGGACGCTGACCTTGTTCGGGGGCGGCGATCAGGGATGCTTCGCCGCTGCCGAGTCGATCTTTAGAGTGATCGCCAGAAAGTATTTTTATCTGGGGCCGAGCGGTTCCGGAGCCACCATGAAGCTTGTTGTGAACACCCTGTTGGGAATCGGGATGCAGGCAATTGCCGAGGCCGTGGCCCTCGGTGAGAAAGCCGGCCTCGATCGCAATCGATTGCTGGACATTCTTGCAGAGACTGCGGTCATCGCTCCTGCGCATGTAGGCAAACTGGAAAGAGCGCTGAAAAATGACTATAGCCCTCAATTTCCACTTCGGCTCATGAACAAGGATTTCAGTCTGATTCTCAACCTCGCAGCTGCAGCGGGTGCGCAGATGCCCGCAACACGAGCGGCTTTCGAGGTCAACGCGGCACAATCGGCCCAAGGACAGGAGCAAGATTTTTCGGCGGTGATTCTGGAGATGGAAAAGCAAGCGCATTTGGAGCTTGGGGACTATCGGTAATGACAATGAAAGTCGCAACTACATCGGGATCAGGTCTGCGCGGTAAGGCGGCGGTGGTCACCGGCGCCGCTCGTGGCATCGGCCGGGCGACCGCCGTGGCCTTCGCTCGCGAAGGCGCGCACGTCGTTGGCATCGACATCTGTGCGCGGGTCGACCCCCGCTCCGGCGTCGAGCCGGCGAACCCCGACGACCTCAAGGAGACTGGGCGCCTCGTCGAGGCAGCAGGCCGCCGCTGGCTCAGCTTCGTGCTCGATCAGCGCAACCTGCCGGCGCTGCGCGCGCCCGCTGTCGAGGCACAGCGTGAGTTCGGCGGGATTGATATCCTGTTCCCCAATGCCGGCACACAGAGCTTTCACCCGTTGCTCGAGATGGAGGATCCGGACTGGCACATCACGATCGACGTCAATCTGACGGGCACGGCGAATGTCGTCCGGGCCTTCGCACCTCATATTGTGAACCAGGGTGGGGGGCGCATCATCCTGACCTCTTCCACCCAGGGACGGCACGGCACGAAGTATGGCGCCGCGTACTCAGCGTCAAAATGGGGAATCATCGGCTTGATGAAGTCGGCAGCACTGGAGCTCGGGCCCTATAACATCACTGTGAACGCGGTGATTCCGGGCCTGATCGACACGCCGCTGACTCGCCATCAGGAGCGCTATGCACAGGTACTCGATGATAGCGGCAGGTCGCCCACCGGATCATCCGCAGATGCGGAAGTGGCCCAGAAGATTCTCGCGGCCAGGACACCGCTCGGCGTACCCTGGATCGAACCCGAAGATGTCGCACCGGTAGTGCTCTTCCTAGCCTCCGATGCTGCGCGAATGGTTTCCGGTGCGACTTACGATGTCACTGGCGGGGACAGCGCCCACAACACAGCATGACCATGCCGCCGCCGTCTCCGGGATCAACTCGCGCGCCTTTGCTGCACTCACCGAATGGATTGGCCCCTTGCTCGGTAGAAGGCAAACGAGGCAATCCACTTTCCTGATACGTTTATCAGATACCAACCAGCGTATCGAACGAGCGGAGCAGCGGTTGCTTCCACGCATCTGCGGGGCTTAACAAAGCGACAACCATGACTACAATCGTAGTGACCGCCGTCGTAAGAATTTCCTAGCGACGCTCACGCAGCACCATCACAAGCGTTCCCCCACGGCCAGAAGTATGCCCATCCCGCGGCGATCACGGCCCATTCCGACTTCCCCAGGCGATCATGTCGGCAATCATGTTGGTTTTATGACGTTCGGGCACACGACGCGAATTGCCATCAGGGCCGGATTGAAAATAAGAGCTCTCGCGTTGCGGCAAGGCTCTGGAGTACTCTGCTGCGGTTGGGCGTTAGCCGTATCTGGTTATACAGCTGGAGGGCGTGTGTACCCGCTTCCGCAGCCGTGCCCCCTGATCTACTGACGGCGCCAATGAAGGCCGTACCGTCGAGCAGGCCCGATGAAAAGCCGGCGCCCACCATCGGTGAAGCCACGTGTGCTGCGTCGCCAACGATACCGAGTCGACCAGCCACGAGCTGCTCAGGTAAATACTCTGCCAGTGGTGTTCCAAAGATAGCCTTGCGTTCAATCGCGGAGGTAATGACCTCCCGCGCGGCCCCACGCCAGCGCGCTGCCGCAAGTGTCAGAAGCTGAGCGCGCAATCCGTCGTCGATAGCGGTAGCAGGAACGCTCCCCATGACCTCTTTGCCGACGAGATATCCTTGGTCACGCAGCCACTGTGTGCGGCTTGCGTCATACCAAGCAAGCGTTATGGAGCGCTTGCCCCGCGAGGTTTCGCCGTTCGGGCCCGGGACTCGGTATACGACGAGACGTGTCGTTTCTGCGTGCGTCGACCTTCCACCGCCCAGCGACGCTTGATCAAGAAGCCGTGCGGGAAGCCATGACTCCTCCACGAGTGCGCGCCAAATAAGGAAGCCACCGTACGGAGCAAACGGCCGCATCGGGCAAACGGCTCTTCGAACCACACTGCGGTATCCGTCCGCGCCGATCATTACATCGGCGGACGCGTTGACGCGCAGACCAGAGAGATATGCAGCACGATCGTCGGAGGAGATGACGTCGACGCGCGCTGACTCGTGCACAGTCAGCCCGTCCGTGGCGTCGGCGACAGCGCGAAGCCATCGATAAATGGCCAGCCATGTCGATGTGTCGCGGTAACCCTCATTAACAACCGGAAGCGCATGTGTAAGCCCGTCAACATGCGCGTCGACGCCGGTCGTCTCAGTGATAAGGGCACGATCGACGCCTAGTCCTGTTCCGCCTCGCTCCTCACCGACATTCTGTTCGAATACATTTACAGGCATCCCACGTCGGGCAAGTCCAATCCCCGTGGCGAGTCCGGCAAGCGAGCCGCCTACGATTGCAACGTTACCCGCGAGCGGTTTCGTCATGTGATGCGGTGCAAGTCCAAAGAACAGAGGATGATTTTCGCAAGGTCACAGACCCATCTGTGTTCACTAATTTTGGCTCAAACATAGAGGTGTCGTTAAGCGATCGCTATCGCGCGGTTGGCGAGCATCTGGGCGGCCTTGGACCGACCACAGCGCCTGCCGCCGCGCTCGCAACCGAAACGCCTTTCACTACGGAAGCAAAGCAACGCGCACCTGCGCCGAAAATCGCAGAAACCGACAGGATATAAGTGGCTCCGTAGAGCCTCAACAAAGTGCTGTAAGCGATTGTTTTAATGGCTCCCGGGGTTGGAACCAAAGATCGTGCTGTTCGGCTTGTTTTATAGGGTTTGGCGCGCGGGGTAGGGCGGGTATCCGTTTGGGTACTCGGTGCTCGTCGGCACTTTGAGCCGGTGGCGATCCCCGCGAGCGCAGGATAGCACGGATGGGCGCGGGCGGTGGAATCAAACGGCCAAATATTCCCCGCCCGCCGCTGCAGCGCAGTTGCACGGGGTTGATGATCGCAGGCACGAGCCTGCGATCATCTTGGCTCACGCATTGCTTAGGGTACTCTCGCGTGGGCATGGTTGGATAAAAGCGCGCTTGCTGTTTATGCGCGCTCTGCCCGCAAAAATCCAGACCGTCTAGATTTTCATCCGCAAGCAACCGCGCGCCCGCGCCTCGATCCTGCGGCGCAGCACTCATGATCAGGCGGCAACGTCCAGTTGACTCGCGCTCGCAACCGCGTACAAGAACAGATTAATTTGACGCGATAGCTGCCACCACTGCTATCGGCCAACGGTAAGCCATGGGAACTTGCCGCGAGAGAAATGCTGAGCAAATTAAGTTAAAACGACAAACAGGGAAAAGACGCCATGAACAGTCTCTATAGATCGACCTTGGGTCTGGTCGGCGCGCTCGCGCTGGCAGGAACGGCCTACGCTCAAGTGCCGTCTTCGAACGACACGAGCGACGTTAACTTCAACACAGGAATGGGGCTCGGCGCGCTCGGCGGGCCAGCCGCCTCGAACGGCGGCTGCTGCAACATGGCGTCCGGGTACGCAGCACTCAATTTTAACACGACTGGAGTCAGCAACACCGCCTCCGGATACTTTGCGCTCAAGTACAACACGACCGGCAGCTACAACGCCGCCTCGGGCGAAAGCGCGCTCTATTCCAATACCACCGCCGATTACAACACCGCCTCCGGTGTCAACGCGCTCTATTCCAATACCTCTGCCTACTACAATACCGCCTCGGGGTATGGCGCGCTCTATAGCAACAACGGAAACAGCAACACCGCCTCCGGCTACGAGGCGCTGTACGCGAACACGAGCGGCACTCAAAACACGGCAACGGGGCTGCACGCGCTAGCGGCCAACACGACCGGCAGTAACAACATTGCGGAGGGATATCACGGCGGCTACAACCTGACGACGGGTAGCTACAACATCGACATCGGTAGTCCCGGTGTGAAGGCCGAGAGCGGAGTGATCCGCATCGGCACGATCACGGGGACGACCTCGACCCAGTCAGCCGCCTACATCGCTGGCATCTACGGAGTCACTACGACAACCGCGGGCACGGCGGTTTTCATCGATTCGAGCGGTCAGCTGGGCACGGTGTCATCCTCGATACGGTACAAGGAAGACGTGCAACCGATGGCTGACACGAGCGAGCGGTTGCTTAAGCTGCGGCCCGTCAAGTTCCGCTATAAGAAGGCAGACGCCTCGGGTGAAAAGCCGATCCAATACGGTCTCATCGCCGAGGAAGTGGCTGAGGTGTATCCAGAGTTGGTGGTTCGCGATGCGACGACGGGCCGGATCGACGGGGTGCGCTATGAGGAGCTTGCGCCGATGCTGTTGAACGAGGTGCAGAAGTTAACCGCACAGGTACAGAAGAATGCTGCCCAGGAACAGCAAAATACTGCCCAAGCTTCGAAAATCCGCGCCCTTGAGCAGCAGGTCGCAGAGATGCACGCTGCACTTCTGAAGCTACAGGCCAAAGATGAACGCGTCGCGCAGCGATGAGCGGATTCATATAAAAATGAAGGTGAGTAACGAACGTACGGGGTAAATACGCCATGAACATTCTCTATGGATCGACCTTAGGTTTGATCGGCGCGCTCGCGCTGGCAGGGACGGTTTTCGCTCAAGTGCCGTCTTCGAACGACACGAGCGACGGAAGCCAAAACACGGGAATGGGGACTGGCGCGCTCGGCGGGCCCACCCCCACGAACCTGACCGGCAGCTACAACACCGCCTCCGGGTACTCTGCGCTCAGTAACAACACGAGCGGCGAGTACAACACCGCCACTGGGGATGGGGCGCTCTATGAAAACACGACCGGCAGCAACAACACCGCCTCCGGGGATCTCGCGCTCGAGTTGAACACGACCGGCGGCGCCAACACCGCCGCCGGGAACTCTGCGCTTGTATCCAACACGACTGGCAGCTACAACGCCGCCTCTGGGTACGCCGCGCTCTATTTCAACACGACCGGCAGCTACAACACCGCCTCCGGGGCCAATGCGCTCTCCTCCAATACCACTGCTGACTACAACACCGCCTCGGGGTACCGCGCGCTCAATAGCAACAACGGCGTCAGCAACACCGCCTCCGGCTACGAGGCACTGTATACCAACACGACTGGCACCGAGAACACCGCTTCCGGTGTGCACGCGCTCGCTGCCAACATGAGCGGCAGCAACAACATTGCGGAGGGGTACCACGCGGGCTACAACCTCACCACGGGCAGTAACAACATCGACATCGGTAGCCCCGGTGTGAAGGCAGAAAGCGGGGTGATCCGCATCGGCACGATCACTGGTACGACATCGACCCAGTCAGCCGCCTACATCGCGGGCCTCTACGGCGTAAAAACCGCAACCGCGGGCACGGCCGTCTTCATCGATTCGAGCGGCCAGCTCGGTACGGTGTCATCTTCAATACGGTACAAAGAAGACATCCAACCGATCGCTGACGCGAGCGAACGACTACTTAAACTGCGGCCGGTCAAGTTCCGCTACAAGAAGGCGGACGTCTCGGGCGAGAAGCCGATCCAGTACGGGCTCATCGCCGAGGAAGTGGCCGAAGTGTACCCGGAGCTGGTGGTGCGCGACGCGACGACGGGCCGAATCGACGGGGTCCGTTATGACGAGCTTGCGCCGATGCTGGTGAACGAAGTGCAGAAGCAGCAAAGCAAGAATGCAGCCCAAGATACGAGAATTCGTGACCTTGAGCAGCAGGTGGAAAAGCTGACAACTCTCAACCAAGCAACGCAAGCCGCGCTACGCAAGCTCCAGACCAAGGACCAAACGGTCGCGCAACGCTGAAGAATTAGTAACCTTGCCATTGAGCGTCGCGTCGTGATCTTGACGCGCGCTGCTCGCGACCAGCAACACGGCGCGACTGCGAATCCGATATGAAGTCCCGCGCTTTGATTCAGTGGCACGGCACGAACGATGTACACGGCATGCGCGCTATGCAAGACTATTTCCTAAGGCGCGGTTGACTCGGGATCGCTAAGGCGTACCTTTAACTCGGCAACAACGAACTGCTTTGGTGGTAATACCACAGGATCTTGTCGAACCAACGACCAACGGATTAACAGGCTCCCTCCCTGCACTTTGGCACTCCGCGCTACTCACACCCGCTGAGTGCAAGTCTTTGTTTTCTACCGATATTGGAAGGACACGCCTTGCGACGCTATGCGTGCCGGGGAGTCGTTCGGAGTAAATCACTGCACTGAATTTGCACGGAATGACCAACGGACCTTCGCATTTTTTGGGATCTGGTCGGGGCCTGCATTATCCGAATGGCTCAACACCTCGTGATCCCAAGTCGAACTGCCTAATCCGATCAAACACTAGGGATGAAAGCCAAGTCCGAAAGCTGCACATGCAAACGAGCACACTCCCACTACCGTTCGCAGCCAATGATAGCGCAGCCAACGATCGCGAATGGCCATCCATGTAAGCGGGGCAGACCCTGCCTGCCAAGTCCCAACCTGTGTATTGATTGGAATCTCAATCGTCATCGTTATCACTAAGACGATGACTTCCAGAGCGCCTGCCGCAGAGAACATTCCTCTTTGCGTCGACACCGTAAGAAATGCCGAATAGATCAACCCAAACAATGGTAGCAGAAGGAAAATGGGCATTGTCTTGGTAAATAGCTTATTTTCCACCTGAAAACGAAGAGTCCAGGCTGCCTCGGGCAATTCCCGCGCCGCGTGGTTGGCGAGAGCTATCGCTAGCATTTGCCCAGCTATTAATCCGCTAAGTAGCACAGACATCGCGGTTACCGCGAATGTACCGATGTCATAAGACATGACGTTTCATTGGGGCGTCAGATTTGGAGTGCTAACAAATACGAGGGCAAACTGAGGATCAGTTCCGATCAAGGTGTTGGGTGACGTCATCCACGCGCACTGCATTGCTGCCGGTTCTTTTTTCGACTTCGAAGGGGTTCATGTCCACATCCTCCATGATACAACTCAGCCAAAAGCAGTAGCCGGCCCCGGCAACCCTGTCTCTCCAGCTGGTCCGCGCGCTACGATCGGCGTGTGTTCACGATTTGTCAGCGCCCATTGGGCGATGTCATGTTTGCGCGCAAACCAGACATCCTTTTTCCGTCCCATGTGATCGAGGACTCGATCGAACACGCGGATGGACGCCGGGCGCGTGCCTACCCGATCGTGCAGGCTCACAACCATCATTCGTCGCCGTCTCGCGCCCTCCTCATAAAGCTGGTCGAACTCCTCCTTCAGCAGCAGCTCCAGCTGCGCGAGA
>Ga0302325_10002595_pt1 | contig 43623 bp, 39 predicted proteins | sample Palsa_T0_2_FD_201948 | JGI IMG/M metagenome (GOLD analysis project Ga0302325, IMG submission 201948) | Peat permafrost microbial communities from Stordalen Mire near Abisko, Sweden - Palsa_T0_2 | ecosystem: Environmental > Terrestrial > Soil > Palsa > Peat permafrost | place: Sweden: Abisko... | reverse complement strand
GTTATCCGGCTTTCGCCGATTTTATGGCGACGGTCCTTGAACATTTTGACGGGGAAGGCCTGCATTTTTCCTATATCAGTCCGGTGAATGAGCCGCAATGGGATTGGGCCAATCCTTATGGGCAGGGTGGGCAGGAGGGTAGTCCCTGGACGAATAGTGAGATCGCTGCGGTCACCCGCTGTCTGGACAGTGCTTTGTCGGCGCGGGGATTGTCGGCTAAGATCTTGCTTACGGAGGCGGGTAACCTGGAGTATTTATATGGGCAAGATAAGGGGGAGACGAATCATCAAATTCAAGCTCTTTTTGGAGGGGGTGGCGCTTCGTTGCGTGGGCCTTCGGGTGTCGGCGGGTTGTCGCATGTGCCATCCATCGTCGGTGGCCATAGTTATTTTACCGATAAGCGCGATAGCAGTCGCATTGCCGTTCGACAGCGGCTTGCGGACACGGCCGGAGCCTATGGGCTGGGCTATTGGCAGACGGAATACTCGATGTTGGGTGACGGTTACAAGGAAGGTAGGGCGGGAAGAGTGCCGGCCATGGACTGTGCGCTTTTTTTGGCCAAGGTCATACACGATGACCTGGTCTATGGGAATGCCCGCGCCTGGCAGTTCTGGAATAGCTGGGAGCCTGCCGATCCGGCTGCCGATACCCGTTATTGTCTGATCGCTTTGCAGCCGGCTAACGATTCTTTTGCCTCCGGTAATGCCGTCGCCACGAAGAACCTCTGGGCGCTGGGGCATTATAGCCGTTTTGTGCGACCTGGAATGCAGCGGCTGCGGGTGGACTATGGCGATGGGCTGACGCTTTCGCAACGCGAATCTCAAGTGATGGTCTCCTGTTTTGCGGGCCGTGATAGCATTGTGCTGGTGGCGATCAATTATTCGGGGCAAGCTCAGCAGTTGCGGCCTGTGTTTAGGAATGCGAGTGTGGGTTCGATGTATACCTGTTATGTGACGACCGCCGAGGCGGGGGCAAATATGCGGTTTATGCCGGGGCGGGCACTTAGTGAGGGCGTTGATTTGGCGCCGCGGTCGATTTGTACGGTGGTGATCGGGCGATAACGATACTTCTGATTTCCGTGCGAGCGCGCCAATTTTGCGTCTTTTCGCAATTATCTTGCGGGTTTGCGCAATCCGCGCCGGGTGTTTTAACGGTATTTTTATTAGTTGAGGGTTGGGGCGACTGCCGGTGCGCTATAGTTGCATTTGCACGGTTATGGATGAAATCGACGCGGTTATTTGATTCTCCTACGCAGTTATGCGGTTTTTTGTTCCGGCGAAAATCGCGTCGCAGGCCGGTCGGAGTCGATCGGGTTGAAATTTGCCCATTGTTTTTTCAATAAAAAAACGTTTACTTCGAATTATTGATTTTGTACCCCGCCAGCAATCCTCACCCGCCTTTTTTTAACCGCTGAACATACCAAACCGTTGCTACCATGAGATACTCTTATTACCGCAGGCGTGTACCGGCGTACGCGTCGCCTCCAGGCTCGCCTACAACTTATCATCCTTCCGTTTTATTGTCTTCGCCCATACCGGATAATCCTCCGGCTTAACACTTAAGCTATTGCTTTATGCAAAAAATTCTGCCATTTGGCGGGGCGGCCGTGCTGTGTCTTGTCACTTTATTCTGATATTGCCGCAGATTCAATATTCAAGAGATTTGATTTTTACAAAGATACTTTAGGTGCCGGTGGCTCATACACACTTCAATTTAATTTGTTAAGCAACAACATTTACCTCGATTCGGGTGACTATAAATTCAAAGTCGCTTTTCGGATTGGAAATAATTATAGAACAAAAAAGAACGGTGACCTTGTTAATGATATTAAATATTTGTACAGCGATTGGTATTATTTCAAATTGGAGCGATCACTAAGGGAGTTGCTTAATTCAAAATAGGGCTGTTGTGACGCCGCCCTTTCACGACGGGTCGAGGACTTTTTATATACATTTTACGCATTGCGTCATTGATCAAAAAACGATCAAACCTATCAATTGCAAAGATTAAACCATTGACGTGGTTGTAACAGGCAAAAATCAAGAAACAATTGTTCTTACTGCCGAACAGTGCCGTGGCCAGGGAGCTTGAGAGTAAAATGGAGGTCGGGTCATTTAGGGCGGCGCGGCTTCCTTCGGCCATCTTTAGCGTAAGCATCTCCGGGAAATCGGGTTGGGCCCAACTTCCGCCTGCGGAGAGTTTTTTGTTGCCGACGGCCAGGATATTCGTGCTTTGACTGACCATGGTGACGCGTTTGAAGTCGGCTGAAAATTTAGCACGTAATTCATCGGGCACTGCGGCCGAGATATTATCCAAGGTTAGCCTGTTGCCGTTCAAGGTCTGGTTGTCCATGACCTGCGCCACCGTTGCACGATTCTGGTGATACGTGTCGAACGACAGTTCATCCAAAATCCAAAGCCCGATGAGGAGCGCGATCGCCATGCCAGTCGAGAGGCCGATAAGGTTGATGGACGAGTACACTTTGCTGCGGAGCAGATTGCGCCAGGCGACCTTGAAATAGTTTTTGAGTATGTAAGGTCTGGCTGCGAAGAGGGTGCCAGATTTGTATTTGATTGATTTGCAATTGCCTGCCCGTTGATTTCTGGTTGTAAGTGTTCGGATTCGGGACGATAGGTGTACGGTTGGTCGGCGGATTTTTGTCGTTTGTTGAAAAACGGGGCCGGGGCTGTCAGGAGCGGGCATAATTGGGTATATTGGTGGATGCGGCCCTTCTTCAATCATCTTGTATTTAGCAAGGCGGTAGGGTACCGGCTGGCTCGCCATACTCTTTTTTGGCTGTCTTACCTGGGGGTGTTCTGGATCATGGATATAGCGGATCAGGGCTACCGCGTTTTCGGGGTGGCGCTGAGCTATTTGCCCTTCAATATGCTGTTTGTCTATTTCGTGCTGTACAGGCTCGTTCCCCGACAGCTCATGCGGTCGGCTTATTGGTCGTTTTTCGTATGGTATTGCGGCTGGGGTTTGATCTGTCTCACGATCGAGTATTTCTGGGGTTGGCTGGTCGTCTATCGGGACCGGCGTCTCCATGACCATGCTCCGGCGCCCAATCTTTGGCAAACGGTCACCCATATTTTTGATCCCGCCAATTTTACGGTAGCGAATATCATGGCGGTATTGGGTGTTGCGATCGTACTGTATAAGTTCTGGCGTGGCGAGGTCTGGCAGAAATTGCAGGTCCGGCAGGAGAAGACAAAGGCCGAGCTGGAATTACTCAAGGCGCAGCTGCACCCCCGGTTTTTGCTGAACACCCTCAACAATTTATACGCGCTGGTCGTCAAACAATCGGACAAGGCCCCGCTGATGCTCATGCGGTTGTCAGAGATCCTCAGCTATGTCCTATACGAGTGCCGCGTAGCCGAGGTGTCGCTGGACCGGGAGATCGGCATTTGTAAGGATTATATCGAGCTCGAGCGGGAACGCCATGGCGAGCGGCTGGATGTCTCGGTGGATGTCTCCGGGGCGATTGTCGGAAAGATGGTTGCGCCCATGCTCTTTCAGCCGTTTATTGAGAACGCTTTCTTGCGTGCTGAGGCGGCGGAAGGGGAAAAAGCCTGGATGAGCATTGAAATGTCCGTGCATCTTGAACAGTTTTTTTTCCGGGTGATCAATAGCGAGGATGCCGATACCGATCCCGGTGCCGGGCGCGCGATGCCGCGCGAAATCGCTATTGACAATGCTATTCGCCGGCTGGAGTTGTTGTACCCCGAAAGACATGTGCTTTCCAGGGAAAAAGGGGATGGTGTATATGTTGTTTCATTGACGATTGAACCGTTGCTCATATGAATGCACTGATCCATAGCAATGAATGGCGTTACCGGCTTGGCCGGCACGGTCTGTTTTGGTTGACCTACCTGGTTGGCTATTCCTTTTTGGATAGCGATACCTACCACGTTCCCTTTGTCGGATTGAGCCTGGCCATCCGCTGGTTGCCGTATTGTATGCTCAACACCTATGTAATGTTGTACTGGCTGGTGGAACGTTATCTGCTGCACGCGAGATATCGCGCCTTTTTGCTGCTATTGTGCGCGTGGGCGCCGGTAACTGTCTTCTTGTCATTCCTGACGCATCTTTATCTTGCTTACCCCCTTTGCTGGGATCCGGGTCCGCGGCCCAGTTTCCGGCAGGCGTTGCCAGAGATCTGGGACATTTATCCCATGTTTGTGAATTACGTGATCGTGGGTTTTGCCGTATTTCTGCGGATCTATAAATTCTGGCGCGTGGAGCTCCTGCAAAGGCTACAGCTGAAGCAGGAGAAGACCGATGCGGAGCTGGAATTGCTGAAGGCGCAGCTGCATCCGCATTTTTTGTTCAACACGCTTAATAACCTGTATGTACTGATCCTGGAAAAATCTCATCGGGCGCCGGATATGCTGCTGCGGCTTTCCGCGATCCTGGACTATGTGCTGAACGAGTGTCAGGTAGCCGAGGTCCCGCTGGAGAAGGAGATCGCATTTTGCCGGGCCTATATCGATCTTGAAAGGGAGCGGTATGGGGATCGGCTGGATATCGTCACCCGGTTTTCCGGGGACATTCCCGATAAAATGGTGACTCCGATGGTCTTTCAGCCGTTTATTGAAAATGCATTCAAGCATGGCGCCGCCAAGCAGCTTGGCAAGGTTTGGATCGATATCGGAATGACCGTTCAGGGCAGCCGCCTTTTGTTCGAGGTGAGCAATAGTGCGGATTTTTCGGTGCGGTCCAATCTTAGCGGGGGCATCGGCGTTGCCAACATCAAACGCCGGTTAGAATTGCTTTATCCTGGCCGTCATGCATGCGTGGAAAAGCGCGAGGAGGGGATGCATTCGATCTCGCTGACTATTGACCTGTGGGCGCCGTTGCATGAGCGGATATACCGGGTTCAGCGCCGTCGCAAGTTGGCGGTGGCCGGGTCGAAGCCGGAGTATAGTTGGCCATGAGGGCGCTCCTGGCTGGGTGTGTCGCGGCGCCGTGTCGGTGGGCGGGCGGCGCTTGTACTAATTGTTATTCGCTCCGCAATGCCTTTATAGGATTGGCGAGGGCCGTTTTGATGGCTTGGAAGCTGACGGTGAGTAAGGCCACTATCAGTGCCAGTGCTCCTGCGAGGGCGAAGATCCACCAATGGATGGTCGTCCGGTATTCATAGCCCTGCAGCCAGCCCCGCATGACCCACCAGGCAATGGGGAAAGCGATGAGACAGGAGAGGGTGACGAGTTGCAGGAATTCTTTGGACAGGAGGGCTGCCAGGCCCTGGGTCGATGCGCCGAGGACTTTGCGGATGCCGATCTCCTTGGAACGCCGTTCTGCGGTGTAGGCGGCCAGACCGAATAAACCCAGACAAGAAATAAAGACGGCGAGGGTGGCGAAGACGCCGGCTAATTTACCGATGAGCGTTTCGGTGGAGAAGAGGGCATTAAAATTCTCATCCGCAAAGGTATATTGAAAGGGATAGCCGGGATTCTCGGTGGTGAGGACGGACTCGGTGGCGGCGAGTGCCTTTGTGAGATCGGCATTTTGCTTGAACCGGACAGACATCACCGTTCCGCCGCGGTAGCCGGGCCAAAGGATCAGTGGGCCGCCGCTGCTATAGATATCATTATACACAAAATCTTTAATGATGCCGATCACCGTTGTGTGAAAGGGGCCATTGTAAAGAATGGCGCCTATCCTTCCTTCTTTTCCCATCAGTTTTGCCATGCTTTTGTTGATGATCACGCTACTGGTGTCTGTACCGAAATTGGGATAGAAGTCCCTGCCGCTGACGAGTGGCATGTGCATAGTGGACAGATATTCCGGGCTCACCTGATTGGCATGAACCGGGATCTTCACGTTGGGGTCCTGGCCCTGCCATTTCATGTAGTCACCCGTACTATAGACATGCAGGGCGTCATGCAGCCCGGTGGCGGCATTCTCCACATACCCGGTGGCGATGAGTTGATTCTTCAGCACCTCGAAGTTCTTTTTCATGTTCCCCTGCAGATCCATATAGATCAGCTTATCCATGGTATAGCCGATATCGCGGTTCTTGATATGTTGTACCTGCTGGTAGATGATGACGGTGCAGATGATGAGGACGACGGAGGCGGTGAACTGGGTGATGACCAGTCCTTTTCTGATGAAGACGGCGCTGCCGCTTGTCTTTATCCGTATGCCTTTGAGTACGAAAACGGGGTTGAAGGAAGAGAGGTAGAAGGCGGGGTAGCTGCCGGCTATTATGCCCGTCAAGATCGCGATGGTGAGGAGGCTGGACCAGTGCCCGAGACGGAAAAGATCTATGGAGAGCTGTTTGTTCACGAGCGTATTATACGCGGGTTTCAGCAGGTAGAGCAAGGCGATGGATAGCAGGACGGCGAGGAAGGAGAGAACGATTGCTTCGCTGATGAATTTGCCGATGAGTCCGCTTCTGCCGGCGCCCATGACTTTTAGAACGCCTACTTCTTTGGCGCGCTGTTCGCTTCGGGCGGTGGCGAGGTTCATGAAATTGATGCAGGCGATGAGCAGGATGGCGATGGCGATGAGGGTGAACATGTGGACATAGCGGACTGTGCCGCCGGTTTGGACGCCGTTCTCAAAATTGGCACGGAGATGCCAGTCGTTCATGTTCCAAAGGAACATCGTGTTCTTCTGGCCGGTGACCTTGGTGGCGAGGTAATGGGTCAGCTGTTTTTCGATGGTCGCCGGGGAAGCGGCGGGGTCCAGTTGAATGATCGTTTCCGGCATGGGATTATCCCAGAGATCGACCCAGGGGTTGGTGGTTTTCCAGGCCAGGAAGGGCGAGACCCATTGAAACTGGTAGTTGCAGTTGGCTGGGAGATCTTTGAAGACGCCCGTCACTTTGTATAAACCGTCGGCGGCGTAGCCTACATTACCGGCCATTTTTATGGTCTTGCCCATTGGGTCGGTGCCGTCAAACATCTTTTTGGCCATCGATTCGCTGATGACCACCGACTGCACTTGGTTGAGTGCGGTGTTGGGGTCGCCCTTGGCGAAGGGCAGTTCGTACATGGTAAGGATGGAGGGGTCGGCATAGATGCCGTTTATCTTTAGCGACTTGTCGCCGACGATGGCGAGTTCGTCCATATACCAGCTAAGGCGGCCTGTGTTTTTGATGCCGGGGATATCTTTTATAATCGAGGCGCCGAGGGGGCCTGGGGTGGAGCCGGTGGTGGAGATGCCTTTGTCGCTCTTTTCATTCATCATAATATGGTAGAGCTGGTCGCGGTTGGCGAAGTTGTGGTTGAAGGTGGTCTCGTCCTCCACCCAGAGGAAGATGAAGGCGGCGCTGGTGACGCCGATGGATAGGCCTATGATATTCAATATGCTGTACGTCCTGTTCTTCCACAGGCTGCGGAAGGCTGTTTTGAGATAGTTTTTGAGCATATGGAGCAAGTTTTGGAGGTGATCCTTAGGGAGTACTTGCGTTTTTAGAAAAGGTTACAATTATTCTGCTCTTAGGCTTTCAACCGGGTTTGTGGTGGCGGCTTTAACGGCCTGGAAGCTGACTGCGAACAACGCGATCAGCATGGCGGTGAGGCCACCGATAGCGAGGATCCACCAGGGCAGGGCTGCGCGGTAGGCAAATTCCTGCAGCCATTTTTGCATGGCAAGCCAGGCGAGGGGGGTAGATATGCCGATGGCGATGGCTACGAGTTTGATGAAGTCTGTGGAGAGCATGCGGATGATGGCGGGTACGGTGGCGCCCAGGACTTTGCGGATGCTTATTTCTTTTGAACGGCGTTCCGCGGCATAGGCGGCCAGGCCGAAGATGCCCAGGCAGGCGATGCCGATGGCCAGTGCGGTGAAAAGGAAACAGATGGTTCCGACCCGTTGTTCTGAGCGGTAGGCGGCATTGAAATCGGCGTCCATGAAGGAGTATTCCAGTTGTTGGCCGGGCGCCACGGTTGTCCAGGCGGTTTTTATTTGCGCGATCAATGCCGGGAGATTGTCGGTGCTGACGCGGAGGGTCAGTGCGCCGTAGCTGGCGCCGCGTTTCAGGGCAAGCGGGGTCACGTTCTCTCGTAGCGAATTGAAGTTAAAGTCTTTGATGATGCCGATGACGTGGTACTGCTGCGACGGGCCGGGGTAGGGGAAACGGTATAGGCGTTGGTTTTGCGGGTCTTTGATAGCGAATAATCTTGCCGCGGACTCATTGAGAATGATTGCAGAGTCGTCGGTGGCCATTTGTTTGGAGAAATTGCGACCCGCTTTTAGCTGCATGCCCAGGGTTGTGATGTAGTCTTCGTCTACCGGCCAACATTCCAATATGACCGCCTTCTTTTGATCGTAGATGGAAGTGGGCAGTAACGCGGTCCTGTTTCGTTTCTCGCCGGTTGGCAGGTAGTTCGATAGGGTCGCGCTCGTTACGCCGTTTATTTGCTTTAGCTTTTCCTTTAAGACTTCGGCGCTGGCGCTTAGCGGGGTCGTGTTCTTGAGGATCAGTAACTGGTTGCGGTCGTAACCAAGGTTTCTGGTTTGGATATAATGGAGCTGGGTATAGATGGCCAGGGTGCCGATGATAAGGAAGATGGAGATGGAAAATTGGACAACTACTAAGAGGCTCCTGAAGCTGCCGCCTTTGGCCGTTTTGAAAAATTTTGCTTTTAGCACGTCTATCGGGCGGAATGCGGAGAGGATGAAGGCGGGGTAGGAGCCTGCAATGAGGCCGACTATGATGATCAGTGCTGCGGCGGAGGGTAGCAGCCAGGTAAGTGTTTGGGGGGTGAATTGCAGGGTTTTATCCGCCAATTGATTGAATAACGGCAGCGTGAGCCAGGTTAGGAGCAGGGCGAGTATAGTGGATATAGTGGTGACTACTATGGACTCCGCTAAGAATTGGGTGATCAGGCCGGTTCGTCTTGAGCCGAGGACCTTGCGGACGCCGACCTCACGGGCGCGTTGTTGGCTGCGGGCCGTGGAGAGGTTCACGAAGTTTACGCAGGCGATGAGCAAGATCAGGATGGCGATGGCCGAGAAGATGAACACGTATTGGCTGCTGCCATTGCGGCCTGTTTCTTGCTGACGATTTGAGTGTAAATGGATCGATGTCAGCGGTGAGAGGTCGGCCCGGATGCGGTTGCCGCTTTTTTCGAAGGCTGCGACGCCGCCGTCATAGAGGCCTTCTGCTTTTTGCATGGCCATTTCGCTAATACGCGGTTCGAGGCTTTTGTAGTTCGTGCCCGGCCTGAGCAGTAAATACGTGTTGATCCCCCCGCCGCCCCAGTAGAGGTCCTTGCTTGCAGGCAGGGACGACATAGCCAGGAAAATATCGAAGTTAAAATGGCTTTGTTTGGGGATGTCTTTTATTACTCCTGTGATGATGTTGGTGATCGTGTCGTTGACAACCAGCGGTTGGCCGACGACGTTGGTGGTGCGGCCGAAATATTTTCTCGCGGTGGATTCCGTGATGACGACCGAGTGGGGGTCGACGAGGGCGGTGTTTGCGTTGCCCTCGGTCATGGGCAGGGTGAAAAGACTGAAGAGGCTGGGGTCGGCCCAGGCGATGTTGTCTTCCTGGATGGTCTGGTCGCCTTTTTTTACATGGAAGCCCTCGGGTCGCCAGAGTGATGCTATGGCCAGCCGGGTCGTGTTCTCGACCTCGGGGAATGCGCTTTTTATATCCGCGGCGGCTGGGGCGGGCATGCCGGCATAGGATTGGTCGGTTCCGCCGAATCTGGCGATGAGGTTGACGCGGACGATCCTTTCGGCGTTTGCGTTGTAGCGGTCGTAGCTTAGTTCGTCGACTACATATAGAATGATCGAAAGACAGGTAGCCAGGCCGATGGAGAGGCCCAGGATATTGATGGTGGTGAAGCTCTTGTGTTTTGTGAGATTGCGGGTGGCAGTCTTTAGATAGTTTCTGATCATGGATTTGTGGGCACGAAAAAAATGCCATTTTTTAATTAGTTGGTTGTCAGAGTTTTTTGGTGGGTGGCCGGGTTGGGAGTGTACGATTTTGATGTTTTGGTGTACGGGTGGCGGGGCGGGTTTGGCTACACAATGCGTGGATCTGGTTACATATGGGTCGCCGGTTTGGTGGAATTTTGTCAAAACAAAAGAAAATGAAAATTACCATTACAGGGTCGTTAGGACATATCAGCAAGCCGCTTGCACAGGAATTGGTCCAAAAAGGACATACCGTCACGGTTATTAGCAGCAATTCAGAGCGGCGGAGGGAGATCGAGGCCCTGGGGGCAGTCGCCGCGATCGGCAGTATCGAGGATGTTGTCTTTTTGGCTGCGGCTTTTTCGGGAGCCGATGCCGTTTATTTGATGGAGCCGCCGCCCGGTCCAGCCGTGATGTTTGACAAGGATTTCGATGTAATAGGGCATTTGAACATGCTCGCCCATGTATTTGTGGAGGCTGTTGAAAAGGCGGGCGTCAAACGTGTGGTACACCTTAGCAGTATCGGGGCGCATACCGACAAGGGAACGGGTATCCTCGTTTTTCATTACAATGTCGAGCGTATTCTCGGTACGCTGCCGGCGGATGTATCGATAATGACTATGCGCCCGGTTGGGTTCTACTATAACCTGTTTAGTTTCATCGATACGATCAAGACGCAGGGCGCCATCGTGAGCAACTATGGCGGAGATGAGGTCGAGCCCTGGGTCTCACCGGTCGATATTGCGAGTGCGGTGGCCGAGGAGTTGGTTTCTCCCGTTGGTGGCCGGCGCGTCCGGTATGTGGCAAGCGATGAAGTTAGTCCGAATGAGGCGGCTGCGATCTTGGGCGCGGCGATTGGGAAACCTGATCTTCCCTGGGTAGCTATATCCGATGAGCAATTGTTGAGCGGGTTGAAGGCGATGGGAATGAATGCGCAATTTGCTTTGGGTTATGTTGAAATGAATGCCAGCCGTCGCGGCGGAGTCTTGTATCAGGACTATCATCGTCACCGTCCGGTGTTGGGTCGCGTGAAGTTGACCGATTTTGCCCGGGATTTTGCCGCGGCTTATGCCGCGAAACAGTAATTTTGGGATATGGCGAACAGACCATTATACCGGTTCAAGACGATCAGCGAGTATCATAAGGCGCTGGGGCTGCCGAGCCCGGAGCATCCATTGATCAGCGTGATCAACCTGGATGAATTGTCTCAACTTCCCGCTGTGGGTGCCGGGCCTATCAATGTAGCCTTTGACTTTTACTCCATTTCGTTGAAAAGGACGGTCAAGGGTGCGGTGAAATTCAAGTATGGCCAGCAACCGGTCGATTTTGATGAGGGCCTTATGTTCTTTATGTCGCCCGGGCAGGTGTTGGGTATCGAAATAGAAGGGGGCAATCGGACGATACAATCGGGGTGGTTGTTGTTTGTGCATCCTGATCTGCTTTGGCGGACGCCCTTAGGAAAGACGATCAGGCAATATGGGTATTTTGATTACTCGGCGAATGAGGCTTTGTTCCTTTCGGAGAAAGAAGAGACGACTATTGTGGGGATGATGCAAAGCATTGCTTCTGAGTACCGCTCTAATATAGATAAGTTCAGCGAGCCTGTGATCATTGCGCAGTTGGAGCTGTTATTGACCTATGCCGACCGATTTTACAATCGGCAGTTTTTGACGCGGAAGATCGCGCATCATCAGCTGTTGGATCGGATGGAGGGTTTGCTGGAGGAGTATTTTTCCGGCGCGGAGTTGGTGACGAAGGGTCTGCCTACGGTGCAATGGCTGGCGGGGGCTTTGCATGTGTCGCCGAATTATTTGAGTGGGATGTTGAAGGTGCTGACTGGTTTAAACGCCCAGCAGCATATTCATGCGCGGCTGATCGAGAAGGCGAAGGGGCGGTTGTCGACCACGGCGTTGTCAGTGAGCGAGATTGCTTATGAGTTGGGATTTGAACATCCGCAGTCGTTTAGTAAGTTGTTCAAGAGCAAGACCAGTCTGTCGCCCTTGGAGTTCAGGCATTCGTTTGATTGAGGGGGCTATCCAAGAAAATCATATGTTGCCAGCTCTTCTTGTGTTGGGATCTGGAGGGCATTGAAGCAGTCATCAAGAAATGTTTCTAATTCTGCTTCCGGGATATAGAACTCATACTGATCCCTGTTTTGGTTCCTTTTCAGAAGTCGTTCCTTAATGATATCCCTGGGCGTATCCAAATAGTAGAACTTGACTTTCGCGCCGACGGCTTTCGCTTCGTCTCTCAGTTTTTCCCGTTCGCTTCTTCCCCACGTTCCCCATTCGATTACGACATCGATACTGTGACCAAGTGCTTGCTTTGCCACCAGCCATTGCAACTGTTCTATCTGATCTCTATAGTGATTCCCCTCCCTTTCGGCTTTTTGATCCCAAATATCCTTTATCCATTCATCTGGTGAAAATCGCATGGCAGCTGTTGTTGAGATAATTTTTTTTGCCAATGTTGTCTTCCCTGATCCGGGTAAGCCACATATTAGGTGAAGGATTGGGTATTTCGGCGCCTGGGGCATAGTTAGATGATTGCAATGCTGAGTCGAATATACCAAATCCGGCAATTAGCTGGAACGTATCGCTCCGGGATTGGGATCCAATTACGGCTTTTGCTGAAGTTTTCTGAAGATGGCGTAGTGGAGGAATAGGATGGTTGCTGGGGCGAAGGCCGGAAACCAGACGAAGGGGAAGATGGTCATTTCGCCGCCTGACTGGCCGGCGGCTGCGCCTTTTATGGCGCCGAGCGTGGCGATCGTCATCAGGTTGATGATGTCGAGCGTGCCAACAATATTCCAGGCGATGACGGCTTTTCTGCTCCACGGTTTCTTTTGTGCGACGGCTCTGGCTACCGGGATGGCGAAAATTGCGGTGATGATATCGCCGAGTCCGGCAGAGATGGCGAAGTCGGCGTCCAGGAGGTTGTAGAAATAGAGTAGGAGGAAGAAGACGCCCAGGATGCGGAATACGTGTAAGGTGATCAGGGATTGCAGGGTGGCGGAGCGGAGGAGTTTTTTGAAGAGGGTTGTGTTGGCTACGATGGCGAAGAGGATAAGCAGTAGGGGGAGCGTGAGCAGGATCATCACTTTTGGTGGCAGGGTGTTCTGGAAGAGTGTGCCTTTTAGTGCGAGGATCGAGGCGTAGGTTAGCCAGAGCAGGTAGAAAGCGATGATGCCGTTCCGGATCGTTCTCGATTGGCCGAGGGACATGCCGGAGTTGAGTGCGGCTTGTTTGGCGGGGCGGGCGAGTAGTCCGAGGGAGAAGATAAAGCTGATGATGAATAGCAGGGTTGCCCATAGGGGCATGCCGGAGATATAATTTTCCATTTTCCTTTGTGTTTTTTGTGTTGACGGTACAAAGGAAATTCAAAAATATTTCCGGGGGCTTGCCATTTGGCAAGAAATGGGATAGTGCGCTCGTTGCGCACTGGCGCCGCAGGATGATGTGAAAAAGTTCTGTCAGTTTTCGTTGGAGGATCAAATAGTTTTGCTAGTGGTATCACAATTTGTGATACCACTAAAGCTTATTTTATGACGGAAGTGATTAGGCCGATGGCATTGGCGGAGGATGCGGCTGAAAAAATTAATCTATCCAGACCCTGAGCCGAGGCCTCGCATCGGCTTTCGGCGAAAGGACGAGCAAGACTAGTGGTAGGCGGTGAGCCGGCTCGTTGACTGGCGCAGGGGTTTTGGAGGTACGGAATTGGTCCTAGCAGGTGCGCGCAAAGACGGGATAATGTTTGGGACTTGGGCCGAGCAGTGTGGTGGTTGTTGAACGGAGCGTCGCAAGGGTGCCACATTGTTGTTCTGCCGCCGGCCCCATAATTTAAAAAAATGCGCCGCCTGGAGGCGACGCATTGGGTTGTCTAAGGTCTGGTCTGAAAGTATAAGTCTGAGCGTTTAGTCGATTGGCACCGGGCCGTTCCAGGCGCCGGCATTTTCTACCCAAGCCACGTTGATGATCCCGTTCTTGTCGACGACGAAGACGTCGGTCTGGCCGTTGATGCCGAATTGTGCGGAGGCGGCGACGGCGGCACCCGGATCGAAGAGGCCTGCGCGGCCGATCGCGCCAGGTCCACCCCATCTGCCCGCATTCACCACCCACAGGACGTTGAGGGTTCCCCGGACGTCGACGCAGAAGACATCGGTTTGGCCGTTGATGCCGAATTGCGGTGAGACGGCGATCGGCGCACCGGGAGGGAAGATGCCCGGACCCGTGATCGCAACCGGTCCGTTCCATTTGCCGGCGCCTACGACCCAGGCGACGTTGAGCGCCCCACGTTTATCGACGCAGAACACATCGGTCTGGTTGGCCACGCCTTGCTGTGCGATGCATGCCACGGCCGCACCAGGAGGAAAGAGCCCGTTTGGCCCGATCGCACCCGGTCCGCCCCAGGCGCCGCCACCGACGACCCAGGCAACGTTGAGTGCCCCGTTGTTATCGACGCCAAATACGTCGGTCTGATGGGGTATGCCGGCCTGGTTACATGCCGCGAGCAGTGCGCCCGATGGAAAGGTGCCCGCTTTGCCGATCGCGCCGGGACCGCCCCATGCACCGGCCGCCACTACCCAAGCGACGTTTAGCGTGCCATGGAGATCCACTGCAAAAAGATCGGTTTGATTGTCGATCCCGAATTGGTTGGAAGCGGCTACGCCGGCGCCCGGTTTGAAGAGTCCTGCTTTGCCGATAGCACCCGGTCCACCCCAGGCACCCGCATTGACGACCCAGGCGACATTGAGTGCGCCTTCGTTGGAGACGGCGAAAATGTCCGTTTGCCCATTGATGCCGAATTGGCGGGAGGTAGCGATGGCCGCGTTGGCCGGGAAAAGCCCCGCTCTGCCGATGGGTTGCGAGCCGGTCCACTTACCCGCGTCGACGACCCAGGCGACGCTCATGGCGCCGGCCTTGTCGATGCTGAATACGTCGGTTTGACCGCCGATCCCGAATTGGTTGGAGGCGGCGAGGCTTTTTACTAACGGTGAGATGTAGTTGATAGCGGAGGGTCCGCCGTAGTATTGATAGCTGCCCCAGGTGGAACCGCTGTTCATAAAGGCCTGGATCGTGTACGGATTGTTGGTGCAGGTGGTGGCTGCGGCGTCGGTCTCGGTCGTACCATTGAAGTTGGCCATGGCGCCGTCTGTGGCGTTCTGGTTGCGCAGGGCGCGTTGAAAGGCGGCTTGTGCCCAGCCGTCTACGGCCTGGAATCCGCTGCCCATCTGGTCGCGGGTACTGCAGGGGTTAGCAAGGGTGGAATTGACCTCCCCGCCGAAACTGAGGTTGTTGCCGGCAGTGCGGAGACCGCCGGTATAGAGTGTTGCGGGGTAGTAGCCCAGCCAGGTCCAGCCGACAGAGCCTTCGACGATCACGCCAAACCACCAGTTGCCCTGATAGAGTTCGAACTTGATGCCTATTTCCACCTGGCCCTCGCCATAGGTGCTGCTGTTGCCGATGCGGATGCCGGGGAAGATGGTCGGATGGTATTGCACCCAGCCTTTTTGCAGCCGGTTATAACCGCCCAGGTTGTCGCCTTCTTCGGTATAGTCGTTGGTGGTGTAGAAGGTGAAGATGTGATTGGACAGATCGCCGTTGAGGTTCTTGTCGACGGTGAGGCCTGCTTCGAGGGTCTGGAAATTGGCCGTTGTGTTGTTGGTGAGCCAGGTCTGCGAGATGGAATGGTCGTCACCGGGGGCGGAGGGGATATCGATCTGCGGATCCCATACATTGAGGAAGGCTTCGCAGCCATAGCTTGTGACAGACTCGGCGCTGGAGGCGTGAAAGTAGCCGGCGGGGTTGGGGTCATTGGGTTTAGTATTGGCGGAGTGGGTGACGGCGCCTGCTTTGGTCCTGACGATGCCTTTTTTGGATAGGATGTTTTTAAAATCTGTAAGGTTCTTGAATTTGGAGATGTCGGGGCGTAGGATGGGTACGTGGCCGGCGGGCCCCTGTTCTGTTGCTTCCAGTTTTACCGAGGTGGTGGGTCGGAGTGTATCCGCTTCGGGGACGGGACGGTTTGCGGGTGGCGGAGCGGGGACGGATCCCGAAATCTGGCTTTCAATGGGTACCCAGTCGATGATCTGGCCGTTTCGGGAAATCGTTGTCTTGGTGATCTTGAGCGATGACTGACGGGCTTTTAGCCATGTCGTGAGTTCCGAACTGACGTCGGACTTTGTGGTTGTCTCTCCCATGGTTGTTGAATTTTTTTGTGAGCGATTAGATTTCGAACAACAGGAGGTTTAGGTGGGGGATGTAAAGCTACATTGGGGAGATATAGGAACCTATACTCGAATAGTGGTATCTTCCATAAATACCCAGAAACGCGAATAACGTATGGGAATAAATAAATAAAGCCGCCGGGTGCACCGGCGGCCTGATGGCTGAAAGTAAAAAAGCACGTACGTAAAAAAGTAGAGTTGCCTTATGCGGTTTTGGTTTTATAGTTGTAGCCAAAGCTCTTTATCCAGAAAGTGAGAGAAGGGATCCAGATGAACATCAGTGCGAAAGATTCCAAGTACTGACGATAGACGTAACAATCACCGCTGAAATAGATAAGACAAATAATGAGGGGCAGCGTAACGAGTCCGATTAGAGTTTTCATTTTGGGGTTCATTTTGGGGTAAGCGACTATGAATAAATTAACAATACCTGGTTCGGTAGTTCATAGTGGATGGGGCAGGAATTTCGTGGGAGATTGGCGGAGTCGTTCTTCGGAGATTGGGGGGATCGTTCTTGAAGTAGTGGTGAACGATCGAATCGTTGTTGAATCAAAAGTAATCGACGATTTTCAGATTTGCAATAGTTGCGCCGATATTTTTTTTAGACGGATTTTTTTACATTCTCTAAATTGGAATAAAAATTCCAATCGCGGGAAAAGATTGGCGGGCTCAAAGCCTTGCCGGCAGTGAGTTTCAAACGAATATGATTTGGCATCTGTTTGGCGACCTTATATATTCCCTATACTGACATGTACTTTTTCGCAGCGCAAGATCCTGAGGAAAGCCGATAAAAAGTACCCTTCATGAGTTTAACCCCGCAAACCGTCGTGGTGTGTCTGCTTTCGCTGCTCACGACTTTTATCAGCAATAATACCCTCGCACAAAATTGCGATAGTCTGACCGCATCCTGGTCGGCTACTGAGTCCCGATGCAAGGCCACCGGTACAGTGGAGATCACTGTTAAGGGCGGATCGGGCAATTATAATTATATGCTGGCGGGGCCCGTGAGTACGGGTTTCACTTCTTCGCCTGCGATCGGCGGTTTGCCCGGCGGCACTTATACGGGCACCGTAAAGGATATCGTCTCCACCTGCACCTTTACGCTTAATAATATAATAGTTCCCGGGTCTTATGTCGAGCCACGTTTCGGCCTCACGGAAACTGATGTCAGCTGTACCAATGGCAGTGATGGAGCTGTTGCGGTGACGGGTCTTACGAATGGCCTGGCGCCGTTCAACTATTTAGTCGTCGCGCCATCGCCCATAGACGTCGGCGCCTACAGCCCGACCGGCACCTTCACCGGATTGATCCCCGGCACTTATTCCGTGCAATTGGCGGACTCCTGCGGCGCCATCCAGACGCGAACGATCTCCATTCAAAATTATAGCTGGGCCTTTTATACCAGTTCCGTTGTGAACGCCGGCTGTACGAATTACAACGCCACCATCACCCTGCGGGACAGTAAGGGCAATTTCAATACCAGCGGTACGGCCTTTAACGGCTTTTTATATGGTGTCGTCACCGCTCCCGGCGATACGACCTGGTTCACGACCCCGACATTTAGCTTTGATCTTGGGCAGAACAGGAGCGTAAGTCTCGTCGCCAAGGATCGATGCGGCCTGGTGCAGGCCGTGAGCTGGTCGAACAGTTCCGTTCCATCGGTGGGCGCTAACCTGACGATCGGCTCGCCCACCTGTACCGGCTTTAACGTATCGGTGGTGAACCCGATGAACCTGACCAGCCCGCAGTACTGTCTGATCGATGGCTCGGGTAATCCCGTTCCCGGCCAGGCTTGTAACAGCACCGGTAGCTTTACGAGTGTTCCCTATGGCTCTTATTGCATGCAGATCACCAATAGTTGTTATGATACGGTGATCACCCGCTGCTTCTCCCAGGTGCAGGCAGTACCGGCCCTGACGGGTGCGATCGCGTTGAGTGCTTACACCTGTACCGGCGCCACGGCTACCGTGACGGGGCAGAAGAATTTGACCAGCCCGCAATATTGTATTGTGGATGGTTCGGGCAATGCGGTACCGGGGCAAGCTTGTAATGGCACTGGCGTATTCACGAATGTCCCTTATGGCACCTATACGGTGAATGTCACTGACGGCTGTACCGGAACGGTCCTCTCTATTGGTTTCAGCAGTGCCCGATTGGTGAAGTCGGTTGCTTCTACGGTTGCCATCACGGGTGGTTCGTGCAGTAGTTTCAATGCGACGGTCACCGGCGCGACCAATCTGATCACACCACAATACTGTCTGCTCGACAGCCTGGGCAATACGCTTGTCTGCAACGGCACCGGCGTCTTCAATGGGTTGGGTTATGGCAGCTATTGCATCGACGTTACCGATGCCTGCGGCGATACAACGATCCGGCGTTGTATCCACGAGTATATTCAGCCGGCCACGGGTGGTTCGCCTTCGGTGAGCAATACAACCTGTAGCGGTTTTAACGTGACCATCAGCGGGCAGTCTAATGTATATGTCGGCGTCTACTGTCTGCTGGATTCGACGGGCAACCCGGCCTCCGGCATTCCCTGCAATGGCACGGGTGTCTTCACCAATGTGCCCTATGGATCCTACTGCGTGAAGACGACGGATCTGTGTTCGGGTACCAGCAATACCGTTTGTTTTTCCGCCGTCGCGCCTGTGCCCGCCGTGGGCGCCGTGACGATCAGCAATAAGACCTGTGCGGGCTTTACGGCCACGCAGACCGGCCAGAAGCATTTAACCAATCCGACCTACTGTCTGCTGGATTCACTGGGGAATACCGTGGGCGCTTGCAACGCCACCGGCGTGTTTGCCGTGAGTGCCTATGGGTCCTATACGATACAGACCACTGACGGTTGCGCCGACTCGGTGCTGCTGGCGTCCTTCAGTGTCAGCCGGCCGATCCCTTCCGTGAGCCCCACGGTGAATTTCAGCAACCAGAATTGTACGACTTTTACTGCGACGATCACTGGCCAGGCCAATCTGACGAATCCGCAGTATGTGTTGCTGGACAGTTTGGGGAATACCGTTGCCACGAACAACACCGGTGTTTTCGCTGGTGTTTTGTATGGCAGTTACTGTATCGACATCACCGACGGTTGCGGCGATACCACTATTACAAGGTGTTTTACGACGCTGCCGAATCCCATTGCCATGGCGCTTACCGCCACTCCTTCCTGTACCTATAACGCTACGGATCTGACCGTGAATGTCACGGCCGGGTTTGGGCCTTTCACGATCACGGTATACGATCTATTCGGGAATTTGCTCGAGGACACTACGGCCGCGGCTTCGAACATCGTCATCAGCGGTCTGCCGAAGATGATCAATCCATTGCTGAAGGTCATTGTGACCGGCGCCTGCGGTTCACCCGATACGGCTTTTATTCTCGCGAAGCCCAGCCAGTTGACGCGGTCGTATTCCATTGTGCCGAAGTGTCCTAGCAGCGCTGTTCCCAGCGGGTCCGGCGACCTGAATGTGACGGCTTCGTCTAATCTCACACCGGTCAACCTGCGGATCACGCAATTCAATTTTGCCCCCGTGTCGATCTCGTATTCGTATAACTCGGGCACCAATTATACTTTTAGCAATTTGGATGCGGGGACGTACGTGGTGACGTATAGTTTTTCTTCTTGTTCGTCTACTTTAAGCGACACGGTTGTCGTGCCGCCGTATACGTTCCCCGGGCTCGACCGGTCGGCGGCTTATCAATGTAATGACAATAGCTTTACCATTAGTGCGTCGGCTTCCGGCGGGGTCTCGCCCTTTGCCTATGCGATCATCGGCAGTGTGCCTGCTGCGCCGGCCGTGAATACCGCGGAGCAGGCCAGTCCGCTTTTCAGCATCAATACCGGGGCCCAGTATTCGCTGATCCGGTTACGGGCCATCGATGCCTGTGGTAATTCGGCCCTTGCCGACGTGGATATCCTGCCGCTGCAGAATACGATCGTTTCGGCTTCGGCCAACTGTTTCAACCAGGGCTCTACGTTGTCGGTGAATACGGTGCCGAATGCCGCGTATGCCTGGTATTATAAGCCGAGTGATACGGCTTCGGACAGTACGCTGGTGGGCACGGATACTATTTATACGATTGCCAATGTGACGGCGGCTGATACCGGGGTGTATGTGAACCGGATGTCGATCAATAGCGGGTGTCTGACGCAGCTGTCCTATTTTCATTTGGATGGCAGTTGTAACGGGATGTTCCTGTTACCGCTTTCCGTTGTTTTGAGCGGCCAGGTGGATGGGGATGGGTCGAATTTGTTGACCTGGGTCGGTACGGGGGACGCTTCGGTACAGCAGTATATAGTGGAGCGGAGTGCGGTATCGGGCGGTGATTTCGTGGCGCTGGGTCCTGTGGATGTTGTTGCGGGCGGGGGCGGGTATTTGTTCCGGGATGTGAGCCCGGTTGCGGGGACTAATTTTTACCGGTTGCATATTGTGAGGAGTGGTGGCAATGCTTCGTATAGCAATGTGGTTGCGTTATCGTCCGGGGGGTCGGCGCTCGTGGTCAGTGTATTCCCGAATCCGGTGACGACGGAGCTGAATGTGTCGATTGCCGGGGCGCAGTCGGGCCGTTACCGGTTGGCGTTGTATACATCGACGGGGCAGTGTGTGTATAGTGGGGAGCAGACCTTGCAGACGGGTTCGGTGGTCATTCGTCGGACGACGAATATGGTGCCGGGTATTTATATGTTGCGGGTCGATGGGCAGGAGGCGGGCTCGGGTCGTGTCTTTAAGGTCTTGTTACAATAACTTCTTCAGGGACCGTTCAAAATAAAAAGAGCCCTTGTTGTTACCAAGGGCTCTTTTGTTTTAGGGATCGAGAATGTCTGATCCGCGGCCCCAGCCCCGGCCCCATCTGCCGCTTCTGCCTCCGATGAAGGAGACGAGGAAGAGCACGATGAAGATGAAGAACAGGATCTTCGCGATGGATGCCGCGCCTGCGGCGACGCCGAAGAAGCCGAATGCACCTGCTATGAGGGCTATGATCAGAAAAATAAGTGTCCAGCGTAGCATAGGTTGAAATTTGGTGAATAAGGGTATACGATTAAAAAATCGTGCCATGGGGGGTGGGGCCACGGGGGGGGGGGTCGCTATGCTGGTTGGCTGTGGTGCGTTATGCCATCATTTCTTCGACGGATTGCTGAGGTTCTCCGCTGAGGAAGGAGATGCGGAAGCGGCCGTCTTCATTGTAGTAGTAAGTGCCCCGGTTGCGGGAGAATTTGATCGGGGCGCCCATTTCCTTGAGGATCTTGAGATAGTCATAGAGACTGCGTTCTGAGATGCCGATGCGGTGGGCGCAGTCGGCGGGTTTGCCGGTTGCTTTCAAATGAATAAGATAGTCGAGCCGGATGAGGCGGTTCAATAAGGACTTCATGGCAATAAGGTTTTTTTGCTTTTTGAGGCTTGTTAATGAATATAGGTTTACGCTGCTAATCGAGTGTTCCCAAAATGTTGCTGCTAATTAGAGGGGGGGGAGATGATTGCTACGAACCTGAGCCTGCGGAGTTAGGAGGGCTTACTGTGATATCCCTTACAAGATACGAGCCTGAGAGGGTTTGCGGCAAATTTTATTGGTTTACCAAAAGCAGGATTTTTTGTTTGAAAGAACCACTCACTGAGTGGTTCTTTCGTCGCGAAGTGTCTTGATGCGATCATGCACCACTTTCAACTGGTTCTTTTGCTGCAGTACGAGGTCGCTGAGATACGCTGGCAGGTGCTCGCTGCTCAGCGCCGACTCATAGGCTTTCTGGGCGGCGTCTTCCCCGTATTCACAGTTGGCCAGGATGTTGTGGCGGGAGTGTCCTGTGAATACTGCTTTTAGCTCCATCCATGCGCGATAAATGGAGCCGCCGCCCGATGTGCCGGAGGGCATGTCGGCGCCGTTGACTTCCAGTTCGGTGCCCAGGGAGATCTTCATGTTCCTGCTTTGATCGATGGCCTGCAGGAAGAGCAGGCGCAGGTCGGCGTGTTCTTCCTTGAGTTCGTGCAGGGCTTTTTCGTATCCTTCGATACGGTCGTTGTTGATCTTGATGAGATCTGACAATACGCTGTTCGTATCTTTTGTAGTGAGTGTTTCCATGATTTTCTGTTTTGTTTGGACTAAGTTACCAAAAAACTGTGCCAACGGGGGGGTGGGGTTTTGGGGTGCCACCAGGGCGGCGGGTAGTTTACGGAGCCGCGGAGTGGTGGGTAGATTGGGGCACACGGGCGGGGGTGGGCCCGATCGAAGAGTGCCAATACTCAGTCAAGTATATACACTTTTACGAGTACCGGCAAACGGCTAATCACAAAGCAGGTCGTATTTACTCACACGGGAATCAGGAATATTGTAAATATGGGGTTTGGTGATATTTTGCCCGACGGTTCAATAGATGATAGGGCGAACTCCAACAACGGAGATATTGTCAGGGTTTTAGCGACGATTGTTCACATTCTGATTGATTTACCGGGAAGTTCCCTGAAGCGGAGATCTTTTTCGCCGGCAGTACCCAGGAGCGAACAAAATTGTATACGAGAATGCTTGATACCTACTATGTAATTTTCAATAAGAAATTCAGCATCAAAGGTGTATTAAAGGAAGGTGACGGCTATATGGAGGTGGATTTTGAACCGGGATCGGATCTTAAATTCATAGGTTTTATTGTTGAAAGAAATCAGCAAATTTGAGTATGGCAGTTACAAAAAAGCATGCTGAGAACAGCAAAAAGCGGAAGAGGAGAATTCCCCCTGTGGTTGTTGTCACCAATACTTTTGCCTCCGCTGAGGAAAACCCTTTTCCTGAGAAGTTGAAAAAAGCGCAAGCAATCCTAAGTCGGACGAAGTTTCTTGATCGTTGAGCGTCTTCCGGATGGCGATATCTTCTTATCGGCGGGGTGTCCCGGGTAGGGGTTTCTGCATCTTATGAAGATCGCCGCTTTTTCAGATCCGCGGAAAGATAGAGCTCATCGTATATCAGCGTCGACATACTGTAGGTCTCATATCCCTTCTTTACAAGTCTGAATCCGACGCCAGTCCCATTTACCGGCAGGTGTAGTGTGAAGCTGCCATGCTTGTCCGAATTTGTTACCGGCAGTGAGTCGTTGTCGACATATACCCCGACATTTTCCAGCGGAACCCCCTTCTCATCTTCTACGCGGCCGGCAACCCAGAAATGATCTGATCTTACATAATCTTTTCGAATATTCAGGTCAAAGGCCGTATCCGCTACAAGCTGTTTTATCTTATTGCCGGTGTCTCTGATAAAACCGGCGGCCAATAGAAATTTCAGGTTTTTCTTGTTTTGCTATCTCCGGAAGCATTTTTTCCTACCAGATGAAAGGCAGGAGGATCTTTCGGCCGGCGGGGTAGTCGGGGAATTCGCGGTGGTACCAGCGGTGATTGGCGATGGCGCGGGGCAGGAGGTTGGCACAGGTCCAGACGAAGAAAGCGAGGGCGGGGGCGCTCCAGGTCAGCAGGGCGTAGCCGCCCCACTCGATGATCTCGCCCAGCAGGTTGGGCGATGATACGTAGTTAAAGAGTCCTTTGCCGGGGATGCTATAGCCAACATCACCCCCTTTCTTCCGCAGCCGGATCAAGTAATAATCAGCGCGCCAGTTAATGATGAGGCCGCCAATGAAGAGCAGCACTCCACCAATGAACGGTGGTGAGGACAGCCAGTCGTTGGGGTAATGGGCAAAGGCGGCAAACCAGTAGCCGAGCAGTGATCCGTTGACGGTGTTGAAGAGCATCGCGGAAAGCATGATGATGATGGGCATCTTTTTGCCCCTGGTGCGGATCATGAGCGGATAAATGAGACTGCGATGCACATAATGAAAGAGGAATAGTCCGACCATCAGGCCGGCGGGTGTGCGCCAGGTGAACGAGTTCAGCGATAATGTCAACAAAAAAGTCACGATGACCGTTGCCTCCATGAAGAGCCAGCCGAGTCTGTTGCTGATCATCGGTCCCCAATCCTTTCGGCTGAACCGTCCATAGGGCGCCTCCTGGCGGAGCAGGTATAGACCGGCGCCGATGCCCGTGGCGATCCAGCAGATGATGAATACGAGGTATCGGGAAAGTTGTGATGGATGCTCCATTATTGTATATCGCCTCTTTTTTTAAACCAGGCAATCGTGTCGCGGATCGTTTCTGCCAGGGGCCGGGGGTGGAAACCCAGTTCCCGCCGCGCTTTGGCGTGATCGATCTTTCGGTTGCTGAAAAGGAGGTTGTCTACCGACTGCCGCGTGTATAGTGCCGATGCGCCAACGATCCGCGACCAGGCGTGCATGACCGGGAGCACGGCCAGGATCGGCCAGAGGGGGAGCACGGGCAGGGGCCTTGTTTTGCCTTTTACGTCGCCAACCATTTGATTGACCTGGGACAGGGTGGCATAGTGACCACTGAGGAGGTAGGTGCTGCCCGGCGTGCCATGGAACAAGGCGCTGGCGATGGCGCCGGCTACGTCCCTGACGTCTACCATGTCGACGCCTCCGGGAAAAACGACGGGTATGCTTCCCCGGTAGAGTTTTAATATACCGCCGCCCAGCAGGGATGGTTCATGATCGTATGGTCCCAGCACTGCGGTTGGGGCGAGCACGAGGACGGCCATGCCTGCGGGTTTGCCTGTGGCTGCGATCTGCGTGCCGGCCGCGTCGTCGTTGTACTCCAGTGCAAGGCGCTGAGCCGCGGCTTTCGAGTAGGGGTAGCTGTATTTTGTCGATTGGACGAGGTTTTTGTTTTCTGCGAGGGGTTGGTCGTAGGGTGCCTGCTCATAGGCGGCGGCGGAACTGACATGGATAAATCGTTTGACGCCCGCTTGTTTCGCGGCTTCAGCGAGGTTTTGGGTGCCTGTGACATTGACCTGGATAAGTGTTTCGTCGGGACTGTCCTTCATGGAGATCATCGCCGCGAGGTGGATGACGGCGTCTGTGTTGTTGACCAGGCGTTGCAGGCTTTCTTTGTCGAGCATGTCGCCTTTGATCCATTCGGTGAGTTGTGCGAAGATGTCGGTGGCGTCCGGGTCCATTGCCACATTGCGCGCATTCCCGGGTGGGAGTTGGTCACGTGTGAGCAGCCGCAGTTCATGGCCTGCGTCTTGCAAGAGGGGCACGAGCACCGCCCCGATAAATCCCGAGGCGCCGGTGACGGCTATTTTCACCGGGCGGTGGTTTGGGTGGTGGATGATCCCGGGTGTGCCGGTTTGGGGTTGGGTTGCATGTTATAAAGATAAGGCAGACTTGTCTTATCTTTATAATTGATATGAAGCTGGTATTTTTATTTCTCGTCTGCACCAACTGGGGATCGCAGCCAACCGGCTTTCCGGCTGCCTGCGCGGTAAAAGGGGTCGCGAAAATACACGCCACGGCGCAGATCGGATTGAGTTATGACAAAGACTTTGATGTCGGATACGAGCTTCAATTTCATATCGATTATGCTTCGAGGGAGGCATCGATCGACGTCACTCATAAGGGGCATAGCTCCACTGTAAAGGGGACGCTTCAAAATGACAGCCTGATCAACCTCACTCCGGGGCAGACTATTCCTGAGAGCTTCGATGGCCAGGGGTTCTCCGCGGCCTTGAAAGGAACGGTCAAAGGCGGATATTTCTCTCACTATCATGGAGTGGTACAAATGCGTCTCAATCTCGACGCGGCCGGGACGATCACGGCCGCCGGGGTGCCCATTGCCGTGCAGGGGACTGTTAGCACCAACGCGCATGAATAGCATCGGTTTGTTGCGATCGCGTTGTCTGCGGCGGCGGAGAGCACGACAGGCGCCCCATTCTTCCGGTAGGTGGCGTTATAGCTGCATTCCGCCGGAGACTTCGAGGCGCTGGCCGTTGACCCATTTTGCGTCTTCCGTGCAAAGGAAGGCGACGACACCGCCGATGTCGTCGGCTTCGCCGGGTCTGCCGAGGGCGGTGACGTTGCTCACGAATTTTTGGAGTTGCTCGTCGTTGCGGAGGTGGCCTCCGCCGAAGTCGGTGAGGATGGCGCCGGGGGCGATGGTGTTGGCTTTTATTTTTCGGGCGCCGAGTTCTTTGGCGAGGTAGCGAGTGAATATTTCCATGGCACCTTTCATGGCCGCATAGGCGGATGATCCGGGGACCGTGACACGGGTCAGGCCTGAGGAGACATTCACGATGCCGCCGCCGTCATTGAGCAGTGGCAGCAGTTTTTGAGTGAGGAAGTAGGGGCCTTTGAAGTGGATGTTGAGGAGCTGGTCGAAGAATTCTTCCGTTGCTTCGCTGATGGGCGAGTAGCCGCCGATGCCTGCGTTATTGATCAGGTAGTCGAAGTGGGTGGCGTCGAATTTGTCATTCAGCGTGGCCTTTAGTTGGGTGATGAATGCGTCGAAGCTTTTCCCGTCGCCGCAATTGAGTTGGAGCGCGGCGGCTTTTTGTCCGAGCTGTTCGATGGTGTTGACGGTGTTTTGGGCGTCCTGCACTTTGGTATGATAGGTGAGGATTACGTCTAGTCCTTTTTCGGCCAGTCTTAGGGCCATGTCTTTTCCGAGCCCGCGGCTCCCGCCGGTGACGAGGGCGATCTTGTTTGTGTTTGCCATGCGTGGTGATTTTTGCAGGACAAAGGTATGATGCGGGTGAGGGTCGTCGTTTGCGGCAATCAAACGATTTGTTACAAAAATCAAATAATGTTTTCGGGGACCCGCGTTATCGCGGACTAATGCCTGTAATGTCTGCGGTAGCCCGCGCTACCACGGGCTGAAGCCTGTCTCGGGGGAATTGTGGTCGCTGAAGAATTGGCCTGTCGGGCCGTCGGGTCCGAGGGTGGCGCCTTTTACGAGGCGGGCGGCGGCGTCGGGGATGGTTCCGGGGCGGGGCGGGCGGTGTCGGGAATTTCCTAACTTGCTTGTCATGAACGAGAACGCATTGGAATTGATGAATCCTCAAAGCAAGCATGTGCAATTCAAATGGTATGCGTTTGAGGATGGGGAGGCTTTCAGGGAAGTGAGCAGGTTTAATTGTTTTACCGTGCTGCTCGTGCTGGAAGGGCAGGGAAGCGTGGTGGCCGATGTGTCGACCTTTCCGTTTTTTGATCACAGCCTGTTGTGTTTTTCGTTGTACCAACCTTTTAGGATTAGGCCCGATGGGGTTTTCAGGGGCATCATGGTCAATTTCCATCCTGAGTTTTTTTGTCTGCATAAGCACCGGCATGAGGTTTCCTGTAATGGGGTCTTGTTCAATAATATTTATGAATCGCCTGTGCTTGCGCTTAGCGAGGCTGAGTTTGCGTCGCTGCATTTGCTTTTTCGTGGGATCGAGGAAGAGATGCGGCGGCCGGGGATCGCGCAGATGGAGGCGCTGTTGTCGTATTTGAAGATATTGTTGATTAACGCGTCGCGGATGAAGATGGAGCGGCGCGGTGCATTGCCGGAGGCGGTTGAGAAGGAGCCGGAAATTTTGGGCCGCTTGAAGGCGGCCATCGAGGAGCGTTTTGCCTCGCTGCACAGTCCGGGCGACTATGCCGGGATGCTTAATATCTCCACGGCTGCGTTGAATAAAGTGGTTAAAGCATCTTTGGATAAGACCTTGTCGCAGTTGATTGCGGAGCGGATCGTCGTCGAGGCAAAGCGGCAGTTGTATTTGACTTCCAAGCCGGTCAAGCAGATCGCCTTTGAGCTCGGCTATGATGACGAGTTTTATTTCAGCCGGTTTTTTAAGGGGAATGTGGGGGTATCGCCGCAATATTTTAGGGATACGGTTGGGGTTGACCGGGCGAATGCGTAATTTTTTTGGCATTGTGGTGCCGGGACTTTTTGCAGTGCGGCATTACGGTGCCGAAGCTTTTTTTGTCCATGTGAAGGCCTTGTCTGTCCATGGACATCGGTGTTGCGATTGGGGAACTTTGTGCGAAAAAATGAAAAACGAGATGTTAGTGCCGCCGTTTTCGGCGGAGACCGCGGCCGAGAAATTACAATTAAACGAAAATGTATGGAATACCCGGGATGCCGGGAAGGTGTCCCTGTTGTACACCGAGGATGTGGAATGGTCGGATCGGACCACTTTTCTGCATGGCCGTGAGGCGGTTCGGGTCTATTTGGCCGGCAAGTTCGCGGCGCAGGGAGATTATGCCATTCGAAAGGAGTTATGGGGCGCCAAGGAAAACCGGAATGCCGTTCGCTTTCAGGAAAAGTGGCGGGATGAGCGTGGGCAGTGGTTCCATAGTTATGGCAATGAGCAATTGGAGTTTGATGAGAAGGGGTTTATACGGAAGCGTTTTGGGTGTATAAGTGATATGGTTATTGATGAGGGGCAGCGGTCGCTGTAAAATTCCCTATTTTTGGATGACTATGTCAGACAAGACTTTCGAACAACTTTTGCGGTATAATAACTGGGCGAACGATGCGCTCTTTACCGTTTTTGATTCTTATGGGGAGCGGATGCCGGCGTCGTGCCTGCGGCTTTTGTGTCACATAGTGAATGCGCAGACGGTTTGGCTTTCTAGGATGGATCCCGAGGTTAAGGGTGTGGGTGTGTGGGACGAGCATGACCTGGCGACCTGCCGGCGGATGCAGGAGTTGACGGCTGCGGGCTTTAAGGCGGTGTTGGAGAAGCATGGGGGTGGGCTGGATGTTGCCATTGAATACACTAATTCCCGGGGCATGACTTTTAGCAACACGATTGTCGATATGCTGTTGCAGGTCTTTACGCATGGCGGGTATCATCGGGGGCAGATCGCCATGGAGATGAGGAAGGCGGGGCTGGAGCCGATCAATACGGATTATATCAGTTTTGTTCGATGATATTGGCGCGGCGAGGCGGTATCCGGATGATACGATGAATATTCGGTGGGCGTCAGCTGCGGCCTAGTTTTGCACGACGAGGACCTGGAAGGTGCCGGGGATGAGGGAAGGGCGGAACTCGCCGGGTTTCTTGGGGGCGAACTCGCCGGTGGGCAGGTAGATCTTATGGGTGCTTTGGTCGACGGCCTGGGTGCGGGCGCCTTTTTTTGTTGTCAGGTTTTGGAGGACGGTGTAGCTGTCGGGAGAGGTCTCCTTGATGATCGTCAGGGTGCCATCGCCATTAGAAGAATAAACGGTGGACAGGGTGTGGTCGAAGCCGACGGCGTCGCATTCATCGCCAATCGGCAGGCTCTGGACTACTTTGCCCGTGAGGGCGTTCATGACGATCAGGAATTTATTGTCACAGCCGGCGAAGAGCCGCATGTTTTGCCGGTCCATCGCCAGGCCCGAGGCGTGTTGGCCGGGCGCAATGGGCCAGGTATTGATGATCTTGTAAGTGGAAGCATCGATGACATCGATCTCGTTCTTTTCGGCATTGTTGACGTAGATCTTGCCGGCGCCGTCGCCGGCCGCGGTCTCGGGCCAGCCGGTCAATTGAATGGTGGCGACAGCCTGGTCTGTCGTTGGATCGATGACGGTCATGCTTTTGCCGCGGCCGTTGCAGCTGATGATTTTTTTGGAGTAGTCGTCGTAGAGGATGCCGTCGGCGAATTGGCCGGCCGGAACGTGGGCCAGGGTCTGGAAGGTTGCCAGGTCGAAGACCAGCACGCTGTTCGATGAACCGTTGGTAATGTATCCTTTGCCCAGGGGGTGTACGAGGGCGATGCCGTGGACGTCCTTTTCTGTTTTGATGACGCCGATGGAGTCGCCGGTTTCTTTGTTGATTACATTCACCTGGGTGCCATGGGAGATGTAGAGGCGGTTCCCCGCTGAGTCTACGGTAATGTAGTCGTAGCCGCCGCCGCTTGGGATGTGGAAGGTTTTTGCGATCTGGTAGGCGTTTGCGGTTTGCGCGTGGAGGCTTACGCCGGCGGCGCAGGAAAGCAGGCAAAAGAGTAGTTTTTTCATGGTGGACACAAAGTAGCGCTTAAATCTGTCGATTTTATGGAGGGTTAGATCACCGCTTTTCCGAAGGGGCTCAGCGAGAGTTCCATCAGTTTGAGGTGCTGGCGTGCGAAGGGGATGCCGATGATGGTGATGAAGAGCAGCGCCGCGAATACCAGGTGGACCAATGCCGTATAGAGGCCGCCGAAGATCAGCCAGATGATGTTGGCGAATAAAGAGAGACAGCCCATGCCACTATTGGTGGGCACCACTCTTTTGCCAAAGGGCCAGAGCACGAGCCCCGCCAGCTTGAAACACTGCAGACCGAAGGGTATACCTATGATCGTCAGGCAGAGCACAAAGCCGCCGAAGATATAGCCCAGTGCGGCGGCGAGTCCGCCGAAGATCAGCCAGATGATGTTGCCGATAAAGTTCATGGGTTGAAAATAATGATTTTGGCAGGGCGGCGTGCGCCGTTCATCATTTCGCGCGGGGCGGCGTTGGGGGCCGGTCACCCGGGCGGTGCCGGGAGCCGGGGAATCCAGCGCGGGAGCCGGGGAATATTTCGTATTTTCCCTTATGCGCAGCCTGTTTTTTTCCACCTTCCTTGTTTTGTTTGTGACTTTCGATGGTAGGGGGCAGCATCTGGTTGCTGTGGGACCCGCCATTGGGATCCCTGATACTTTGCGGGGTCGGTTGCCCGCCCTGCTGGACACTTTATTCGCACAGATCAATCGGGGTAAAGTCGATCCTTCCCTGCTCGATCCGCGTCATGCCGAGCTGACCGCGGATATTTTGGTTTCGCTGAAGGGGCTGACCGATGGCGATAGTGTCTGCGCCGCTTACGGGGTTCAGCTGATCAATTGTTATCCGACCGGCGCCGATGGGTGGCTGCTTTCTTTGGCGTGGAGTGGTGTGGATCATCAGGGGGGTGTTGTCCTGAAAACCGTTTTTACGGTTATGCTGGGAGGGTCGGGCGTTTTTTGTGTGCCTGTGGAGTATTTGACGAGGTCGTGGGCGACTACGGTTGTGGGAAATGTCACCTATCATTCACCGCGACCGATCAACCTTGAGCGGGCCCGGCTGTTCGACAGGAAAAATACGGTTATCGCTGGTCGCTTAGGTGTCCCGCCTTCGAGGCTGCAATTTTATATTTGCGGCGATTATCAGGAGGCGCTTGCTTTATTGGGATATACTTACGATATCAAATCCAATGGCGTTACGCGCCGCGGGGCGGGGGTTATTGCCAACACCATTTTTTCAGTGGTGAATAATGAAGATTTCTCTCACGATCTTTTTCACGATTACTCGTACAGGGTCAGGACGGCCCGGCGCAATAGCGCGGCGGAGGAAGGTATTGCGTACAGTTGGGGGAATGCCTATTACGTAGATGATCGTGGTGAGACGATCACGATGGCGGAGTTGGTGCCTGATCTTCGTCGGTGGGTGGCGGCGCATGCGGGTGTTGGGCTGCTGGAGTTGTTCAGGGAGGGTGGGGTTGGATTCAGTCTTTTGGCGCCTGAGGTCTCGGCGAGGAACACGATTGCGGCATTGTTGAGTGATGAAGTAGAGCGGGAGAAGGGGGTTGCGGGCATCAGGCAATTGATCAATTGTGGTGCGGGTGATGATAATTATTTTGTGGCGTTGAACGAGTTGATAGGGGTTAATCCCGCAAATTTCGATGCGACCGTGCGGGCATTGTTGGATGTTTTTAAATAGAATTTCCATGTTCAAGAACTATCTCATCGTCGCCTGGCGCAATCTCGCCCGGCAAAAAGGCCTCTCGTTCATCAGCATATTCGGATTGGCGCTTGGCATCGCCTGTTTTAGTCTGTTGCTGTTGTACGCGCTAAATGAATTTGGCTTTGATGGCTTTCATCGGCATGCGGCACAGATCTACCGCGTGTATGATGGCGATCAGGTCTGGACGTCCAGGCAGGAGGGCAGCATTTTTACGCCCATGCCGCTGGGGCCGGCCATGAAACAGGATCTGGCGGATGTCGAGGATTACACCCGGTATGTGCAGTCCATCGAGGCCTATCTGAAGGTCGGCAATGAAACGGACAGGGAGAATATCGCCTATGCCGATCCGTCGTTCTTTTCTATGTTCTCTTTCCGGCTGCGCGAGGGCAATGCTGCCACGGCTCTCGCGGATATGCATAATATCGTGCTCACTGCAGCAACCGCAAAGCGGTTATTCGGTACGGCCGATGCGGTCGGCAGGAATCTACAGATAAAAGTGTATGATGCTGACGCCTTTCAAACTTTCACGGTAAGCGCAATGGGGGGATTTATGAATAATATGATGAGGATCCCCCCGGTCGATCCTAGCGCCATTTGGATCCTGGTGGCGATCGCTGCGGGTGTTTTGCTGATTGCATGTATCAACTTTACCACGCTTGCTGTCGGTCGCTCGGTCAGCCGGGCCAGGGAGGTGGGTGTGCGGAAGGTGATCGGCGGCAGCAGGGGCGCTATCAGATGGCAGTTCCTCGTTGAGGCTTATGTGCTGACCATTATTTCCGCTTTATTGGGTTTTGGGATGGCGAGGTGGTTATTGCCGTTCTTTGATGCCATCGCGGGACGAACGCTTCATTTTTCTTTTGCGCAATATCCGCTGTTGTTGCCGCTGGCGATCGCCTTGTTGCTGGCTGTGGGGCTGGTGGCCGGCGGGTATCCCGCGCTCATTCTTTCCCGGTTCCGGCCGGTTGAAGTGCTGAAGTCCCGGATAAGGCTGGGCGGGTCGAATTTTTTTACGAAGAGTCTTGTAACGGTCCAGTTCGTGGTGTCGATCGGGCTTATCATCGCGACGACAGTGATCATACAACAATTGCATTATATGCAATCGAAGAATCCGGGTTTCGACAAAGAGAACACTGTTGTGGTAAAGACGCAATATGTTCCGGAAACCAGGAAGATGTTGGGGGTATTCCGGCAGGAGTTGGCAAGGGTGCCGCAGATCGCGGGCGTTGCGGCGGCGGATAAAGGAATTGGGTATAGGGAAGGTCAGGACAGGGAGACCATCGATTTGCCGGGCGCTTCTTTTGTTGTTTTTAAGTTTGGTGTCGATGCCAATTATATCCCGGTCCTGGGAATGCATTTACTGGCGGGAAGGAATTTCGATCCTGCCATCGCCGCCGACACGATAAGATCGGTGGTGATCAATGAATCGATGATGAAGCGGGCGGGTTGGACGCCATATACCGCGATAGGTCAGCAGGTGAAAGGTATACAAAGTGGCGACGATACGCCGCCTGTCGTAATCGGAGTCGTGAAGGACATCAATTTTTTGTCGATGAGCGGCGCGGTGGAGCCGCAACTTTTTCATCAATTTGGGATGGGGGAGCCGAGGCGGTTTTTTGTTCGTCTCAGGCCGGGTGAGCCTTCGGCTGCGTTGGCCGCGATCGCTGCCGCCTGGAAGCATGTGGCGCCCGATTATCAGCTCAGTGATAATTTTTTGGATGAGGACCTCGAGCGTTTTTATGTTGCCGAGGTGAGGTTGTGCCATATCGTGGGATGGGCCGGTGGTGTCTCGATCTTCCTGGCATGTCTGGGGTTGTTTGGGCTGGCGGCGCTGGCTACTATCAACCGGACCAAGGAGATCGGTATTCGCAAGTTGTTGGGCGCTTCGTTGGTCGGCATCGTTTCGCTTATCAGCAGGGATTTTGTACGGTTGGTGTTTGTGGCTTTTTTGATCGCCGCGCCGCTTGCGTGGTATTTGATGAGCAATTGGTTGCAGGGATTTTATTTCCGCATCCATCTTGGGTGGTGGGTGTTCGCGCTTGCCGGTGTCAGCATTGCGGGCATTGCGTGGGTCACGGTTGCGGGTTTGGCGGCGAGGGCGGGGATGGCGAATCCGGTGAAGAGCCTTCGCTCGGAGTAGGGTGCGGCGGTGCGCGTTTTGGGACGGGTTGTTTCGGTCGATTTGTGCATCTCCGTTATTGGGAAAATTCTTCCTAATCGGGGAGCAACATGGGGAACAATTTTGACGTGTTTCTGGCGACGATTTGACATGTCGGAGTCAAGTGGTTGAGCCTCAGGGCGGCTAAAAGTAAAAAAATCGAACATACGTTTGGGGTAGGTGTTGGCATGCGGATTGCATTTATGTATTCGGTTTTTCATAGGATATTGGATTTAAAAACGGGCTGGATTTCTATCCGGGCCTTTTTTTTTGTGCCTACCTGAGCGGTCTACTTTTTCGCGTCGCGGGATGTGGGGGGCCTTCCCTGGGACGTGGGGCGTCTGCCGCGGGATGTGGGGCGTCAGCCGCGGGATGTGGCGCTCTCCGAGCGTGCACTTACTTTTTCGCGCTCTTTTTTGCCGGAGTCTTTTTTGCCGGAGTTTTTGCTGCTGTCTTCTTTGCCGGCGGCAGTGAAGTTGTTTTTGCCGGAGTCTTCTTTGCCGGCGGCTTTACCGATGTTTTTGCGGCTGTTTTTGCCGGAGTCTTTGCTGGTGCCTTAGCCGGTGTTTTTGCCGGGGTTTTGAGTTCTGTTCCCTTTGTTCCCAATGGTACTTTTTGTTCTGACTTCATACCCGGGTCGGCGGTGAGTCGCGCGGACATATGCTCGGCAATCAGTTCCGCGGTAAAGCGGCTGATGGTATCGGGGTCGGTGATGACGGATTGCGTGTTGTTCTGCGCCTTGTAATTGGGGCCGCCGATCACGCCGGGTGTGACTTCCGTTCCTTCTCCGGAGCCTGACCAGTTGGTGGAGCCTTCGGCGGCGACCTTTCCATCGGCAACGAAGCCCTTGGTATGACTGATCTGACGCGTGGCGGATTCCCCAATGACAAAGGACGTGTTATAGGCAGTCGGGTTTGAGGCGAGGTCGGAGGCCAGCAATGCCTTTTCATGTTGTCCGGACGCCTGGCTCTTGTCCAGGGTGATGAGCATGGTGATCTGCGGGTCACGGGCTTTTTCCATGATGATGGCATTCAGTTCATCGTCATCAAAGCCGAACATGTTGAGGTAGAGCGAGACGGTCACACGCGACAGCACATATTTCAAGATGTCGTGTACGTCGTCCCTGCCGACATAGAAGAGATGAAAGTCTTTGCTTGCGGTGGTGGAATAGACCTTTTCTTTTGTGAACTGCTGTAGTTCCAGCAGGTCGAAGGTCTGGAGGCTGAGGACCGAGGTGTCGGGCGGGGTAGTGGTCGTCGTTGTTTGGACAATGGTGGAGGAATGGGTGGGTGTGGTCTTTTTTGCAGTTGCCATATGGAGATTGTTGGTGTTGTTAAAGCTAAGCCATTAACGGATGGCGTGGTACAGTAAAAACACCTATTATGGCCGCGGTCTTTTCAGCGCGCGGCGGGCGATGAAGATGCCGGTGACCCGGGTGGCGGGGTGGTGTTGGAGGACGAAGCGTTTGCAGGCGATGTAATGATTGCCGCTGGTGATGACGTCGTCGAAGAGGACGGTATTTGGGCGGAGGGGGTGCGCGCCTTCGAGCCAGCTATAATTGTCCATGAGGTCATTGATGGCGGGGCGATCGTGTTCCTGGCTGTGGTGTGCCGCGAGTCGATCTTCGCGGCAGATGATCGGCTCGCGGATGTCGGCATCGGCGGGACAGGCCTGGCGCAGGACCTGGAGCACCCGGTCATCGTACAGGGGGCTGGTGCGGATCCTGGAGGGCGGGATAGGGATGAGGGTGGTGGTAGGAAAGTCGATCAGCGTTGGAAGCGCCGTGGCGAGTTCGGCGGCGAGTTGTTGGATGGTCCATTCCTTGTAGGGCCATTCCCATTTGTTCTTCCGGTCCGGCTTTTTTTTCAGGTTTGTGATAAAGGTGTTGTCCGGGCTCTGTTGTATGCTGCTATGGGCTGTGTATTCGAGCAGGAAGTAGCAGTCGTCGCCCTGGGAAAGCGAGCTATGCTCCCTCAGCAGGGGCTCGTCAATTTTTGTGAGGGCGGGCATCGGATGAAGGTACGAAAAGGCGCCATTCGGCCGCGGGAAAAAGGGGGTCTCCTACGCCGAGGCTTCGGCAGCCAAGGGGGGGCAGGGTGAATTTGGGGCGCTGCGCGGTGGGTGCGGCGGCGGGTCTAGCCGGCGGGGCGTTCGTACAAACGGCACACTTTGGTGATAAAGAGGGTGGAAAAGGTGAAGAGGGCGAGCATGGCGAGGCCGAGCAGCAGGGGTGTCGACTGGATGGCGATGGCGGGCAGTGGAAGATGGTCGGGCGGGTGGGGCGGCGACGCGGGCATTTCGATGGGGAAGAGGATCAGGATGGCGAAGATGGCATAGCAAATGGCTTGGAAGGCCATGAGGCTGACTGTCCGCCTGCGACGGATAAAGACGAAGCCGGCAAGGAGAGCCAAGAGACCCCAGAGCAGGGTGTGGTAGTTGTCGCGGAGGCCGCTGCGGAAAACGAAATCAGAGGAGAAGAAACAGCCGCCAGAGCAGGGGATTGTCAACCCGAGAAAGAAAAGCCAGGAGCCGAAAAAACGGATAAAAGAGTAGACGAATAGCGCGAGGGTTGCCAGCAGGCAGGCCGCAAAGGCGGCGGTCCACATGGTGAGCCGGGCATTTGCTACTTCGTTGTGGGCCGCGAAAAAATCCGTCTCGACGGAGCTGATCAGCGGAAGCTTTTCGTCCGGCCTGAAATACGAGCCGCTCGCGGCGAAGCAATGACAGATCCTTTCCGTGAGACAACGCAGACCGATATTGCCCGAGTCGCTTACTATGGTATCGCGGCTGGATGGGCTGTAGAAGAAGAAGCGGCCAATGGTGGTGTCCCCCGGGGTTTTTGTTTGGTTGCTGCATACCCTTGCCTTTAGCTGGACGGTGTGGATCGTCATTTCGAACCGGTACGAGTGGATGGTGTCTGTGTGCAGGGCGTTGTTGTAGTAGATGAGCAGTGTGTCGTGCGGGGCGGGAAGGTATCGAAGCCAGGGGCCGGTTTTGTCTCTGCCAAAGCAGAGGCCGGGGTATTTGGAGAAGTGAAGACGGCCGAGACTGAGGTGGATGCCGAGGCGGTCGGCCGCCGGAAGCTGGGCGTAACGGCGATGGAGGGCCGCGGTGGAGTCTGGGTTGTCGAGTTGGGGATCAAACGGGTTACCCGCCGTGAGGTCGATGTGGACGGCGGGCAATCGGGGTTCGGTAAGGGTTGAGACGATCTGCTTGTTCAACCCGATATAGGGCAGGGCGACGGACAAGGCGACCGCCAGGAAGACAGCAAAGAACAACAGCACATATTTGATGCTGAAGAAGCGGCGGCTGCCGCCATGGTAGTAGACGGCATCGAGCAGGGTTTGAAAGTAGAGCCAGCCCGCGAGGCCGCCCGCCGCGGGGACGGCAAAGAGCATTCCTATCCACCGCGTGTCCGGCATGTCAAAGATGGCGATCTCCACGCTCCCATTGACCATAAAGAAGACCCAGGCCAGCAGGATGTTGTAGCCTATGAAGGGGATGAAGTTGCAGGACCATAACAGGGGAAAATGTTGCAGCAGGTAGTTGTCCAGTCGGCCCAGGCCACGGCGGATCTTATGGTAGAGCGATTCAATCATTTTCAAAGAGTATGCGGGTAGAATGCGTGATCTCCCGGAAGTAACGCACTTCGATGCCGTGGCCGATCAGTGCCGCCAGGATCGGACCGGGGCCCAGTTCCAACCCGGAATAGATGAGCCGGTAAAAGGTATCGTTGCGGATTTCCTTTATGTCGAGTCCTTCGAGGGCTTGCTGCATGGCGAGATGGTGATGATCGGTATCGATTTCGTAACAGCGATAAATATGGGTGTCACCGATCGCGCCGGCCTTGCCCTGGTAGTATGCCGCGCCTTTGCGGAGAAAAAGGATCTGATCGGCTATCCGCTCGATCTCATTGAGGTTCTGGGAACTGATGACGACGGCCATCGAGTGCGAGATAGAATCGGTGAGGCTGCGGAGGTCGTTGAGGAAAAGTTGCTGACCCTTTACGTCCAGGTTGGCCAATGGCTCGTCCAGGATCAGCAGCCTGGGTTTCCAGATGAGCTGTCTTGCCAGTTCGAAACGCAGGCGGTAGCCGCCCGATAGGTGGTTCCAGTTATAGTGTTTGTATTTTTCCAGGCCCAGCCGGGCGATGATGAAGTCGAACTGCCGGTCGTTCTCCTTGCCCGTGATGCCTTTGATGGCGGCGGAGTATTGCAGTTGTTGTCTGACCGTCCTGTTGCCTCGCCAGGGATAGAGGTGTTGCTGTACATAGCCGATCAAATGTTTGATGGCCCGCCAGTCCTGGTTCCCGCGGGCGAACTGGGGGTAGTCGAGCGATCCCGTGTCATGCCGCAGGTCTCCCGCGAGGATCCGCAGCAGCGAAGTCTTGCCATTCCCATTCTCTGCCAGCACCGCCGTTATCTCGCCCAGCCTTAGCTCCAACGAAATGTTTTGCAGCGAGAATCCGGCGGAGATCTTTTTGCTTACGTCACGACAGCAGGCGATCGCGCGTTTTGCCGGCTGCTGCGACAAATAGAATGCTTTTACCTTTGGGGCGCCGGCGCGTGGGTAGACATTCGCCATGACGGCCATGATCCTCTTGTAGAGTGCTGCGCGGTCGAGCTTGTACCGATCGTAGGCTTCCCAAGCCTCCTTCTGCGGCTTACCACCCTCGAGTTCATTGAAGTCGGAGACGATGAGGACCTTGTTGCCGGTGTGCCGGCGGTCTTTGTCGAAATCGTAGAGAAAGCCTTCGAATAGTTTCAGGGTCTGATCGGTATTATTGTTCATCATGCTCTGTTCGATGTCGCGTTTTCTCGCTTCGATGTTGTAGCCTTTTTTCACGCCTTTTGCGTGCCAGGCGACGTTGAGGAATAGCGGGCTGTCGGCGATATCGCCGCCGGGCATGATCGGGGTGTGGACTTCGGGCCGCACGGCTGCGTCCCGGTTCAGTTCCCGGATAAAGGTCCAGGTGAGGTTGCCGGTTTCGCGCAAGGACAGCCATTCCTTGTTGATAGAGGCCGAGCCCAGCCGCAGGGCGTGGTCCAGGCCCTCCGAGAACATGGTGATATTCCGCTCGGCGACGATCATGGCGGGTTCGTCGCGGGAGGTGGAGCAGAGCAGGGCCAGGCCTTTTGTGGGGAGGGCGCCGCCGAGTTGTTGCGTGATGGTGTCGATGATGGGGCCCTGGAAGAAGGCGCCATAGCTATCCGCGGCAAAGCAGCAGTCCAGGATGAGGTAGAGGCGTTTCTCATGGGCGAGTGTGGCAAATGTCTTGCCGAGGGATTTGGCCGTGATGCTGGAGACGCCCAGGTTCTTATCCCGGGACTGGCGGATGGCCAGGAGGAAGCCGCCGTTGGCGATGTCGTAGCCGCCATGGCCAACGTAGAAAAAGACGAGGTCGGTGAGCGTGGACCTGCGGGTTTCTATAAACGATTCGAGCTGGTAGTGGATGCTGTTGGGATCGAGGTCGGTGTCGAAGAGGTCGAGGACCTGGTCCGGTTCCCGGAGGCCGAGTGTTCCGGTGAACCAGTTCTTTATCCGCTCTTTTGCGGCGAGGAAGGCGGGCGAGTCTTGGAACTGGCCCGAGCGGGGAAATTCACTGGCGCCCAGCAGGACGAGACAGGTGCTAGCGCTTTCCAGCGGCATTTTTCCGGGGTTTCGCGGTGCTGCTTGTGTTTGCGGCATCGATCGGGCTCGTGGTGTCGACCGGGTTCGCGGCATCGGCTGATCTTGCTGCGGCCTGTTGCATTTTCGCGGCGCCATCGAAGAAGGCGGGGAGATCTTGTCCTGCCATGCCGGTGCCGATGATGGTGTGCTTGTCGTCCCGGAACACGACTTTTATATCGTTGCGTTTGCTCAGCCAGGTTCGGAGGCCTTGTGCGACGGCGGCTACGGATGGGGCCGCGAGGACGATGGTCAGGATGGAGCCGGCGTCCATGGTGTTGCGGGTGGCTTTTGTCCTTGGGAGAACGATCCCGTGTCGCTGACTGATGTATGATTGGAATTCTTCCGCCAATTGATTGGCTCTGGCAGGGGAGGTGTCGAAGTGGAGATAGACGGTGTGCATGTTCCGTTTACGTTGGAACGACGGCGAATAACCATCATGGACTGTGGGCGGCATAAAAAAAACCCCTGTAGAAACAGGGGTCGTAACCAAAACTAACTGCTTATGAGAAAATTGACTGCTTGTGAGAACAAAGGTAAGGTGATAATCCATTGCGCGCTGTTTTCGTAGTGTTAAAACGAAAACAACGGATTGTTAAATACTGCCCGGGTTGTTTTGCGGGCGGCTGTCCGACCAGCTGTTGATATGCGGCATATAAGCGGTGTGGGCCGGGGTTGTCAAATCTACTGGTGCACCGCTGTTATTTTGTTTACGCATGTTTTCGGGCCGACCCTGCGGTTTGCTTTCCGGTGCGGGAAAGGCCTGGTCGGTGACGGGTCTGAAAGTCGGATAATTTTTCGATTGGTTCATACATTCCTTTTGCCTTGTTGATTAAATTATCGTGCCAGCCTAACGGGAAGGGCCGCTCCCATTATCAACGAACTGTTAAAGCTGTTCACTTTAACGTTTCGGTGTGCAACGGGGATGGCCGTTTATGCTAAATTGATCAACGTGTTCAAGCCAGGTGCCACTGAGAAAAACTAACTATTAAAAAAAATGGAAAATTTAGCGAAGCGGATTCGCCAATTTTTTAAACCACCTCCGATGGATCTTCGACTGGCTACAACCGACGACATTCCCGATCTGGTCCGGCTGCGGATCGCCTTCCTGACAGTAGAGAAACCTGAAGTCAATGCCTTGAAAGAGGGGCTGCTGGCGTTGTCGCTGGGGAATTATTTTGGGAGACATCTGGCGGCGGGCGATCTCGTGTGCTGGGTCGCGACCAATCTGGGGAAGATCGTGGCGGGGGGTGGGATCTGTTTCAATCATTATCCGCCCGACTTCGAGGCGATGGAAGAAGAGATGGCGCAGTTGGTGAACCTGTATGCGTTGCCGGGGTATCGGGATGAGGAAGTTGAGCAACAGTTGTTTGCCAAATTGCTGGAGGAGGCGGAGCGGCGGGACGTGAGTGTCATCACCGTGCAGGATACGGAGATGGGGAAGGGCGGGAACAAGAATTTTGTGTTGGCCAGGCGGTTAAAAGGGTGATTTAAAGCTTTTTGTGGGGGTGCGTCGATATTTATCGACAAAATGCGAGGGTTATCGGTTATTTGGTATAGCTTTATGAGCGCATAGTTATTACTACGATTCCTTGCATTAAATTATAAAGCTGTTCCACCAACTCAGCGGGGCCACATTCGGGCTCCGCTTCTTTTTTAAAAAAACCCGCTCCGACGAGACGAAGCGGGTTTCTGAATGAGAGGTTAGGCAAGGTCTATTCGGACAGGAAGCGGATGGTAAAGCTACCATCCTCGAGATAGTAGTAACTTTTACGTGATCTGGAGTACACGACGGGTGCTCCAAATTCCTTCATTAACCGGATATACTCGTACATACTGCGTTCAGACATCCCGATCTTCTCCGCTAGTTCGGAGGGGGAGCCGGTGCCTTTGATCCGGATGAGGTGGTCGATCCGGTTGAGCCGTTGAAAGATCTCTTTTTGCATAGCGATAAGGTTTTTTGAAGTGAAGGTTTGGTAATTTTATGAAAGGTAAAAAGCTCCCCGCAAATAATTACTAAGTTTGTTGTATGGTAAATATTATTTATAAAAAAAAATACATGAAAACACTGAGAAAACAGTCGTTGTTCGTACTAGCGGCGCTAGCCATTGCTACTACATGCCGCGCTCAAACGGCAGAAGAGATCGTTAACAAGAGTATCGATGCGGTGGGCGGCAAGGATGCGATTGCCGCTGTCAAGACCATCGTCTACACCCAGACGCTTGAGGTCATGGGTAATGAGGTGCCGAGCATTACTACTATCGTCGCCGGCAAAGCGTTCAAGAGTGATATCGATTTTCAGGGTACGAAGATCGTCACGGTTTTGACTGATCATGGTGGCTGGGGCGTCAATCCCCCAATGGGGCAGGCTACGCCCACCGCGCTGCCTGATGAACAGTGGAAGCAGACGCAGGGCAGGTTGAATATCGTTCCGTTGTTGGGCTGGTCGGCGAATGGCGGGAAGCTGGAGCTACAGAGCAAGGACTCGTCGGACTATAAGATCCATTTGACTAATACGGTGGGGACCGATGTGGTCTATTATATCAATCAGAAGACCTATTTGTTGGACAAGTCAGATGTCACGGCCAGTGTCCAAGGTCAGACGATGACGATAACGATGCACTTTGGTGATTATCGCAAGACGGATGCGGGTCTGTTGGTGCCCTGGTCCTGGATACAGGATCTGCCGCAGTATACGTTGACTTTTACGACGAAGTCGGTGGATGTCAATAAGACGATAGATCCGGCGATCTTTGATATGCCGAAGAATTAATTTTATATTATATAATAAAAAGGGCCGCTCTTTTGGGAGCGGCCTTTTTATTTGGGGGGGCCGTTGTATTTTTTCAGAGGCCGTTGAGTGGGGCGGGCCTTTTGTTTTTGTTTGGGGCCACGATTTGCAGCGGCGCCTTTTTTATCGGGAGACGAGGACGTAATTTTTGAAGGACATGATCTGGCGGCCGCCGAGGAAGGTCTGTTCGACGAAGGTCAGCGCCCGGTATTTGAGCCGTTCGTGTTTATGCCGCGACGGGGTCTTTTCACGGCGGCGTTCGAGTTGGTCGGCCCAGTTGAACTCCCTGATCCGCTCCTCCATCACCGCCGGGTGGTTGTACTGATAGACAGAGAGCTGGCTGAGGTTGCCGAAGTCGAATTCTTCCTGTTCCTTGCGGAAGAATTCTTCGGCTCTTGTCTTGCCGCAGTGTATGGTGGCGAATGCCTTGCGTTTTTTCTGCATGTATTGGGGGGGGCGAACCCATCCATAGTGATAGATATGGGCGTCGACCCGGGCGACCTTTAGTTTGTGGGTACCCTTTTTTTCGCGGTAGTGGATGCCGTCAAAGTCTGGGATCCTTCGGAAGGACTGCGCCGATTCCCAGGAATGGATCTCGGGGTCATTGCGGACGATCCTGATCTCGTTGGCATACCAGGCGTGGGAGGTGATATAATGATCGTAATCCCCCCAGAAATGGCGGTATTTGAAGAGGATGCCCTCTACGGTGGTGTCGTGGAGCAATTCTTCGCAGCGCTGGCGGATCCTGGGGAGGTCGTCTTCATGGACTACTTCGTCACTTTGGACGTAAAATAGCCAGTCGCCTTTGCAGGAGGCCTTGGCGATGTCGGTCTGGTGAGCGTGTTCCATCCCCCTGGGGTACTTGTCGAGGTCCCAGACGGTGTGAATGATCCGGATCTTGTCCGAATTGATGCTTCTGATCTCGTCGAGGGTTTTGTCGTCGGGGTCACAGTCTCCGACGGCGACGACGAACTCATCAACGATAGGCAGGATGGAGGTAATTGCCTGTTTGATGGGATAATAAAGCTTGGTCGCATTGCGAACCATGGTGAATCCACTAATAGTCATGGCCAGATTTTTTGTTTCTGCTTAGGAGATAACGATTTATTCATGTAAACTATTACTATTTCCAAGACGAACAAACTCCGTGCTTGGTTGGACTGAAAAGATTAAGAGAAGATTAAACGCTGACAAACGGGGGTTTATGGGTGTGCATGCGGTTTAACAATAGGATAACCGGTAATTAACGACGGATGTTCGGAAATATCCCGGCGAAAGTAGTATTAAAAACCGGTTAAAAAGATTTGTGGGGGGTTGGGGGGCGGCTTTTGATGTGGGTTGGCTGGGTTTGGGGAGAGTTTGGTGTGGGGGTTGGCTGGGT
>Ga0302325_10002591_pt1 | contig 43654 bp, 40 predicted proteins | sample Palsa_T0_2_FD_201948 | JGI IMG/M metagenome (GOLD analysis project Ga0302325, IMG submission 201948) | Peat permafrost microbial communities from Stordalen Mire near Abisko, Sweden - Palsa_T0_2 | ecosystem: Environmental > Terrestrial > Soil > Palsa > Peat permafrost | place: Sweden: Abisko... | reverse complement strand
CTTTACCCTCAAAACTGACTATTTCAATGTGCTCTGAGAACCTCGCCTGCAACCTACAACACATTACACCTAATGTGAAGAAAAACCGTTTCTTCTCAGAAAGGTGAGCAAGGCTACTTTATCAGATATATTAGGTCAATTAAGAATTAAGGAGAGGAAGGGTGAGGCGAAGGTGGAAAGCTGGCGGCAGTAGGTAAGCACGCTAATTATATGGATGCACACTCAAGTACCAATTTCTGAATTCGAAACTCCATCTTATCTGAGTCATCCATCTGATAAAGGGGAGGTTTTTTACATGGAAAGGAGTAAAAGCTACACGAGGCTCGCTATGGCACCTATTGGCGGACGACCGGGGATTCTCAGTTGAAGCTCCTAATAAAGAATACATTGAAGGTAAAGATTTCATATTGCTATAAGTCCCTCTGGACTAGCGATTTGCTCCCTCATCGCCACATTTCCAAGGCATGAAAGCAAGCTGGAACCTCGAGTACGCCTCCAACGAGCCGTTAGCTTTAATCCGTGTCTTGAAACCCTCAGAAGTCTCAACGATAATCAAGTTCTGCGTCAGTAACAAACTTACCCCTAGCGGTGCGATCAGGAGGCTATGACCTTTGGGGCCGTTCTCTTATCCACGACGCAGTGATTCTCGAAATTCGAGAACTGAACCAAATGGTCTTGGCTGAAGACCAGAAATCGATTACAATTGGAGGGTGAACCCAAACGGGAGACTTGTCAAGTTTCTGGACGGCCATGGTCTGGTTTCTCCAATCTACGTCACTTATGACCGGTAACGCTTGCAAGAACTCTGTTACAGGCCACAAGTTTTTCATATATGCTCCGATGCGCATGGAATGACTGTCAAAAACCTGGTGGCATTGCTCTTTCCTAGTTCAATTACAACAGCAAGTACTTACCAAAAGACAGGGTTCTGACTTCAAACTTGGGTACTTGAAGCAACTGTGCAGGTTTGAGGTATGTTCAAGGAGAACTTCTAGCGTTCGGAGAAGGCTGAGCCACGCCGTAAGATGAGATAAGAGAATGTTTCTGAACCGCCGGGGGGGGGGGGGGGCCCCCCCCGCCCCCGCCTCCTCCGCCTGCGAATTCGCTGAGATTGACCTTGGCGAGAATTACCGCGCCGGCGGCGCGAAGCTTATTGACGACGAAAGCGTCCGCCGGCGGGTACGAGCCATCGAGCAACTGGCAGCCCACGGTCGTGGGCATGTCGAAGGTGTTGTAGTTGTCCTTCAGGATGATCGGGATGCCGTGAAGCGGACCGCGTACTTTGCCGGCTTTGCGCTCAGCGTCGAGAGCCCGGGCCGTTTCCAGCGCCTTGGGATTGGCATAAATCACGACGTTGATGTTCGGGCCCTGTTGATCGTAGGCCCCGATGCGCTGCAGGTACAACTGGGTCAGTTTCTCCGATGTGAGGGTGCCTTTGGCCATCGCGGCCTGGAGGTCGGCGATCGTGGCCGTGGCGATATTGAGCGAGTCGGCTCGCAGCCGAGCGGAAACGAGCGCGACGCTCAAGGCGGCGCATAGAAGCAGGCGGGCTTTCATGGGCGTCGGCTCAGTAATTGACGACGTCGGTCGGAAGTTCCGGCGTGAACTTGGGAAGGACCCGGGCTTTGGTGGCCTGCTCGAAGTCGTAACCATAGCCAAGCAGCTTGCCCTCGCTGTAGGCGGGGCCGAAGAAAGAGATCGTAACAGGCAGCCCGTCCTTGGTCATGCCGGCCGGGACGATGAGATCGGGAAAGCCGGTCTCGTTCGCGATGCCGGCAGCACCGCCGCCCCCGCCGGGGCCGCCCGGACCCCCGGCGGCGCCCCCTCCGCCCGACCCTGGTTCACCGGGAAAGGTGCCTTTTCCGATCGGAGTGGCGGGCTGCGTTTCCGTCGGATAGATGAGCGCGTCGAGGTTGTTATCGGCCATCACCGCGAGGACGGTCGCGCGAGTGAGCGCATAGCCTTCATTGATGGTCACCTGGAAGGTTGGATCGTTGTAATCTTGGGCGACCTTGATCATTTGCTTCATGCTCGCGAGCTTCCAAGGGCTGGAATACCCCGTGGCCGGATCCTCCGCCTTGGCCACAAGCTCTTCGAGCGTGCGCGGGTAGCCGGGTTTGAGCGTCGCCAGATAGACGGCGAGCTGCGCCTTGAATTCCGTGGCGAATCCGGAGCCTCCGCCCCCTCCGCCGCCCGGTGCGGCACCCCCGGAGCGCCCACCGCGCCTTCCGCCGGGGGCACCACCGGCTCCTCCGCGAGCGCTCAGAAAATAAGCCGGAAACGCCACCGGATCGATCACGGTCGCGCCGAGTTCCTTGAGCTTGAGAATCGCCTCCTCCATGATTCCGATGACTTCGGGGTCCTTGCCGAAAAAGTCGCGGGCGACGCCGATGCGGGCGCCGTGCAGGGCCCCCAGCTTGAGGTATTGGGTGTAGTCGGTGGAGTACTTTCCCGCGCTGCTCCGCGTGGCCTCGTCGGCGGGATCGACGCCTGTCATGATTCCGAGGACGGTAGCGATGTCCGAGACGTTGCGCGCCATCGGACCACCCGTGTCACGGGAGAGAGCGAGCGGAATGATTCCGTTTCGACTGAGCAGGCCCCGCGTCGGCTTGAGTCCAGCGATGCCGTTGACGGACGAAGGTCCTCGGATGGAGCCGCCGGTGTCGGTGCCCATGCCGAAAAGGGCGAACGCTGAGGCTATCGAGGCGCCGGTTCCGCCGCTCGATCCCGAGGGACCCTTGGTCAGGTCGTGCGGGTTTTTCGTTTGGCCGCCCATCGAGCTGAAGCCGTTGGGCGCCCCGCCGCCCAGGGCGAACTCGCTCATATTCAATTTGGCTAGAATGATCACTCCGGCATCGCGGAGCTTCTTCACGACAAAAGCGTCCGCCGGAGGAATAGAGCCCTCGAGCACCTTGCACCCTCCGGTCGTGGGGAGGTCGAAGGTGTTGTAATTGTCCTTGAGAACAACCGGGATCCCGTGAATGGGGCTGCGCGGCCCCTTGGCCTTGCGCTCGGCGTCGAGGGCGCGCGCCTCGTCGAGGGCCTTGGGGTTGAGGGTGATGATCGCGTTGATGACCGGTCCCTGCTTGTCGTACGCGGCGATGCGGGCGAGGTAGAGGTTGACCAATTTCTCGGAGGTTAACGCACCGGAATTGAGCGCTTTTTCGACGTCGGCGATCGGCGCGGACGTGATGTCGAGGCTGGAGCTCCGGGCTGACTGCGGTGCGAGCAGCAAACACAGCAGCGGAAGCGCAGAAGAGAGGAATAGGATGCGTTTCATAATGCGGGGAAACAAGGCGTGCGGAGACGAGTCGGGGACCTCTTGCAAGCAAGAGTCGGGCCGTTTCGCGGAGGTGGCGCCGATCAAACGCCGACGCACTAACCAGCTGAGCTACCAGCCCTTTGAAAAGTATCGGCGTGCTTCTTGCTGGACGCCCGCGGGCGGACTCGACACAGGCTTCGACGCAATATTAACATGCCGGCCGCCCCGCCCATGTCTTCCCCTCGGCCGCCTCCGCTTTGGCTGTTAAGCCTTCTGCCGATCGCCGGCGCGGTTTTTCCCTTCACCACGGTTGCTCTGCCGTTCCTGCTGCGCCAGGAAGGCATCCCGGTGGATCAGATCGGGAGGATCGTGAGCGAAGCGCTGCTGGTCCTGCCCTTCAGCTTTATCGCCGCTCCCCTCACGGACATGATTTTTCCCCGGAGGATCTGGGTGGTGGTCTGCAACCTGATCGGCGCCGCCTTGCTGATCGTGGCGATCCTTCTGCCCCGGCCGTCCGCCCTTTCCTGGCTGCCCCTCATCTTGGCCATGGGCAATCTCGCCACGAGTCTTGCCATGACCAGCGCCATGGGGCTCATGGCTGCCGTCCTGCCCGACCAAGTCCTCGGCCGCGGGGCGGGCTGGTTTCAAATGGGAAATATGGGCAGCGTTCCGTTGCTCGGCGGCATCTGCCTGCTGATTTCGGCGCATCTCGCCCGGGTTCCGGCCGCGCTCGCCCTCGGTCTCATCAGCTTCCTGCCGGCGGTCAGCGCCTTTTTCGTGTCCGAGCCGCCGCGGCCGCTGCGCCCCAGCCGGTCGATGTACCGGCTGATGGGGAAGGAATGCAGGGCCCTCCTTTGCCATCGCCGCGCTTGGCTGGGCATGCTCCTCTTTGCCGCGCCCTTTGGCGCCGGCGCGCTGGGCTCGCTGCTTTCCGGGCTCGGCGCCGACTACCACGTTCGTCCGGCACTCGTGCAGGACATCGTGGGCATCCCGGGCGGGGTCGTCGCGGCTGTGATCGGAGCCTATATCGGCGTGGTTTGCTGCGATCGCCTGTCCCGCCGCCCGGCCTACTTGGGAACGGGAGTCTTGGTCGCACTCACCGCCTTGGTCTTGGCGCTCGGGCCCCTGACCCCCGCCACCTATGTCGTGGGCGGATTGCTCTACCAAGCTGCCGCGGCGATGGCGTTTGCCGCCGGCCTCGCGCTCGCCCTGGAAATCACGGAGGCCGCGCCGCACACCGCGGCCTTTCGCATGGCGCTCTTCACCGCCTGCTTCAATCTTCCCGTCAGCTACGTGCCCGCGATCGACGGCTGGGGAAGCCGCTGGGGCGTGCGAGGAGTGGCCGGCACGGATGCAGCCTTGGCCTTTGCGTCGGTTGCCGTGTGCGGGCTGATCGCCCTGGCCTTCGGGCCTTCAGGACAAGCCGAGCGAGGAACGTGCTCAGAGACAGGTTTTGCATCTTAGGGTCGCTGCACACCGCCATCATACCCTGGGCTTAGTGTCTCAGCGACCGTTCTTGGGGTCATACTCCTCTGCGATGCCGCTTCGCGCTTCCGGGGCGCTCACCTCAGCTTCGCGCATTCCGCGTGGCAGAAGCAGGTCTCCAGGTGGTCGTTCACCATCCCGGTCGCCTGCATGAACGCGTAGCAGATCGTCGTTCCCACAAACTTGAATCCCCTCGCCTTTAGATCCTTGCTCATCGCGTCAGATTCCTCCGTGCGCGCCGGCACGTCGCCGCGACCGCGGCGGCGATTGACCCTGGGCTTTCCGCCGACAAACGACCACAGATACCGGTCAAAGCTCCCGAATTCCCTCTGCACCGCCAGAAACGACTTCGCGTTCTGGATCGTCGCCGCGATCTTCAGCCGGTTGCGCACGATGCCCGGGTCGGCCAGGAGGCTCGCCGTTTTGCGGGCGCGGTACTTCGCGATCCTTTTCGCATCGAATCCGTCGAACGCTTTCCGGTAATGCTCCCGCTTGGCGAGAATTGTCGTCCAACTGAGCCCGGCCTGAGCGCCCTCCAAAATCAAAAGCTCGAACAGGGCCCGGTCATCATGGTGCGGTCTTCCCCACTCCGTGTCGTGGTATTCGATATCGAGCGGTTTGGTGGGCCAAGGACAGCGGCGCTGGGATGCGGATGCCGGCATTTGCTTGTGGACCTGGGAAAACGCCCATTCCGGCGGCGGTAAAGCCCAAAAACTGGCGGGATGGACGGGACTCGAACCCGCGACCTTCTGCGTGACAGGCAGACGCTCTAACCAGCTGAGCTACCACCCCTTTGAAAAGGGAGAAGGTGCACCGTAGAATCCGGGGGGGATGAGTCAAGTGGTTTTGCCCCGCCCGCTCCCTCGATGTCACTGCCAATGGAAGGTGAGCGTTCTCTCGACTCCCGGGGCGAGGCTCTGATGGACCGGACAAGCGTGGGCGGCCTTCTCGAGCAGGCCCGCGGGCGCCTGCCGGGCAGAAGGAGGCATGGTCAGGTGGACGACCAGGCGGGAGATGCGGCGGGGAGCGTCAGCCGACATTTCCTTGGTAACCTTGTAGCGGAGCCCCGAGAGGTCGACGCCATGCGGGCGGGCGGCGATGGCCATAGTGGTCGCGATGCAGGTCGCGAAGGCGGTCGCCACGAGATCCGTGGGTGAAAACGCCTCTCCCCGACCCTGGTTGTCCTTGGGCGCGTCGGTGACGAGCGTGTTGCCAGATGGGCCGTGGGCCGCGGTGCAGTGCAGGTCTCCCTGGTATTCGCCGGTGATCGTGACCATGGGGGCGGAATGTGGCTGGCGGGCCCCTTCTGGCAATCTTTTGCGTCAGTCCGCCGCGGCCTTCGAGTCCTTCCTTGAACCAAACTTCGGGAGGCTCCATCCTCGGACGCCGGATTGGTCCCCGTAGCTCAAGCGGATAGAGCAGTTGATTTCTAATCAACTGGTTGTGGGTTCGAGTCCCGCCGGGGGCGCCAGCCTTCGCCTGTGCCCTCATCCGGCCGGGGCCCCTAAGAAGACCCGACCTCTCTAGTCCGCACAAAAGTCATCGCGCGAAGGCTGTCCGCCGTAGCTCCGCAACGCGGAGCGAAGGAGGACCACCCGCAGTCGAAGCCTATTTCCGTTATTCGCCCGAAGCTTCCCCCTCCTACTTCTTCTTAAAAATCGGATCGATCGCCCGCTGGATCATCGTGTTCGTGTCGTTGCCGATGACGGCGGGGCGGAAAACGCGGCTGACCGCGATCTCCTTGGCCGTCTTGGCATCGCGCACAGCGACATCGATTTCGATCAGGTAGGTCGTAAAATCGAAGGTCCAGGACGGCTGGTAGGCGATGATGGCCTCGGTTCCCTCCGGCATCATGGTCAACGGGCCGGCGGAAGCGTCATAACCCAGGCGCCGGAGTTCGCGGGCAATCAATTCATCGACGTTGTGTCCGTCGGAGAGCAAATGCTCGACGAAAATATGGTGAAGCTTTGCCGGTGGCGTCGCCCGGTCGATCTGGGTCTTGGTCGAGCAGCCCCATAGCAGCAGTGCCAGGCAGGGCAGGAAAGCGATTCGTTTCATTCTGACCCTCATCTATTCCGGACAAAATGTCCGCACACGACCCAAAAAGAGCCGCTGGACGAATTGCCGGGGTTCACGCGATCCGGAGGACGATCTTCCCGAACTGCCCGCCTCGTTCCATCAACGCAAAGGCCTCGGCGGCGCCATCGAGGGGAAAAGTGGCCTCGACCACCGGGCGGACTTGGTGGCGGCTCACGAATTCCAGCATCGCCGCCCAGTCCTCGGAGCTTCCCATGGTTGTTCCGAGCAGCGAAATCTGCCGCCAAAAAACCTTGCGCAGGGGAAAATCCGGGACGTTCCCGCGAGTGGCGCCGAAGAAGACGATGCGTCCGCCGGGAGCCGCCAGATCGACGAGAGTGCCGAAGCCCTCGCCGCCCGCGCTGTCGAGGATGACGTCGAAATGCCCCGGGGCACGGGCCGCTTCCGCGGCCCATCCGGCGCGGGAGTAGAGGAACCCGCCGCGGGCGCCGAGGCGCACGGCCCGCGCGATCTTCTCCTCGGAGCTCGAGGTGACCCACGCTTCCGCTCCCGCCGCGACCGCGAGCTGCAGGCCGACCAGCGCCACACCGCCGCCGACGCCGGAGATGAGGATGCGTTCGCCCGCACGCAGGCGGGCCCGGGGAAAAAGCGCGCGGAAGGCCGTCAAGCCGGCCAGCGGCAACGCCGCAGCCTCCTCCCAGGAAAGATGCGGGGGGCGGGGCGAAAGCTGCGCCACCGGCACCGAAATCTGCTCGGCCAGCGTCCCCTCACGGGGCAGGCCGAGGATGGAAAAGCCGGCCGACTGCGCCCGCGGGTCACTGCCCCAGGCGAAGCCGGGATTGATGATCACCTCGCGTCCGACCCAGCCCGGATCGGTCCCGGAGCCCACCGCCGACACCAGACCGGCCCCGTCGGAACCCGGGACGCAGGGAAATTTCAGGCCGGCATATTGTCCGAGCTTGATCCAGACGTCGCGATGGTTGAGCGCCGCCGCCCGCAGGGAGACCAATGCCTCGCCGGCGCCGGGCACCGGGACCGGCGCCGACGCGAGAAGGAGCTGATTGATGCCGGTGAGCTGAACGACGCGCATGGCCACGGTCGCCGCCTCCGACCTCAGCGATAGCTGACGACCTCGTCCGCCGTAAAGCGCACCTTCGGCGCCGCGGCGTACTTGTCGTCGGCCGCGCGGTAGCCGGCGGCGCACGCGCAACTCGTGGCGTAGCCCTGCGGCGCCAAGCCGAGGATCTCGTCGTACTTCGGGGGCTCCAGGCCCTCCATGGGACAGGTGTCCACTCCCAGCAGGGCAGCCGACGCCATGAACTGGCCCAGGGCGATGTACAGCTGGTGGGACATCCAAGCGTCGAGGTATCCCGCCCCCCGGGCGCGGTCCGCGGCTCCGACCATGATGTCGCGATACCCCTTCAGGGCTTCCTTCGCTCCACCGCGCACGGCGACGATGCGATCGATGTAGCGATCCACGTCAGCGGCGCCGAGGTTCTTGCGCAGGGCAAAGACGACGAAGTGGGAGCAGTCCACCGGCTGGGTCTGGCCGTACGAGGCGGCCGAGAGCCTCGCGCGCGAGGCCGGATCCTGCACCACGATGAACTTCCAGGGCTGGAGACCGAACGAGGAGGGCGCGAGGACGAGCGCGCTCTCGAGTGCGCTCCAGGTGGCGGCCGGGATCTTTTTGGCCGAATCAAATTTTTTAGTGGCATAGCGCCATTGCAGGGCGCCGAGGAGCGTTTCGGTCGGAATTGTATTCATGAAGCGGCGGGAGACACGGAGCGAACCTACGAACCGCCCTTTGTCAAAGGGGGGACCGAGATGGGGCGTGGCCCTAGATGCGGGCGAGCACCAGGGACGCGTTCGTGCCGCCAAAACCGAAGCTGTTGGCGAGGGCGGCATCGACCCGCTTCTCCACCGCCACCTTCGGCGTGAAATCGAGGCCGAGGTCCGCGCAGGCCGGATCGAGCCGGTCCAAATTGATCGTCGGGGGCACGACCCCGTGGTGGATGGCGAGCGCCGCCGCCATGGCGCCGAGCGCCCCGGCGCCGCCGAGGAGATGGCCGGTCATCGATTTCACCGCGCTCACCTGCAGCTGCTCCTTGGCTCCGGCGAACACCGCCGCGATCGCCTGGGCCTCCTCGCCGTCTCCGGCGGGCGTGGAGGTGGCGTGGGCCGACACGTACCCGATCTGCCCCGGCGCCAGCCCGCTGTCGTCCAGCGCGAGCCGCATCGCCCGGCGCGAGCCCTCCGCCTCGGGAGCCAGGGCCGAAAGGTGGTAGGCGTCGGCCGTGGCGCCATAGCCGCGCAGTTCGGCGTAAATCCGGGCCCCCCGCCGCCGCGCGTGCTCGTATTCCTCCAGGACGAACACCACCGAGCCCTCGCCGATCACAAATCCGTCGCGATCGACATCGTAGGGGCGCGACGCCCGTTCCGGCGCGTCGTTGCGGGTCGAAAGGGCGCGCATCTGGGCGAACGCGCCGACGGCGATGGGAGTCATGACCGCCTCGGCGCCGCCGGCCAGCATGACGTCGGCGTCCCCGCGCTGCAGAGTGCGCAGGGCCTCGCCGAGGGAGTGACCGCTGGTCGCGCAAGCGGAGGCGATGCTGAGGTTTGGACCGCGGCAATCGAGCAGGATGGCCAGCTGGCCGGATAGGATGTTGGGCGCGGACTGCAAGATGAAGAAGGGCGAGATCTTGCGGAAGCCGCCGAGGCGCCAGATCTCGTGCATGGCGACGATCTCCGGCAGGCCGCCCAGTCCGACCCCGAGATTAACCCCGATGCGCTCGGGCCGCAGCGTCCCGCGAATACCATCCAGGCCGGAGTCAGCGTAGGCCTCCAGGCCCGCGGCCAGGCCCAGGTGCGAAAAACGCCCGAGTTTCTTCAGCTCCTTGGGCAAGAGGCTCGCGGTCACCGCGCCGCCCGCGGGCCCGCGCGGGTGGACGGGGGCGCAGCGCGCGGCCAACGGGTCGAAATTCCGGACCTCCCCGGCTATTTGCGAAGCGCACTCGGACGCATCGAAGCGCTCGATGCGCGCGATGCCCGTGCGGCCCGCGATGAGCGCCGCCCACGTCGTCGGCGCGGTGAGGCCGACCGGAGTGACGGCGCCGAGCCCGGTGATGGCGACCCGGCGGGGCGCAGCCGTCATCGGCAGAATTCCTCCCGCAGGGTGCGCCGGGCGGAGAGCAGCAGCGCGGCGCTGCGCTGCGGATCGTCGACGGCCCGGGCAAAGAGCAGCGCGCCGACCAGGGAACTCATCAGGTGGTTGACGCGATCACGGTTCATTTCCGGATCGTCGGACAACCGGAGCGCGGCGCACAGGCGGTCGAGATGGCGCTCAAAACCCCGGGAATAACCCTCCCGGCCGGCGCCGCTGAAGCGGGCCATATCCGCTCCCACGGCGACGATGAGGCATCCGGATCCTGGATTGTCGCGGTGGTGCCTTGAGAGGTAGCTGTCGATCAAAACGCGCGCGCGCTGGGCCGGACTCTGCTGGCCCGCGATCCGCTCGAGGTTATCCAGGGCGGCATCGAAAGCCTCGGCACAGGCCTCGGCCAGCAATTCGAGCTTGCTGTGAAAGTGCGCATAAAAGCCGCCATGGGTCAGACCCGCCCTGCGCATGACCTCGTCGACTCCGGTGCCATCCACCCCCTTTTCGCGAAATGCCTCGCTGGCAGCGGCCACAATGCGGCGGCGGGTGGTGGATTTGTGCTCTGGCGAATAACGCATCGGCGAGAGGAAAAATAACTGGCTACCAGGGATAGAATGACGTTCGTCATATAACAAGCAAGCGGAAAGTCTTCGCCAGACCCCCGGGAGAGGCCGGCTTTGACTTTCGGGTCGAAATCCATTTTGCTCGGCCGGTTTTGAATATGCAGCAGCTGCACGCCTACTGGCGCATGGAATACATCCAGGCGCCGGGCTATCCCCCTGGGATGGAGCGACCGTTCACCGCGCTGCCTGCTTTGGGCGACGATCGCACCGCCTTGATCGTGCACCGCGCCCCGCTTTCGTACCTTATCCTCAATCGCTATCCGTATAATCCGGGGCATCTCCTCGCGGTCCCATTTCGCGACGTGACGGAGCTCGACGAGCTCGCCCCGGCGGAGCGGGCCGACCTGATGGAGGAGATCACCTATGGCCGGCGCCTTTTGGCCGCCGCGCTCAAGCCCGACGGCTACAATGTCGGCTTCAACTTCGGCTCCGCCTCCGGCGGGAGCATTCCGCACCTCCATGCGCACATCGTGCCGCGCTGGAACGGAGACAACAATTTCATGCCCGTGGTCGGCAGCACGCGGGTCCTTCCCCAGGCGCTCGACGAGACCTGGCGCAGGCTCACGGACGAAGCCCAGAAAATGCTCGTGGACTGAACACCGGCCATCCCATGCCCTCCAAGGTCCTCCATTTTGCCAGTCCCCGGACCCTCAGCCAGCTCTACGGCGGCCGCGAGGAGAACCTGGGCCACGCCGAGCGCGCCCTCGGCGTCAAGCTGGTGTCGCGCGACGGCTGGCTGAAGATCGAGGCGCCGCCCGGCCCGCTGGCCGTCGCGGAGGATTTTTTCGGATTTCTCGAAGCCGCGCGCGGCCAAGGCATGAGCATCCGCTCCCCCGATTTCACCCGCCTGGCGGATTCCTTCGCCCGCGGAGACGGCGAGCAGCTGCGCGCGCTGCTGGTGCAGCCGCTGGCGATCGCGACCAGCCGCCGCAGCGTCGTGCCCAAGACCCTCGCCCAGAAGCTCTATCTCCAGTCGATGCTCCGGCAGTCCGTCGTCTTCGGCATCGGGCCCGCGGGCACGGGCAAGACCTACCTCGCGGTGGCGGCGGCGGTATCCGCCCTCCTGCGCAACGAGGTCCAGCGCATCATCCTCACCCGGCCGGCGGTCGAGGCCGGCGAGACGCTGGGCTTTCTACCCGGCGACCTGCGCGAGAAGATCCTCCCCTATCTCCGTCCGCTTTACGACGCCCTCAATGATATGCTCGAGCCCCAGGAGGTCGCGCGGCTCACGGAGACCGGCGCGATCGAGATCGCGCCGCTGGCGTATATGCGCGGCCGGACCCTGAGCCGGGCCCATGTCGTGCTCGACGAAGCGCAAAACACGACCTCGGAGCAAATGATGATGTTCCTGACCCGCCTGGGCGAGGACTCCCGCATGGTCGTCACCGGCGATATCACGCAGATCGACCTGCCGCGCTCCAAGGCATCGGGACTGCTGGAGGTGCGCAATGTCCTCCGCGACGTCCCGGGCATCGATTTCCACACCTTCAGCAGCGCCGACGTCGTCCGCCATCCCCTGGTGCAGCGCATCGTCGAGGCCTACGATCGCTTCCGGAACCCGGTGAGCGAGGCCCGGGCCTGACGCGAGAGCCTCCCATGTCCGTCCGCAATCAGCTCAAGCTCCTGGTCGGCGGCCTGGCGGCCGGCCGCCGGGGACCCGTGTCGGCCGCGCCGGGAGCTCCCTTCCGGGAGTTTCTCGACCAGAGCCGCGTCGTCGCCGGACTCATCTTCATCCTGACGGTCGCGGTCATCGTCCTCATCAGCTCCGTCGGCGTGAACACGGTGAACGTCCCCGTGCTGCCCAACCAGCTGGCGACCGTGCAGGTGGTGGCGAGCGCGCCCTTCTCCTATCTCAGCGAGGAAAAGACCCGGGTGGCGCGCGAGCAGGCTCTTGGCCGCGTGCCGCCGGTTTATCGCATCGAACTCGCGCCGCTGCAGCAATTCGAGGCCGCGGCGCGCGAGATTCTCGCCAAGCTGGCGGCCTTCGAGGAGACGCACCCGGCCAACTCCGCCAGCGTGACCTTCACCAACCGCAACGCGGCGCTGCAGGCGCTGGCCGACCAGTTCAGCGCCGCCCGGCCCTATCACGTGACGGGCGAGGACCTCGCCAGCCTGCTGGCCGCCGGCGACGCGGCCGCGCGCGCCACTTTTTTTGACAACGGCCTGGCCGCCCTCCGCGAGATCTACGGCAGCGGCGTGCATGACGCCGCGCTGGGCGGCGCCGGCCCCGAGGGCGTCGCGGTCTTCCAAATCGTCCGGCCCGGCGGCCAGGTCTCCCTCCGCCCCGTGCAATCGCTCGAGGACGCGCTCACGTTCCTCCGCGTGACCTTGGCGGCGGAGGGCATTCCGCGTCCCGCCGCGCAGGCGCTCTTCCGGTTCTTTCGCAACGGCGTCACGGCCAACCTGGTCTTCGACCGGGACGCCACCCAGCAGCGGGTGCAGGGAGTGCTGGCCGGCCTCCAGCCCGTCCCGGCGAACGTCGCGCGCGGGCAGACGATCATCGAGGCCGGCGAGCGCGTCACGCCGGAACAGTATGAGATGTTCCGGGCCTACCAGGAATACTTGCGCACGCACGGCAACGTGGAGCGGGGGGAGGGCCTGACCCTCTTCGGGCACGTGCTGCTGGTGCTGGCCATGGTCCTCGCCTCTCTGCTTTACATCCGGCTGGAGGATCCCGAGACCCTGCGCCGCAACGGCCGGCTGGGCCTGCTGGCGGTCGTCGTCATCATCAATCTCGCCCTGGTGCGCCTGGTTTATTCGGTCGGAGGCGCGGAATTCTTCCTGCACGACAGCGCCTGGGCCTCCACCCTTCCCTACGTGGCGCCCACCGCCCTGGCTCCCCTGATCGTGGCGATCCTGCTCGACGCCGGGTCGGCGATTTTCATGGCGCTGCTGATCTCGATCTTCACCGGCGTGATCTACGGCAATCGGCTCGACCTGCTCGTCATCACCTTCCTCGCGTCCCTGGTGGCGATCTTCGGGTGCCGCCATGCCAGCCGGCGCACCCGCGTCTTGAGCGCCGCCGGCACGGGGGGCCTCACCGTGGCCGCCTTCGCCGCCCTCATTGGGATAGCCGAGCAGACCCCGGTCGACACGCTCGTGCGGGAGATGAGCGCCGGCCTCCTCGGCGGGGTCGTCACGGGCATCGCCGTGGTCGGCTTCCTGCCGGTGCTGGAGTCGCTCTTCAAGCGCACGACGGACATCACCCTGCTGGAACTGACCGACTACAACCACCGCCTGCTGCGCCGCATGCAGCTGGAGGCTCCCGGCACCTACCATCATTCCCTGGTCGTGGCCCAGCTTTCGGAGAACGCCTGCAATGCCATCGGCGCCAATCCGCTGCTGGCCCGCGTCTGCGCGCTCTTCCACGACATCGGCAAGATTCCGCATTCCGCCTATTTCACGGAGAATCAGCGCGATCGCGTGAATCCGCATGACGCGATGGATCCGGAGGACTCCGCCCGCCGCATCATGCAACACGTGCCCGACGGCGCCGACCTCGGAGCCAAGCACCGGCTGCCCCGCGCGGTGATCGACGTCATCTGGCAGCACCACGGCACGAGCCGGACCCGCTACTTCTACGAGCGGGCGGTCGCGACCGCCGCGGCCCGCCGCAGCGCCTCCGCACTGACGCGCCGGGCCGAGGCGGAGGCGGAGCCGCCCGCCGTGCCGGACGCCGCCTACCGCTATGGGGGGCCCAAGCCGCAATTCAAGGAGAGCGCTGTCATCTCCCTGGCCGACGGCGTCGAGGCGGCCTCGCGCTCGCTGCGCTCGGCCACGCCCGCCCAGCTGGGCCAGATCATCGACCGGGTGATCGGCGAGCGCGTGGCCGACGGCCAGCTCAGCGAGGCCCCGCTCACCTTTGAGGACATTGCCAGGATCAAGAACAGCTTCACCTTCACCCTCCTCAACATGCTGCACGCGCGCGTGGCCTACCCGGAGGGCGAAAAGGCGGGCGAGACCAAAGCTCAAGGCTGAAAGTTGAAGCGTCCGATCGCGATCCGCTGCCTGCATCCCCGCCTCCGCCTGGACCGCCGCGCCATCGTCCGCGCCTTCCGGACGCTGGACCGGAACCGCGTCGCGCTCTCCACCCCGGCCTCGGGGCTCGGCGCCGACGGCGAGCTTTCCCTGGTGTTCCTGACCGACGCCGCGCTGGCCCGGCTGCACGGCGACTTCCTGGCCGATCCGTCCCCGACCGACGTCATCACCTTCCCCGGCCCTCCCCCGCCCGGTCCCGCCGGGGAGATCTGCGTCTCGGCCGATGCGGCCCGGCGCCGCCGGCCGCGCGGCGATTGGTCGGCGGAGCTCACGCTCTATCTGGTCCATGGATGGCTGCACCTCGCCGGTCATGACGACCGGGCGCCGGTCCCCCGGCGCGCCATGCGCCGGGCGGAAGCGGTGGCCATGGCCGCCCTGCGGAGGGAGGGCGCGGTGCCCCCCTTCTCCTTTCAGCCTTCCTCCCCTCGGAACCGGCGGCTAGCCTGACGCCGATGCCCGAAGCTCCGCCTGTCTCCCGGTTTGTCAGCCTGCGCAATGCCTTCATCTCCGGCGCGCTGCTGCTGGCGCCGCTCTTGGTCACCATCCTCGCGTTCGAGAAGATCATCGACCTGATCGGGGGGACGTTCCGGCCGGTCTTCTTCTTCTACCTGCCGGAGGCCCTCCGCGACCGCCCGAGCCTCACCGTCGTCTGGGACATCCTGGCCACGCTCATCGTGATGGTGCTCGTCACGATCCTCGGGTACGTCTCCCGCTACGTCTTCGGCAAGTTCTTCCTCAGCGTCTTCGAGCGACTGCTGCTGCGGATACCCGGGGTGAGCGGAATCTACACCACGGTGAAGCAGATCGTCGGGACCTTCGGCTCGCAGAGCCGGATGTTCAACCAGGCGGTGCTGGTCGAATTCCCGCGCAAGGGGGTCTGGGCGGTTGGGTTCGTCACCAATCGGGGCCAGGGCGAGCTGCAGGCGCGGATTCCCGAGGAGGTGTGGTCGGTTTTTGTGCCGACCTCCCCCAATCCCACCAGCGGGTTCCTCGTGCTCATGCCCCGGCGCGAGATCGTCGAGCTCGAGATGACGGCCGGCGAGGCCATGAAGCTCATCATCTCCGGCGGCGCCATCGCGCCGCCCTGGCCCGCGGTCCGCCCGTCGGAGCTGGCCTTGTGAAATTTGCAAAATCCCGGATTCCGGGATCGAGTCCGAACCTTGCCCGCGGTCGTCCTCCATACTGAAGCGTTCGTCCTACTCAAGCGCCCGCCCGCGGAGAGATTCCAAAGCTGCACGCTTTTCTCGGCCGAACACGGAATCCTCCCGGTTTTCATCCGCGTGGCGCAGCGGGCCGCCTCCCAGCAGCGGATCGCCCTCGACCTCTTCGAGGAGGCGGCGGTGCAGCTCGAAAGCTCGAACCAGGGGCGCACCTGGTTCCTGCGCGAGGCCAGGGTGCTGGCCCGGGCCGCCGCGATCGGGCGCAGCTACGAGGCGCTGCGCGCGGCCTCGGCCTTCGCCGCCCTGATCGCGCGCAATTCCCCGGCGCCGGAGGGCCATGCCCGGACCTGGACGCTCCTGCGCGCCGCCTTCGCGGCCTTCGGCGGGCCGGCGGACCCGGCGGTGGTGCTGTTCAAGAGCATGTATCGATTTGCCCGAGACGAGGGCCACCCCTTGCCGCAGCAATGGCTGCCCTCGCTGCCGCCCGGGCTCCGGCGGACGGCGGAGCACCTCCTGCGCACGCCCCTCGCCGACCTGGATCCCGCCGCGGCCACCGCGGCCGCGCTGGCCGACCTGCAGCGGCGCCTCGAGGAATATCTCCGGGGGCACACGGAGCTGCTGATCGACGAGCCCCGCTGAGCCATGGACTTTGACCTCGACCTGCGCCGCGCCCGGCTGGGCGTCGGGGAGCTTTCCGATTTCACGCTGGGTCCGCGCGACGCGACCGGCGGCCCGGCCGGGCTGTGGCGGGCCCAGCTAGGCGTCCACTGGCACCGGCAGCTGCAGGCCCGGACCGCGGCCGAGCATCCCGCCGCTGAATTCGAGGTGCCGATCGAGGGCGAGATCTTCCACCGCGGGTGGACGCTGGCGTTCACCGGCCGCATCGACCAGCTGCTCCGCGGCGCAGGGGCCGTCGTCCTGCGCGAAATCAAGACCGTGACCCAAGCGCTGCCCGCGGCCGAGGCGGATCTGCGGGCCGACTATCCGGCCTATTTTGCCCAGGCCGCGGCCTACCTGGCCCTGTGGCGGGTGGGCGTTGCGGGCCCGGCCCCATCCTCCGCCGCCGAGCTCGTCTTCGTCGAGGCGGACACAGGGCTGACCCAGGTCGTGCCCTTGGCCCCGGCGGACGAGGCTTTTTTCCGCGCCCAGCTCGAGCGCGTGGCGGAATTTCTGGACCTGCGGCTCGGCGCCCGGAAGCGGCTGGCCGCCCTCCACTTTTCCTCCCCCTTCGACCGCCTCAGGCCCGGCCAGGAATCGGTGGCGCCGGAGCTCAGGACGGCGGTTCAGGCGCGCGCGGCCGTGGTCGTGCTGGAGGCGCCGACCGGCTTCGGCAAGACCGGCGTGCTGCTCGAATGCGCGCTGGGGCAGCTGAGGGCCGGGCGCTTTGAGCGCGTGATCTATCTGACGGGAAAATCCACCGGCCAAATCCAGGTCAGCCGAACGCTGCAGGCGATGACGCCGGGGGGCGGCGTGGCCGTCTGGGTGGTGCGGCCGAAATCGGAGCACTGCATCAATTCCATCTTTCACTGCGTGCGCGAGAGCTGCGGCTACCTCGACGGCATGGAGACGCGCTGGTCCGGCAGCGGGCTGGCCCGGTTCTATCTCCGCGAAGACGAGCCCAGGGACCTGCCTGCCCTGCGCGCGGCCGGTCGGGCCGCCCGCATCTGCCCCTATGAGATCACCCGGGCGGCGCTGGCCGGCAACGACGTCTGGATCGGCGACTACAACTACGTCTTCGCCCCGTCCGCCAGCGGCTTATTCCAGGGGCAACCCGGCTTCGACCCGGCGCGCACGCTGCTCCTGATCGACGAGGCCCACAATCTGCCCTCCCGGGTGGCGGACGCCTACTCCCACACGGCGACGGCCGAGCAGGCGCAGGCGGTGCTGCTGGCGCTGCGCCAGGTGCGAGCGCCCGTCCAGTTCGTTGCCGCCTGGGAGGAATGGACGGGCTTCCTGGACGGTCTGGAACCCGTCGCCGCGTTGCCGGAAGGGGACGCGACCGCGGTTCGCCGGATGGTCGCCGAACTGGCGGAGCAGATCGCGACCGTGCCCCTCGAATACGCGGCGCTCGGTCCCCGACCCAGCGAAATCCTATGGCAGGCCGCCGCCCTGGGCGCCCAATGCGACGCGGCCGAACTTCCGCAACTGTGCTGGTGTCCACGCCGCGGCACGTTGGCCCTGACCTGCCTCGACGCCGCCGGCGCGATCGGGACACGGCTGCGCGAATACGGCGGGGTGGTGCTGGCCAGCGCCACGCCCCCGCCGCCCGATACTCTGGCGGGAGTCCTCGGGCTCGAGCGGGATGAAATCCTCCCGGAGGAGACGCTGGGCCCGGCCCGGCTGGGCGATCTCACCCGGCGCGAAACGCGCCGGTTGTCGGCCCAGGTGACGAGCGCGGCCAGCATTCTGCGCGCGAGCGACGCGCGCGCGCCCGCTCTTACCTGGGTCCGCGCCGGCACGCCCTGGCGGGATGGCGCCTACGACGTGGCGGTCGATGTGCGCGTCGACACGACACTCCAGCGCCGCGCGAGCCATTATGGGACGACCGCGCGCGCCATCGCCGATATGGGCCGGGAGGGTCTGGTCGCCGTCTTCTTTTCCTCCTATGCCTACGCGGAGGCGATCGCGGCTGTCCTGGAGTCGGATGGGACCGGCCCGCGGGTCGCCCTCCAACCCCGCCTGGCAGACCTCGCCGCCCAGGCGGCGTGGCTCGAAGAGGCGCTGGGAGGGGCCGGCGCGCTGTTTCTTGTCCTGGGTTCGAGCTTTGCCGAGAGCGTCGATCTGCTCGGTGGTCGGGTGGAGCGCGCCGTTGTCGTCGGTCCGGCGTTGCCCGAGGTCAATCCGGTGCAGAGGGCGCGCCTGGCGGCGCTTGGGGGCATCGGCCGGGAGGCCGCATTCCGGAGAGTTTATCAAGTACCTGGAATTCAAAAGGTTAACCAAGCATTGGGCCGGCTCGTGCGCGCGCCGGGACAGCGTGCACGGGTCCTCCTGCACTGCCGGCGCTTCGCCGAGGCCGATTATGCCCGGCTGCTCGCGCCAGAGTATCAGTCCGGCCCGCTGTTGCGCACCGACCAGGGCTTCGCAGAGTGGCTAAATGGTCGAATTACCAAAATAAAGTAAACTTCGGGTGCCGGATGCCGTCACATTGACATGGTGTGCTATAATGTCCCCTCGCCCTTGAGCTGCCCAACCCCTTGAAATTTCAATACCTCCGTATTTGTCTGCCTATTCTGGCGGCGGCGCTGTTCGCGCCTAGGGCCGGCGCGGCGGACGCTTCCGGAACGGCATTCACCGCCAAGGAGCTGGCCCAGGGATATCGGGACGCCACGGTCCTCGCCAAGCCAAGGCGCGAGCACCTCGATACGGTGGATGCGGCGGAGGCGGGGGAGAACCTTACGGTCGTGAAAAAGTTCGACCGCATGGGCTCCCTGCGCGTTCTCGGTCTGGCCGCGGGGGACACGACCGAGGCGGCCGTCCAGCGTCTCCTGGCCACCGGCCGCTACGAGTACGTGGAGCCGGACACCATCAAGCATGCGTCGGCCACTCCCAATAATCCGCTCTTCCCCCAGCAGTGGAATCTCCAGAATACAGGGGCCAACGGTCCCGGCAACGGAATCGCCGGCGCGGACGTCAATGCCGTCGGCGCTTGGAACACCATCCACGATGCGCCGAACGTGATCGTGGCCGTCGTCGATTCGGGAGGCTTCCTCACCCACCAGGACCTGATCGCGAACTTCTGGCAGAATCCACAGGAGAACAACGACGGTTTCGGGGCGGTGAACGATCTGGTCGGCATCAACTCCACCGTCTCCCCCACCGTCAACATCGGCACGCGGGCCAAGCCGAACGTGGTGGCCAATACGGCGTTCGGCAGCCCCAACGACGACAACGGCCATGGGACGCATGTCTCGGGCATCCTGGGCGCGGTCGGCAACAGTGGCGTCGCAACGGTTGGCGTGGCGTGGAAGGTCAAGATCATGGAGACCAAGTTCCTCGACAGCACCGGCTCCGGTTCGACTTCGGACGAGATTACCTGCATCGATTTTGCGATCGCGCATGGCGCCAATTTCATGAACGCCAGCTTCGGCAGCTCGAGTAGCTCGCAGGCGGAGATGACCGCCATCCAGGCGGCGGGCGCGGCCGGCATCGTCATGGTGGTCGCCGCGGGCAATTCCACCCAAAACAACGACTTCGAGCCGAGCTATCCGGCCGATTACCCGCTCGACAACATCGTGGCGGTCGGATCCTCCGACAATCGCGACCAGCCCTCGTCCTTCAGCGATTATGGGCCCGGCTCGGTGGATCTCTTCGCCCCGGGCGAGGACGTCCTCTCCCTGTACAACACCGGCACCACCGCCACCGCGATCCTCTCGGGCACCTCGATGGCGACCCCGATGGTGACCGGCTCGCTCGCTCTGCTCAAGGCACAGTTTCCGAATGACAGCTACCGCCAGCTGGTCAACCGCCTGCTGCGCAGCGTGGACGCCAAGCCGAGCTTCGCCGGACTGGTGCAGACCGGCGGCCGGCTCGATCTGCAGAAGGCTGTCACTTCGACCAACAACACCCCTTTCAACGACAATTTCGCCACCCGCGCCATCCTGACCGGTCCGGACCTCATGATCCGCTCGAACAACGTGGGCGCGACCACGGAAGCGGGCGAGCCGGCCATCGCCAATATCCCGGGTGGCGCTTCCCTCTGGTGGGAATGGACCCCATCCCAGAGCGGCCAGGCCACGCTCAGCACGCAGGGCAGCTCCTACAGCACGCTCCTCGCGGTCTACACGGGCAGCGCGCTCAATGCTCTCAAGCCGGTCGCCAGCGCCGCCGCGGGCCAGTCCGGCGGACCGGCCTACAGCCAGGCCACCTTTGCCGTGCAGGCTGGCACCAAGTACGAGATCACGATCCAGGGTCAGAGCGGCGCCGCGGGTGCCTCCATCATCAGCGCCGATGTTGTGCCGGCGAACGCCTCATTCTCATCGCCGACGGTGCTGGCGGGCCGGACCGCGGTCCTGACCGACGTCAATGTCAACGCGACGGCCCAGACCGGGGCGCCCAAGATCCTGCCCAGAAGCGGCGGGCATCCCCTCTGGTACTCCTGGACCGCGCCGGCGAGCGGGAGCTTCGAGGTCTCCGCCTACAGCGCGGATTTCGATCCCTTGATCGGGGTTTACACCGGCAGCGCATTGGGTGCGCTGACCACCGTCGGGGCGGCGGCGGGCGCCGCAATCAACACAAACGATCTTACCCCGACCAGCGTCGCGACCGTGAGCTTCACCGCGGTGGCGGGTACGACCTATTATTTCATGGCGGACAGCGGGACGGACTCCTCCACGGGCCTCGGGGTCGGCCAGTTCGTCCTCTCGCTCGATGACGCCCTCTGGCAGGCGGCCACGGGCGATAGCGTCACGTGTTCTCCGGCCGTGGGCTCGAACGGCGCCATCTATGTCGGCAGCGACGACGGGGATTTCTACGCCTTCAGCTCCGGGGGCACCCTGCTGTGGAAGTACGCGGGAGGGGGCTTCGACACCTCCGCCGCCGCCGTGGGCGACGACGGCACCGTCTATGCCGGCGACGGCGCCGGCAGCCTCTACGCGCTCACATCCGCCGGCACCCTCAAGTGGAAATATACGGTCCCGACCCCGTCGGATCCGACCTTGAGCAACGCCATCGCCTCCTCGCCGGCCATCGGCGCCGACGGCACCGTGTACTTTAAGGCCCAGGACAACAACCTCTACGCGGTCTCGTCCGCGGGCGCCCTCAAGTGGACGGCGAACGCGCCGGGCGCGTCCTACGCGGCGCCGGTCATCGGGACCGATGGCACGATCTACCTGGGTTCCGACAACGATGTCTTCTATGCGTTCACGCCGGCCGGCGCGGTAAAATGGACCATGACCGCCGACAGCAGCATCTATGCGTCGGCGGCGATCGACGGGAGCGGCAACCTCTACTTCGCCTCCCTCGGCGGCACGGTCTATTCTTTGACCTCGTCGGGCAGCCTGCGCTGGTCCTTCAAGGCCGGGAATTCAATCAGCTCCTCGCCCGCCCTCGGCGCCAATGGACTGCTCTATCTGGGCTGCTACGACGGCCAGCTCTACGCCCTCAATTCCGCCAACGGCACGCTGGCCTGGACCTTCGCGACCGGGGCGCAGATCCGCGCGAGTTCGCCCGCGATCGACGCCAACGGCGTGGTCTACATCGGCTCGTACGACAAGAACGTCTATGCGATCAATCCCAACGGCACGCTGAACCGCACCTACCCCACGGACGACAATGTGCGCTCCTCCCCCGCGATCGCCAACAACACGCTCTACTTCGGCAGCAACGACCATCGGCTCTATGCGTTCGCCCTTGGGACCGGCCTTGCGGCCACTCCCTGGCCGATGTATCAGGAGAACGCCCGCCGCCTCGGGCGCGCCGGAGCGGGGCCCTGAGGCCTGCCCCGGCTAAGCGATGGCCAACCCGAAGACGGTCGCCCCCGCGGAGATTCACGCCGCCATCGGGCGCTTGGCCGCGGCAATCGCCGGACGGCGGGACCAGCACGGGCGGCTGCTGCTCCTCGGCATCGCCAACGGCGGGATCGTCCTGGCCCAACGGCTGGCCGCCGCGCTGGCCGCCCGCGCGGGAGTCCTGGATATCTCCTTCCACCGCGACGACATCGGGCGGCATCCCATCCCCAAGGAAGTCACCCCCACCCTCGTGCCGGGCGATATCCAGGGCGCCGGGGTCGTCCTGGTCGACGACGTGCTCTTCACGGGCCGGACGGTCAAGGCGGCGCTGGATGAGCTCTTCGACCACGGGCGTCCCGCCTGGGTCGAACTCGCCGTCCTGGTCGACCGCGGCGGTCGCCGCCTGCCGGTGGCGGCGGATTACGTCGGACTGCGGCTGGCGGCGGAGGAAGGAGAAAAAGTAATCGTCACCCTCGACAAGGAGGCTCCCAGCAGGGACAAGATCACGGTCACACGCCGCAAGTGACGCCTTCATGCCCTGGCATCGCCAACATCTCCTGACCCTGGAAGAGCTCAGCGTGGCCGAGATCGGCCAGATCCACGCCACGGCCGCCGCCTTCAAGGCCATCCTCCAGCGCAACGTGAAGAAGGTCCCCGCCATGCGGGGCAAGACCATCGTCAATCTCTTCCTCGAGCCGAGCACGCGCACGCGGCTCGCCTTCGAGATGGCCGCCAAGCGCCTCAGCGCCGATGTCATCTCCTTCGACGCCGCCAGCTCCTCGACGCAGAAGGGCGAGACCCTGCGGGACACGGCGCAAAACCTCCAGGCCCTCAACGCCGACATGATCGTCCTGCGGCATGGCGCGTCCGGCTCGCCGCTCTACCTGTCGCGGCTGCTCGACATCCCGGTGATCAACGCGGGTGACGGAGCGCACGAGCACCCGACCCAGGGCCTGCTCGACACCTTCACCATGGTGGAGCACTTCGGCTCCCTCCGCGGCCGCAAGGTCGCCATCTTGGGCGATGTCCTGTTCAGCCGCGTGGCGCGCTCGAACATCCACGCCCTGACTAAGATGGGCGCGGCCGTGACCCTGGTCGGGCCCTCCACGCTCGTGCCGGCCTGGTTCGAGGATTTCGGGGTCACCGTCTCCCACGATCTGAAGTCGGCGCTGGCGGACGCGGAGGTCGTGATGCTGCTGCGGATCCAGCACGAGCGCCAGTCCAGCAGTCATTTTCCCTCGCTCGGCGAATACACCGGCATGTTCGGGCTGAACAAGACCCGCGCGTCCTGGCTCCACCCCCGCGCTATCATCATGCACCCCGGTCCGATCAACCGCGGCGTGGAGATCGACAGCGAGCTCGCGGATGGCGAGCGCAGCGTCATCCTCGAGCAGGTGAGCAACGGCATCGCGATCCGCATGGCCGTGCTCTATCTCTGCTCGGGCGGGCAGCCGGAGGCCGTCGTCTCCTCGACGGAATAATCCCGCCATGGCCGACCTCTGGATCAGCAACGCCCGGGTGATCGATCCCGCCTCGCGCCGCAACGCCGTCGGCGACCTCTTCGTCCGCGGCGGCCGGATGGTCGCGGCGCTTTCCCGGGCGCAGCGCCGCAGCGCCCGCCGGATCGACGGTCGCGGGCTGGTTGCCTGCCCCGGGCTGGTCGACATCCACGTCCATTTCCGCGAGCCGGGCCAGACGCACAAGGAAACCATCGGGACCGGCTCGCGCGCCGCCGCCGCCGGCGGCTTCACCACGGTCGTCTGCATGCCCAATACCGTGCCGCCCGCCGACAACGCCGGCACCATCCAGTTCATCAAGGACGCGGTGGTCCGCGACGCGGTGGTGAAGATCTATCCGACCGGCGGCATCACCGTCGGGCTCAAGGGCCAAGTCCTGGCACCGATCGGCTCCCTCAAGCGCGCGGGCATCGTGGCCATCACCGACGACGGCGACTGCGTCCAGTCCAACGAGCTCATGCGCCGCGCCCTGGAATACGCCAAGATGTTCGACCTGCCCCTGATGGACCACTGCCAGGACCAGTCGATGACGCAGGGGGCGGTGATGAACGAGGGCGTCGTCTCCACCCGCCTCGGCCTGCGCGGCTGGCCCCACGCGGCGGAGGACCTGATCGTCGCCCGCGACGTGATCCTCTCCGAATTGACCGGCGCGCGCGTCCACCTGCAGCATATCTCCTCGCGGCATTCCGTCGGCCTGATCCGCCGCGCCAAGGCGCGCGGCGTCCGGATCACGGCCGAGGCCACCCCGCACCACTTCACGCTGACGGAGGAGGCCCTCGTCGGCTACGACACGAATTTCAAGATGAACCCGCCGCTCCGGACCGAAGCCGACCGGCGGGCGATCATCGCCGGCCTGCGCGATGGCACCCTCGACTGCATCGCCACCGACCACGCCCCGCACACGGACCACGAGAAGGACTGCGAGTTTGACTATGCGCCCAACGGCATCATCGGCCTGGAGACCGCGCTCGCGGTTTCGCTCGAGACGCTGGTGCGCCGCGGAAAATTCAAACTGCCCCAGGTGGTGGACCTGCTGACGCGCCGGCCGGCCGCGATCCTCGGGCTGCCCGCGGGCACGCTGGTGCCGGGAGCGGCGGCGGACATCTGCCTCTTCGACCCCCGGAAAGCCTGGCGCTACGACGCGCGGAACGGCTTCAGCAAGTCGGCCAATTCGCCCTGGCACGGGCGCACTTTGACGGGCCGCGTCGTGACCACGATCGTGGACGGCCGGGTGGTCTTCGCCAACGGGAAGGTCGCTTGAGCCAGCCCATCGACCGCTCCTACGCGCTGGGCGCGGGCCTGCTGATCCTCCTCCTGCTGGCCGGACTGGGTTTGCTCTGGCGCCTGGTGCTGAGCCGGGCGGCGAGAGCGCAGCGCCCGCTCCCGCTCCTCGCCCCCTGGCCGGGAACCGCGGCCGATCTCCTCTTGTTTTTCCTGCTCGCGGTCTGCGGCGCCATCGCGTTGCCGGCGGCCGGCGCCCTGGCCCTGCGGTCGACCGCGGTGAGCGACGAGGCGCGCCTGGTCGTGGGCGTCGTCGTCCTGCCCCATCTCGGTCTCCTGGCCGGCGTGGCCGCCTTTTATCTGTTCTTTGCTCGCGGCTGGGTCCGCCCGGCGGCGTCTCCCCGGAGCATGCTGCTGGGCGGCGTGGTCACGGTGCTGATCGCTCTGCCGCTCGTCCAGTTCACGGCCATCGCCTGGCAGGGCGTGCTGAGCCTGTGCCACCTGCCGGTCGAGACGCCGGACAATGTCCAGATGTTCATGGATCTGCGTTCGCCGGTCCTGCGCGTCCTCTATGCCGCCGCCGCGACGCTGCTGGCGCCGGTGAACGAGGAGATCCTCTTTCGGGCGGGGTTGTTTCGCTACCTGCGGGGGCGAATCCCCCGCTGGATCGCCCTCCTGCTTCCGGCCCTGATTTTCGGGTTATTGCACCTGACCCGGGCCCCGCTGGAGAGCCTGAGCGAGCTGGCGCCGCTGGTTGTGCTCGGGGTCATCCTGTCGCTGGCCTACGAGCGCACGGGCCGCATCGGCACCGCCATCGTGGCCCACGCGCTCTTCAATCTGGTCACCGTCGTGCTGGTCCTGCTGGGCGTGAACGCGTGAGTGCGCCATGGCGCCCTTCACCCGCCGCCGCTCCCGCTCCGTCACCGCGCTCGGCGAGGGCCGCCTGATCGCGGCTATCCGGCGCTGGCTGGGCGCCGCCTCGCCGCCGCCTCCCGGCGGCATCGGCGACGATTGTGCGGTGCTGCCCACGCTGCGGGGCCGGCCGCTGCTTACGATCGATCCGGTGATCTACGGCCGGCATTTCGACGCCTCGGTCCCGCCCGCCGCCGTCGGCGCCAAGCTGCTGAAACGCAACTTGAGCGACATCGCCGCGATGGGCGGCCGGCCGGTCGCGGCCGTGATCGCGCTGACTCTCGATCGGCGCGTGAGCCTGTCCTGGCTCGAGAAGTTCTACCGGGGGCTGGCGGCCGCCGCCCTCCGTTATGGCGTGCCGGTCGTCGGGGGGGACGTGGCGGAGGCGGACGGCGCCCTGGCGGCCAGCCTCGCGCTGCTGGGCGCGGCCTCGGGCCCCCGGGCCGTCACCCGCACCGGGGCAAGCACCGGGGACTGGATCTACGTCACGGGGCTCGTCGGCGACAGCATCCGCAGCGGACATCATCACGCCTTCACGCCGCGGCTGGCCGAGGGCGCCTGGCTCGCGCGGCGACCCGCGGTCCGCGCGATGATGGACGTGAGCGACGGCCTGGCCAAGGATCTCCGAGAGCTGACGCCGCGCGGCGCCCAGCCCGCCATCGCCGCCGACCTGCTCCCGCGTCGGCGAGGCGCCTCCGTGGCGTCCGCTCTCGGCGAGGGCGAGGACTATGAGCTGGTGTTCGCCCTGGCCGCCCGCGCCGGCCGCCCGGCCTTCGAGCGCTCCTGGCGCCGGGCCTTTCCGCGCGTCCGCCTGAGCTGCATCGGCCGGTTCGCGCCGGCCGGGAAGCTTCCGCCGGGCTTCCTGGATCTGGAAGCTTTTCCGGGTTATGAACATTTGCGCAAGGGCGGACCTCGATGAACGTGCTTGATCGCTTGCGCGCGGGCGTCGCCACCGCCTCGGCGGAGGAGACCCGGGCGATCGCCGCCGAACTGGCCGCGGCCCTGCCGGCCGACCTCACGCTCGCCCTGCACGGGGACCTCGGGGTCGGCAAGACCACCTTTGTCCAAGGCCTGGCGCGCGGCCTCGGAATCTCCGAACCGGTGACGAGCCCGACCTTCAACCTCTGCCGGTTTTATCGCGGCCGGGGCCCCGCGGCCCGCAACCTCGGCCATCTCGATGCCTACCGGCTGGAGGGTCCCGCGCAGGTCGAGGCGCTGCTGCTGGAGGATTTCCTGCAGCCGCCCTATTGCCTGGCTATCGAGTGGCCGGAAAAGATTGGGGCGTGGCTGCCGCCGGGTACCTGGCATCTCGAGTTAGCGATCACGCCCGATCAGCGCCACAGCGTCCGGCTGCACTAAAAGCGCAACGTATGCGGGGCGTGTTCAGTCCTCAAGGTGGCTTAAAGGGACATGCCTCAAGGGGGTGCCTCAAGGGTGCCTCAAGGGGACATGCCTCAAGGGGACAGGCTCAGTAACGAAGCCGCCTGGAGACCGGCGGCGGACATCAGCCACGAATGACGGATTAACATGAGGCACGATCAGCCAAAATGCTGCCGGCTGTCTGTTGGTGGCGCGAGGCCGCTACGTTTCCCGAAGACGCAGTTTGTGTTCAATCTTATCCCAGAGCGGGCTGTCGTACGTTTCGCAGCACCGTCAAATCACCCCAATCAGCAATAGGTGGTAGCGCCCGCGGGCCGGTTCGTTCGCGCCTACCGGTCCTGGCCCGATATGAAACCAGCTGCGTTTCGACGAATGCCCTGCCTCCCAACACCGCTCCGTTGGTAAAATATTTAATTCGGCAGCGAAGAGCATCGGCCAAAGCCAGTTTGCCACCTTCGGCTATAACGCGATTAAAGGTTTCAATCGAGATTCCAGCACCTTTTTCCCGGGGACCGGCTCCCGTCCCAAATAGCAGCTTCCGATAAGTCGACTGCGTTGCCGCCCATATCTTCTCTCCGCACACGAATCGAATTCCCTCTTGGGCGGCCTCGTTGCCGGAAACTGCCTCGGCATAACCACAGAACCGGTACTCTTTTGGATCCTCCACCAGGCACGCCCTGACACAGTTGAGATCAATGTACGCAGCCATTGTCTGAAGCACCCTCCCTGCCCCTTCCACCAAGACGCTCTTAAAGCGTTCGGACCATAAGGTTCCATACCGCTCGTGGCTCTTGTTGAACCAGATTGAAAAACGTTGTTTCAGCAACTTCATGTACTGCGATACGTCGCCCATCAGAGCAGACATCCGCCTCCGCCATTCCACGGCGTCGGCACCGTTGTCAGCCAGTTGGGCTTCAATGACCTTGAGCCGCGCGGCCTGATAGCGAGTCGGCCGTGCATGAAGCAGCCGGTATCGTCGGAGCAGCTCCGCGTCGGGAATCTCGGCCTTCTTCGGTATCCTCACTAATACATGGAAGTGGTTGGTCAGGATTGCGTACGTGACGACCTGCACCCCGCAAAATTCCGCAACAAGCCAGATTTGCTTCCGCAGTACCTCCTTTGCCCCGTCGTTAAATAGGCGCTCCCCGTTCACCGTCCGGGTCATGCAGTGATAGGACGCCTCTCCTGCTTCTGGAGCTATTTTGATCCGAGGTGTTCTCACGCCACCCCATATATAACAACTGCTGCCGTCGCGCTGAGCCTGTCCCTTCTGGAGCTTCTGGAGCGTTCCCGTCCGCCGTTCCCGTGTGCCGACCTTAGTGGCAATGACTTTCTGTTGCCGCGAAGGCGTGGAATCGTGATAGTTTGGCTATGGTGATTCCCGCGCCTCGAGAGCGCTTAGCCGATTGCATCTGGTTGCCACGAATCATAGCGAAGGCTCGATTGCAGCGGATCGGCAAGTTGCCGCCAGAGTATGTTGCGCGATTCCTAGCGCCGAGTAGCGTGGATGAGGTGTTCCTTTCTCACTTCGGAATTACGAAGGACGAGATCGTCGGTGCATCCAGCCGCACGGACAACGAGGTGGCGGCCTGGTTCTCGGGGTTGTCGCGGGCGACGCCTGAGCGCATCCTTGAGTGGAACCATATCGCGGTGAATCTCGGAAAGCAGGGATTTCCGTTGGAAACGCGTTTTCCCATCGGGCTGGCCACCACCTATGCCCACATAGCGCATTTGAAGCCCGAAAGTATTTTCGCCATGCTGGAGGGGGACGAGGGCGTGGCTCAAAATTAGGAAAGTATATGCCCAACGTTCCTGGTCTCCGCAGCCCCTACGATAAAGTTGGCCGAGTCGTCTATTTCGGTCGGATGCTCGACAAAATACGCCTTCACTCCGAAGGAAAGCTGCCGGCCGACTATGTCCCGAACCTTGGCGATTCCATTCCCGGCATGTTCGATACGCGATGCTGCGCCTTCCTGCGAGTTTCGTATGAAGAAATTAAGCAGCGCACGCTGGCCGGAGGAAGCGACGAAGCGTTACTTGAATGGGCCGAGCAACGCGGCGGACGACGTTCGGATGAAGACTGCGTCGTTTGGAACTCATTTCTTATGAAGCGCGGTTGGCACGATAGCGCCGAAACCGTCGCGCATCTGCAACGCCGGATCAAAGAGTTCGGCCTGGAAGGCAAAGGTATTGCAACGTACTTCGACAACATAGATGGCGATGAAGGTCGCGACCGACTTGCCACAAAACCTTGGGAATCGGTCTAGTCCGTAGCGAGCGCCCGAGGCACCGTTGCGCATAGGAGGGCGCATCCGAACCCTCCATAAAACTGTGTCGTATCCGACTAGGAGAGGGACGATTGAGGCCCGGCATCCTGCCGAACACCGGAGCCGAACGCTTTAGGAGGCGGCCGGACCCGCCGGCTCGGCTTCAACGACGGGCGCACCCTCCGCGACCGGATCGGCGGCTGGGGGCGTCCCTTCCGGAACGGGGGCGACCGCCTCCTCCAGCGCTGGCGACTCGGGAAAGTTTTCCGGGTCCTGGTCCTCCGCCTCGATCTCCCTCTTCCGCGCCTCGACGACCGGCGGCGGCGCATAGAGCGTGCCGTCGATAAACTCGGTCACATAGCCCTCGCGCACCAGCCAACGCAGGTCGCCCTGGAGGCGCCCGATCTTGTCGCGCTGCTCGGCCGTGAAAATCGGCTCGGCGGCCGGCTGGCCGGGAGACGCCGGCGCCGGCCGCTCGAGGCCGAGGAATTTTTCCGTCAACTCGCTGGCCCGCATCATCGGATGGGCCTCGATGAACGTGATCAGGGAGCCGATATTCTCGGCAAAGACCTGTCCGGGGATGCGAAACTTGCGTTTAACCGCGCAGACATAGGAAACGCCCTTGGAGCCTTTCTTGAAGATCGTGAAGTGCTCGCGCCTCAGCCGGCCGCGCAGGGCGTTCGCCGTGTCGAGCGGGAAGCGGCGCTGCCGTTCGAGCTCGCCCTCCACAGCGCGGCGAATCTCGTCGGAGGGAATGCCCTCGAGCGTCCGGCCGTGAAAACGGGCGGTGGCACCCGGGCGGACGACCTTGTCGCGGGCCTGGCTCAGGAGATGGGCGCGGGCCTCCTCGACCGTATCGAAGGCCGGCCCCGCGGGGGCGGGCGCAGCGGTCGGAACCGGTGCTTCCGGCAAGGGCGCTGCGGAGGCTGGGGCATCGCCAGCCACGGCCGCGCCGTCGGCCGGGATGGTGTCAGCGGGAGCGGCGTCGGCCGGAAGCGCGGCGGCGCCTTCGGGCTGAGCCGGGCTGGCGACGGCGGCCGCCGCTTCCGGTGCCTTCACCGAAGCCGGCGACTTCCACGTGTAGCGGGTCACCTTCTTCATCTTCTCAAGCCATTGGGCGATGATCTCCGGATCCCGCACCGATTCGATGCGGGAGCGATAGGCCTCGAAGGACATCCGGGAAATCTTGTCCGCAAAGTGCTGCTGCAAGGTCTGGCTGTAGCGGTGGTAATTGGGCGGCCCGAGCAATTCGCCGGTGACGCTGCACCGGTTGACGACCTGAAAATTGCCCTTGGGCGGCTCGACCTCGGTCTCGGCCTGATCGAAGAAGAGCCCGAGATGATGCTTCAGCACGTGGGCGACGGCGGCCTCCTCGCTTTCGAACGGCAGGCTGTCGGGCACGGAAATATAAAGAACCGGCTTGGGGACCGCGGGCGCGGCCACCGCGGAGGAAGCATCCGCGGCGGGGGCCGGCTCTTCGGCGGCGCCGCGCCGCGCCGGGATTTCGCCGTCCGGAACCTTGCGGCCGACCAGGACCGTGAAACGCTCCGGCTTGGCCAGCACGGTGCGGGCGATCTCGAAAAGCTCGATCGTGCGGGACGAGGCGCGGATCGTTTTCACCAGGGCGCCGAAGCTCGTGTCCTCAGGGTAGAACGTGGCGGAGAAATACGGGCTGATATAGGGCGCGCTTTCCATCGGACGGCGGCGGTGGAAATCATCGCCGCCCGGTCCCGGCCGGCGCGACTCCGACGGCCGCGCTCCGCCGCGAAACTCACCGGCGCCCTCGCGCGGACCAGCCCCGCCTGGCCCGGCCGGACGATATCCGTCTCCGCCCGCCCCGGGGCCGCCGACCGGGCGCTGGAAGGAGCGCCGGTCCTTGCGGTTCGGGGCATCGCCGTGAAAGGCCTCGCGGCGGGGCCGCTCGCCGTGATCGGCCTTGCCGGAGGCGCTGGACTTATCCTGGGTCCATTGCGTGCCGAAGCTGAAGCCCTGCAGTTGGGTCAGGTCGATCTTGTTGAACGGAGCCTGGACCGCGCCGCCTGGGGCGGCGGAGTCCCGATCCTTGTGGGGATGCTGTGCAGCGGCATCCAAATCCGCGGGCGGATTTTCCTTGTCGGCGTCGTCGTCCATGTAGTCCTGTTCCCAGAAAGCGGGCGCGGGGCCCGCGAGTTTTGCTTGGTGGCGGTCGGATATAGTGTCCGCTTATCGCCACCCTTCGGCAAGAGATTTTCCGGACTGGATGAACTCCCGGTTTCAGGGGCGGTTCCGGCGCGCTTTCAGCGCGAGCCAAAGCATGACCAGCCCGAACGCCAGGAGGACGAGGCCCCAGTCCAGATTGACGTTAAAGCCGAGGGAGCGGACGTAGATGGCGGGGTCGCTGACCAGGCCGTACACCACCAGAATGGCGCCAAAAAGCGAAAAAAGCATGCCGAGAGGGAGGCGAAGGTCGAAATTCATGGGGCTAGGCAAAAATGAGGTTGAGGGCGAGGGTGGCGGCCAGCACGACGACCCCGAGTGTGATGGGCTTCTGGTACCAGGGCTCGTTCGCGGCCGCCGGCTTGGCCGTCAGGGAATAGACGAGGCCCCGCAGCTCGTCGTCCGACTTGTTCTGGGCGGTCGCGAGCGATACCGCGATCGTCACCGCCATGCACGTGGTCCAGGCGAAGAGCGCCGTCCAGAAATTCTGGGCCATGGCACTCGGATAGGTGTGGACGACGCAGCCGAGCCAGCCGCCCTTCATCGGGCCGGCCGCCTCTCCCGCCGGCAGCGTGAGTCCGTGGTGAACCGCGGCGGCGATCGTGCCCAGGAGCAGGCCGAAGAAGGCCCCGTGACCGTTCGCGCGGCGCCAGAACATGCCGAGGAGGAAAGTGGCGAACAGCGGCGCGTTGACGAAGGCGAACACGAGCTGCAGCAGGTTCATGATGTTGCCGAACTGCGTGGCGAGGTAGGCCACGCCCACGCTCAGGACCACGCCGAACACCGTCGCGAGGCGGCCGACCAGTAGGTAGTGCGCGTCCGATTTGGCCGGCGCGACGTAACTCTGATAGATGTCGTAGGTCCAGACCGTGTTGAAGGCCGTGACGTTGCCCGCCATGCCGGACATGAAGGAAGCCATCAGCGCGGTGAAGCCGAGGCCGAGCAGCCCCGAGGGCAGATAGTGGCCCAGCATCATCGGCATGACCAAATTGTAGTTGGGCGAGCCGTCGGCCATCGCCGGCAGGGTGAAGCCGCCATGATGGTCCTGCATGAGCCCCACCGCGATCATGCCGGGCAGGATCACGATGAAGGGAAAGAGCATCTTGGGAAAGGCCGCGATGATCGGCGTGCGGCGCGCGGCCGACATCGAATTGGCGGCCATGGCCCGCTGCACCACCAGAAAGTCGGTGCACCAGTAGCCGAACGAGAGCACGAAACCGAGGCCCATCACCAGCCCGAACCACTCCACGCCCAACGGATTGGCGCTGGCGCTGCCCATATGCCTCCAGGATTCCGTCCAGGTGCCCGGGGCAAAATGGTGGCTGGTGGCCACGCCGACGAGGCGGACCTTCAGGCCGCTCCATCCGCCCGCGTCCCGCAAGCCGAGCCAGGCCAGCGGCGCGAAGCCGAACACGATCATGAAGAACTGCAGCACCTCGTTGTAGATCGCGGAGGTCAGGCCGCCAAGGCAGATATAGGCCAGCACGATCGTCGCCGAGATCCAGATGCTGAAGGTGAAGTTCCATCCGAGCAGGGTCTGCAGCAGCAGCGCCAGGGCGTAGAGCGAAATGCCGGAGGAGAAGAGCGTCATCACCGCAAAGGAGATGGCGTTGAGGCCGCGCGTCTTCTCGTCGAAGCGCAGCTTGAGGTATTCGGGCACCGACCGCGCCTTGGAGCCGTAGTAGAACGGCATCATGAAAATGCCGAGAAAGACCATCGCGGGAACGGCGCCGATCCAGTAAAAATGGCTCGTGATGATGCCGTATTGCGCGCCCGAGGCTCCCATGCCGATCACCTCCTGCGCGCCCAGGTTGGCCGAGAGAAAGGCGAGGCCGGTGATCCAGGCGGGGATGGAGCGGCCCGACAGGAAAAAATCGGCGCTGCTTTTCATGTGCCGCTTCAGGGCCCAGCCGATGCCGAGCACGAAGAGGAAGTAAAGCAGGAGGATGGCGTAATCGATGCCACCAAGCTGGATGGGGTGAGGCATGGGGGTGGAATGTCTTTCCCTTAAAATCGGGGATTTTCAATGGTAAACACCGGATCCGGAATCTCACGACGTGGCCTCGGCCAAGACTTGCCGCCATTGTTTGTCCTCTTCCGGGAAACCGTGCAGCAGGAGGTGGGCGGAAATCGAGTCGAGGGAAGGCTCCTCCACGGGGTGGAGGGGATCTCCGGGGAGGTCCGGCCGGACCGCGCGGGCCAGCGCCCAGCCCGCCCAGGCGCGCCAGCGGCGCTGCTCACGCCTCGGCTCGTTCATCCGGCCGGCATAGTGCTGGAAGTGCACCCGGGGGTTGCCAAGAAATATTCCAGGGGGCACGCAGCGGAGCATCCAGGCCAGCGCCGCATAGGGCATGGGCCACGCCGCGAGCACCGGCTCGCGGCCGGTCAGCTCAGCGCCGAACGCCCGGTCGAGGCAGAGAATGCCGCGGGCGGCGAGGCCGCGGATCCAGAGCGCGTGGCCGTATTCCAGGCAATCCAGATAAAACTCCCCGCCGCGGTGCGCGTCGCGATGCGCCGCGAGCAGGCGCCAATCCAGTCCCTCGCGGGGCGGCGGCAGATGCGGGCACGGGGAAAGCACGGACACGGGTGGAGACCGAAGAAGGAGTCTCCGGCCCGCGACCTCAAGACGAACCCATTCTCCTCTTTCCTCCCTCCTCTCCTCTCCCGTATCGTCCGGCCGTGCCCATGCCTGCCGACGCCGCGCCCCACCAAATATCCGGCTGGCGGCGGCTGGCGCTTTCGCCCCTCGGGCTGCTCGTGCGCCTGTGGGGCCGCACGCTCCGTTTCGAAATCGATGCGGAGGAGAGGGCCGTGTTCGAGACGCGGGATTGCCCGGTGGCCTTCGTCCTCTGGCACAACCGGCTGTTTCTCGTCGCTGAATGGCACCGGCGCTATCGCGGCGGCCGGCCGGTGTACTGCCTGGTGAGCGCGAGTCGGGACGGCGCCTGGCTCGCCGCCTTCTTCTCCCTTTTGGGCATGCGGGCCGTCCGGGGCTCGAGCAGCCAGGGCGGCCGCGAGGCGGCCACCGCCCTGGTGGGAGTCCTGCGCGCGGGTCACGACGTGGGTATCACGCCCGACGGGCCGCGGGGCCCATGCTACGATTTCAAGCCCGGGGCGCTCATAGTCGCGCGGCAGTCCCGCGCGCCGATGCTCCTCCTCGGCGGCGCCTTCGCCTCGGCCTGGCGCCTGGGCAGCTGGGACCGGTTCTACCTGCCCCTTCCCTTCTCCCGTGTGCGGGTCCGATGCGTGCGCGCGATCGCGGGACCGCGCGACGATCGGGCCGCGGCCGCGGCCGCGATCGGCGCGCGCCTGAGCGAACTCAATCCGGACTAGCGGGTCGCTAGAAGCCGGGCGTGACCACGGCGACGCTCCCGGGCGCCACCATGAAGTCCTCGCCGAGGCTCCAGGCCTCATCGTTGATGAGGAACTTGAAGACGACCGGACGCGACGCGCTGGCCAGCGAAATAGTCCAGACGGCATCGTCCGAGCAGCTCAGGGCGATGCCCTTGTTCCAGCTCAGGCCGGGGCCATCCCCGCGCAGGTAGAGCGTATTGCCGAAGCCGACGTCGATCTTGGCGGTGATGACCGTCGGCGCGGCGGATTTTTCCGCGGCGGGCGCGGACGCAGCGGCCGGGACGGCGGCTGTCTTCACGCGGGGCACGCGGGTGTTTTTGGGCGCCGGGGCGGACGCAAATGGGACGGGAGTCGCAGGGGCGGGCGACTTGGTGGATTTGGTTGTGCTTTTCATCATGGTTTGACGAGGAGAATCCCCGATATTCGTGCGCAGCTAAGCAAGTGCGGGACCAATTCGCAAGCAGGAGGTGGCTTTTGCCGGTTACCTATCGGTGACTTTTCCCTAAGCCCTTTTTCTCCATCTGATTAGCGCCCGGCCCGTGAGGGATCGCTCCTCCTGTTCGATGCCAGGGCGCGGCCCGGCATAGACCACCTCCCCGCCGGCGGCGCCTCCCCCGGGACCCAGGTCGATGATCCAGTCGGCCAGGTTGATGACATCGAGATTGTGCTCGATGACGATGATGGTGTTGCCCGCGTCCCGCAATCGGAAGAGCAGGTCCATCAGCCTCTGGATATCGACCCAGTGCAGGCCGGTCGTGGGTTCGTCCAGAATATAGAGGGTGTCGCCCTGCTGCCGCTTGCTCAACTCGAGCGAAAGCTTGAGCCGCTGGGCCTCGCCGCCGGAAAGGGTGGTCGACGACTGGCCGAGCGCGAGGTAGCCCAGACCCACGGCCTCCAGCGTGCCCAGCTTGTCGATCACGCGGGGAATGTTGCGAAATAATCCGATCGCTTCGCGGACCGTCATGGCCAGGACGTCGGCGATCGATTTGCCATGGAAGAGGATTTCCAGCGTTTCCCGATTGAACCGCCGGCCCTGGCAGCTCGGGCACGGCGCATAGGCATCCGCCATGAACTGCATGTCCAGCTTGATCACCCCGTCGCCCTGGCACCGCTCACAGCGGCCGCCGCGCACGTTGAAGGAAAAGCGGCTGGCCTTGTAGCCGCGAACCTTGGCGAGGGGCACCTGGGCGAAAAGATCGCGGAGGAGGTCGAGCAATCCGACGAAGGTGGCGGGATTGGAGCGCGGGCTGCGGCCGATCGGCTCCTGGTCGACCTGCACGAGCTTGTTGAAGAAATCCAGATTTTCGACGGCGCGATGCTTTCCGGGCACCGTCTTGGCCCCGTTGAGCCGCCGGCCGGCGACGGCGGCCAGCACGTCATTCACCAAGGTGCTCTTGCCGGAGCCGGACACGCCGGTCACGCACGTGAGCAGCCCCAGGGGGAACCGGGCGTCGACGCCGCGCAGGTTGTGCTCGCGCGCCTCGCGCACCGTGAGCCAGGCGCCGTCGGGCCGTTTCGTCGCCGCATCCTTTTCGACCGCCTGCGTGCGGGCCAGGTAGGGGCCGGTCCGCGATATCCGCGCCGGTTGCGCGGCGCAGTCCTCCGGCGTGCCCTGGAAAAGCAGCTGCCCGCCGTCGGCTCCGGCCTCGGGCCCAAGTTCGATGATCTGATCGGCCGCCCGCATGGTCTCCTCGTCGTGCTCGACGACGAGGACCGTGTTGCCGCGGTCGCGCAGGGACCGCAGCTGGTCGAGCAGCCGCTCGTTGTCGTGGGGATGAAGCCCGATGCTCGGCTCATCGAGCACGTAGATCACGCCCATGAGCCCCATGCCGAGCTGCGTGGCCAGCCGCACCCGCTGGCCCTCCCCGCCGGACAAGGTGGCGTAGTCGCGGTCGAGGGTCAGGTAGCCCAGGCCCGTCGCAAAAAGGAAGCCGAGCCGCTGCTCGATGCCGCTGACGACGTCCAGCAGGGCGTGCCCCTCCGCGTGGGCGGCCGCCAGCTCCCGGGCCAGGCCATGGGCCGCGGCGACGTCCCGGGCCATGAATTCCGGAAAGGTGATCGCCGCCCCGGCCGGCGTGGGCACGCGCACGGCGGCGCTGCGGGCGTTGAGGCGCGAGCCGTGGCACTCCGGGCATTCGCCGGCGACCATGAACGTGGTCAGCCGGGCCTGAAAGCCCTCGCTGCCCGTCGAACGGAAGCTCTCCTCGAGGTCGGCGATGATGCCGGGGAAGGGCTGGGAGCGGGCCTCGCGCATGCGGCGAAGCTTGAAGGCGAAGAGCCGCTCCCCCGCCCCGTGCAGCAGAGTCTCCCGCACCGCCTCGGGCAGCTTCTTCCAGGGCAGGTCGGCGTCGAAGGGCAGCTGTTCGGCCAGCTGCTTCACGATCGCGTTGTGCTTGATGATGAGATTTTTTCCGCCGATCCGCCACGGCTTGACCGCCCCCTCCCGCACCGATTTCTCCGGATCGGGGATGACGAGCTCGGGCGCGAAGCGCAGCTTGCGGCCGAGCCCGCCGCACGTCGGGCAGGCGCCCTCGCTGTGATTGAAGGAGAAATGCCGGGGAGTGAGCTTCTCGAAGACATCGCCGCAGATCTCACAGGCGAGGGATTGGCTGAGCCCGATCTCGCGCCAGGGCCCGTCCGCGGAGCTTTGGGCGAGCACCGCGGCTCGGTCCTTGCCCTCGCGAAAGGCCAGTTCGAGCGAATCGGCCAGCCGGGAGCGCTGGTCCGGCGTCGCCACCAGCCGGTCGACGACCAGCTCGACGGCCTGCTCCGGCGCGCCCGCCGCAACCAGGTTGGGCTCGTCCAGGCCGCGAATCTGTCCGGCGATCCGCACGCGCTCGAAGCCGCGCTGGCGCAGCCGCGGCAGCTCCTCCCGCAAAACGCTGGCCTTGGCCCGCAGGAAGGGGGCGAGCAGGACGACGCGCTCGCCCGCGCATTCCGCGAGCACGCGCCGCACGTTGTCGTCCAGCGAACGCTGGAGGACCCGGCCGCCATCCTTGGGACAGCGCTGCTCACCCGCCAGCGCCCAGAGCAGCCGCGCGTAGTCGGCGATTTCCGTGGCGGTGGCGATGGTGCTCCGCGGGGACGAGCCGCCCGTGCGTTGCTCGATCGCGAGGACCGGGGAAAGGCCGTGGATGAAGTCCACGTCGGGCCGCTTGAGCTGCTCCAGCAGCTGGCGGGCCTGGGTCGAAAGGCTTTCGACGTACTTGCGGTAGCCCTCGGCATAGATGGTGTCGAAGGCCAGCGACGATTTGCCGGAGCCGCTCGGCCCGGTGATGACCACCAGCTTCCCGCGCGGGATGCGCAGATCGAGGTTCTTCAGATTGTGCTCGCGGGCACCTTTGACGTGGATGGGGGGAGGGACCGGCATCGGCAGAACGCGCAACTTACCCAGAAATCACCGGAATCAAACAGATATATGTCGGCGGACGCCGCTCCGGTCGCGGAAAGACCCCGGGCCGCGGAGGCCGGGCCGGAACCGGAAAGGAACCTTTCCGCCCGGAGTGAGTCCCTCCCTGTCACGGAGGTTTCTTGACGAGGCCAAGGCAAGCGTGCCCAATGAACCCTTTGGTCATTTTCGAATGAAGCTTTTCGCTCTCCTCCTGTTGCTGCTGGCCGGCGCCGGCGCGCGCGCCGCGCCCACGCTGGCGCTCGGCGACGGCGAGTCCCTGGTCTACCATGTCTCGTGGATCGTGGTGCCGGGCGCGGGAGAAATCCGGGTGTCGGCCCGGTCCGCGGCCGGCGCCGGCGGCACGCCGCAGCTGCGCATCAGCACGACGACCTCCACCCGCGGGCTGGCCCGCGTGCTGCTCCCCTTCGAGGCCAGGGCTGAGTCTCTCTTCGATCCAGCCACCGGCCTCCTCCTCTCGCAGGGCGAATCGAGCGAGACGCGTTCGCGCCACCTCGCGCACACCGTCGTCTTCGATTACGCGAAACGGCTGGCCGACTACTCCAGCGAGCTGCCGCCGCTGGCGACCGTGGCGCTGCCGATGCCGGCCGGCGAGCCCACGGACCTGATCACGTGCCTCATGCTGGCCCGGACCTGGAACCTGAAACCGGGGCAGAAGCACGAGGCCCTGGTGCTCTTTGAAGACGACTTTTACCAGCTGACGGTGCACGCCATCGGCTACGAGGAGATCGAAACCCCGCTCGGCACTTTCAACGCGCTGCTGCTGGAGCCGCGGATGGAATTGACCCCGCCCAAGGGCATGTTCAAGCGCGGATCGACCGTCCGCGTCTGGGTCTCTCAGGACGCGCACAAGCTGCCGGTGCGATTCCAGCTGCATTTGGGCAAGTTTGGCTCGGGAATCGCGACTCTCGCCCAATACCACCCACCGGCCCGCTGACGGGCTGCAGCACGAATCGCCAGGGCTTCCGGGCCCAGACCGGTCCGGCGTAATCGACGCCAATCCGGGGAGAGGCCCGGATAGCCCGCGAAGGCACGCGCCGACCCCTGTCCTCGATCCACAGACCCGTGGCCCGCGTCGCCGGACGGCCGTTCAAGCGGCGGTCGATACCCAGAGCCCGGGTCAGCCGTCCGGGCCCGACGAAGCCAACAACGCCCCGGATCAGCACGGCCGCAGGGTGCCCCGGCGGCCCCACCACGATGTTCAACATCTCGTGCATGCCGTAGCAAAGATACACGTACCAGATCCCCGGCGCTCCATAGAGCGTCTCCGTGCGCCTGGTCCGTCCCTTGCTCGCGTGACAGGCGAGATCGCTCTCCCCGTGGTAGGCTTCCACCTCCGTGATGAGCCGGGCTTCCAGCCTTCCGCCGCGCCGTCGCCGCACCAGGTGCATGCCGAGGAGTCCGCGGGCGAGCGCCGCCGTGTCGCGCCCGCTCCATGCTTTCGCTTGGATTATGCGTCCCATGTCCGTTCTACTGGGATCGAATAAGCGGGAAATCGCGTGAAAACAACCCCGGCACATTTTTACACCTTCACCGGAAACCTGCTGGCCGAACGCACGCTGACTTTCGCCGATTGGGCGCCCGGATGCACGCAGCGGGCGCGGGCGGAGTCCTTTCAAGTGGGCGGCAAGGGCATCAACGTGTCCCGGATGCTCCGCCGGCTTGGTGAGCGCAGCCGCGCGCTCTGCTTCGCCGGCGGTCCAAGCGGCTTGGAGTGCACGGAGCGGCTCCGGTCCGAGGGACTGGATTTTCAGGCCTTTGCCGCGGACTCCCCCACCCGAGTCGGCACGGTGGTGCGCGGAGGAAGCCAGCCCGAGACCACTTTTCTCGGCCCGGACGCGTCGCCGGGAGCCGCCGCCGTGCGAGCCTGCGCCGACTTTATCGATGCCCAGGATGGCGGACTGCTGGCCATCTGCGGCAGCGTGCCAGGGTGGGACGACGCCAGCTTCGATCCCCTGCGCGCAGCCCTGGAGCGCTGGCTCGGGCGCGGACCGCTCGTCGCCGATACCTACGGGCCTCCGCTTCGGTGGCTGGTCGGCCGGCCGCTGGCCCTGGTAAAGATCAACCGGCTGGAATTCGACGGGCTCTTTCCCCAGGCCGAACGCGGCGGCGACCTGGCCGGGCGCCTAGCCAGCCGCGCCCGAAGCGGGCCGCCCCGAGCCTGGGTCATCACCGACGGCCCCGGCCCGGTCCAGCTGGTGGACGAGGCCGGCCGCGCTGACGCGTTGACCCCTCCCCGGGTGCGGGAGGTCTCGGCCACCGGCTCCGGCGACGTCCTCCTCGCCTGCCTCCTCCAGGCGCGCTGGGGCCGGGGCCTGGCGCTGAAGGAGGCGGTCGAATTCGCCCTCCCCTACGCCGCCGCCCACGCCGCTCAAACTTCGCTCTTGCCATCGGCCCCAGCCAAATGATGCTTTCTTCCTTTTATTCATGAAGGCGACGATCAAAACCCAGGGCCAGCAATTCAACGTATCCGAGGGGGACATCCTGGTGGTGAACCGCTACCCGAACACGGAAGCGGGAGCCACGGTCCAAATCACGGACGTTCTCGCAGCCGGCGAAGGGGCGAGCTTTCAGGTCGGCAAGCCGCTTCTGGCCGGCGCATCGGTCTCGGCCAAGATTCTGGAGAACCGCCGCGGCGACAAGGTGATCGTCTTCAAGAAAAAGAAGCGGAAGGGCTACGAGCGCAAGCAGGGCCACCGCCAGGAACTCTCCGTCATCAAGATAGAATCCATCACCGTCTGAGGAACCACCGCCATGGCGCACAAGAAAGGTCAGGGAACATCCACCAACGGCCGGGACAGCCACTCCAAGCGTCTCGGGATCAAGGCCTATGGCGGCGAAGCCGTCATCGCAGGCAACATCATCGTCCGCCAGCGCGGCACCAAGCTGCATGCGGGCAAAAACGTGGGCATCGGCCGCGATTGGACTCTCTTCGCACTTGTCGACGGTACCGTCCAATACGACAAGGCCCATCGCAAGGTATCGGTGGTGACCGCGCCGGCCGCCGCCTCCTGAGCGGGTAAGGTCTCAACAAGGTTTGCCTTGCCGCGGCTCGGCGCCGGCGGGCAAACTCGCGGCGATGTCGAAGCCGTTCGCGCGCCTCGTTTTCGGCCTGACTGCCGCCGGCTTCGCGGCATTTTTCCTCTGGCCCATCGGGCAGATCCTGCGGGGCGGCTTCATCGATGCCGACGGACGGCTGACCTTCGCCTATGCCGGGGCGCTGCTGGCCGATCCCACCTATCGCGGCGCGCTCGCCAACTCCTTCCTGCTGGCCTGCGCCGCCACGGTCCTCGCGCTCGGGCTCGCGCTGCCGCTGGCCATCGTGACCGACCGGTACCGCTTTCCCGGCAAGACGCTTTTCGGCTCGCTGCTCCTGATTCCCCTGATCCTGCCGCCGTTCGTCGGCGCGATCGGTCTCCGCCAGATCTTCGGCCAATCCGGCGCGCTCAATGCCCTGCTGATCGCGCTGCACTTCCGCCCTCCCGGCTGGGCGTTCGACTGGCTGGCGCTGAACCGGTTCTGGGGCGTGGCGGCGATCGATGCGCTTTCCCTTTATCCGATCATCTACCTCAACGCCCTCGCCGCGCTCGCGAACATCGATCCGGCCCTGGAGGAGGCGGCGCAGAATCTCGGCTGCACCGGGCTGCGGCGCTTCCGCCGCGTGACGCTGCCGCTGATCCGCCCCGGTTTGTTCGCCGGCGGCACGATTGTCTTCATCTGGACTTTCACCGATCTCGGCACGCCGCTCATCTTCGACTACGCCCAGGTGACCAGCGTGCAGATTTATTATGGCCTGAAGGACATCGGGGGCAACCCCTCCCCCTATGCGCTCGTCGCGATCATGCTGACGGTATCCGTCCTGCTTTACGCCATCGGCAAGGGGCTCTTCGGCCGGAGCGGCTACGCCATGATGGCCAAGGCGACCAGCACGGGAGGGGCCCGCGCGCTGCCGGGCGGTCGCGCGTGGCTCTGCACCGCGCTCTGCACGGGCGTGGCCTTCCTCGCCCTGCTGCCGCATCTGGGAGTCATCCTCGTCGCCTTTTCCCGGGACTGGTACGGGACGGTCGTGCCCCGGTCCCTGACCCTGGAAAACTTCCATATCGCCCTCGGGCATGAACTCACGGTACCCGCAATCGCCAACAGCCTCAAATACGCCAGCGTCTCGACCCTGGTCGACCTCGTCCTGGGGGTCGCCATAGCTTACGTGATCGTCCGCACCCGCATCGCCGGCCGGCAGGCGATGGATTTCCTCGTGATGCTGCCGCTCGCGGTGCCCGGGCTCGTCCTCGCCTTCGGCTACCTGGCGATGGCGCAGGACGGGCATTTCTTCGCCTTCATCAACCCGGTCCGCAATCCCACCGCCCTGCTGATCATCGCCTATTCGATCCGGCGCCTGCCCTATGTCGTCCGCTCGGCCGCGGCCGGATTCGAGCAGACCAGCGAGACCCTGGAGGAGGCGGCCCAGAACCTGGGCTGCCCGCCGCTCAAGTCCGTATTCCGGATCACGCTTCCGCTCATCGGGGCCAGCCTCATCGCGGGCGGGCTCCTCGCCTTCGCCTTCGCGATGCTCGAGGTCAGCGATTCGCTCGTGCTCGCGCAGAAGCAGGCGTATTATCCCATCACCAAGGCCATCATGGAACTTTTCCAGCTGCTGGGCGACGGCAAGTACATCGCGAGCGCCCTCGGCGTCTGGGCGCTGGTCTTCCTCAGCGTGACGATCGGCGGCCTGAGCCTCATTCTGGGCCGGAAGCTCGGGGCCATTTTCCGCGTGTGATCGCCAGGAACTCCAGCGGGCTGCGAGGCGCGATCCTGATCTTCGGCGCATCACTGCTCGCCTATCTCCCGGCCATTCGCGGCGGATTTGTCTGGAACGACCGCGACTATGTCACCGCGCCGGCCCTGCGGTCCCTCGCCGGACTCGGGCGCATCTGGGTGGAGATAGGCGCGACCGAGCAGTATTATCCCGCGCTGCACACCGCCTTCTGGATCGAGCACCGCCTGTGGGGCGGCGCACCGCTGGGCTATCACCTGGCCAACGTCCTCCTGCATGCCTCGGCCGCCTGCCTTCTCGCGCTCGTGCTAGGCCGGCTCGCGGTGCCCGGCGCCTGGGTGGCGGGACTCATCTTCGCCCTTCATCCTGTCTGCGTCGAGTCGGTGGCATGGATTTCGGAGCAGAAGAACACGCTTTCCACC